>WNFL01015605.1_pt1 | contig 22178 bp, 22 predicted proteins | sample 5400361 | NCBI WGS metagenome assembly WNFL01 (sample SAMN13153351, study PRJNA577476) | soil metagenome | isolation source: 40 cm soil on Douglas fir-dominated hillslope | place: USA:California | collected 2013-09-17
GTATACATTCTCTGGACAAGTATTTGAGGAGTGGAGAGTTGAACCTCTTAATGGTGAACCTGATAATGCCAGGCACCTTATTAAACCTTTTTCAATTCCTTTTTGGTGGCCTCGTATTCTTGCCATTGATTGGGGCTTTGCTGCTCTTACTGTGGCTGGTTGGGGCGCGGTGTCTCCTGACGGTCGTTGTTATATATACAGAATATATGCGGCTAAAGGAAAACAAATCAAAGATTGGACAACAGAAGTATCGAACTTAAGTAAGGGTGAAAATATTGTCCTTGCTAGAATTTGTCATTCAGCGGCGCAGCAGAGGGGAGAACCACTTACAATTAGAGAGCAAGCAGAGAATGCTTTGAATGATGCAGGCTTAGAATTATCTCTAGGACTAGCTGAAAGAGATAGACTTGGTGGAAAGATGCTAGTCCATGAGTTTCTTAGATGGAAACAGAAACCTAAAGTTAAGCCGAATGAAGGTTATAACCAACAGTTAGCAGATAAGATTCTTAGACAGCATGGAGAGAAGAAGCTTCTTGAGTATCTTAGCTTCTTTGCAGAACAGGAAGATGAAGTTAATCTACCTAAACTTCAAATCTTTACTGAATCACCTGAAGGACAAACCATAGGTTTGTCTGCATTGGCAGAGTGTATTGCTGGATGTATTTATGACGATAAGAATGCAGATGGTAAGCCTGCAGAGGATGTCAAGGAATTTGATGGTGACGATTACTATGATATGCTAAGAATGATGCTCCGCGCCGTAGATGATTATGTAGCCGGCGCCGAGACAGAGTTTGAAGCTAGAAAGAAAATTGAAAGTATTTATGCAGAACTCGCAAGAACAGGAAACCAGACAGGATTCTATAGAAATATGGAGAAGATTGAAGCTGAGACTGAGGAAGTTTATCAAGTACGTGGTCACAGTCGTCTTAACCGTCCTCGGCGCCGAATTAGATGAATGTCCTAGATGTATTGTATTGGAGGACGCACTTGAATATGAAAGAGAGAGAAACAATTATCTCCTCTCCATTGCCACAAAGCAGCCAGTGGATCAAGAATCAATTTCTGGAGAAACAGAAAATACATTCCAATCAATTCGACCCAGAAGAGTACCCTGGCAACAGCGAAGAAGAGAAGTTGAACTTAAACATAGACCAGAAAAAGTTGATATCAAACCAAACTTAACACAAGGTGAGAAGATTTTTGAAGAGGAATTAAAGAATGCCAGCAAAGTCTCCTAAACAGTTCAGATTTATGGCTGGCATTGCTCATGGTAGCATTCCAGCAACAGGTGGATTAACTAAAGGTGTAGCTAAAGACTTTGTGGATGCTACTCCATCTGGACTTAGAAGTGAATATATGAAAAAGAAGAAAAAGAGGAACGGTGTATCCAGCAGTTACTGATCCTACTCAGGAACAACCTGAGCAGGCTCAAACACCTAAACCCACAACTACACCTCCTCAGGCTCCTCAGGAAGAGCCTGAGTTAGTACCTGAGAATGTAGAGGTTGCCTTAAAAGCAATCTATAAAGAGTGTGAAAGAGAAGATGCTGAAATACGTCAAAGACACTTAGGAGCTTGGAGACAGTTACAGTTATACGCTAAGGGAATCTTTGACTTATTTTGGGATGAAACGGCGCACGATTGGAGGAGCTTTACCAACGAACCAGAAGATGACTCAAATCAGTACAATAGGAATATTAACATCTTTCGTGGTCATATGGAGAGTGTTGTAGCTGCATTGTCTGTAAAAGTGCCTGGAACTGAATTCTTTCCAGATGATGCGGATAATCCAGATGATATAGAGACGGCGCGGGCAATGAGTGATGTTACGGCTCTCATTCAGAAACATAATAAAGCGAAGCTCTTACTTATTAAGTCTCTTTATCTATTTTGGACGCAGGGAACCGTTTTTGCTTATAACTATCACAGGATTAATCCTAAATTTGGTACTATCCAAGTTCCTATTAAAGAGCAGCAGGAGATAATGAACTATAAGGTTTATTGCCAAAATTGTGGCAACCTTATAGGGACTGTAAAGGAAACGAAGCCAGTAGAGCCAATTCGGTGCGAGTATTGTGGGACTACTGAAGTTCCTGAAAGTGTTGAGTATCCTGAAACTATTCAAAGAGTTGTAGGATATAGTGAGGAAGCTAAGGGAAGAGAAGTCTTCGATTTCTATGGTCCAATAAATGTTAAGATTCCATTTTGGGCTAAGAAGCAAGAAGATATTGGATATCTCATATTCAAAGCTGAAACTCATTATGCAATGATTAAGAATGAGTTTAAGGAATATGAGGATAAGATTCGTCCTGGTAATCCATCAATGGATGCATATGAACGATATATGCGTCTACTTCCTGAGTATTATGGAAATATTCCCAACGATCTAGACACGGTAATTTGTATTTGGCTGCGCCCGTGGATGTATTGGACTGTTGTAGATGAAGAAGCTAGGCAATATTTGTTTGATAACTTTCCCAACGGCGCGTACTACATCTATGTTGACGACGTATTAGTTGCTATTAGTGATAAATGCTTAGACGATAATTGGACTATTAGTATTGATCCTTTGAGTGACTTCATACATGGAGAAGCTTTAGGTAAGCCTCTAGTTCCAGTTGCAGAGATGAGAAACGATTTAGTTTCTCTTGCTTTTCAGTCGATTGAGTATAGTATTCCAGAGAACTTTGCAGATCCTAAGGTACTTGACTTTGGCAAATATAAAGATCAACAGGCACTTCCAGGAATGTTCACTCCTGCCACGCCCAAGAGTGGACTTTCTCTTGCTGATTCTTTCTTTCAAACTACACCTAGTAGACTGAGTGAGGAAGTTCAGGTATTTGGTGAGAATCTAGATAAAGATGGTCAATTTGTTACTCATGATTTCCCATCAGTATATGGTGGCCCATCAGAAGGTAGTAAGACTGCATTTGAATACAATAAGAGTAATGTAACAGCACTTCAGGCTCTTGGCTTAACATGGGCGCGGGTAGTTGATCTTTGGACAAATTTAATGGGCAAGGCTGCTGTTGAATTTGTTGAAAATATGAAAGAGGATGAGAAGAGTGTTAAGAAAGAGAATGGCAAGTTCATAAATGTTTGGATTAGGAAGCAAAGTCTGAGTGGTAAAGTTGGAAGTATTGAGCCTGAAACTAGTGAAACACTTCCTCAGAGTTGGGAACAGAAGTGGCAAGTTATCATGAACTTGCTACAGATGAAAGATCCTACAGTTAATAGTGTATTACTTAGTCCTGAAAATTCTGGATTGATGAAACAAGCAGTCAATCTCTCAGAACTTGTAATTCCTGGTGATAATGATAGACAAAAACAGTTTGGTGAGATATACGATATTATTGCTGGACAACCTGTAGCAGTTGATTTTGATGTGGATGCTCACGGCGTGCATAAGAGGATAATTCGAAATTACTGTACATCTGCTCAAGGTGTTTATCTTTATAAAACTAATCCTCAGGCATATTCTCTCTTGATTCAACATTACAAAGAACACGATCAAGCAGATCAACAGCAACAAATGCAAGCTCAAATGCAGATGCAACCACCTGGTAATCAACCAAGTGGTAATCAACCAAGTGGTGCTGGAGCACAATCATGAATTGGCTTAAGTTTTTATTTCAACTAAACGAAGATGCACCTGGTCAGATTACAGGTAGTCCTGGATCTGGCAAGGAAACAATGACTGCTGAGGATGACTTAAAGTTCCTTCGTGAAGGAGAGCAGGATGACAAAGGCTCAGGCGAAGAGGAAAATGAGTCAGATCAGCCTGGAAAGAAAGATTCTAAGGGAAAATCTGAAGAATCTGAAGAATCTGAGTCTGAAGAATCTGAAGAATCTAATAAGGAAGAAGTAGAGGGAAAAGAGGAAGATGAAGAAGAGGAAGAAGAGGAAGAAGAGATAATTGGTTCACTTGTTACTGCTAAAGATGTAAAGGAGAAGTATCCTGACATCTTTAAGAAGATACCAGAACTTAAAGCTGTAATTTATAGAGAACAGCAATATTCTCAACTCTTTGCAAATCCTCAGGAAGCTCAAGATGCAGCAGGATTAGCTGATACCTTCCGGGAAATGGAAAGTGACATTGTAAAAGGTGACTTTGAGCCTTTACTTTCAGCAGTTAAGAATACGAAAGATGCAGATTTCAACAAATTAGCTGCTAATTTGTTGCCTTCAATGAGAAAGTTAGACGAACAAACTTATATGAAGATGCTTGCTGTACCACTTAAGCAAGTATTGAGGTCTGCTACCGCTGAAGCTAAGCAAAAAGGAAATAAGAATCTTGAGTATGCGGCGCAGTACATTCACGACTTCATATTCAACGATACAAACATCAATGATAAAGCAGAATTTGAGACAAATGAGACAAAAGCTAATCCAGAAGAAGAGAAATATAAGAAAAAGCTTGAAGAATTAGATGCTAGGGACCATAATAACTTTAAAAATGTAGTGGATAGAGAATGGCTGACAGAAGTTCAGGAAGTATTCTTTGATAAATTTGATCCAGATAATGTTTTGAGTAAGTGGACTAAGGATAAGATGTTTGAGGATGCGGTGCGAGAGCTTAATAAGCAACTCGTTGCTGATCCTAGACATATGAAGAATATGGAAGGTCTTTGGAGACAAGCAAAAGCTTCTGGGTATAATGCTGACTCAAAAGCCAGAATCGTCAACGCGGCACTGGCCCGCGCCAAGCAGATTATACCTACTGTAAGACAGAAATTACGTAGCGAAGCTTTTGCTAAGAGTGATAAAACTGAAAATAAAGATGAAAAAAGAACTTTCAAACCAAGAAATGAACGAAGTGGAAACAATGGAAATGAAAAACGTGAAAGAAAGAGTCCAAGAAATACCTCAGACATGAGTGACTTGGACATTATTAGAGGAGCTTAAATGAAAAGTAGCTTCATATGGCTTGAGTTTCTTCAAGTCTACGAAGGTAAGTACTTCGTAGTTGCAGAAGCTCAGACTATTGGTCTTGAAATGGAGAAGGTATCTCCAAAGGTTCCAGTTCTATTCGATAGAGATGATGTATTCTATTCAGAACTTGAAAAAGCTACTGATGTAGAAGTTGTCTCTGATAGAGCTATGCGAGTTCCACTTGAAATGAGACCAGGTGGATACTTTGGCCAGTTCAATCCAGATGATGCTGATCTGGGCGTGGGTGATGGTCCTCAATTCGACAAAGGTACTCTTTCTGTAGCGCATCTTAAATATGCGGTGCAGTGGAGTAAGCTTGCTGAGTGGGGAACCAATGATAAAAGGAAAGCAGTTGTAGATGCTTTTCAGAGAATTTTGGCTTCTGCAATGCCAGAATTCCGGCGCAACGTAGATGCTCTCTGTCAGCAGGCTGGTTCTGGTGTATTGGGTACAGTTAGTGCAGTTGGTACAACTACATTAACAAATGATACTCTTACATTGGGAACTGATGGATTCGGCGCGAAGTTGCTTAGATATGGACAGCTTGTCAATATCTATGATACAACTTTAGCAACTCAGCGTACTGCTGCTGGAGGTGAGGCTAAGGTTATTTCTCATGATCTAGTAAACAAGCAAATTGTTCTTGATAGAACAGTTGCTGGTGTTACTGGAACTGATAAAGTAGTTATCAGTGGAGTAACCGGCGCCAGTCCTGTATCACTACTTGGTATTCCATACCATGCAACCAATTCTAGTTCAGGAACTTGGCTTGGATTTACTAGGTCAACAACTCCTGAAATTCGTGCTAATCGAGTTAATGCTGCCGGCGCATTGGCTTTGCCATTTGCAAGGCTTGCTATTAACAAGATTGGTGATAGGGTTGGTATTGTAGAGAGAAAGCAGAAACTCACTGCCTGGATGCATCCGGCGCAGGTAGCTGCGTATGAAGCATTGGGACAGCTAGTACAGATTATCAATCGTGGCTCACAGGGCACGAATAAGATGGATCTGTATTTCGGAGATGGTGAAGGAATGCAGATGGCCGGCGCCACTGTTAGACCACACTATCTTTGGGATAAAACTCGTATTGACTTCCTCAATATGAAGCTTTGGGGAAGAGCAGAGTTGAATCCTGCTGGATTCTATAAGTCAAAGGATGGAAGAAGGTTCTTTGAGCATCTGGAGGCGTAAAGACCTCTGACGTGTTCTATATCGTGGTTAGCTTCAATATGTATGCAAAGAATCCTGCTGCTATCGCGTACATTGATGGACTAACCGTGCCTTCAGGCTATTAAGGAAAAAATCAAATGCCTGACACAAATAAACTTGCTATAGTTGGAAGTCAGCTCAATAACATTGTTGGTCCTGTAATTGCCAGCACTGCAACTATTGCGCCGACTTCTAGAATTACTCATGTGAGTGGAACTGTTGCTATTGCAACTATTACACTTCCATATCCAGATTTTCAGGGTGAGATTGTTCTCGTTCCTGATGCTGCCTTTACCACTGTTACCACTGGAAACATAGGTCTTGCTTCTACTGGAGTAGTGGCAAAAGCTATGACTCTGAATTTCGATGGGTCCAAGTGGTACCCCAGTTACTAGTTTTTCCTAGTTAGCAAGCTAGGTTTGGGAGAAGGTGTGTTTCGGCGATTTTTGTGCACCTTCTCCTAAATTTTATTATGGAATCTATCTACATAATTAATCAGCGTTTACTAGACAACTATGGTAGAGGTTTGGAAGATAAACCTAAATATCGTGTAGTCTGGTCTACTACTGAAAGAGAGTGGTGCACCGGCGTATTTGTTAAACATACTGAAGCTGGAATTTATTTAGGAGAGCAATTAGCTACTCGTGAAGTTGAGAAGTATCCAATGTTTCCTGATTATTGGATACTTGAACATATTCAATCTAATCTTGGTAATCCTGAACTTCATGCTAGAATCTCATATGAACCTCTTTGGGTATTTGCAGATAAAGATGGAAATAGATTAGATTATGATTGGGAAGTATTAGAGAAGATTATTTATTTTCATCAGAATAAAACGGCGCCGCCTACTAAGGCAATGCTTGATCATGCTGAAGAAGAGAAGAAGCAGAAGGAATCTGCTGAATTTTTAGATTATCTGAAGAAAAGAGATCCATTTCCAAATAGAATGTATGACTCTAAGATAGTTACTGTTCCTTCTAAGTATGACAAGCATTAAGGAGTAGTGAGATGGCTTTCGATATCACCTTAGAAAATGTTGAGCTTGCACCTATTGTTCCTAAGTCTCCTGGAAATTGTACTATTGTGTCTCTAGTTCCATTTGCAATCAAAGAACTTAAACCTCAGATTATTCCTGGATATTTTCAAATTCCTCCGGCGCGAAGTGGTGACATTCAGGTTCTTCCTGTGGGAGAATCTATTTATTGGATGGAATCTCCCTTTAAGGGAATGCCCCCAATTAAAATTACTGAAACATCTAAAGCAATGGCGCGGAGTATTGTTAACGACTACATCGAAGCTCAGTTAGCTACCGATACTGATGTTGCACCTGGAGTATTTTGGGTGGAAGGTCATTACGACAAGAAAAAGGCAAAGGAAGAACTCTTTGATAGGATCAAAGATGCTGAGAATAGGCAGAATCGTTGGTTCATAAACCTAATCAAGATTGCTGATGATGATTGGCAGCAGTCACATCAGCACAAGTTTATTAGTGACATTCAGCGTCATGCTGCTAGAGCAATGGGAATGTCTCGTGAATGGTTAGATGTAAGTCTTGATGCAATGATGACTAGTTGTCCTCTTTGCAAAGAGTTGGTGCGCCCAGATGCTATTATTCACAATATGTGTGGATATGTTCTTAGACCTGATGAATATGAGAAGATGAAGGCTCGTATTCTTCCGAAATCTGCAATCGAACAACTCAATAGTATTGGAATGGGAGGCAAACAATGAGTGAAGAGCTTGACAAGATGTTGAATGACATGAATGAATCAATGCATGGAAGAATGGAGAGTGATATTCCTCTAGATGATGATTATTGGAAGAAGAGGAATGCTTATCAACGTGGACTTCATGCTGTAGATGGAGTTCATGTTCCTGTAGCTCAGCAGACTGAGCTAAGTGAAGGACCAAAGAATGAGGAAGTAAAAGGTGAAGAAACTAGTGAAGATATTCAACCAAAAGGAAAAGTGAAGTCTGCTAAGGATCAATTGAAAGGTATTGGTCATTGAGTACTCCGTTTCTTGCTAGCGACGTAATGGATGAAGCTGCGTCATTGTTGAATGATACAGCAAAGGAGAGGTTTACCTACGCGGCGCAGCTTCCTTACGTAAGACGAGCTAATGAGTTTCTAGAAAATCTCATGATAGCTTGTGGAATTAGCATTCAAAGACAAACTAGTGCTGTAATACTTACTCCAACTAGTACAGTAAATCTAGATTTGAGTGCTTACGCTGGCTATCCTAGTGATATGTTACTCCCTATTAGATTATGGGAAAGAGACGGAGGAGCAACCAGTCAAACATTTACATTGATGACAGAAAAGGAATGGGAGCCAGAACTTATTCCTACTAGCTCAATTACATATTGGACTTTTAGGAACAATAAGATAATGACTCCCGGCGCGACCTCAACTCGTGACATTAAAGTGGATTATTGGAGGGAAATAACTGCAGTAACTGCTTCTGGAAGCAATGAAGAGATTTCTGGAAGCAAAACATATTTAGCAGCAAAAACTGCTGAATTATGTGCTAGATATATAGGACAGAATAAAGATGTAGCTGATGACTTGTTAGGTATTGAGGTAGGTCCGGCGCAGGATTTACTTGAAAGGATCTACATTAAGAACACACAAGGAACTCGTGCAAGAAGGAGACGATTCACTAGACCGAATGCATACTATTCTAGGTAAAGATTTCTAATCTTGAACTCTATAAAAAGAGTTCTTCCGAAAGGTTGATTAGATGATTACTTCACCTTCGATTTGGGCAGCACTTGCTGATGCAGTAAACAATGGTGTTTTTACTTTAGTCGGAAGTGGTGCGCCGACTAGTGGAACTTCCGGTACTGCAAATGGTATAGCTGGTCCTGGTTCAACATATACAGATATTGCTACCGGACTTAGTTACACCAACGTAGGAACTAAAGCATCTCCAAATTGGACAAATCAGGATCAACTATCTCTAGGTACAGCTATTGCTTCTACAGCAACTATTGCACCTACCAGTACAATCCATCATATTACTGGAACAGTAGCCATCGTCAACATCACACCTCCTGTTTCTGGATTTCAGAGTCAACTTACTTTGATTCCAGATGCAGCATTTACTACTACAACTGCTGGTAACATTGCTTTGGCTTCTACTGGAGTAGTTAGCAAAGCATTAATCATGACATATGATGCCACAGCAAACAAGTGGTATCCTAGCTACTAAAAATGGACGCTGGACACATACCTATCACTGTAGAGGATTGGAAGGGAATGTATACGAGGGGTGTAACTGATACATCTCCTCAGGGATATTTCCTTGATTCTCTCAATATCAAGTTCAATGAAAGTGATGCATATACAAGAGATGGAAGTACAAAGTTACTAGATGCGCCGAATGTTGTTAGATTTTTCACTTACAAGAGATTGGGAGAGACTGTCAGATATATTTACTTGAATACTTCAGGTCAATTATTTGACAGTCTCTTTCCTGGTACTCCTATCTGGACTGATGCAAGCTTTGTTGATTTTTCGATGGCTAACTTTAACAACAGAGCTTACATAACTCCACATAATCGTACAACTGGAATACCAGGAAAGTCAGTTTTGGTTTATGATGGTTCCGGCGCAGCCAGATTAGCTGCCGGCGCAGCTCCAAGTGGGTTTACCTTAGGAGCAGCTAATTCAGCAACTTCTGGAAATGTAGAAGCTGGAACTCATTTATTTTCAGTAGCATTTGAAAGTAATTCAGGATTTATTACGGCGCCGGGACCGGCTTTATTTGCAGTTTTAGTGACTCCAGGGCATTTTTCTGTAGACTTATCTAGTTTACCAGGACTTCCAGCAGGAATGGTTGCAGTAAGAATCTTAGCAACCAAATCTATTCAAACTTATAATGGAAATCAGTTAGGTTATCAATTCTTCTTTGTTAGTTCTGCAAATGGAGGAAGAGTAACTGGCGGCGCGTCAACTGGAAGAGTGAGTTTCTTTGACATAGAACTAGTTACAAGTGCTGACTATTTGTTTGATAATAGAGGAACTATTCCAGCCGGCGTGGTGATTGCTAAGTACAATGGTAGAATGTGTGTTGCTGGTATTAATGGAGATGAACATAGTGTTTATCTTTCTAAACCATACCAGCCAGAGCAAGTAAGTTCTGTTACGGGGTTCATTACTGTTGATCCCTTCGAAAGTGGTTCTGGAATTAGAAATCTCTTTCCATTTAGAGGAAGTTTAGCAATAAGTAAATCTAATAGATTGTATCAGACTACAGATAATCAAGATGATCCAGTTACTTGGAGTGCTCCGATAGAGATAGATATAGGTGTCGGCGCCGAGTGTTTCTGTGTTGGTACTATCTTAGATTCTAAAGGTCAACAAAATGATCGAGCTTTTATAGCAGATAGAAGTGGCTTAATCTTATATGAAGGATATGTGCGCCGGCCAGAGGCTTCTTGGCTAATTAAGAATACTTGGGATAGAATTAATAAAGCTAGATTTAATTTAATTCAAGTTGCAATAGATACTGAAAATTATCAAATCTATGTTACTTTACCCCTAGACGGCGCAACCTCAATAACTCATATCTTATATGGATATTATGGGAGTGCATATGGTCCGTATGGATTTGATCCCAAAGAAATAAACTGGTCATTATGGCAAATGGCTCTTGGTTCAGTATCAATTATTACTGATCTTGATACAGTAACAGGAACCTCAGTTCTAAAATATTCGGGAACTACTGGTCATATTTATCAGGTAGCCAATGACTACTCAGTCCATGCAGACGATGTTCTCGGTTTTCAAAGCTTCATTCAAACATCACTTTATACAACCAAACCAAAGTACACTCAACACTGTAATCTTATTGGGCTTCGTATTCTTGGGCTTGGCACTCTTATTACTACCTTATATGACCAAGATAATGTAAGAAGTCAAGTTCAAGCAAATAAGACGTTATCTCCAACTGGCGGCGCCGATTTGGAGATAAAGCCAAACTTTGAAGGAACCAAGATATCTGTAAAATTGTTGACTGGTAATTGGATCTCTATCTTAAGCCACGTTGGCTTAGTGCTCCGTTATAATGCCTGACAACTTGTCAACAGTTAAATCTCTAGTAGGAGGACTTGAATTCTCTAATCCTCGTCTTAAGAGTCTCTTGGAAATTTTAGCTGATGATTTGTATGGATTGAATAGACAAATCAATCCTCCAGTTGCAGTAAGTTCTAATTTAGCTCCGGGTGGAGATGTAGTATCTGTAGCAACTCCTCTCAATTTCTTAGCTACTGTATTTGAAAATGACATTAGACTCTCTTGGCAGGCGCCAGGTACGGATACTTTCCTATATGAGATTCGTCTTGGCCCAGTATATGCTACAGCTACTATACTTTTAACTACAGCTACTCTAAGTGCAGATATTGATCCAATAAGTAGATTTATTCTTACAGGAGCTAGTTATACATTTTGGATTGCAACTGTAGACAACTTAGGTAATCGCTCTACGCCGGCGCAAGTAGTTGTAGCTATTCCAAACATCGGCGCACCTGTTGTAACTATTACAGTAGTAGGAAACAACGTATTACTCAAATGGACAAGACCATCTAGTACATTTACTATTGATCATTATGATGTCTTTAAGAATTCAGTTTTAATTGGTAGAATTAGTGGGACATTTGATGTTGTATTTGAATCAGTAGGTGGTATTTTCAACTACAATATTCAAGCAGTTGATATAGTAGGCAACGTAGGTACTCCATCTAATACAGTCACAGCTACTCTTAGTAATCCATCTGATTTTACTCTTTTCTCTACTGTCTTTTCTACTCTTTCAGGAGCTAAAGTAAATGCAATTATAGATACAAACGGTACACTCTTTGCGCCGTTGAGTACAACCGAAACCTATCAGCAACATTTTGTTAATAATGGCTTTGCTACCTGGCAAGATGCAATTACTGCTGGATTTCCACTATACTTTGAGCCTGGACCTAATGTAGCAGCTACTTACACTGAGATATTTGATTTTGGTTCTATCGTCAATAATGTAATAGTTGCCTTAGATTACAATACAAGTAGACAGAATGGAACAGTATCCATTACTAGTACGATAGAGATATCTACGGATGGTATTAGTTACGATACTCCAGTCTCAGGGAATACTAGATTTGCTACTTCATTAAGATATGCTAGAGTAATATTTACATTTACTCCTGCTGATAATAAGAGTTCTATTAATTTCTTTAATCTTAAAGCATCAATCAATGTTCACTTAGAGACTGATGAAGGAAGTATTTCTGCTGTAGCTACTGATACTCCTGGAACTCATATTACCTTTACTAAAGCATTCAAATCTATGAAGTCTTTAGTTTTAATTCCTAATAGTAGCACTAGCGTGTTCCCAACGTATATCAACTTAACTACTACCGGCGCGGACCTACTCGCATTCGATAACGCTGGAGTTAGGATTACTAGAATTTTGACCTGGATTGCTAGAGGCATTATTTAGTGGCCTACACTCAGTATAGTTTTGTCTATAGAGACGGCGCGCCGGCCGGATCACCTGTAGCTTGCTTCTATTTATGTGACAATAAAGCAGATATGACTTATGCAATACAAGAAGGAGATATTTGCTTTGAGAAAAGTACTGGATCATTCTACACATATTATGATTATGCTTGGAAGTCTGTAGAAAGTAGTAATACTAAGCAGAGATTAGATATTTTAGAATTTCTTGTGGCAGCTATAATTGAAAAGGGATTTGGTGGTCTTTAGATAGGAGAAAAAGATGGGACTCTTCACTAGTGATGATTCAAATAAAGCTATTGTAATTGGTGGAATTCCTATCATTTTTCCACAGAATACTGTTGGAGAAATGACGATAAATGGAAGAGGTGAACAACGTATTGCTATAGCTCTACCTCCATTAGCTGAATTAGTTCGTCTTGGTGGTTCATATAAGGTTAGGACATCTGCTGCATTCGCTGCACTTACAGCAATTCCAACAACTGTTGCTGCATTTTCTATTTATAATGGTGAAGCAGTTGGTGGTTTGAGTTATGTAATTGATAGAGTATTTGCTGTTGAAATTGTAGCAGATGCTACACAACAGAATCAATTATCAGTTTGGGCAATGATTAATAAGATATCTACAGTATTTACTCCTGTTGTTGACACCTTAGCTGCTAATATTAGAAATTTAACTGGTAAAGGCGGCGCGTATGGTGGAAAGGCTAGAGTTGCAGTCGGCGCAACAGTAGTGGATGATGGTTGGATGCCAATTGGTCAAACACAACCTGGTACTGCTGCGATTGCTGGTGCTATTTGGAGAACATCAGAAATTCCTACAGATGGTGAATATGTAGTTAGGCCAGGTTCACAATTCAATTTACACTGCGCCAAGGCTGCTGCTACTGCATCACAGATGCATATTGGAATTAGATATCACGAAGTTCAGCTTGACTTAGGTTAGTTATGGAAGCCACACTTCCTGAGATTCTTATGCTTCTTGGAGATAAAGTAGTTAAAATTCATGAAAAAGATAAGGAAATTTCTATTCTTAATAATAGAGTTCAAGAGCTTAGAAATCGTATAGAGTCAATAGAGAGATTTATAGATAGTAAGAGAGAAGATAAGTGACCGATTGGGCGCATCCAGTACTTTCAGATGGTTATAGTGCAGTACTCACCACCTATCTAAGTGGTAGGGATATTGATGCTCTAACCTTACAAGCTATAGCTGCATCCAATCCACCTACTAATGCTATAAAACTACTTAGAACACCAGTTAAATTTCAGAATTACAATGGCGCGAGTTATGACGACTTATTACTTGACATAACAGGTGGAGGCACTGGCGCCGCAAGTGCAGCAGTTGCTAGAACCAATCTTGGACTTGGTTCTATGGCAGTTCAGAATTCCACTGGAGTATCTATTACTGGTGGAAGTATTTCAGGAATTACATTAGATGCTTCTGTACTTACTACTGGAATAGTAGCATTACTTAGAGGTGGCACCGGCGCATCACTTACACTTGGAGCTTCTGGAACATTTCTTCAAAGTAGTGGCGCCGCTGTAGTTTTTGGAGTAGATGGAACTCAATTAACTAATCTAAATGCAACTAATTTAACTAGTGGAACAGTTAATGTTGCTAGATTACCTACATCTATTCAGCTTCCTGCTGGAGTTATTCTTCTTCATGGAGGAACTACTGCACCAACTGGATATTTACTTTGTGATGGTTCTGCAGTAAGTAGAGCTGGACAAGCTGCTCTATTCACAGCTATTGGAACAACTTACGGCGCCGGTGATGGAAGCACTACTTTTAATATTCCAGATTTACGTCAAAGATTCCCATTAGGTAAAGCTGTATCTGGAACTGGTGCTACTTGAGGTGGAGTTGGTGGAGCTATTGATCATCAACATAGTAATAATTGGAACGACTAATCCTACTAGTGGTAATGCGCTACAAGGTCCAGGTCCAGCGGGTAGCCTTGTACAAACACATGCTCACTCATATAGTGGAACAGTAGATGCAGGCGGCGCGGTGAATACTCAATCTAATAATCCACCTTTCTTGAGTGTCAATTATATTATCAAGACCTAAAATGGATGAACAATTAGAATATCTAGCCAAAACTCTTATAGGTGAAGCTCGTGGAGAACCTATTCAAAGTATTATAGGAGTTGGTTGTTCTATAAGAAATAGATATCTAATTACTAAAACATCTTATAAGGATATATGTCTTGAAGATAAACAATTTAGTTGTTGGAATAAGAATGATCCAAATTATGTTTACTTAATGTCTCTAAATTTAGATGATCCAGAACATATGGATATACATAATAAACAATGCTTGTGGGTTGCTAAGGGAATATTTGAAAATATTATAATAGATTGTACCTCCGGCGCAAGGAACTACGTTACTCTTGCTAGATATCAGCAAGCTCATACTAGGAAGAGTCCAAATGATGGTTGGATAATTAGAATGAAACCAGTTATTACTTTAGGTTCTCATATCTTTCTGAAAGAATCAAGTGGAACTCCGGCGCCCCAAATTGCATGAACTCCCAAAATTAAGGGAGATTCACGCGCCGTTTGAGGATCAATTCAAGTTTCCAGATTTAGCATTACTTTCTACTATATATGTTGTGGTTGAATATGATCAAATAATTGGCTTCGGTACTATGCAATCTATACTTGAGGTTACTGTTGTTTTAGATCAAAGTAGACCAGCTTATGATAGAATGGCTGCCCTAGTAGTTCTAGATAAACAATCTGAACTTGAGGCTAAAGAACAGGGTTATAATCAAATTCATGCTTTTATTCAAGATAAGAAATTTGCTAATTTGATGAAGAATAAGTTTGGATATAAGAAAACTAAAGGTAAATCTTTTGTGAAGATTATCTGAGGAAATTTGCTATGGCAAAAGGCGACCAGGAAGAGACGATGCAGGCTATTAGGCAGCAGAGAACTGCCAGTAGCAAAAGAACCGCTGATTATTTAGCTGGAAATGCAGCTAATATAGGAAATGAAGGAACTCCAGGACCAGGCGGAGATATGCAAGGTGGTACTGGAATTAGAGGTAGAATTGGACAGCAACGCACTGATTTACTTGGAAGATTAAGTAGCTACGCTGGGACTGGCGGCGTGAGTGATGCTACTCAAACTGCACTGGGACGTGGACCTAATTCTATTACTGGTAGTCTTACTGCACCTAATTATGCACCATCAATCTCTGGATATCAGGATATTGCTGCAACTGGCGGCGCCGACCTTGGTAAAGCTACTTCTACTTATAGAGATATTCAAGGTGGGAGTCCTGATGTAGCTAGTGCTGCCACTGGACTTAGAAATGTTGACTTTAGTGGAGTCAATCAGAATATTGGTTCATTAAACCAATTAGCTGCAACTGGTGGTATGTCTGAGGCTGATAAAGCTAATGTACTCAGACCACTCTATTATGAGACTGAAAAAACTGGGGGATACACTCCAGAACAAATAGCTAATATCAAATCAGAAAGTAATGCTTCTGTTCCTGGATTCTATGCTAATCTTCAAGATGAAATGAACCGGCGCCAAGCTACTAGTGGATATGGACCTGGATTTAGTGCTGCTGCTCAATCAGCGGCGCGACAAGGTGCAATCGGCGCCGGACAGCAAGCATTGAATACAGATGTGGGATTAGCTGAATCAGTAAGACAAGGTAAACTATCTGAGGTCAATTAGGTATCTCTGGAATTACTTCTCAAACTTCATTGGGTGCATTACGTACTGCTGGTGAAGAGGGATTAGGAATTACTGGGCAGAGAGCTAGTAATCTTGAGGCTTCTGGAAGATTAAGTCAAAGTGAACAATCACTTAGATTAGCTGCGGCGCAGGGTGATGTAGATGCTCAGCGTATTCTCCAATCTGGTAAATTGGCCGGACTGGGTGGGATGACTGATATTGCTACTGCTCAGGGTCAATATGGATTAAATAGAGCTGGATTAGAAAGTGGAAATGTTAGAAGTGCTGCTGAGATGACTCAGCAAGGACAGCAATATGGTCTCTCTGGATTAGGTGGAATGTATCAATCTGAACTTGGTCAATTGAGTAATGAACAAAGGAATCAACTTGCAGCTATGGGGCTTGATGATGATCAGCAAGCTCAATTGCTCAATATTATGTCTAGGACAGCCACGGCGCCGGGTAGAAACCAACAACTATTCAACAATATCTTAGGCGGTGCCGGTGCAGTCTCAGGTGGACTTAGTGGATTGGGAAGTTTCAATAATAGTGCTTTTAGACGACAACCTATACCTGGTACTAATGGAGGTTTCTAAATGAACCTTCAATATCTCCGCAAAAGAAATATATTTGGTCAGCCTTCTTATCAGCAGGATCAACCTCCTGCTAGTATGTCTATTCCTCCTGAAGAAGAGCAAGATACTTCTCAGGATGAGGAACAGCAGCCACCTACTAATGAAACTCCTGGATTAAATGATATATTCTCAGGATTATTTAATGCAGCTAGAAGTCAACCTCCAGGTCCAGCTAGTAAAGCATATTCAGATTTTCTAGCTAAAGGAGTACCTACTCCTGATCAATATCCACCAGGAAAGATAAATAGGCTTTCAGCTATTTTAGGTGGAGCTAGTGAAGGTTGGCAACGTGGCGCCGGCGCAGGTATTAGAACTGCACAAGAAATATTAGATTCTCCATATCAGAAAGCTATAGCAGCACATAAACTACGAGGTGGAATGCTTGAAAAGGGAGCTGAAGTAGAAAGTAAAGATTTGGGACGCGCCGCTAGCTTTGCTAAGTCTGCTACTACAGCGTATGATGCTGCACAAACTCAAAGAAGATTAGCAATAAGAGATCAACATCAATTTGACCATTGGGATGCAGCAGATAGAGCAGCGGCGCGCCGTGCTGCTAATACTGGAACTCATTGGGTTACTGGTCAAACAGATGGTAAGATTCATGGATTTAAGACTCTTCCAGATGGATCTGTTCAACATTTCGAAGGTCCAAAAATTGGTCAAACAATGGATGAAAAGCAAAAAGCTGCTTTTGATCTATTTACTAAACAAGAAGGTGTTAGGCAGCCAAATAGAATTGCATTAGCTAATACACAAAGTGCAAATAGAACAGCAGAAGAAGATAATCGTCAAAATGGAAGAATGCAGATTCGTCAGTATTTGCAAGATAATAAAGACTTTAAATTCCTAGCAGTTAAAGGTGGAAACTATATAGCAGTAGATCCAACTGATCCTAGTAAGACTGTAGATACTGGTATAAAGACTGGAACTCTTACAGAAAAAGATCACATAGAAGCTGGAATTCAAGGTAGAGTTCAAGTTGTAGATGCGCAAGCAGCTCAAAATCAACTTAGAGATGCTAAGAATAATGCTGCTAGAATGGCTCTCCAGCAACAAAGACTCGACGCCGGCGCCGCTGCTAGAGATACACCGCAAAGACAAAATGCTGAAATACAAGTTAGAATGAGAAAATTCTTAGCTGCTAATGGACAAAATGCTAAGGATTACTTTGAGATTGATGCTGCTGGAAATCCAACTGCAATGAAGCCTGGAGATCCAGATGATCCTGATTATAAAGCAATCTATCAGTATGTGTTTGGTAAGAGTAAGGTAAAGTAATGCCTCAAAAGTTTACTATACCTAAAGAGGATGATAGTCAATTCATTATACCAGAAGATGATGAACAAGTTAATGAAGAACCTCCTAAACTAAATCTTAAACCAAAAGAAGGAACTATAGCTAGAGCGTGGAGAGCTGCCAATACTCCATTAGTGGATGTATCTCCGCAAACACGTCAGATGATGGAGGAATATAAGAAAGCACATCCTATCGCTGGAGCTATCGGCAACTTCGGCGTGGATGCTATGCTATCTGCTTCTAGTCCTCTAGGATTAGGTCTAGAAGCTACTACTGGTGGTTCTGCTTTAGCTCTCAAATATGGTAGTCCTGGTTTAGCTAGAGCATTACTCGCGCCGCATGTTGCAGTCTCCGGCGCCACTACTGCTCATGGCTTATATAGAACTGGAAAAGGACTATATGAAGGTAATTATCCTGAGGCTACTGTAGGAGCTGTTGAAACTGGATTAGGAGGATTAGGTCTTCGTGGTGGCTTAAGAATCAAAGGAAATTTATCTAAATTACCTCCAATAGAAAAGCCTCCTATTACTGCTCAAGAACCTACTATTCAGCCTCTTGCCGAAGAAGCTCCTGCTCCTACTCCTAAATCTACTACTGGCATAACTCTTCCAGCACTAAAACCTATTAAGAAATATCTATCGAAACCTAGAGTTAAGACAACAAATCAGCCAGCAAAATTGCTGATGAAAAGTGGAGAAGAAATTACTCCAACTGAACCTACTATTGAACAACCAAAGAGTGATGTTCACCAACAAATAGTAGATGAATATAAGGCAACTCATGAACCTAAATTAGTTAGAGTTGATGATTTATATCGTAACATCACACCAAATGATGTAGCAGTAGATTTAGCTGATAGAGGTAAGGATCTTAGACCTATAAATATCGAAAATTTACAGGATCGCGCAGATGTTGAAATTTGGAATAGACAAGCAGCTCGTGAAGAATTGAGAGATGAGTTAGATAGTAGAACTCCAAATCTTAATACTGTCAAAGATCTTAAACAGGAAGCCAATACGCCAATTAATATAGATGAAAAAAGTCCATTACGTGTTAGGTTACAAGACCACCACTTATATGATCCAGAATTGGACTTTAATAAATATGCAAGTCCAGATAGTCCAGTTAATAATCCTCTCTCTATAAAAGATAAAACCCCCACTACCAAAAAACTTCCTCCTTTAGATATAAGAGGTGAGACTGGTGCCGTTGGTAGGAATATCAAGCAGAAGCGTATAGTTAAAGATGTTACTTTTGAGAAAGGTGATACTGATCAAGATTATAATGTAAAGTTCTCAGATGGAACAATTCAACCTATTTGGTATTCCAAAGCTACTAGAGAATGGCATCTTCTTGAAGATGGAGAACCTAACTTAGATGTTTCTTCTCCAACTAAAGAAGGACTTGCTTCTAAGTTAGCTCCTGTTTCTTCTGTTCCTCCTGAAACTCAAGCTTCTAAAGAACCACCAACTATTGAGCCTCCCAAATCAACTAAACAGTCTATTCCTAGTGATAGGTGGCAAGAGATACTTGCACAATTAGATGAAGTCGGCGCGCAGGATGAGAGATATCGTGACATTCTAGATTCTAAAGCTCCACTTAAGAAAGGTGAAACTTGGAGAAGTAGAGTTCTTAATTCTATCTCAACAGATAGAGCACTACAATCAAACAAAGATGTACCAGTTCCAGAAGAACCTACTATTGAACCTCTAAGAGCTAAAGACTATCGTCATGATAAAAGAAGTCAAACTAGTGGAAGATATATTAATGCTACTCCTAAAGAATATTCAGATATGTTCGATAGAGGTGAACTAGAACCACCTCCACAACAGAGTCATGCTGATTTCATTCAGAATATGAAAGATATCTTAGCCCAAAGAGCTAAGAAGTTAGGTAGTGAAGAAACTGGTGCTATTGGAGACTTAAAGAATGATCCATTAGGTATTAATCCTCAAATGACACGCCGACAATTTATTAATAGACTTCGTGGCGCACATAATCAAGCTAGAGAAGCATTTATTAAAGAGATGGGTCCGGCGCGTTGGAAGATAATTAATGAAGAATTAAAGCGTAGAGGATTAGATGATGCCTGGTCAAGAAATACAGTTGCTAACACTAGTAGTGGAGAAGATCTTGTAGGTGATTGGGTTAAATCTGTTAATGATGTATATAAAGACGTAGCTGCATCAAATCCAAATTTTGCAAAGCTTGGAGAATTAGAAGATAGAGGATATGCTGCTGTATTTACTGGTAAGACAATAAAGCCTAAGTATGATTGGAGTGGTGGTAATAACTTCAATCAGTCTAGCTTTATTACTCCATTCCTCAAAAGACTTAGGGGTGAAGAAGGTGTACTCAATATTGGTGGACCTCCTAAACCTCAAAATAAACAGTTAAGAGATGCAGTAGAAGAATGGGGATATGGAAGGAACGTAAATAGAATTATTCCTACTAAGGCTGGACAGACTGCTAATAATGCAATAAGAGATCAAAAACTACTGAATGTTCTAGCTGCTAATAATATCAAGGTAGGTAAGAGAGGTGTTTACTCTCCTACAGTTTGGACAGATATTGCAAATAAAGATGCTCAAGCTGGAAAGATGATTGCAAACTACTTTAGTAAGTCTCCAGAATGGATGCAGAAAGGGCGCGAGTTATTTGGTCTTACTAAGAATATCAATCTGGCTCAAGGAGTACCAGGTCGCACCGGAACTCTCTCGGCGCATGGTATTAACCTAGGTCGTAGTGATGCAGTGGCACAAGGATTTGGTAAAGGCATTTCCAACTTTGTTAAAAATACGGCTACTCCACAAAGAGCTGTTCAGAAGATTCAGGATTTCAAACCATATCTAAAAGAAGCAATCGAAGCTGGTCTTGACTGGCATGGTGAAGAATATTCTATTGGAAATTTAGAAAAGACTCTTCGTGATGTTCCAGTGATAGGTAAAGCTAGAGAGCTGCAATCTAAACTACTCGAAGATCCATTGTTCAAGATTCAAAATCCTGCAATGCAGTCTGAGATTTATCTTAATAAGTTGAAAGAGTTGGCGCCGAAGATAGGTAGGAAGGAAGCTGCTAAGGCTGCTGCTGAATATGCTAATGATTTTTCAGGTTACATAAATAAGACTTTTAGGAATAAATCTGTTGAAGACGCCCTACAAATGGGACTTCTCGCGCCGTCATGGTTTAGAACTAGAATCAATATTGCTAGGAAAGGTATACTACCAGTTGGATATGGTGGAAGGACTGGCTATGGTAAGCCAGTTTTACGGGGAGCAGCTATAGGTGCAGGTATCGGCGCCGTTGATATGGCTTCTACTGGAGCATTAAAGTACCTAGCAGGTAAACCAGCAGAAGTAACTGGAATACCTGCCGGTCAAGCAGAATTTGAAGATGATAAAGGAAGAACTCAATTTAAACAAAGAAATATCGAACCTATGGGAACGGCGATTGAACCTACAAATGCTGCTATGCAGACAATGACTCAAATGGGTCAGGGTAATTTGAGTTTTCCATTTAGATATCTAGGAAATAGAATTAGTCAACCTATTCAAGCTGGAGTTAATCTTTGGAAGAATACAGATCCCTTTGGAAATCCTCTAACTGGTAAGGATAAGTATGGTCATCCTATTCCTGCTCTTAAGGGAGGATTTAACATGCTTAGAGAAGGAACAAGATCAATTACTCCTGGAGTAATAGCTGCACTAATGGACTACTATCAAGGGAAAGCTCCACTTGAAGAAACAGCGGCGCGGGCACTTGGAATGCCTGTCACTTATACTTCAATTCCAAGAGGAAAGAAAGCATCTACTCGTCTTCCTCGGCTAAAGTAGCTCTAAGTTCCTTTATTAGAGCTTCTTGGAAGTCAATCTTATTCTTGATTCTAATAATAATG
>WNFL01444954.1_pt1 | contig 22173 bp, 17 predicted proteins | sample 5400361 | NCBI WGS metagenome assembly WNFL01 (sample SAMN13153351, study PRJNA577476) | soil metagenome | isolation source: 40 cm soil on Douglas fir-dominated hillslope | place: USA:California | collected 2013-09-17
GCCTCGCATCCGCTCTCCTCTTTTCACCGGCGCAATCGGCAGAGTCGGTTTTGCCCTTAGTCCTGGAGACGACAATTCCGCTTCCCAATGTTGCCGGACGGATAGACCACCTTGCGGTCGATCTTGGCCGCAAACGCATCTTGGTCGCGGAGGTCGGCAACAACACCCTTGATGCCATCGATTTGGCCACGCAGAAACCGCTTCATCGCATAACGGGATTGGACGAGCCGCAGGGCGTCGTCTATCTGCCGGGACCCGACCTCATCGCTATCGGCAATGGCGGGGACGGTGCGGTCCGATTCTATAGCGGGGTGGATTTTTCACCTCGCGGTGTCGTTTCCCTTGGCGACGACGCCGACAATGTGCGCGTGGATCCGCGCAACGGCCATGTCATTGTCGGTTATGGCAGCGGCGGACTCGCGGTCATCGATCCTTTGAAACCCGCGAAGCTGGCCGATATCCCGCTGACCGGTCACCCCGAGAGCTTTCGCCTTTCACCTTCGACGGGGCGCATCTTCGTCAATGTTGCCCGAGCAGGACGGATCACGACCATTGACCTTGCAAGCGGCAAACTGCTGGCGAACTGGATGCCGTCCGGCCTGACCGCGAATTTTCCCATGACCCTCGATGAAACCGGCCACGCGGTGATTATCGTCTTTCGCAGCCCCGCGAAGCTGGCGCTGTTCGACATGACCATGGGCTCGATGATCGCTTCCGCGGACACCTGCGGGGATTCCGACGATGTATTCTTCGATGAAAAGCGGCAGCGCATCTATGTCAGTTGCGGCGCCGGGTTCATCGATGTGTTCCAGCGCGAGCCCGCGGCGCTCACGCGACTGATACGCCTTGCTACGTCATCGGGCGCGCGAACGTCCTTGTTCGTTCCCGAACTGGACCGGTTATTCCTCGCCGTGCGGGCGGGGCTGATCGGTTCGAACGCTTCCATTCAAGTGTACCGGCCGAATCCGTAGCCGGCTTTCGTCATTCTCGCGTCGGGGGGCGCAACATGATGCCAAGCGCACGCCGGGTGGGAGCCATCGTCGCCGCGGTGACGATGTTGACCTCTCCCATGTTGGCGGCACAGGCGGTACGCCCGATCCCGCCTGAACCGATGAATTACACTTTGCGCGCGGTGCGCATCGACACCAGCGAAGCACCGACCATCGACGGAGATCTTTCCGATCCGGTCTGGACAAAAGCCGCGGTCCTGGATGATTTCCGCCAAGTCGATCCCGATACGGGCCAACCCGGCAGCGAGAAGACCGTCTTACGAATCCTCTACGACGCGGACAACATCTATTTCAGTGTCTATTGCTACGACCGCGAGCCCGACAAGATCATCGTCCGGGGCATGACACGGGACGGGCCGGTCTTCGCGGAAGACCAGATCCGCATCACCCTCGACCCCAACATGACGCGGCGCAACGCGTTTAATTTCGAAGTCGGGCCCGCGGGCGGACGCGAAGACTCGCTCATCCAGAACAACACCAACGACCTCGCGAGATGGAATACAATCTGGCAGGTGCGCTCGCACATTGTCGCCGACGGATGGGTAGCGGAAGTGGCGATTCCGTTCCGCGACTTTTCCTACGACTCCTCGCGCACCGAGTGGGGCTTCGATTTTACCCGCACCATTCGGCGCAAGGCCGAGCGTGACCGCTGGACCTCGCATAACCCCTCGATCGGCAGCATCGATATTTCCCAAGAGGGCACCCTGACGGGCATTACCGACACGAATGTCGGGATTGGCCTCGATCTCAAACTGTACGGCCGTCTCGCGTTCAAACATGATTATCAGGGAAACGAGAACAGCAGCATCAGTGGCACAGCGGGAGCCACAGCCTATTACAAGCTCGCTCAAGCCTTGACGGGAACGCTGACCGTCAATCCGGATTTTTCCGACGCGCCGCTGGATGAACGTCTCGTCAATACGACGCGCTTTTCGCTGTTCATTCCGGAGAGTCGCGATTTCTTTCTCCAGGATGCGCCCTCATTCGAATTTGGCGGGCTCGGTTTCTACGATGCCCCGAACTCCTATGACGCGCCGAATGCCCAGCCGTTTTTCTCGCGCAATATCGGGCTTATCAACGGCACACCGGTGACGATTCTCGGCGGCGGCAAGGTCTCTGGGGATTATGACCAGTTCGGCATCGGCGCGATCAGCGTCCGCACCAACCGCAAGGGAGCGACGCCGGGCCAGACACTTTCGGTTTTGCGCACCACCGCCTCCGTGCTCGCCGAATCAAAGGTGGGAATCATCGTGACCAACGGCGACCCCACGGGCCTCACGCGCAACACCTTGGCCGGAGCGGATTTTCAATATCGCAATTCGCATCTCACAGGCGACGACATCCTGCAATCGGACCTCTATTACGAGCGCAGTTCCTCCAGCAAGCTCGGAGACGACGATGCGTTCGGCGCGGTAATCAATTATCCCAATGAACCATGGGCCGGGCAGGTCTTCTTCAAGCAGGTCGGGAGCAATTTCGCGCCAACGCTGGGCTTCGTGAACCGCAAGGGCATCCGGGATTACGAAGCGACTCTATCGGAGAAGACGCGGTATCGCGATCCATTCCTGCGCTGGCTTCAGTTCGGGGCAACCGGCATCTTTATCACCGGGCTCGATGACCAATTGCAGTCGAGCCAAATCCGCCTCTGGGGCGAAGTGGAGAGTCAGCAGGCCGACGCCTACGATCTCAATGTCTACAATTATTATGAGAATGTGCCGGCGACATTTTCTTTGCCCAAGGGCGTCCCCGTTGCGGCGGGCGAATACAATTGGACCAATGCCGCGCTGAACATCTCCACCACCAGGGCGCGATCCTATGCCATGGGCTGGGTTGTCGAGTGCTGCAGCTTCTACAATGGCAATTATCTCAAATCGGATCTCACGCTCACTTTTCGGCCCAACGAATTCTTCGAACTGGTTCCGCGCTACGTCGCCACCTTCATCGATCTCCCGACGGGATATGTCGCGATCCATATCCTGTCCGCCAGTGCCGGAGTCAATTTCACTCCCGATATGCAGGTCGTGCTGCAAGGCCAGTTCGACAATATCAGCCGCAGTTTCGGACTGTCCGTGCGCTATCGCTGGGAATACGAGCCCGGAAACGAGCTCTTTGTTTCCTTCGGGCAGAGCGCTCTCGTTCCCGGCACGACGTTCGAGCCGCAGAGTTCGCAGCTTTCGATCCGCCTAGGTCAGACGCTCAGGTTCTGAGCAAGGTTCAAGACGCCATCGGGACGAGGCCGAGCCGCGCCATGAGCGCGCGGTCGCGCGCTTCGGCCGGGTTGGGTGTCGTCAACAGCCGCGGCCCATAGAAGATGGAATTGGCGCCGGCAAGAAAGGCAAGGGCCTGCGCTTCATCGCTCATCTCTTCTCTGCCCGCCGACAAGCGCACCACCGATTTGGGCATGGTGATGCGCGCGACCGCTACGGTGCGCACGAATTCCAGCGGATCGAGCGGCTCCGAGTCGGCGAGCGGTGTCCCTTCGACTCGAACGAGCGCGTTGATCGGAACCGATTCGGGATGTTGGCGCAGACTCGCCAGTGCAGCGATCAGGCCCGCACGGTCGTCCTTGCTCTCGCCCATTCCGACGATGCCGCCGCAGCACACATGGATGCCCGCCTCTCGCACATGGCAAAGCGTGTCGAGCCGCTCTTGATAGGTCCGAGTGGTGATGATGTCGCCGTAATGGTCCGGCGAAGTGTCGAGATTGTGGTTGTAGTAATCGAGCCCGGCGTGTTTCAGCCGTTCCGCTTGGTCGCGCGTAAGCATGCCGAGCGTGGCGCAGGTTTCCAGGCCCAGCGCCTTGACACCCTCCACCATCGCGCAGACGGAATCGACGTCGCGGTCCTTGGGCTCGCGCCATGCCGCGCCCATGCAAAAGCGCGACGCACCGGAATCCTTTGCAGCTCTGGCCGCGGTAAGGACAACGGGAAGCGCCATCAGCTTCTCCGCTTTCACCCCTGTGTCATAACGGGCACTTTGCGGACAATAGGCGCAATCTTCAGGGCAACCGCCGGTCTTGATGGAGAGCAGCGTCGAGATCTGCACCTCGCGGGCGTCGAAATATTTCCGGTGCAGCGTTTGGGCGCGGAAGATCAAGTCGCCGAAGGGGAGCGCAAACAGCGCCCGTACTTCCTCCCGCGTCCAATCGTTTCGGATGTCCCCACTCATGGCCGCACTATCGCGCGCTCTGTCCAAAAGGCAAGCGCGGCCCGCGGCCGCACAGGCACTCAGCCAAAGCGGCCGGTGATGTAATCCTCGGTGCGCTTGTTGGTCGGCATGGTGAAGATGTTCTCGGTCTCGCCGAACTCGATGAGCTCGCCCAGGAACATGAAGGCCGTGTAGTCGGAAACACGGGAGGCCTGCTGCATGTTATGGGTCACGATGGTGATCGTGTAATCCTCACAAAGCTCGCTGATGAGCTCTTCGATCTTTGCAGTCGAGATGGGATCGAGGGCGGAACAGGGTTCATCCAAGAGGATGAGCTCGGGCTTGATCGCCACAGAGCGGGCAATGCAAAGCCGCTGTTGCTGGCCGCCGGAAAGCGACGTCCCGCTGGCGTGGAGCTTGTCCTTGACTTCGTCCCACAGCGCCGACCGGCGCAAGGCATGCTCGACCCGACCTTCCAACTCCGAGCGCGGCACGGTCTCGTGAAGCTGGAGGCCGAAGGCGATATTGTCGAAGATCGTCATCGGAAACGGAGTGGGCTTCTGAAATACCATGCCCACTTTGGCGCGGAGCTGATTGAGATCCAGCCGGCTGGACAGGATGTTCTCGCCATCGAGCATCACCTCGCCTTCCGCTCGCTGATTGGGGTAGAGCTCATAGATGCGGTTGAGCACGCGCAGAAGCGTGGACTTGCCGCACCCGGACGGCCCGATGAAGGCCGTCACCTTGTTGCGGTAGAGCGGAAGCGTGATGTTGTTCAGCGCTTGGAAAGTGCCGTAATAGAACGAGAGCCCGTTGATCGCGACTTTGACGGCGCCGTTCTCCGCCATCGTTACCTCCGGTCCGTGCGCGCTTCGAGCACGCGCGCGGTGATGGACAGTATGAGCACCGCGAGCGTTATCAGCAGCGCGCCCGACCAGGCGAGGGTTTGCCAGTCGTTATAGGGGCTTATTGCGAATTGAAAGATGACAACAGGCAGGCTCGCCATCGGCGCGTTGGGATCGAGGCTCCAGAATTGGTTGTTAAGCGCAGTGAACAGAAGCGGCGCCGTCTCGCCGGAAATGCGCGCGATGGCGAGCAGCACGCCGGTGACGATTCCCGCCCGGGCCGCGCGCCAGGTGACCTGCCGGATGACGTGCGAACGTGGCGCCCCGAGCGCGATGGCGGCCTCGCGCAAGGTATTGGGAATGAGAAGAAGCATGTTCTCGGTGGTTCGCACCACGACGGGAATGACAATCGTTGCCAACACGGCCGCCCCGGCCCATGCCGAAAAATGCCCCATCGGCAGCACGATGATTTCGTAGATGAAAAGTCCCAGCACGATGGAGGGCGCGGAGAGCAGGATGTCGTTGACGAAGCGCACCACTGAAGATAGACGCGCATGCCGGCCATATTCCGCGAGATAGGTCCCGGCAAGAATTCCAATGGGCGTGCCGACCGCGACTGCAAAAGCATTCATCAGAAGACTTCCCACAATCGGATTGAGCAAGCCGCCATCTTCACCCGGTGGCGGCGTCATTTCGGTGAACAGCCTCAGATCGATGCCGGAAAACCCTTTATAAAGCAGCGTGCCAAGGATGAGCGTGAGCCACCCCAGGCCGAAAACGGTCGCCACCACCGAGAGGGTAAGGAAAAAGCCATTCCATAGCCGTCGGCGAAGATAGCGCCCGTTGTTCATGACCGGCTCCCGGCGCGGAGTTCTAGGCGGTGGAGCATGAATTGCGCCGCCGCAAGAACGATGAAGGTCACGAAAAAGAGGAGAAGTCCGAGTTCGACCAGCGCGGGAAGATACAGATCGCCGACCGCTTCTGTGAATTCATTGGCGATGGCGGCCGAAATCGTGGTTCCGGGGGCAAAAAGCGATGTCGAAATTCGATGCGCATTGCCGATCACGAAGGTGACCGCCATGGTTTCGCCAAGTGCGCGCCCCAGCGCCAGCATCACGCCGCCCGCTACGCCGGCGCGGGCATAAGGCAGCACCACGTTCCATAACACTTCCCAGTTGGTGGAGCCGAGCGCGTAGGCGGCTTCCTTCAACACAGGGGGCACGGCTTCGAACACGTCGCGCGTGATCGCTGAAATGAAGGGTATTGTCATGATGCTTAAGATCAGGGCGGCGGTGAACATGCCGATGCCATAGGGCGGGCCGGCAAATAGGCTGGACAGCACCGGTACGCCTTCGAAGGTCGCGATCACCTGAGGAATCACGCTCTGTTGCAGCACGGGGGCCAGCACGAACAGGCCCCAAATGCCGTAGATGATGCTGGGAATCCCGGCAAGAAGTTCGACGGCGATGCCGATGGGGCGCCGAAGGGGCCGAGGGCAAATCTCGGTGAGGAAAATCGCGATACCGATGCCTACGGGAATCGCCACCAGCATGGCCAGAAACGAGGTGATCAGCGTGCCGGCGATAGGTGCCAGCCCGCCAAACTTCTGCGTGACCGGATTCCAGACTTGCGTCCAAATAAACGGCAAACCAAAGGCTTGGATTGAGGGCCAAGCCCCCGTGATGAGCGCCCAGAAGATACCCGCAAACAACAGAAGCACGAACAATGCGCAAGCGAGCGTGAGACGGTGGAACAAACGATCGGTGCGGTGTGAGTGGCGCAATCGAGTTGAGCTCGGCGAGGAACTAGCGTCTTGGCTTAGGGCAAGATCGACCATAAAGGGAGGCGGGGTCCAAGAAAAAAGCGGGGAGGCTGTCTTTTTAAGGTCAGCCATCCCGCTTCTATATGCGCCAATCTCGAACTATTTGCGAAACCGTTGTGAAGGCGTCACGCCTTCGAAAGCCAGACCAACATCAGCGGCCACCGTTCCAGCCCTGGACCTGGTTCCAGCTCGTTACGAAGGTCTGCTTCACGGCCTCCGGAAACGCCACATAGTCCAGGCTGGCGGCCATCTGATCGCCATTCTGGTAGGCCCATTGGAAGAACTTCAGGGCTTCTTTCGTCGCCGCCGGGTCCTGAGGCTGCTTATAGACAAGGATGAAAGTCGCGCCGGAGATCGGCCATGTCTCTGCGCCCGGTTGGTCTGTCAGAAGCGTACCGAAACCATTGGTCGGGCTCCAGGCGGCGCCCGCCGCAGACGCCGCGAAACTAGGCGCCGCCGGACTAACGGTCTTGCCGTCACGATTGATCATGCGCACGTAGGTCAATTTGTTCTGCTTGACGTAGGCATATTCGACATAGCCGATCGCGCCTGACGACTGCGACACATTCCCCGCGACGCCCTCATTGCCCTTGGCCCCCACGCCGACCGGCCAGTCGACCGCCGTCGCAAAGCCCACCCGGTCGGCCCACTCTTTGCTGACCTTGGAAAGGTAATTCACGAAAATAAAGGTTGTGCCGGATCCGTCGGAGCGGTGAACCGTGACAATCGCTTGGTTGGGTAAGGTGAGGGTCGGATTGAGCTTCTTGATCGCCGGGTCGCTCCAATTCGAGATTTTGCCAAGGAAGATGTCGGCAAGCGCCGGACCATCCAGAACCAATTGACCCGGCGCGACACCCCGAAGATTCACGATGGGCACGTCCCCGCCGATGACCGTCGGAAATTGGACCAGCCCGTAACGGTTCAGCTCCTGCACGGAAAGCGGCATGTCGGTCGCGCCGAAGGTGACGGTTTTGGACTCGATCTGCTTGATCCCTCCGCCCGAGCCGATCGATTGATAGTTCAGCCCGTTTCCCGTGGCCCCCTTATAGGCGGCGGCCCATTTGGCATAGATCGGGAACGGGAAGGTTGCGCCTGCCCCGGAAATGTTCACGGCCAAGGCCGCCGTGGTGATTCCGATTGCGGCGATGAGAGCAATCGCGCCGGAGGTTAACTTGCGAAAAAGTCTCATTGGGGGGTCCTCTCAAGGGTCGGGTGGCGAGGCTTCGCGGCAGGCGGAATCCGCCCGTTCCCGCGCAAGCGGATAACGCCAAAACGGCATGCAACGGATGTCACATTTGGACGAAGCTTTTATGACAGCTTCGTCGGCGGTGCGGAAAAGAGGAAATTTCCGGCTCGAATGCCGAGGATGGCAGCGGGGCTCGCGCTTTCGTGAAAACGCGAACGGGCGCCGGCAAGCCGGCGCCCGTCCTCAACCCATTCTGCCCAATTACATCTTGGCCATATGCCAGACCATGCCGCGGCCTTCGCCCTTTTGCTCGCCGGCAGCGCTGTCCATGACGAAATAATAGAGCGGCTTGCCCTTATAGGCCCATTGCTTGGAGCCATCGTCGCGGGTGATGACCTTCCACTCGCCCATGTCCTTCGCGGCGGCGTCGGCTTTCAGGGCCGGCCAGTTCATCAGGCACATGCCGTTGCAAGAGGACTTGTTGGCCTCTTTGTCATTGTCCCATGTGTAGAGCGTCATGCCCTTCGCATCTTGCAGCATTCCGCCGGCCATCTTGATGCCCGCCGGCATTGCCTCCGCAGCGAGAGCGATCCCGTAAGCGGCCACCGAAAAAAGGACAGCCGAAGTCAAAATTCTCGTTGCACGCATCATCTTCTCCCTAAAAGTTTTCCCGAGTCCTGGACTTACGGGCGGGGGCGCCCGTCAAAAATCCGGTCCCCTGATTAGCACAATTCAACCACCCGAAGCCATGGAGGGGCTATCAGTTTTCCGCCCCCGGTTTTCCAAACCCCGCCCTGGTGCTAGTTTGCCTCGAATTAAGTAGAGGGAACCAACGCGATGAACTTGGGAAATGCACGGTTTTTCTTGGCAGCCGGCGTTGCTGTCGCCGCGCTCGGGACGATTGCCACCGGGGGCAAAGCGGCGTCTGCGCCGTTCATGGTGACGTCCTCGTCCTTTGCCGATGGGGGCATGCTGTCCAAGAAAAATGCCGCGGATGACCCGATGCGCATGTGCGGCGGAGACAATGTCTCTCCGGCGCTGGCCTGGACCAACGCCCCTGCCAAGACCAAGAGCTATGTCGTTTTCATGCTCGACCCGGAGGGATTGTTGGGCCAGGGCGTGTCGCATTGGGTGGGCTATAACATTCCAGCCAATGTCACCGGCTTCGCCGAGGGCGAGATCACCAAGGGCTCCAAGAATTTCGTCGGGGGCAAAGGCACGCGTGACAATGCGCTCTATATCGGTCCGTGTCCGCCGATCGGCGATTCCCCGCACCATTACGTGTTCACGGTGGTGGCAACGGAACTTGAGCCCGCCTCCCTAAAGCCGGGGATGACGCGCGATGAGGTTTATGCCGCGATTAAAGGTCATACGCTCGGGGGCGCGACCATCGTCGGCAGATACGCGCGCTGAGTTCTGAGAGGTTATTTGCGCCGGCGCAGACGCGGCGCGAAATACCACAGCAGGAAAACCGCGATGAGCGGCGGCGGCAGAACGACGAGCATCGTGAAAACTTCTTCGCTCCAGTCCAGGTGTGCATTCCACGGCATGAACTTGCGTCCGGGACCGAAATCGACGCGAGCTTAGAACGAAGGCATGGCACCGCCGCCTTAAATCCGCGTAAGGATAATTGCACGAGACGGCCATAAAAAAGCCCCCGCTGCAGCGGGGGCTTTTGGCGGCAGGGTGACGCGTTCAGTTTGAATATTGCAGCCGGATCGCAAGCACGTTGAAGTCCTGCCCAATTTCTTGACCCGCTGCGTTCAGCTTGCTCACATTGGTGATCAGGTAGTTGAAGCGCATCAAGACATTGTTGTTCAGATACCAGTTGAGACCGATGGTCCAGATTTTCTCCTCCCCGCCGCGGACGCAGCCCAGGAGTATGCCTGTGCAGGTGGTGCCCACGCTGCCGGCATGCCAGTTCAGGTCCAGATCGCTGTAGCGCGCCGCGAGCTCCCACGCGCCCCAGGTTCTGCCATCCCAGGAGAACGGCGTGATGACGCGCGGATTGTTGAACGTGCCCATCTCATTGTTGGTGGCGATCGCCTGATAGGTCTTGGTTTCGCCGGTCAGGAGCCATGACCCTTCGACATACCATCCCGAAAATTCGGGATCCCCGGGATTACCGCCCGCAATGCTGCAGCCGGTGCAATTGACGTCGCGATCGACGCCGAACCGCATATATTCGGCGGCCAGATAGAAGTTCATGAAATTGGCTGCCGTTTCCAGGCCCCACATCGATCCACCCCTGGCATTGATGGGACCGGTGCTTACCAGACGGTTGCCGTCGACCCTCACTTCCGGCCGATCCTGCAAGGTGAGCGTGCGCGGGCCCCCTGCAATGGCATTGCCCGTCAAATTCGTGATGACGGAGCCGCTGCCACCGATCTGCACATTGGAAAATCCGTCCGACCACAGACGATAGGCAATGCGCCCGAGAAGTTGCGTGCCTTCGTCGGTGGTGTTTGTGGGCGTCGCGGGATTGGCGCCCGGCTGCTGGCCGGTGAAGGCGCCCGAGACCACCAGATTGTCGCCGGGACGGAAGAGATCGGCTTGCTGGAAGGTCAGCTCGATACCGCGCCTCGGATCGAGACCGCCATAGGAGACCGTGGCGACGTTCACGACATCGGGGCGTTCCAGGAACGTCGTGGAGGCAGAGGAAATGGAATCGGCGTACGTGAACATCGGCTGAATGATGCCGGCATTGATGCGGAAATGGGTCTCGTTGGCATAAGCGAGGTTGCCGTAATTGTAGGCGATGCGCCCCAGATTGACGATCGGGTTGGTTGATTCCGCATTCGAGCCGCCGAAATCGAGACGGAATTCGTACCAGAAGTCGCGGAAGGCGCGCCCCTCCGCGCCGATGTAGAATCGCCGGACCATAGACCCCGACGCCAGATCCTTGAACTGGGCGTTGGTGCCGTTGATGTTGCTGTTTTGATCGAACAGTGCCGTATCGAACTGAAAGCGATAGCGCAGCGACATCAAGAAACGGCCATCGGCGCTTTGCACCGTCGGGCGTGAATTGTCGAACGTCCAGACCGTATCGGCGAATTGCTGCTCGAGTGTCGAAAGCCGGGTACGAACCGCCTGGTCGTCGTCGGTCTTTTGATTGATTTTCTCTTCCAGCGCCTTGACGCGGTCTTCGAGCGGCTGGTTGTCGCTGGGTGCCGGCTGCCCGAGCTTCTGCTCGAGGGCTCGGATGCGGTCTTCCAATGTCGGCTGCTGCGCGTTCGCGGGAAAAGAGGCCAGAACGGTGAATGCAGCGCCCGCCAACAGAATGGACTTTCCCCTCATGCAAACCATCTCCCCGGGGCCAAACCAGAACGCTGGAAACCGTGGTGCGTTGCCAGAACAGCAACGCGGAACCACTTTGACGCCCACCCGCCCCTCTTCTCAGCGCTGTGTGAAAGACCAATGACGTTTCAGTGACGGTTTCATGACACCCCACATTTTGCCCGGTCTGGGTCGCTTAAATCGGGTTAAGGATTTCTCAAGGCGAGGCGCGCAATTCTGCCCCCGGAATCGCTCCTATGATCAGACGCGCCGGTATCTACCTCTTTGCTGCGTTGGCCACGGTGCTTGGGTGCGCCGCGGCCGCGGACCTCTATTGGCATGGTCGCCTGCTGTTGCTCGATCCTCTGCTCCTGGGCTGCGTCGTGGCAAGTGGAATCGCCCTCCTTTTGTTCGGGATCGTTTCGCTGCGCGCCCGCGCGGAGGAGCTTGCATGGCGCGCCGACCAGTTGATCCAGCTCACTCGGGAGCTCGAAGCGTCAAATGCGCGCCTTCAGGACAGCGAGGGCCGGTACAAAGGTCTACTAGACGCCCAAGGCGATGTGATCCTGCGCCGCGCGCCCCATGGGCGAATCACCTATGCCAACGAGGCCTTCCTAAAGCTGTTCGGGGTAACCGCCGACGCCATCATCGGACAGGTGTTTCGCCCGGAAAACCATCCCGATTCGCCGCCGGTCACATTCGGCCGCCTTGCGGGCCGCGAGACCGGGACCGAACGGGTTTCCTACGACCAGCAGGTCCGGACCATCGCGGGCTATCGCTGGATCGCGTGGGAAGACTACGCGATCCGCGCGAGTGACGGGCGTCTGATCGAAATCCAAAGCGTTGGGCGCGACATCACCGAACGCAAAGCCCTGGAGGCCGCGCTCACCGATGCGCGGGACAAGGCGGAGGAAGCCAATCGCGCCAAGTCCCATTTCCTCGCCACCATGAGTCACGAAATCCGCACCCCGATGAACGGTGTGCTCGGCATGGCGCGGCTGCTCCTGGAAACGCCTCTCGCGCCCGACCAGAAGACCTATGCCGAAGCCATCCGGCAATCGGGTCTGGCGCTGCTGGCGCTGATTGAAGACATCCTCGATTTCTCGAAAATCGAATCGGGGGTCTTGGTGCTCGAAAGCGGCGAAGTTGCTCTGCGTGCGCTGATCGAAGGCATTGCCGAACTTCTCTCAACGCGTGCGCATGCCAAGGAGATCGAGATCGCCACTGCGATCAGCGCCGCCGTCCCGCTTGTCGTCAGCGGCGATGGCATCAGGATCCGTCAGGTGCTGACAAACCTGATCGGCAATGCGGTCAAGTTCACCGACGAAGGTGGCGTCCTGGTCTCGGCTACCATTCAAGAGGGGGCCGGATTGGATGGAAAGCCGGAATGCCCTGTCCTTCTGCTGTCGGTGCGAGACACGGGCATCGGCGTGCCGCCGGACAAACACGCGAAAATCTTCGAAGATTTCGTCCAGGCGGATTCCTCCCATGCACGGCGTTTCGGTGGAACCGGATTGGGGCTGGCCATTTCCAAACGGCTGGTCGAAGCGATGAATGGCGAGATCGGTCTCGTCTCGGTGGAAAACCAAGGCAGCACGTTCTGGGTGAAATTGCCTATTGAGGAGGTGGCTGCCGCTACTGCCACCTTTCCCCTTCAAGGCAAGCGCGTTGCGCTCATCTCGGGGTCGCCTCTTCTGCGCAATGCGCTCGAGTTGCAACTCGCAGCGGCCGGCGCGGAGTGTGCGCGTGTTTCCGATCTCGATACGGCGCTCGGTCAGGACGCCCGATGCGATCTTATTCTTGTCGATGCGGCCAAGGGCCAGGCTTTTCCAGACGTAAGGGCTGCGAACATTCCCGTGGTGGCGCTGCTGCCACCGAGCGAACGCTCCAAGCTGAGCGCGCTCTCCGAAATGGGTATCCGCGGCTATCTGATGAAGCCGGTGCGGCAGGATTCGCTGGAGAAACGGCTCGCGGCCGTGCTTGCCGGCGAAACCGAGCTTGCGGCGCCTGCGCCGGTCCTTCATCCCGAACGTCCTGCGGGCAAGGGCCTCTTTATCCTGCTGGCAGAGGACAATCCCGTGAATGCGCTGCTCGCGCGCGAGCTATTGCGCCGGCGTGGCCACAGGGTCAAGGAGGTGACAACGGGCGAAGCCGCGGTTGCCGCCTGCGCCGCCGAGCGTTTCGATCTCGTCATCATGGATCTGCACATGCCCGGCCTTGACGGCATCGAGGCGACATTGCGTATCCGCAGCGCCGAATCCGGCGAAGGCGCTAAGCCGGTGCCGATCTTCGCGCTCACCGCGGACGCGCTGGAAACCGGACGTAAAGCCTGTCTGGAGGCGGGGATGGATGGCTTCTTCACCAAACCGGTTGATCCGGCCGAGCTTGACGCGGTCCTTGCCACCATCACGCCACCGGCCGTTCTGGCGGCGGAGTGATTGACGAAAGCGCCTTTTCGCGCGTTTCCAGCTATGATTCCTCCGCTTCGAAGCTGGATTGCCCATGAGCGTTTCCGCGAGTCTGGAGTCCCGCAGCCGGTTTGACGCCTGGCGCCTCTATTTCCGCCCGCGCGTCGCCACCATGCTGCTGCTGGGGTTTTCTTCGGGCCTCCCCTTCCTCCTGACCGGCAATACGTTGAGCTATTGGTTGCGCGATTCCGGCACCTCGCTCACTGCGATCGGATTCCTCTCCTGGGTCGGCCTAGCCTATTCGCTGAAACCCTTATGGGCGCCGTTGATCGACCGTGTGGACGCGCCACTGTTCGGCCCGCTTGGCCGGCGGCGCGGCTGGATGTTCGCCGCCCAGAGTTTGGTCTGCCTCGGTCTGTTGGCGATGTCTTTCATCGGGCCCGGCGGAGGATTGGTCGCGCTTGGCGCCTGCGCCTTGGTGGTGGCGTTTGCTTCCTCGACGCAAGACATCGTGGTCGATGCATGGCGGATCGAAGTGGCCGAGAGCGGCAATGAGCTCGGGCTGCTCTCTTCCGCCTATCAGCTCGGTTATCGCGCCGCGCTGCTCGTGACCGATGCGCTGATCCTGATCTCGGCCAATCATCTGGGCTGGCAGATTTCCTATTCCGTGATGGCGGCTCTCATGGGGGTCGGCTTTTACGCCACCTGGAAAGCGACAGAACCAAGACGCGATGTCACGCCCGGAAGCGAACTCGCGCTGCCCCTCTGGACGGCTCGAGGTTTCTTCGACGCGGTTGTTGGCCCGTTCATCGCCTTCTTCCGCACGCATCGCTGGCTCGGCCTGTTGATGCTCGCGGTGATCAGCCTCTACCAGATTCCCAATTTCGTTTCGGGTCCGATGACCAACACATTCTATCACGACCTCGGTCTGTCAAAGGACGCGGTCGGCGGCATACGCGCCTCCGTCGGGCTCATCTTCTCGCTCTTGGGAATCGCGGCGGGCGGTATCAGTGCCGCGCGCTTCGGCTATTTGCGAACGCTCGTCGCGGGCATCTTGTTCGAAGCGGTGGCGGTTGCCGCTTTCGTTCCGCTCGCTTACTCGGGTGGCGATCTGAAGACCTTCGCGGCCGTCATGGCGGTGGACAGCTTCGGATTGAGTTTCGCAGGCGTCGCACTCGTCACCTATATGTCGAGTCTGACCAGCCTTGGCTACACGGCAACGCAATATGCGCTGTTGTCGTCGGCCTATGCCTATCTGGGCAAAATTCTCAAAGGCTTCTCCGGCCAGGTCGTGGACACGCTTTCCCACGGCCGCAGTTTGATGGACGCCTATGCGATCTTTTTTACCGGTGCGGCCGCTATCGGTCTGCCTGCATTCATTCTTTGCCTCTTTCTTGTGCGCGCCCGAGCAGCTCAGAGATGATTAAGGGAAAACATAGAATCTTCGCCGCCACCCGAATGTGACTGGGCGCGGTTTCCGGCATCGTGATAGATTGGCTATAATCAGGGTGTGCGGGGAACATCCGTAAAGTCCGCGTTCCCGAACACACGCTCTACCGGGGCGGGATGGTCCTGGATCCTTGCCTGACCCGTTTGGAGAATCCCATGGGCCCCGCGCGACGCGTTAAATTGCGATTTGGCATCGTAAGTCGCCGATGGGGATTCCCGGGGCGACGGCCACAGTTCGGACGTCGCGTGGCCCCGCTGACGCAAGAGAGCGTCGCGACGTTGGTCAACGTCCACGAGGCGGTCTCCGCGCCGGCGCATCATCACACTTGGCCGATACTGGCGACCCACGGCTCGCTGCAAGTGCGCATCGCCGAATCCGATTATGAGATCGAAGCGGCGCAGCGCCTACGCTATCGGATATTCTACGAAGAGATGTCGGCCATCCCAACGCCGCGGATGCGCGAGGAACAGCGCGATTTCGACCGGCATGACGAATTTTGCGATCACATGCTGGTGGTCGACCGCAGCGTCCTCGACGAGAATGGCGAGCCGGCTGTGGTAGGCACCTATCGGCTGTTGCGGGGCGAAGTTGCCGCATGTCACGGCGGTTATTACACATCGGCGGAATATGATCTCACGCCCATGCTGAAGAGCAACGCGCCCGGTACGCGCTATCTTGAGCTCGGGCGCTCTTGCGTGCTGAAGACCTATCGCGCCAAAGCGATCACCATGCAGCTTTTGTGGCGCGGGATTATCGTTTATCTCGATCGCTACGCCGTCGACGTCATGTTCGGTTGCGGCTCCCTGCCCGGAACGAACCCCGAAGCGTTGAAACTTCCGCTATCCTATCTGCACCATTTCCACAGCACGCCCGACGGTCAGCGCATGTCCGCGCGGCCCGAGCTTTATGTCTCGATGAACCGCATGGCCAAAGCGGACATCGATCCCAAAGACGCGCTGCGCAAGCTGCCGCCCCTGATCAAGGGTTATGTCCGAGCCGGGTCCTTCATCGGCGATGGCGCCGTGATCGACAGGCAGTTCGGCACCACCGATGTGCTGATCTATTTCCCGGTGTCGAACATCGATCAGCGCTGGCGCAACAGATTCGGCCGCGCCTGAAACCGAAGCTGCGTCCTGGCGCTACAGCGCATCGGCATAATCTGAAACTCCACTGATCATGCGCATCGTGACGCGCCTCTCCGCGGTACAAGCGGCTTACGGAGTCCTCGGCGGCGCCTATCTGCCGTTCTTCTCGGCGTCTTTGGCCTCGCGCGGGCTGTCGGCATCGACAATCGGATTTTTGCTGGCTCTCGCCACATTCTTGCGAATCTTGATCTCTCCTTTAGCAGGTCTTGTTGCCGACGCGAGAGACGACCGCCGTTTGGTGATGCTCGTCTTTACGCTCGCCGCGTTGATCGCCTTCGTCGCGCTGGTATTTGTTCAGGATACGGACGACATCTTCCTGGCTGCGGTTTTTGGCATCGTGCTCTGGAGCTCCACGTCGCCTATTCTGGAAAGCGCCACGCTAAGAGCGGCGGAACACTCGGGTCTGTCCTATGGCGCGGTCCGCGTCTGGCTCTCGATCGCCTTCGTCGGCGGCAATGTGGTTTGCGGCGTTCTCGTCAACCAGTTCGGTTTTTCCGTTGTCGCGCCCTGGCTTGCCGTCTCCTGCGGCCTTCAACTTTGGGGAATATGTGCGCTGCCGGTTGCCGAGCGGGACGCCGCGCCCGGCTCTTTCGGCCCGCATTTTCGCGCGACATTTGCCGAAGCGCGCGAGCTCCTGGGCAAGCCCGTGTTCTTGCTGTTCCTCGTGGTCTGCAGCCTGATCCAGGGCTCGCACATCGTCTATTACACCTATGCCGGCCTCCTCTGGCGCGAACAGGGGATGAACGCGGCAGTCATCGGCCTGATCTGGCCTTTAGGCGTGATCGCGGAAATCCTGCTCTTTGTGTTCTCCGTCCGCGTGGTCAGGCGCATCGATCCGGTGATGTTGATCGGCATCGGCGCCGCCGCCTGCGCGGCGCGCTGGACCTTGATGGCGTTCGATCCCGGCCCATTGCTGCTGTTAATCGCGCAGCTCCTGCACGGCCTCACTTTCGCCGTGCCCCATCTCGGCGCGATGTATTTCATCTTGCGGGCGACGCCGCCGCGCCTGTCGGCCACTGCGCAGAGTCTCTATTCCGTGGCGATCGGGCTTGTCTCCAGCGCGGCGTTATTACCTGCCGGTCGTCTCTACGGCGCATGGGATGCCCGGATTTATCTTCTGATGAGCATCATGGCGGTTCTGGCCGCGCTGCTGACCCCGTTGTTGCGCATGGGTTGGACAGGCGGCCGGCTGACGGAAAAGTCGGCAATCACCGGCGCAGCGTAAACCAGCCGACGCCGCCGATGACAAGGAGCGTTCCGATCACGCCCAGCATGGTCAGCTTCTCGCCCAGAATCAGCGCCGCAAGCAGGATGGTCGAGACGGGACTGAGGATTCCGATGGTGGCGTTCGCCTGGGCCGAGATGCGATGCAGCGCCGCATTCATGAAGAAGGTGGGCAGCACCGTCGCACCGATCGCTACCAAGACCGAATAAAAGAGCAACGGTCCGGTGACGGCGAGATTGCGCAAATGATGGCCGGCGAAGAATTGCACGAAGGCCGCCAGGCTCGCCCCCGTCATGGCGATACAGGTGAAAAGCCGCGGCCCCATGTCGTCGATCGCGTCCTTCGCCAGCAATTGATAGAGCGCAAAGGCGATCGCCGCGATCAGCACGAAGCCTGCGCCCACCGCGACGTCCCGCCCCTCCAGCGAGAAGGTCTCGCCGAAGATCAGAATCAAGCCCGCATAGCTGACGCCAAGAGCGATCAGCGCCCGAGCCCGCACCGGCTGGCGGAAGAACAACGCACCGAACAGCACCACGAACAAAGGATAGGTCAAGAGGATCAGCCGCTCGAATTGTGCCGAGATATATTGCAGCCCGAGGAAATCAGTGTAGCTCGCCACCCACATGCCGAGCATGCCGATCAAAGCGGCGCGAACGGTTCGGCCCATGGAAGGCAGCGCGGCGAGCTTGTGGCGTCGCCCCTGCACCGCCAGAAAGCCGATACCGAGATAAAACGGCAGCGAGAATCCCATCCGCAACGCCAGCAGGGTCTCGGGATCGACGTCCAGCGCATAGGCGAGCTTGACGATCACCGCCTTGATCGAGAACAGGATCGCGCCGGTGGCTGCCAAGAGATAGCCGACGGAAGTCTGCCGTCGCTCAGACGTCGCCAATGCACTTGTGACAGGTTCGGAGTTCAATCGTTCCTACTTCGCGCTGGCGCGCGGATGCGCAGCCTCGTAGACGGCGAGCACCCGCACGCCTTCGACCTCGGTATATTTCTGTGTCGTCGATAGTGAGGCGTGGCCGAGCAGCTCTTGCACCGCGCGCAGATCGCCTCCGTTCTGCAACAGGTGAGTCGCGAAGGAATGTCGCATCGCGTGCGGTGTGGCGCTGGCGGGCAGACCGAGCCGGCCGCGCAGGTTCTGCATCAGGCCTTGCGCTTCGCGCGGGCTCATCGCTTTGCCGCGCCGCGAAACGAAGAGGGCGGCGGCACGTCCGGCATCAAAGGGGCAGACGCGGGCATATTGCTCCACCGCCTCGCGCACGGCGGCGAGCACGGGAACAGCGCGCTCCTTGCTTCCCTTGCCGATGATGGCGAGCGTCTCTCCCAACGGGACATCGCCGCGTTTGAGGCTCAAAGCTTCCGAGATGCGCAAGCCCGTTCCATAAAGCAGCGTCAACAGCGCCGCGTTGCGTGCAGCAATCCAAGGTTCTTCTTCCTGTCCGGCTTCTGCGATGGCGCGGACCGCGTCCAGCTCGCTCAAGGGCCGCGGCAGCGTGCGTGGCAGTTTCGGGCTCCGCACCGTGCGTAGGGCCGCACCGTCTGCGAGGTTCTCACGTTCGAGGTAGCGATAGAACGAGCGTAGCCCGGCAAGCGCGCGCTGCACGCCCCGGGGACCTAGACCTTGGGCGCGGCGTTGGGTCAGAAAGGCGCGGATATCGGCAGGACGCAAGGCGCGCAGTGCGGCGAGCGTGACCGGGCCGCCGCGATGAAAGACGAGAAAGCCGAGAAAGCGTCGCACATCGTCGCCATAGGCCCGTAAGGTGTGGCCGCTCATGCGCCGTTCATGCGCAAGGCTTGCCAGCCAGGCCTCGGTCAGCTCTTCCACGCCGCGAACCATCCAACCGCCTTAAGATCATCCGACCGGATTTGCGCCAACGTCCTGCTTGACCCGATCCATGCGAACGCCAAACTAGAAACTAGCCGATCCCGAACGGCCGAAGAAGGAAATCGCGTGCAGCCTGCGGCTTCGATCACAGTTTCGCCCCCAACGGAGCTTCGCGCGGCGGTGCTGCTGCCTTTGCCGCTGCCCACGCCTTACGATTACGCGCTTCCGTCCGGCATCATGCCCAAGCGCGGCATGCTGGTGCGCGCGCCTTTGGGGGTGCGCGAGTTGATCGGCATCGTATGGGGTAAGCCTTCGGGCGATGTCGCCGTGGAAAAGCTGCGCATAGCCCAGCCGCTGGACGATTTTCGCCTGCCTGCGGCGCTCTGCGATTTCATCGATTGGGTGGCGCGATACACGCTCTCGCCGCCGGGCGCCGTGTTGGCGCAGGCCTTGCGCGTCCGCGGCGTCTTCGATGCCGAGGTGCCGCGCCGCGCGCTGGCGCTGGGGAATGCGACACCCTCCCGCATGACGCCGGCGCGCGAACGCGTGCTCAAGCTGATGCAGGATGGTCTCGCGCGCAGCGTCCCGGACATTGCCGAGCAAGCGAATGCCGGTTCCGGCGTGGTCAAGGGGCTTGCCGATGCGGGCGCGCTGAAATGGGTGACGCTGCCGGAATTCGAACGCTGTCCCGAGCCCGATCATGCCTTCGATGCGGTCAAGCTCAGTCCCGATCAGCTGCGCGCGGCGGAACATCTGCGCGATGTCGTGAAGAAGCGGGAATTCTCCGTGGCGCTGCTCGACGGCGTCACCGGTTCGGGCAAGACCGAGGCCTATTTCGAGGCGGTAGCGGAGGCGCTCGCTGAAGGACGGCAGGCGCTGGTGCTGCTGCCAGAGATCGCGCTGACCGTGCAATTCCTCGACCGCTTCGCCGCGCGGTTTGGCTGTCGCCCGCTGGAATGGCACTCCGATCTCTCGTTGCGCGAACGCAAGCGCGTCTATCGCGCCGTGATGACCGGCGAAGCCAGCGTCATCGTCGGGGCACGCTCGGCTCTGTTCCTCCCCTTTTCAAAGCTTGGCCTCATCGTGGTCGATGAAGAACACGAGCACGCCTACAAGCAGGAAGAGGGCGTCATCTATCACGCGCGCGACATGGCGGTGGTGCGCGCGCGCCTGGAGAATTGCGCCATCGTGCTCGCCTCCGCCACGCCGTCGCTGGAGACCTATGTCAACGCCAGAATCGGCCGCTACGCATGGCTGAAGCTCGCGCTCCGCCATGGGGCGGCGGAGATGCCTGAGGTTCGCCTCATCGACATGCGAGCCGAGCAGAGCGAACCGGGGCAATTCCTCTCCCCGCCTTTGCGCGTCGCCTTGGATGCGACGCTGCGCGCCGGCGAGCAGGCGCTTTTGTTCCTCAATCGCCGCGGCTATGCGCCCTTAACGGTTTGCACCCAATGCGGGCACAAGGAGACCTGCCGCAATTGCTCGGCCTGGATGGTCGAGCATCGCTATCGCAAGCGGCTGGTGTGCCACCATTGTGCCTTCGAGACGGCGATTCCCGAACGCTGTCCGCAATGCGGCGCGGAAAACTCCTTTATCGCTTGCGGCCCCGGAGTCGAACGTGTGGAGGAGGAATTTCGCGCCGCATTCCCCGAAGCACGCGTGGCGGTGGCGTCCAGCGACACGTTCCTCGGGCCGGCACAGACTCAGGCGGCGATCCGCGCGTTTTCCGCCGGCGAGATCGATGTGATGATCGGCACGCAGGTCGTCGCCAAGGGTCATCACTTTCCGCAATTGACGCTGGCCGGAATCATCGATGCCGATATCGGCGGCGGGGCGGGCGATCCGCGCGCGGCCGAACGCAGCTTCCAACTGCTGCACCAGGTGGCGGGACGTTCGGGCCGCGGCGACAGACCGGGCCTCGTGCTGATCCAGACGCGCAATCCCGACGATCCGGTGATGCGCGCTCTTGCGCAAGGCAGCCGCGACGCCTTCCTGGAGGAAGAGATGCGCCTGCGCGAGACCAGCCAGATTCCGCCCTTCGGGCGTTTCGCCTCGCTGATCCTCGCCGGCGCGGACCCCACCCGCGTGCGCGAAATCGGACGCGAGCTTGCGCTGACCGCGCCCAAAGCGCGCGGCATCGCTGTCTGGGGACCGGCGCCCGCCTTCTATCAGGTGCTGCGTGGGCGCACGCGTGAGCGATTGCTTGTGCAGGCGGAAAGGAATGTCGACATCCAGTCTTTCCTGCGCACCTGGCTCGCGCCCGTGAAGGTGCCATCCGGCGTGCGCCTGACCATCGACATCGACCCCATCAGCTTTTTCTAAGTGGCGCGGCTCGTTAACCAAGAAAACCCATTATTTTGCTTTGTTTTCTCGGACAGCGTTAACCATGTTTTCTTCGCGTTTTTTGCCGAACGAACCCAAACTCAGTCTCACCATCCCGGATCAATTTTTATGGAGCACGCTACTAGGCGCTATTGAAACTCGCGCACGTCGGCAAGATGGCCGGCGATGGCGGATGCCGCCGCCATGGCCGGACTCATCAGATGGGTTCGCCCGCCGCGCCCCTGCCGTCCTTCGAAATTGCGGTTGGATGTGGACGCGCAACGCTCGCCGGGCTCCAGTTTGTCGGCGTTCATGGCCAGGCACATCGAGCATCCCGCTTCGCGCCATTCGAAACCGGCGGCGAGGAAGATCTTGTCCAAGCCCTCCGCTTCGGCCTGTTTCTTCACCAGGCCCGAGCCCGGCACGACCATGGCGCCGACATGGGACGAAACCTTGCGGCCCTTCTTCAATTCATGTTCGACGATCTTCGCCGCCTCGCGCAAATC
>WNFL01439095.1_pt1 | contig 22170 bp, 13 predicted proteins | sample 5400361 | NCBI WGS metagenome assembly WNFL01 (sample SAMN13153351, study PRJNA577476) | soil metagenome | isolation source: 40 cm soil on Douglas fir-dominated hillslope | place: USA:California | collected 2013-09-17
CTTCATCGAGAATCACCCGGTAAAGATCCGGCCGCATCGTCATGGCACCCCCGACCGTGATGCCGCCCGCGCTGCCGCCCGTGGCCCCGAGCAGGGCCGCGGACGTATAGCCCTGGTCTATCAGATACTGGCTGCAGGCGATAAAATCCAGGACGGTGTTCGGCTTGGTGCGCATCATGCCGCCGCGATGCCAGTCTTCGCCCAACTCACCGCCGCCGCGCACGTGCGCGATGGCCCAGATCCCGCCACGCTCGATCCAGGCGACGGACGAGGGGCGGAAGCCTGCATCCACTACGACGCCGTAGCTGCCGTAACCCTCGATGATGGCCGGATGTGATCCATCGAGCCTGGTGCCCTTGCGGTAAAGGATCGACAGCGGCACCCGCGTACCGTCATAGCTCGTGACCATGACTTCCTGCGATTCGAGCTGCGAAGTATCGATACTGGACGCCGGCAGCAAGCCGGTATTAATCGTCGAGTTACTCGACGGATCGTAAGCATAGAGCTGCGCCGGCTGGGTCCAGCCCTGCATGTCGAACAGCGCCCCCGGCCGCGAGGGGTCGGTGACTGGCCCGTAGAGATTTCCTTCGAAGGGCAGCGGAACGGCTTCCCTGTGCGCACCGTCCAGGCTGCTACGCATCAGCCGCGAGACCGCTCCGTCACGCTCGCGATAATAGAGCCCATCGCTGGCAAGGTCGAAATCGGTAATCACCGCCTTCCCCTCCGCCACGACAACGCGCGGATGGAGCACGTCCGGCTGGGCAAGCGAGGTCGCAAGAATCTGGAAATGCGGAGCACCCCGTTGCGACAGGAAGTAAAGCGTATCGCCATGCAGCATGAACTGCGTGACACCATCTCCCACCGACGCGAGCTTTCGCCACGGCGTTGCGGCACCATTGATCTTCGCTGTGGGTGCGACGTGGAGCGTCGCCGGGGCAGCGTCCATGTTGTGATTGGCAACCGCCACAAAATAGGGAGATTGCGCCGAGCCAACCAGGTAAGTGCCCTGCCCGTCAGGTACTTCGACTGCTTTGGCGACGCCCCGGCCGAACACGACGGCATCCTGATCGCCATCTGGGTGTACACCAACCGCGTGCAGGTAGGTGCGCGCGTTGTACATCGTTTCAGCAGCCGGAGTCTGTGGCGTCGGCTGCGCGTACCGCAGGTAATAAAAGGAGTGATTGTCCTGTCGCCATGCAATCACGCTGTTATTGGTGCGCGTGATCGACTCGTCCAGCACCTTGCCGCTCTCAACCTCGATCAGGTGCAGCGTACTGGCTTCCGAGCCGCCGGCAGACAGTCCGTAAGCCACCAGGCGGCCGTCCCACGACGGCGTGTAGTAGTCGAGCGCGTAGTGGGTCGCCGGATCCGTCGCCAGCTTGGCCGGATCAATCAACAGACGCTCCTCGCCCTTAAGCCCGTCGCGGTACATGAGCTTGGGCTGCTGTGCACCCGGTTCCACGAGTTCGTAGAAATAACGCTGGCCCCGCAGGATGAAGCCGCCGCGCTGGGTATCGGCGTTGGCGAGCGCGTGTATGCGCTCCAGCAATGCGCCGCGGCTGGGCAGTTTGTCGAGCACGGCGCGCGTGTACCCCGCCTGGGCGCGCATCCAGCCCTGCACCAGCGGATCCTGCAGGTTCTCGAGATAGCGGTAGTTGTCCGTAAACGGCGTGCCAAAATAGGTGTCCGTGATCGGCTTCACGGCCGTCACGGGCGGCGCGTCAGCCGCACTCGTCAACGTGGCGGCGAAACTGAGGCTCAGGGCCAGACAGGCCGCGCGGCTCGAGGGCCCGACGTTTCGAATCGGCATGGGAGGATTCCCCCTTGTCATGGTTCTACCGAAGTGTAACGCGGAATTCGCTGTTGTTGAAACGGCCGCCGTGCTGGCAGCAGCATTGCTTGGTATCCTGATTGCCGGTCGGGAAGCACTGGGACAATTGCAAGACGCGATGCCGCTGATTCCCTTACCCGATACCAGAGCATGATCAGGCACAGGAAGTCATTGCCATGGAGGATACGGCCGGATGTGCATTGTGCTTCCCGCTTGCCCACGCGCTGACGGACTCCGGCCAACAGGACACTGCCAATCGCTTTCTGCGCGCCCGGTTCGATGCCGGCTCCGGCCTTCTTCAGGCCTGGCTTGCTGACGGGTCCGCCTTCCTGATCAATGCGTCTGCCCGAGCGACGGGCGCCTCCAGGACGTGCGGCACATCCGACCAGCTGTTGCGCAAGGCCCGGACGGAAAGAATCCAGGATAGGTTATCGTCGATCCCACAAGTCTCGGAGGATAACTATGTCGCGGTCCCGATGGTTCAGTTCCGTGGCTCTTGGTTTTTTGGCCATTGCGGGTGGGAACGGCTTTGCCGCTGGGGTACCGCCCGCTGAGCCGGCGCGAATGTACCTGCACAAGGACTGGCGAGTGCAGTCATCGTGCCAGGTCAAAGCCATGGGTGAGGAGATATCCGTCCCAGGGTTTGACGCCAGGAGTTGGCACCGGGCGGACATTCCGGCCACGGTGGTGGCGGCCCTGGTGGCAGACAAGACGTATCCCGATCCGAACTATGGCACCAACCTGCAGTCAATTCCGGGGATGAACTATTCGAAAGAATCCTATTTTGGCATTCAGGACATGCCGGCGGGAAGCCCGTTTCGTTGCTCGTGGTGGTACCGCACTGAGTTCACACTGCCGGTAAATCCGGAGCTGAAGACCGAGTGGCTCCATTTTTTGGGGATCAACTACCGCGCAAATATCTGGATTAACGGCCACCTGATCGCGGACAACACACAAGTAGCCGGAACTTACCGCACGTACGAATTTGATGTCACGAAAGTACTGCGAAACGGCAAACCCAATGCAATGGCATTGGAAATAGCTGCGCCAGGAAAAGGCGATCTGGGAATCACCTGGGTGGACTGGAATCCCACGCCCCCGGACAAGAACATGGGGATCTGGAAAGAGGTTTTTCTGACGCGAAGCGGGCCGGTGTCCGTGCGAGATCCGTTCGTGTTATCCAGATTCGACGCCGACTATCACGCGGTGGCACTGACCATAGCCACTGATCTGCGAAACGTCTCCAGCCGCGCAGTTCACGGCATCCTGCGTGCCGAGATAGAAGGCATCACGGTCAGTCAACCCGTGACGCTTGCCCCGGGCGAGTCGAAAACAGTCTCCTTCGCGCCTGAGAATTTTGCCGAATTGAGGCTGGAACACCCCCGCGTATGGTGGCCCTATACCATGGGCCGGCCGAACATGTACGACGCTACGGTCTCATTTGCCATCGGGAACCAGACCAGCGATTCGACCAGGTTCGCCTTTGGCATTCGCGAGGTCACCTCCGAGTTGACACCGGAAGGGCGTCGACTATTTAGAATCAACGGCCGCAGGATACTCATCCGCGGAGCGGCATGGACGCCCGATTTCCTCTTTCGCTGGTCGTCCGCCAAACTGGATGCCGATCTCGCGTACGCAAGGGACCTGGGGCTCAATACGATCCGGCTAGAAGGCCGATTGGATCGCGAGGAGTTTTTCGAGAAGGCGGACCGCCTCGGACTTCTTGTGATGCCAGGCTGGACCTGTTGCGACGCATGGGAGCAGTGGCAGGATTGGCAGCCGGAGCAACATGCAGTGGCCGAGGAATCCCTGGCAAGTCAGGTCCGGATTCTTCGTAAACATCCCAGCGTGTTTGTGTGGCTCAACGGAAGTGATAATCCGCCTCCGGCGGACGTGGAGAAATCCTATCTGGATATCCTAAGCCGCCTAAGGTGGCCCAATCCTGTGCTTTCCTCTGCGAGTGGCCAGGCGAGCACCCTTAGCGGAAAGTCCGGCGTAAAAATGACCGGGCCGTACGAGTATGTGCCGCCGATGTATTGGACGGCTGACACCCAGGCGGGCGGCGCCTTTGGCTACAATACAGAGACCAGCCCGGGGCCTGCTATTCCGGCCCGCGGTAGCCTGGAACGCTTCATTCCCAAGGAGCACCTGTGGCCCATAGACGACGTGTGGAATTTTCACGCCGGAGGGGGCCACTTTACGACCACAAACGTCTTTACGGATGCCTTGAACCGGCGCTACGGCCCAGCGACTTCCCTGGATGACTTTTTGCGCAAGTCGCAAGCGATCAGCTACGACGGTGAACGCGCGATGTTCGAGGCCTATTCGCGCAACAGGTATTCATCGACAGGCGTCATTCAGTGGCTGATGAACAACGCATGGCCCTCCCTCATCTGGCATCTCTACGACTACTATCTGGTCCCGACCGGTGGATACTTCGGCACAAAGAAGGCTTGCGAGCCCGTCCATGTGCAGTATTCCTACGATGACAACTCCGTCGTGGTGGTGAATAACACCGACAGGCCACTAAATGACGTGAGAATAAGCGCCACAACATACAACCTGGACGCATCCGCAAAGACAGCAAAAGAGTTGACCCTCAATCTCCTGCCGGACAGCAGCGTCAAGGCTTTTGCCTTGCCACCCACGGATGGCCTCACCAAGACCTACTTTCTACGCCTCTCACTCCGGGAAGCCGGCGGAAAGCCGCTGAGCGACAATTTTTACTGGCTGTCGACGAAGCCGGACACCATGGCGTGGGAAAAGAGCGATTGGGCATACACACCACAGAAAGACTTCGGGGACCTGACTGGATTAGAGACTCTACCGCGAGTAAATATCGACACTGCGGTGACGACGTCATCGAGCGCCGGCAAGGCCGCTCTGCTGGTGAGGGTGAAGAATCCGAGTCTCAGCGTCGCCTTAATGGTTCATCTTCGGCTTGTTTGTGGCAAGGGTGGCGAGGAGGTCGTGCCAATTCTCTGGGAAGACAATTACTTTTCCATGCTTCCAGGCGAGGAACGCTCAGTAACCGCAACCTACGACGTTTCTGCATTGCGCGGAACGGATCCCGATCTTGACGTTGACGGATTCAATGTTGTGAGCAACAGCCATCACATCAATGCGGAGGTTGCAGCTAACGAACGGCGTCAATGGCAAGCTCCTCGCTAGGTCGCGACAGATCGTCCTGGAAACGCGGCATCCAACGCCTCAAGGTCTCGCGGCGTGAGGTCAATCGAAAGCGCCGCAGCGTTTTCCCTGACGTGTGCCGGAGACCCGGATTCGGGAATCGCGATAACGCTTCCGCTGCGAATTGCCCACGATAGCGCAACCGCCGCGGCCGAGCATCCGTGGGTCGTGCCAACCCGCGCCAGCGTGGAGTCGGCTACTACGAGGCGATTGTCGCCGCCCAGCGGAGAGTACGCCATGACCGGCACGTTATGCTGCTTGCACCACGGAAGAAGATCGCGCTCGATGCCACGGTTATTGAGACTGTAGGCCACTTGATTGGTGGCGCAGCGATGGCCGTCTGGAACGCGGAAAAGATCCTCCATCTGGCCGACGTTGAAATTGGACACACCCCAGGCGCGAATTCTCCCCGCCGCGCGCAGTTGTTCAAATGCCACCACCATGGCGGCGAATTGCGCGCTGGGAGGCGGCCAATGCATTAAATAGAGATCCAGATACTCGCTGCCGAGTCGGGCGAGGCTTGCCGCACAAGCACGCGTGATGCCGTCGCCAGACACTTCATCACCCTCTACCTTGGAGACCAGGAATATGCGGTCGCGCCGGCCGGCAATCACGTGACTGAGAAACTGCTCGGACCGGCCGCTGCCGTAGTTTCCCGAAGTATCGATCAACGTCATGCCGAGCGAGATTCCAGTTTGCAGCGCTTCTTCCTCGACAGCTTGCGGATGCCTCCCCTGACCGAGGTGCCAGCAGCCTTGACCGAGCGGCGGGACGGTGGTGCCGTCTGGAAGTCTTACCGTGCGCCCACCGGACTTCGGCGCTGCGCCAGTATTAGGAACCTGCGCAGCGGCTGGCGCCGCAAGTATTGTATTCAAGGCGGGCAACGACAGACTGAAGGCGGCACAACGCGCACAAAACTGACGTCGGCTGAGCAAATGTTTGTTCATGGTGTCATCTCCATCGAGCTAGACAATTCTAATCGGCTGAAGGCGTTATGCCGATGATGCTTCCCGCTCCGCGCTGTGGCTGCGGCTCCTGCGACTGCGCGAAAGGGAGCAGTACACCGCCGCCTTGGACCTGAGAATCGCGCGCGATACCCAATTCAAACCTATTGCTGCCCTATGCCCGCTTTTGGGCGGCCAATTTGGCCAAGCGACCATCAACCATCTGGAAGTCCACGCAGATGAAGATTCAATGCCCATACTCGGGAGCAGCGGTCCCATCAGACCACTGGCTTACCGGAACGAGAAATACGGTTACTCCGCCCGGTGCGTCCTCCGATCCCAGAACCGGAGAGCCCGGAAGGCCCGCGCCCCAGGTTGCAGGGTTTGTCAGAGGAAGGAAGAACATTACATGGGGGTGCCAGTGCCCGTCGTGGTCATTCAGGTACGCCTGCTTTGACATCATGTAACACATCGCGCCGATTTCCGGCGTCGGCAATTCCTTCCTTTCGAGGGCAAACTTGATGTCCTGGTGCATCTGAAATCTGGATCGTCCAGCCAATGCCCATTCGGTCTTCTTAATAATCTGAGGAAGATAGGATCGTACCGCCGGCGGGTTAAAACAGATGGGGGCCCGCAGCTTAGGGTTCCAGAATTCGGGATCGTCGAGTCCGGCGGCCCAGGATCGCTGGACCATGCACACAAAACTGTTCGTACCCTTGACCACCGATTCGTAACCATGTCGCCCGAGCACCATGACGTCAGCATCCTGCGAGATGGATTTTGAAGCGGCGCTTCGCGCCAGGGCAATTTCGGCTTGTCGCTCCATCAGGTATTGGTCAAGCGGAGCCATGCTCGGATACGACGTCTTGGCGTCCTGCGCTTGAGCAGCGAACACCGTTGCAAGCATGGCAAGGATCGCGAGGCTTGAATACAGATTCGCCCTGACCAAAAATGACTTCACTGGCGCAATATCCGTCCTGTCGATCACCAATTTCGATCCTCCCTTCGAGACTGAGTTGCTCCGTCTACTACTTAGGAATCGGCGCGTCAACCTCGACCACGTCGTTTCTGCTCCCGAAGTGCTTGGTCAGCGGACCATCATCTCGGACACCAGCGGCCACATTTGACAAGGATTCCATCCGCATGGATGCAATTGATTGAATTGAACCATTGAATTGGATGGTCGCCAAGGGTGAAATTGAACCACCGCACGCGGGTTTCAGTCCAGGGGCAGAAGCGAGCTAAGCCGCTGAATTGTTGATGAATACATCCGCCCCGAACGCGGGGAAGTCCTTCGGAAACAGCGCCCGCGCTCACCCCCATATCAGCGACGCCGCAGGCGATAGAAGCCGTAACCGCAAGCGTTGACCAGAGCGAAGGTTCCCAGGATTTTCACCGCGAAGGCACCTGGACTCTTCACATCGACGAACGGGTAGGCATTGAGAACCAGCACGAAAAGTATCGCGACGACTCCGCAAGCACAGGCGGCCGCAGTCCACCGCGGCAAGCGTTCGCGCACCGCCGTCGCACCGCAGATGGGAATGAGAAACATCGCGAGATAGGCCAGCGCATAAAACTCCGAGCTTGCGTCATTAAGCACAACGAAGGCCTCTGCCGTGTGCACGCCCGCGCTGCCCAGCACCACCATGGTGGCAATGACGGCACTTGTCACGTAGATGGAGTTCGTCGGCGTCCGGTAGCGGGGATGAAGACGGGTGAACCAGGTCGGGATCAGGTGGTCCCAGCCGGCAGTCATGGGCAGGCGCGTGGCGCCGGTAAAGAGAAAGCTGGCGGCTCCAAGGATCCTGATCTGCAGCAGCAGGATCGCCACCTTGCCGAGCAGAGCAGCGGTGCCGCCCTCGCCGAAAGCCAGGCTGAGGGCCTGGGGGATCGGAGCCACGTAGTTGATCGCCGTACCGGCGTGCAATTCGTGCAGGCTCACCACGGAGGCCGTGCCCAGCACGAACATCGACAGTATGATCGGTGTGGCCAAAACCACGGATCGCCCGATCGCGCTGCTGGCGGCCTTCGTCTCGCCGGCCATGATCGCGATGTATTCAAGACCAGCGGCGGCGAACAGCACCTGCCCAAGCAGCGACAGCGACGTGAGATCGGTAGGCGGCAGGCGCAGTGCGAATGGGGCGTAATGCAGAGGTGCGCCGTGGAGCCACACCCAGAGCGGTGCGAAAAGCAGCAGCACGAAGGCAAGAATGATCGCAGCGCCGCTCACATTGTGAATCCACTTGCCCAGACCCAGGCCGCGAACACCGGTCGCAGTAAGCAGGGCTACGATGCCAAACAGCAATGCGTAGACGAACATGCGGTTCTCGGGCAGGCCCGCAGCAGCCGGTCCAATCATGTAGGCCATTTCGCTCGGAATCTGGAAAAGAATTGTCGCTATTGAGCTGAGCGCGTAGGCCCAGATGTTCCACGCCGTCATGAACCCGATACCGTCGCCGAAGGAACGGCGGGTCCATTCGTAGAGGCCACCCTCCAGGGGCATTTCCCGGTTCAGGTAATAGGTCGCGATGGCCATGGGTGCGTAGAAAAACGCGAAAGCCAGAAGCCAGATGAGGAACTGCGCCTGGCCGACACCGGCCGCGATGCCAACCCAGGAGCTGCCCACGACCGTGAGCACTTGGGCCAGTACCAAGTCGCGCAGACCTAGCTGACGCTTGAGGTAGTGATCGGCGGCTACGCTCCCCGCAGAATCCGTGAGGCTCAAATCATGGTCCGCGCCCTTACCCACGGACCGCTCCGTTGAGATTTGACCGCATCAAATTCTTGACTTGAATTAATGCACCGCACCCCAGCGCCACACCTTTCCGACAGCCGCTGCACCGGGCTTGCGCGTCGCGGCAGGGGTCAACGTCGCCGGAATGGGCACGATGAGCACCTTGTCCTGCCCTGCGAGGAAGAGGATGGTTCCGTCCATGCTGACCGCCGCCTGCGGACGGGTGTTGCAGACGATAGTGTCGTTGATGCAGGTCGGATAATCGGCTATCTCGAAATAGCCCAGGATCGGCAACGGAACATCGCCGAGGGCGTTCGTGGTGTCGTAGACGTAGACGCGCGGCAGGTTGCCAGCGACAGGTTGGTTCACATCATCGTTTCTGACACTCATTGCGTAGGCCCGATCGCCCGCGGGCGCGATGGCTGTTGCAAGCGCCGTAGACAAGGATGACGGCGTGCCATAGGCCGGCGTCGTGATCTTGCCCACAATGCCAAATTGCGCGTCCAGCACACCGTAGAACGAGGTCAACATGCGCCCACCGTCATTCGATAGGGCCGTGAAGGCGGCGCCGCCGACGTCGCCCGAGTACTGCCACGTGCCGTCGCTGATGTCCATGTAGCTCCGTATGTAAGTCTGGTCCAGGGGGCCACCGACCAATCGCTCGCCGTCACGGGAAATGGCAGATGCCATGCCTTCGACCGGTGACAGCGGATAGCCTTGTGCGTCGCGCCAGGTCGTCAGCGTCAGTGTCGCTGGATCGATCGTTGCGACGCGCGCACTCAATGGGGCTGTGCAGCTTGCGGACGTGGCGTCGTTGGCAATCCACGCGCGGTCGCGATCGTCGATCACCATGCCACTCCAGGGGTAGTTTTCGCGGCGCTGCAGGCAGTCGTAGGTCGCGCTCGCCAGCGCGGTGAAGTTATCGCCGTCCAGCCGCTGCATCGTCGCCCGGCCCGAAGCCACCAGCAGGCTGCCATCGTGAATGATGGCAGCCCCATTGACGTCGGCCACCGGCACCACATCGACCTGCCAGGTGCCGCCGACGTTTCGCAGGCGCTGCAGGGTGCCGGTGTCATACAGCAGGACATAGACGGTATCACGACGTTCATCGAGCAGCAGCTGCGACTTGTATCCGGCAAGTGTGATCGCGGTATATGCGCTCGCCGCTGGCGCGTGCGCGACGATCGCGCGTGCCGCGGTCGCACCGCTGGCTGCGTTGCTCAGGGACACGGTGTGCGTTCCCGCCGCGGGCGCTGTCAAGTCGATATATAGTTTGCGATCGCTTACGCGCGTAACACCGGCAACCGTGGCCCCAGACACTGAGACCCGCTGCAGCAGGTTGGTCACGGCGCCGTAGCCGCGACCGGTAACTGTTATGCGGCCCGGTGCACCGGCCGGGATCACGGCCGGGCCAATGCCCGTCACCTCGGGCCACGCCGGCGTCACGCGCATTTTGATCGCGAGCGGCGTGATGGAACTGCCCGGCACGCTGACGGTGATCGTGGCAGGGTACTCCCGGAAATTCTCGGCCGCCATGAGCCACGCGAGGTCGATCGCATAAGAGAGAGTGCCGGAGGTTGTCCCTGCAGACGTCACCGTTAACCAGGGCGAGTCGCTGCTGGCGGTCCAATTTGCAGCGCCACCACTTGCGAGAACGATGGGCACGCTACCGCCCAACTGTGCGGCGCTGGTCTCTGCATCGACGACCTTGGCGATGTCCGGGACGGCGACGAGCCCAGGTCCCACTGTCAACGCCGTGTAGACATCCGTGTGCTGCGCGCTCGGATAGATTGGCGGCACGGTGCTCGGTGCAGGCTGCTCCCAGACATGCACCGTTGCGTAGTAAGCCCCCGCGGAAAGGCTCGCGGCGTCGGCCGTTACTGAATAGCCGCCCGGACTTGCCACCACGCTCAACCAGCCAGTGGGTAATCCGGTGGGGTATTCGATGTTCGGAACAGCGAGCCCAGGCAGCCACGTCGACTGATTGACGGTCAATTGCTGCGTAGGTGCCGCCGCGCCCTCGCTGGCCACGAACTGCAGGTTGGCCGGCGTCGTGCTGATCGCCTGCTGGCCACCCGGTGGAGGCGTGGATACAAAGCTGATGGGCACTTGCACCGTGCTGCCCGCAGAACCGCGCAGCACCACGGAAGTGGTCCAGGTACCAACTGGCAAGGAGTGAATCGCCAGCTGCAGTCCGCTGGCGGTCACACCCTGCACCTGCACCCAATCAGCCGGCGGTATCGACACGCTGAAACCGCTCTCGCCTTCGCCCGGCTGCACGGTGAGCGCTACGACTGGAAATGTACCGCTCTCGGCAGTGACACTGACTATGGCTGGCGTGGTCGCTACCGACTGCCGGATGTGGATGCTGAAATTGACGTACACGGGCGTGCCGCCGATGTGCTGGTTGCACGCGGAATCGGCACACGCATGAAACGCGATCTGACCTGTATAGTTGCCAGCGGCGAGTCCCGCGTTCGGACGAATCGTCGCCACGGCCTGCGTCGGGGTAATCGTCAGCGGTACGTTCGAGTCGATGGCGCTGACCGAGCCCTGCGTCCCTATCAACACGATGATGTAGACAGTGCCGGGGTAGGACCCGGAAAGCGTGGCCGTGACCACCTGCTGAGGAGGCGCGTCGCTGGAGTAGTAATCCCAGGCGAGACTGTTGGTGTCGAGGTGGACGGACAGCTTATTGCCGGAGCTATCGCCACCACCGCCGCAAGCGACCAGCAGCAATGTACACAGCAAGAACAAGCGACGGATCAACAGCGCGCGGAGTGTGCTCTTCATGGCTTTTCCCCCATCCCCAGGCCACTACAGTGGCAGCACCCAGCAATGACAGCAAGAATAGATGTGTTAAATGGTAGTCAGGGCTGGAATTGAACCACCGACACGCGGATTTTCAGATCGACCGTAGGCGTGCCGTACCGTCGCCCGTCGTGTTGTATCAGTCGGTTACGTCGCTTCAAATTACGCCGTAGACGAGCTGAGACGACGGTAAGTGACGGTGAATCGGGCACGAGAATGGGCACTACGCGCCTGTCGTGTCGTGTCCGGCCTAAGGCGCCCGACCCGTCAGTCGACCGCGGTTCAGGTCCTGATCGACCCACGTGGCACGCCTGCCGCCGCTGAGGCCGATCAAGAGCGGTCGCACACAGCATGGGGTGCGCCCTTGGGTCCGCCAGCTATTACTTGTCGGATCTCTCTCGGCTCTCATCGTTGTGAAGCGTAAGCGTCCGAGCTGGGCACCCTAGGTTTGCGCGTACTCACATCGCTTCATCGGACTGGAAGCGGAAAGTGGTGTACGTTCCGCTTGGAGCCCGGATGGACCCTTCGCCGCCAAGGAGTCTCGCCGCCGAGGGTAGCGGCTGTCCCCTTCAATCTCTGCCGGTTGTGCCAAGACGACAATCTCTGCATCTCCGGCTACCATCTATACAGTTGTACCGCTATTCGGGGCGACTGGCAGGTATCGGGACACGCTTGCGTGGCCGGGTTCAGCGTTCCATAAAAGCAACTATTTCGATGCAACGTATTTCATCTCGGCGGCTCACCCTTAGCGCCACGACGGCTTCCGTGGTGATGCTGATCGCGCCTCTCGAGCTCGCGCACGCGGCTCCTCACAGCGTCAACGAACTACTGCGCGAGCCGACCGTGCGGGGGGCTGCGCTGTCGGACGACGGCAAGCATGTCGTGCTCCTCTACAGGAAGGATGAGAAGAGCCCGGACATGCTTTGCGTGATCGATGCCGATCATCTCGACGACCCACACGCGTGGCATCGGCTCTCGCTCGGCGCACCGCTGAGTCTGCACGCCCGGTGGGTCGAGTGGGCCACCAGCACGCGGCTTCTGATAAGCCTGCGTGTCAGTGCGCTCGGGTCTCAGGAGCTGGGGAGCGATCGCATCGAAGCCGTAGATTCGGACGGCACGAATGCCGTCGTACTATTCGGCGGGTCCAAGCACGTCTTGGGCAGCAACGTCGATCTCGGGGGCATCACGGCACGCATTCCGGATGATCCCACCCACGTCATCATGTCGGCATGGAGCGAGTGGACCAACGACCTGTTTCGCGTCGACATCATGACAGGCGAGGCGGTCGCAATTGCCCGTGGTCGCCCGAACACCGTCGGATGGGAGGCGAAAGACGGGCGTGCAGTCCTTCGTTACGACATCAATGGCATCGGCAGCGCCATATCCGTGTACGGACGCACGAGTGACTCCGAAGACAAGTGGGCTTTCCTGACCCGATATCACCGCGACGAACTCAGCCGGCCGGATTGGACCTTTGCGGGCGCGGCTCCTGGGGCCGGCAGGATCTACATCCTGACGCGCCGCGAGGACTCCGACACCTCGAACATCTATACGTTCGATGTCGCGACCAAGTCCTTCGTGGATCTCGTCGCAAAGACGACCGGATACGACATGGCGGGCGCCGTGACAATCGGCGGTGCGTATGTGGGTGCCCGCTACGTCGAGGACACGCTGAAGTACGTCATGGCGGAGGCAACCCTGCAGAAGCACCTCGATGGCATGAACGCCTACTTCAAGAATCAAGCGAACGTCAGCCTCATCGGGCTGGATCGTGGCAGGACCCGAATGCTGGTCTACGTCCAAGGGCCACGCGATCCCGGCGACTACTACCTGTATGACATCGCAAAGATGAGACTCGATTTTCTGATGTCGAGCCGCGAGTGGCTGGAGCCTGCGCGGCTTGCCAACGTTGAAGTACGCAGAGTCCGCACGCGTGACAACGCGCTCATCACGGCATATCTCACGCGCCCGGCCGGCCTCGCCGGAGCCCTGCCGATGGTCGTGATGCCGCATGGCGGGCCGGAGCAGCGCGACCAGCTGGAGTTCGATCCGATTGCTCAGTCCTTCGCCGCGCAGGGCTGGCTGGTATTGCAGCCAAACTTTCGGGGGTCCGGCGGTTACGGACACATGTTCATCGAGGCAGGACATCGGCAATGGGCGCGCCGCATGCAGGACGATGTGACGGACGCCGTTCACGACGTCGTGGAGGCCGGCCTCGCGCGACCCGATCGCATCGTGATCTACGGTGCAAGCTACGGCGGCTACGCGGCACTGGCGGGAGGGTTCGTCACCCCGGATCTCTACAAGGCGATCGTCGCCAGGGCCGGAGTCAGTGACCTCGTCAGCATGCTGCGTTTCGAGAAATACGAGCGGGACGATGATGGCATCTCGTACCGCGTCTGGAGCGATCGTATCGGAGACTTGGGCGCTGACGGCGCTGCTATTCGCGCGGCGTCCCCGAGCGAGCACGCGCGGGACATTGGCGTGCCTGTGCTTCTCCTGCACGGCACCGTCGACTTCACCGTGCCCGTGAAGCAATCCAGACTGATGAAGCGCGCGCTCGAGCGCGCCGGCCGAAGCGTCCGTCTGGAGGAGTTCGAGGGCGAAGGGCATTCACACTGGAGCGCGGCCGATGAATTAAAGCAGGTAAGCGACTCGATTGAGTTCTTCAAGCGCGTATTTCAGGAGCCGGCAATTCCTCGGGCGAGTACGACGCCGCGTTAATGTTACAGTGATGAGTTCACCTAAGTGATCGGAACAGACCTCGAAAAGATGGTGGCCAGGGGTGGAATTGAACCACCGACACGCGGATTTTCAGCCGCACATCGCGGGTTCAGGGGGCTCAACTATCAACCGCTTGCAGCGCTTGCCAACCCCGATCCCAGCTTCACCACGGCACAATTACGGCACACCCAGTCTGGGTTCGACACATTCCTGGCATGTCGATTGATTTCACTGCAGTGGATGTGATCACTATCTTAGTGGCTCGACGAATCAATCGCAGGTCAGCTGCTCTCCCAACGAAAAAGGGACGGACAACCCTTGGCTGTCCGTCCCTAAAACGTTACTAAACGCAACAATATGACTCCCGAGATGACGCCAACGGGAGCACGAAACGGCCCTGAACCGAACTAAAGGGGCATTTTGGCGATCCCCTCCCGCCCATTTCCATTCGCCGCCGATCATCCGGGCGGCCTCCCGCCGGCGACGACGATGGGTTCGCCGAGCGCTCGCCGATATTCCTCCTCGTCGATCGCATCCACCGAGCGCAACTTCGCCAACAGCTCTTCGATCAGTGAGCGCAGCCCAGGCCCCGGCGTGCCGTGCGCGAATGAACTCTGATACTTGATCGGCCCGGGGATGATCGCGACCAGGAAGGCCATCTCGGCCGGCATCAGGGCCCGGGGTTCGCGACCGAAATAGGTGTGGGCCGCGGGCCGCAGGCCACGCAGGTCCGGTCCCCACTCGATGATATTCAAGTAGATCTCGAGGATGCGATCCTTGCCGAGCGCCGACTCGAGTAGGAACGTAATCGCCAGTTCCTGCAGCTTGCGTCCGAGCTGCTTGTCGCGCGACAGGAACAGGTTCTTGGCCAGCTGCTGGGTGATTGTCGATGCGCCGCGCGCGGCACCGCCGCGCGACCAGTTGGTGAGCAGCGCGGTGGGTAGTTCGCGCAGGTCGATGCCCCTATGCCCGTAGAAGCCTGTGTCTTCGGCAAGCAGAAGAGTGCGCACGAACAGCGGCGGAACGTCGCGCAGGGCGATAAAGTCGGGGGATGCGGGCGAGACTTCGATGGGGCGGTGCAGCCCGGGGCCGTCATCGGAGCTGAAGACGAAATCGCCGCGCAGGCGCACGATCGCCGGCGGCATCTGGCGTGGCGGCCTGAAATCGATCTTCTGGCTCACCAAGAGCGAGGCAGGGTCTGCCAGACGCCCACGTACCCGCACGTCGATCGTGGCCGAGCCAAGGTCATGGCCGCCGCCGGGCGCGATTTCCAGGCTTTCGGGCACCGCGAGCCCCGATGTGCCCAGCAGTTGAGCGAAGTCTAGCCGCCGCACGCCGAGTGCGAGATCGACAACCGGATCGGTGTCGAGATCGCGCAGCGCGAGCGAACCCGACAGGGCCGCACCGGCCACCGTCGCGTGGACCTCGGGGATCTCGATCGTGCCCCCGGTCTGCCGCCAGGCGCCATCGAATCGTATGGTCACGTCCGTCGGATCGCCGAGCTGCGGTTCACCCGCAGCGTTATCCGCCAGCGCTCCCAAGCGCGCGCCGCGCGCGCCCATGTCCACGTGGAAACGGAGCGCGTCGGTGCTGGCCTGAAGATCCACGCGGCCGTCCGCAATACCACCATCGAGCAACGGGTGGGCGTCGCGCCGCACGTCGAGCAAACGGCCGACGTCGAGCCCACGTGCCTCGACGTTCCACGCGCTGCCCACCGGATCCGCCAGCTTGCGGATTGACAGGCCGGCCTGTGGCTCCACCAGCGTGAGCCGGAGGTCCTCGCCGAGAATGCCCGCCACGTCCCAGGCAGTGGCCGGCGAACTGACCCTGACCCCTGCTGGGCCCGCGAGAGCGGCGGCGCGAACTGCGAGTCGCAGGTGGCCGGGCCACGTGGCCGCGATCGTGTCGGCATGCAGTCGCACTCCATGACCGAGGTCGAGATCGAATCCCTCCAGTCGCAGCAACGGCCAGACGCCGACGTGTACCAGGCCGATTCGGGCAACCATGCCATGGCGCACGGCCGCGGACTCGATCCGCGCACGCACGGCGTGCTCGAGCGCGGATCTCAGCAACAGCGCGGCCAGGCTTGCGAACAGCGCCGCAGCAATCGCTCCGAGCCACCACCGCCGCCCGCGGATTCGAAACCTAAACATCAACGCAAGGATGCCACAGCCGGATCGTGCGCCGGCTGGTGGGCGTCGGGTCGCAGACGGGCTCGATCAGGTCCGCTTCAATCGGGCCCTTCGGGAGGTTGACGGCCAGTAGTGAAGGACAGAAACCGCCAGTTTGAGAGTTTCATCCGATTTTGCGCCAAAACTCCCGCTGCCGTTTCCCGCGGCTCTCGTGCACAGTGGATTCGCAAAGGGTCGAACCGCGACTGTCCCAAATCGGCGCTCGCGGACCTTCGGGTCACGTAGGTACCGCTGCAGTGAAAGTCGCCATAGCTTAAATGGTGGCCAGGGGTGGAATTGAACCACCGACACGCGGATTTTCAGTTCCACTGCTATAGGGCCTTTGCGTCACCCATCATTATCTATCATCACCTTACAGCAGGGAATTGGCGACGGTGAGTGATGCTGCATTGCCCTAGGTGACGATGAGTTGGGCACCAAAGTGGGCACTGGTACGCCGATTATTAGGCACAAGTGAGCATGAATTGGCCCGTGAGGCCCCGCTCAATGCCCACATCACGGCGCTGATCCTCATCAGCTCAATTCCCTTGCGGCAGGTGACAATTTCAAATGGGCCGTTGCAATTCCTATCCTTAAGCTGCGCGTGCTTCGCCGTTTTCCGCCGGCGCACGGGATTGCCCGGCGCCAGCAGCTCTCAGTGTTCGATGTGCAGTGCGGTAATCTGCGTGGCCCAATGGCTCGTATCGACGGCGATCGCCTGGATGGTCCAGAACGTCTTATCGTCCTCGGGGTCGAGCGTCGTGCTGCTTTCGTTGCCCCAGTTCTCGGTGTCGGTGGTGAGCTGATAGCTGGCGAGCCCATGCTGGAGAAGCATCGGGGCTCCAAAGACCGTTTTCCTGCCGGTCTTGCCGACCACCGCGTAGCTGCTTACGAACTGAGTTGGGCCGGTCCCGACGGCGTTGAATCCAATCACAACGTCGCCGTCATGGTTGGCCGCTATCGAGGGAAACAGGAAGCTCTGCGTGGCATCTCCGATAAATCCTTCTTCGATGATGGTGGTGCTCGCCGCGTCGATACGAAGCCAATGGATGGTCCCACGCCCGGTCCCGGGATCGACCGTGTTCGTCGCCATCCATATCTGGCCATTCACCTTGAGCGGCGCCGTGTTGGCGGCGGTAAGGTAGTTAGGGCCCAGCGGCAGCGCGTTTGGGTCGGGCTGTGGCGCAAAAAGAAAGGTGTTGAAGTCGTTCCGCCCAAAGAAATAGTCATTCGGATAGCCGCTGCCGACATCGAAGTGTGGCGCAAAGATGTTGCCGCGGACGTCATTGCGCTTGTACGTGCCAAAGGCGTATTGAACGATGCCCTCCGTCCCGAGGACGATCTCGTCCTGCTTGCTGCCGTCGAGATCGATGGTCGGCACCAGGGGCCCCTCTCCCGCGGTGGGAATGGAAATGTTCCAAAAGACGGTCCTGCGATCGATCCGAGGCCTGCGGGCCAGCAGGTCATTCTTGGGCAGTGCGACGAGGGTAGAGCCCGTCACGTTAAAGTCCGCATCGAAGTCAAGCGACGTAAGGAACAAGCCCGAGCCGTTGTAGCCCATTATGGGCGCGTCACCGTTCGCGACATATAGATCGTGGAGGTGAATTTTGAATCCGATGAAGCCTTCGGTCGGATCGTCTCCCCGGGAGACGGCGACTCGCAGGTCGTTCCCTTGAGCGAGGCCGTCGGCGGTGGTGTTGATGGCAGATACATACCATCTACCCTCGGTGGAATCGAAGGCGACGTACGGACCGAGTGGAGCTTCATCGAGCCCGAACGGGACACCGGCCTGACCCCAAAATTCTCGCATGGTCATCCGCTGAACAGGGACGCCCTGCCTCGTATATACGGCGTAATTGCTGTTGACCATTTCGACGAAGTGATCCGGGCCAATCGCTCCGTTCGTATCCGGCTTGTCGCAATAAGAGCCGCCGGGAGGAAATTGGTACCCATCACTCCCGCAGTCGCGGGTGGAGCCGCGAAAGTTATGCCGGATGGTCGCCCACGGTTTGCGCACGGTATCGCTGCCGCCCGAGAGCGCCGTTCCAGCCAGGCCCGTTGTGACACCACTGACCCCTACGCCTGGCGGTTGAGCGCAGTATGCCGTTACCGCGATTGCGGCGAATGTAGCGGCCAGAAGCAAGGAAACACATTTGGACGTTTGCATGGCAAATTCCTCTGCTTGCAAGAAGTTTCAGTGAAGCTGGAAGTCCAACTGGAGTCGGCAACTTCTGAGGTCATTAGGCCAAGGCGTCCCAACCAGCGCTCACGTTTGCGACGAACGGGCGCTTTTCGACTACGAAGCCCTTCAATCCGGGCACGAATTGACCGCGGCACATTGGCGAGCTGTGACACAGAGGTGCGCGCGCACGCCATGGGTCTTGCCCTGCCTTGCAGTTTCGTTGAGAGTGTTGGCAGCAGGCAAGCGCACAGTGGTCAAGTCATCTTGTCTCCCGCTCCCACAGAGTTGGATGTGAGGCCGGGCGCGCTGGCGAAGGCAACGGCGGCCGCTCGCTGGTTGCTGCTTTATTTCTCAGCGTCGCGATAGCGTTTGCGTTGTTGCTACAGTATCTCGCGCAGCCTTTTGTTTGGCGCAATTGGCCTCCCGAAGAGGGCTGGCTGGCCATTTTTCGAGATCGCCTGATCGTGACAGTGCTTATGGCCGCCGCCATCAGTGTAACGGCACTGGCGCACCGTTTAGTCGATGTGCCGATCGGGAACGGGGCACCAAATGGGCACCAAAGACGTCACGCAATCGTGGCCACTTGATGTAACAAGCTGATTCGAATGGTGGCCAAGTGTGGAATTGAACCACCGACACGCGGATTTTCAGGCGAAGAAGATGGTCGCCGGGGATCATTAATCAATCACTTGCAGAGCTTGCCAACTCCTGTTCCAGCCACATCTCGGCACATTCCTGGCACACCCAATCTCAGTTCGACACATTCGCGGCACGTGCACAATGTAATGACGCGCCTGCCGCGCGTCCGGGATTGAAGCCCCGTATTAACCCTGCACTATACAGACCGATTTTCTCCAGACCCAGCGTCAGTCCAAAGGCATCACCGGCCGTCCCCACGGGATCGTCAGAAGCATGTTGCGCGTGAGCGGGTGCCAACGGAAAGATAACAACAAGTGCTAGTACAAGTCGGGGAACCTTTGACGAAAACGGTGGCATTGCCTCAAGCCTTGACGACGAGGTCGATCTCAACGCACGCGCCAAGCGGCAGCGCGGCCACCGCAATCGTCGTGCGGGAGGGAAAGGGCTGGCTGAAATACTTTGCGTAGATGCCGTTCATCGCGACGAAGTCACTCATATTGGTGAGATACACACCGGCGCGCGCAACGTGATCGAAACTTCTGCCGGCCTCCTTGAGAACCGCCGAGAGGTTCCGAAATACGCGATCGGTCTCCACCACAATACCCCCCTCGACCACCTTTCCCGTGGTCGGGTCCTGGCCGACTTGCCCGCTGATGTAGAGGAAGCCACCTACTTCGATTGCCTGGGAGAACGGGCCGACTGGCGGCGCGAGTTCGGGCGAGGTAATTGCGGTCTTGCTCATGAAGCACTCCTGTAGTTACTCGATGCGAATAGCGGGCTGAAGCCCGCGACGTGGCCGCTTGCCGCGCGGACTACTTGTAAGTTGCGTTGACCTTTACAAAATCCGCTTGCGGCGTGAAGTTGACCATCATCGAGCCAAACCGGAACTTGTCCAAGCCCTCGGCGCTCGGCATCACGAAGCTAAAATGCAACTGAGCCCGCGAATCGGTGGTGTGGATCATCTCGCGGTCGATCTCGTACTCGACGACTATGCCGTCGGCGAGCATCTTCTCGAACACCGGCACGTAAAAGCTGCTGAGCATTCGAATGGCATCGTCGGCGTCGGGGGCATCGGGCTTGAGCTTGTAGGAACCCGAGTACCCGTAGGCGCCCTTCCAGGAACCGGCTTTCCAGTTGTAAAAGCGACTGATTTAGATTTGATCCCAGTGCCTGGTCGAGCTGAAGAGCAGCGGCGAGCTCGAGCCACCGCCCGCGTGGGAAGCCTCGAGCACTTTCATCAAGCCCATAATCGAGTTGGCCTGCCACCAGTTGTCGTGGGTGAAGGCTTCAGCGGCGTGCACTTGATTCTCTTCGTCGCCGTAGCCGACGAGGGCGCCGTCGGCGAGCGCTCGTGCAAGGAGCTTTTGGTTATCCGCGGCGTTGTCTTTGTCCAGCTCAGCCCAATGGGTAAGCGGAACCATCCAATACGATACGTACCTGTACAGTGGCGGCTTTTCCTTCACTTCGACGGTTTGTGCGCCGGCAAGCGTTGCGGTCATCCGGAGCACCGCCAAGCCGGCGACGCCCATCATCACTCTATGCACTGATCTGTTCATTCGCGAACTCTTAACGGAGGACAGACGATTCCACAAGTTCATTATTGTCACAAAGATGGTGCCGATTCGGCACGATGTTGCTATGGTGTGCAGGAGCTTTGAAGAGTGATTTAGGAGGCTCCCGTGCTCGATGATTTACGTGCTCTCGTAGAATTTGCCCGGGCCGGGTCCATTGCCGGAGCAGCCAGTCGTCTGTTCCGGACACCCTCTGCGATTACCCGGCAAGTGCAAAGGCTGGAGGCTGCACTGGGTGCGGAGCTGCTCGACCGCTCCATAAAGCCACCGCGCCTGAACTCGCTGGGCTCCAGGGTACTTGAACAAGCGCGAGATCTGCTGCAGCGGACAGAGACCCTGAAGTCACTTACGTCGAGCGATGCCGAACCTCACGGCTTGTTACGCATCGGGTTCGCGCATCCCCTTGCCGAGGGGACGCTGACTGGGCCGATTCGGGTGCTCACGGAGAAGTACCCCAAGATCCGCCCACGGCTGCTGAGCGAGCTCACAAGTGAACTGTTCAACCGACTGCTCTCGGGTGAGCTCGACGTCGCTGTTGTGCTGCTGTCTGTGGGTAGATCTGCGCCTCCGCCACTTCTAACAACAATTATCGCGACAGACCGCGCAGCGATCGTTCAGGGCACCGCCGGCACCGTCGACGGTGATTGGAAAAGCTTGGGCCGAGCACCTTGGGTGCTCAATCCTCCGGGTTGCTTCCTTCGGGCATACCTCATCGATCAGATGAATCGTGCCGGCTTTACACCCATGATCGCTGCTGAAGTTCACAACATACACCTGCAACTGGCGTTCGTGCAGTCCGGATATGGAGTTGGCTTACTGCCAGCGAGCTTTCTTGCCAGAACGAATTCTCGCGACGCGGTTGAAGTGTTGCACCCGCCATCCTTTGATTTGCAAATGTGCGTCGCAATGGTGCGCGTTGCGCAACTTGGCGCCTTGGAAAAAGCCGTCGGACTGCTGGAACACGGATTTCGCCAGCTGTTTGAGGCAGCCGGAACTAACATGCCCGCAATGAAGGCCTCAGCGGGTGCGGCCGTGAATCGGCGGAAAGCGCGACGTCCCAAATAGCTTTCATAAACGTACTTGTTACACATTGAATGTGGGCGCACCGAGATCGTGCCGAGCCTGCACGGTAATCGTGCGAATACTGAACTTGTGTAATTGTGTAATTCGCCTAAATATGTTGGAAACGCTCGGAATAGAAGAAGTCAATCCGAGTGGCGGCCCGGTAGAGATTTGTCGCAAGAGGTGAACATGTTCAAGACACTGACTTCATGTATGGTTCTCGCTGCGTCCTCACTTTCGCTTAGTGCAGATGCCGAGGATGTACGTCAGTACTCTGACGGCCAGGTCACAGAGGCAGATTACATTCATGTT
>WNFL01214751.1_pt1 | contig 22166 bp, 19 predicted proteins | sample 5400361 | NCBI WGS metagenome assembly WNFL01 (sample SAMN13153351, study PRJNA577476) | soil metagenome | isolation source: 40 cm soil on Douglas fir-dominated hillslope | place: USA:California | collected 2013-09-17
CAATCATGGGAAGCTTAAGGTCCGCGTCCACTGGGCTGGACATTCTTCCAAAGCTCCGGATGACTTCCGCCTGCGGCAAGGTATTTTCCATGAAATATCCGGCCCGCAGATGCAGCGCATTTAGCCCCTTGATCTGGTTCAATTTCGTTTCCAGCTCGTGCAGTCCCACAATCGGCCCGGTCTTGTCTGGTTTGTCGGCTCCAAAGCTGCTTAGCGTAACGGCGTACTTCACTCCGGCGTTTTCCAGCGCCTTGGCGATCGCACCGCTCACCTGACTTTGGTATCCCCGGTAGTTGTCATTGGTCAGATCGGGCGGCATCAGCGCGTACACCGCCTCCGCCCCCGTAAACGCCCGGCTCAGTGCTTTTTCGTCCGTGACGTTTGCTGTGAATGCTTCGGCCCCGCGGCTCGTAAATGCCGCAAGTCTTTGGTTGTCGCGTCCTACAACCCGAACCTTCTTTTTCTTGCTCAGCAGTTCGTTTGCAACTATTGTCCCGGTGTGTCCTGTCGCTCCCAGAATTACGTACATAACTTCCTCCTTGTTTGGTCTTGGCGGGTCTTGGTTTGGATGCCGCGGAGCGTGGAGGAGTTATCGGCTAAATCATGGGAATTTTTACACTGGTCATTTTTGCAAAGTGAATCGCTTCCGGATATCCCGCATCCACGTGCCGCACCACTCCCATTCCCGGATCGTTCGTCAGCACACGCTCGATGCGCTTCGCCATTTCTTTTGTCCCGTCTGCCACGGTGACTTGTCCTGAATGCTCCGCCGCCGTTGTGAATCGACACCCATGACGCCCCGCTCGCCGTATTGATCAGCGCGTTCAACAGCGGCCAGTCCGCAATTGCATCCGACCCGTCTCGCATCGATTCCGTTTCGCGATACGGCGACGCCACCGACCCGCAATCCAGATGATCGCGCCCAATCACAATGGGCGCCTTCAACTCGCCCTTAGCCACCAAATCATTGAGCGCCAATCCAAATTTGTCCCGCTCCCCATACCCCAACCAGCAAATCCGCGAAGGCAACCCCTGAAACTTCACCCGCTTCTGCGCCAATTTGATCCATCGATTCAAATGCTCGTCCCGCGGAAACATTTCCAGCACCAGCTGGTCCGTGCGCGCAATATCCGAAGCCTCTCCCGAAAGTGCTGCCCACCGGAACGGCCCTTTGCCCTCGCAAAACAGCGGCCGGATGTACGCCGGCACAAATCCCGGAAAATCGTAAGCGTTCTTCACGCCCTGTTCGAATGCCATCGTTCGAATGTTGTTCCCGTAATCAAACGTCACCGCCCCCAGCTTCTGCAAGTCCAGCATTCCCCGGACGTGTGCCGCCATCGCCGCCATCGAATGTTTTTTGTATTCCTCGGTACTCTTCTTCCGCAGCTCCAACGCCGCTTCCAGCGTCATTCCATTCGGCACGTATCCGCCGATGGGGTCGTGCGCGCTCGTCTGGTCCGTCAGTAAATCCGGCACCACACCGCGTCTCGCCAGTTCCGGAATCAAGTCCGCGCAGTTGCCTACCAATCCAACCGAAGTTGCCTCGCCCTTGCGCACCGCATTCTTCAAAATCCGCAGCGCCTCATCCAGCGAAGTCACCATCACGTCGCAGTAGCCCGTCTTGACGCGCCGCTTGATGCGCTCCGGGTCCACGTCAATTCCCAGAAACGCCGCGCCATTCATCGTCGCCGCCAGCGGCTGTGCCCCGCCCATGCCGCCCATCCCACCGGTGACAACGAGTTTGCCTTTCAGGTCTCCGCCGAAATGTTTCTTCGCCGCCGCCGCAAACGTTTCGTACGTCCCCTGCAAAATTCCCTGTGTGCCGATGTAAATCCAGCTTCCTGCGGTCATCTGCCCGTACATCATCAATCCTGCGCGGTCCAGCTCATGAAACCTGTCCCAATTGTTCCAATGCCCCACCAGATTCGAATTGCACAGCAGAACCCGCGGCGCATACTCATGCGTCCGGAAAATCCCCACTGGCTTTCCCGATTGCACCAGCAGCGTCTCATCCGCCTCCAGCGCTTTCAGTGACCGCACGATTGCGTGGAAACATTCCCAATTCCGCGCCGCCTTTCCCGTTCCCCCGTACACCACTAACTCTTCCGGCTTCTCCGCCACCTCCGGATCGAGGTTGTTCATCAACATCCGCAGCGCCGCCTCCTGCTGCCAGCCCTTGCAAGAAATCGCCGTCCCCCGAGGCGCCCGAAACGGCCCCTTCGACAATCCTCCGTCCGCCACCGCTTCTGACGCGTTCCGTGACAGTGTCGAACTCATGAATTTTCCTCTCCGCCGCTCATACTAACCCACGCCACACCCTTTTGCACCCGCACGGTGCGCTCTTCGTTTAGCTCGGCAAAGAGAACGATATGGTGCTATAAATCCCCTCAATCACCTCCATGGAGGCGGTTCAATGGCGCAGCCGATGGCGAATCAACCTTCTTCAACAGCTGGAAAGCGGCGCAGCAGACGTTTTCCCTTCATCTCCCCGGTGGAAGCGGCCTGGCAGGAGGCTAACGGTAGAATTTTCCGTGAAGCGGGGCAGGCCACGGAAGTGAACGCTCAAGGTGGCTTGTTGGAGATGAAGACTTATCCTGCCGCTGGCACCCAGATTGAGTTGACGAATCTCGTTACCCATGAAACTTCGCAAGCTCGCGTTGTCGGCGTTCGTCGCAATAGCGAGGGCCGTTTGTTAGGGGTTGCCGTCGAGCTTTTCGTCCCCAGTGAGACCTTCTGGGGCAAGAATCTCCAGCTAAAGAAAACCTGCGCCGACCTGGTCAGGCTGGAGTATGAGATGCGCTCGGGCCCATTCGATCCGCGCATTCTCAAGGAATTTCGCGATGCCGTGGATAATGTTCGCAAGACCGCCTGGGCCGTTCAAGAGTGGCAAGAGCGCCAATCGCGGCAACAAGATCCACTCACGGTGCTCCCTTTGCTGACTGCCGAAGGTATCCGCCGCGCCACTCAGCTCTGCGACGCCATAACCACGGGCCTTGCCAGTCACGAAGTGGCCCGCGAAACCGTGGGGATTCATGAATTCTTCCAAGCAGTCGAGCGTGTCCAGCAAAGCCTCCTCGCTCTCTTGAAAGATCCTCAACCCTGACCGCAAGCCCTCTGATTCGGCGCGTTGCAAGAACAATGTTGCATGGCCGGGCCACCTGAAGTATAGTCGATTATCGATATACCGGCTATCGACTAACCATGCCTAAACGAAAACTCGATCCTTTACCTTCGGCCGCCTTCCAAATCCTGCTCTCCCTGGCTGGTGAGGACCTCCACGGTTACGGAATTATGCGGCAAGTCGCCGACCAGACGGACGGCCGTATGCGGCTGGGCCCCGGCACGCTATACAGCTCAATCCAGACTCTGCTCGACGAGAAATTCATCGAAGAGGTGGACCTGCGCGAGGACCCAAAACTCGGCCATCAGCGCCGCCGGTATTATCGGTTGACCGCGGCTGGACGCAAATTGGCGCGCTCCGAGGCCGAGCGGCTTGCTGACTTGTTGCGTGTGGCTCGCGCCAAGAAATTCTTGAGGGGGGACTATGTCTGAGAAGATATACGCCTTGCTCTTGCGCCTTTATCCTTCTCATTTTCATGACGCATACGGTGAGGAAGCCCTGCAACTGTTCCGCGACCGTGCCCGCGATGAAAAAGGATTCTTCCCAACGATTCGGCTTTGGCTTGACCTGCTGGCCGATTTGGCGATCTCCGCACCGCGAGAGTACGGCTATGTCCAAACGGCGCTCCTTGGCGCTTCCGCTCAACGTCGTTTGGCCGGCGTCCCTGCATTTCATGTTCTGCAAAGCGAGTCCCCCCGTCCCGTCGCGATGCTCTTTGGGAGTGTACTGTCCTTGGTTGTCGTAGGCACATTCTGGATTTCACTCGGCCATGCCACAAGCCATGCCGGAATGGGGTTCATGGCGTCTGGCCGCGGCGGCTCCGGATTTTCTCGGCACCAAGCGCCACAACCGGCGCCGCGTGATGCTGCCACCGCATTGAATCGTGCCGACGGGGAGATCCTGAAGCTGGATCGTGCGGAGCGGCAACGCGTGGTTGATGGCGTCATCGCCAATCTAAAGAATCACTACGTTGATCCGGATGTTGCGCGGGAGACCGCGGATGCGCTACTGGCGCATGAGAAGAACGGTGATAACAACTCGGTGACGAATCGTGCGGCCTTGGCCGGTCTGCTGACCAGGCAGATAAGAGATGCGAGCCACGACATGCACCTGGACGTCGTCTACAGCCAGAGCCCTTTGCCTGAACAGCCGCCGGAACCAACCCCGGAAAGCCTCGCGCGCTATCGGAAGGCCATGGATCAGCAACACTGCATGTTCGAACCGGTCCAAATCCTGCCGCACAATATCGGCTATCTGAAGCTTAATTCTTTCCCTGATACTTCTGTATGCCAGACAACCGCGGCGGCCGCGATGGCTTCTTTGAACCATGCGGATGCAATCATCTTCGATTTGCGGGAAAACGGTGGCGGTTTCTCGAACATGGTCTCGCTGATTTCCGCCTACCTTTTCGACCATCCGGAGTACATCTACGATCCGCGGGAAAGTCCGGCGCGGCAGTCTTGGACGCGCTCGCCTGTCCCAGGAAACAGACTCGCAGACAAGCCGGTATATGTTCTGACTTCAGCTTCGACCGTCTCTGCGGCGGAGCAGTTCTGCTACAACCTGAAGATGCTGAAACGTGTCACGCTCGTAGGTGAAACGACACGTGGCAGTGCCCATGCCGGCGTTTTTCATCGCATTGATACTCACTTCGGGACGGGTATTACGGAAGCTAGGGCGATCAATCCTTATTCAGAGACCGACTGGGAAGGGACCGGCGTGGAGCCCGACGTAAACGTGAAGGCCGGAGATGCCTTGGAAACCGCAGTGAAGCTGGCGGCCTCCAAGCTGCGCAAGAACTGAGCGCCGCTCCTGCTGCCACCCCTTGTACGAAATCGCCGTCCCCGCGCTCCGTGACAGCCGGGTGCCGCATCCCTTGTGACTCTCAAGGGTGCGGTTGTTGACATTTCCAGATCCTCCTTTGTTGGTGTTTTACGCCTATTTTCCATTTTCTACTTTCCCTCTTTCCTCCGCTCGTCCCTAACTCCTTTCTCCTTAACTACTTGATAATTTATCTTGACAAGTATCCAAGGAATACGGTAAAATACAGTTTAATAGTTAGCCCATCTACTCTCGCCGAAGCATTCCGTACCAAGCTAACCCTCTGTTTACCCCGTCTATAGACTGTCTCACTGGCTCATTCTTCCTTAATTCCTTTCATTGCCACACTTCCGAGATTTCGCCCGTAAGTCCAATCATTGCCACAGATCCAAAACCACCCTTCCGCAAGTCTTTTGCCTGCCACACATCCGAGACCCCCCGGGGGGTTCTCGATGTGGCACAGCCAACCTCTTCTCCATCGCGCGAATTTTGCGCGATGAATCCTGGCTGTGCGCTCTGCGGTTCGCTCCGTTTCGTTACTTCATTTGCATCCTTACCTCGTTACTTCATCTTTTCAGGGGATTATCATGACTAAGCCTAAGCTTTCTCGCTCCCGCGTCACCACCGACGAATCCTCTCTCTGCCAGTTCTCTTTCGCCGACGGCCGCACGTGCCGCATGTTCCGCCAGCAGGATCATCCCTCCCTCTGTGTTTTCCACGCTCGTGCCGAGCGGCAAGTCGTCGAATCGGATCGCCTCGGCTCCGAACTTGCCACCACTCTTACCGGCCGGTTCATGACCGCCACGGACATCAATTTCGTCCTCGGCAAACTCTTCAAAGCCATCGCCCAGAACCGCATCCCACCCCGCAATGCCTCCAACCTGGCCTTCGTCGGCAAACTTCTGCTCCTCTCCCTTGACAAACTCAAGACCGAGTTCGATGTGACCTACACCCATGAGCATTGGGTCAAAATGTATGTGGAGTCCAAGGGTCTCTCTAATCCACCTCCCGCCACCCTTGGTGAACGCCAATCCGCTGAACGCCAATCCACCAATGACGCCGTGGTCGTTCGCGATGGCGGGGAATCCACTGTCGGCCCAAACAATGAAGATAGTGCAGGAGGTCAGGCGTAACCTGGCCGCCAGCCGCATTGCGCCATCCAAAGGGCTAAGGTAAAGTGACGCACAGACCATGAACTACGGAACCCTTCCCTCACGCTTCCTGAACGCCGTCGACAATCTCCCGAACCCTCGCGCCCAAATGGTTCGCCGAGACGGGAAATGGGAAGCCATCCCTTCCCAGGAGTTTCTCCGCCGCGTCGCTGGCCTCTCCACCGCGTTCGTTGAACTCGGCGTGAAGCCCGGCGATCGCGTCGGTCTTTTTTCCGCCAATTGCCCGGAGTGGCATACCGCCGATTTCGCTATCAATGGCGCTGGCGCCGTCACCGTTCCCGTCTATTTCAACGAATCGTCCGACCGCATGACCTACATCTTGAAACATTGCGGCGCCAAGGTCATTTTCGTTGTAGGCGTGCCCCAGTTGCAAAAACTCCTCGCCGTTCGCGGCAGCCTCCCCGACCTGGAGCAAATCATCGTCGCCGACGGCGGCGCCGACGTCCCCACAGAATGTCTTCGCTACGAAACCCTGATCGCCGCTGCGAGCGCAGCGGACATTGCCTCTTATCGCCTGCGTGCTTCGCAGGTTCTTCCGGGCCAGCTCGCTTCTCTCATTTACACATCCGGCACCACCGGCGAGCCCAAGGGCGTCATGCTCACGCACAACAATTTTTGCTCCAACGTCCACGGCGTCGGTCACGATTTCAGTCTCGATCCTGCTAATGACGTCGCACTTTCGTTTCTTCCTCTCGCCCACGTCTACGGCCGCACTTTGGATTACATCTATATCTTTGAAGGCGCCGCTCTGGCTTATGTCGAATCGGTCGAGGCCGTCGCCCAGGCTCTTCTAGAAGTCCATCCGACCGTCATCGCCGCCGTCCCGCGCTTCTTCGAGAAAATCTACACCCGCCTCGTCGAGCAAGGCTCGAAAACCGCCGGCGTGAAGAGAATCATTTTCGATTGGGCTATGAGGGTGGCCGAGATGTCTGCGCAGTGGCGCGGTGACCGGACGCATCCGAACTTTGCCGTTACTCTTCAGTGGAAGCTTGCTGACGCCTTCGTCTACCGGAAAATCCGCGCGGGTATGGGTGGCCGGCTCCGCATTATCAGTTCCGGCGGAGCTCCGCTTTCCAAAGAGCTCGCCGAATTTTTCTGGGCCGTGGGCATCCCCATCTACCAAGGTTACGGTCTGACCGAAACTTCTCCCATTGTCTCCAGCAATTATCCCGACAACCGCATGGGCAGTTCCGGCAAACCCATTCCCGACGTGCAAGTCCGAGTCGCTGAGGATGGAGAAATCCTCGTCAAAGGCCCTTGCGTGATGCAGGGCTATTACAAGAATCCCGAAGCTACCCGCGAAGTCCTCAGTGAGGACGGCTGGTTCCGCACCGGCGACATCGGCCATCTGGACAAGGACAACTATCTTTTCATCACCGACCGCAAGAAAGACTTGATCAAGACGGCGGCCGGCAAATTCGTTGCCCCGCAGCCCATCGAAAACGCGCTCAAGACCAGCCCCTACATCCTGAACGCCATGGTCCTGGGCGACAAACGCAAATTCATCGTCGCGCTCATCGTCCCCAATCCCACCACCGTCTCTGCCAAAGCTGCTGACCAAGGAATCAAATTTTCCTCCCACGCCGAACTCGCAGCCCATCCCTGGGTGTACGCGCTCATCGACTCCGAGGTCAAGCGCCTCTCCGTCCATCTCGCGCAGTACGAAACTATCAAACGCTTCGCTCTTCTCCCCGAAGATTTCACTTTTGACAACGGCAGCCTCACCTTCACCCTCAAGCTCAAGCGCCGCGTCGTCGAACAACAGTACGCCCCCGTCATCGAATCCCTCTACTCCGACGTAGCCGAGCCTCGCCCGATTTTGCAGGAATGAATTCTGTTTGGCGTCTGCAAATACGGAGTTCACGAGAGAATACGGAGGACAGAGAAGAAGAAAAAAAAGATAGACAAAACTTATCGCCCCAGGAATGTTTTCGTTCGATTTGTTCCCGCGCTCCGTGGCTTGCTGTTCTTCCGTACAGGTTTGTCCGGCGAAACCATTCTATTCGTTCCTGATACTCCAGGCATCCCGCCTGCGTAAACTGGAATCGAATCCTGTATCGCCCACCTCAATTCCTTGGATTCACATACGGTTTGGCACGGAAGCGTTTCGAAAACGTGGCGTCTTGTTGCGCGATTAGGACGTAACACGAAAACGTGGAGGCGAGAATTGAATTTCAGATCATGTTGGTTGGGAATCGTGCTCGCATTTTGTGTCATCTGGCCCTCAGCAACGTCTGCTCAGTCTCCAACGCCAGCGGCGACCGGGCCTGCGAAAGATAATCCCGGAGGCTTCACTCCTGGAATCACGCTGGGAGCCAAGTTCGAAGGAAGCTACAGCGGCGACGGCGGCGTGTACGATTTCGGCTCCGCTCTGGGATACAACTTTTCGCGCCACTTCGGCGTCGATGCGGGCGTGCCATTCTATTTTGTGAGCACGCCCACCTCCGTCAAGAATAATAATCCCGGCGCCGTCTCTGGAATTGGCGTCGGCAGTTTCTTCACGGATTTAAGGTGGAATTATCCCAACAAATCCTTGAATTACAGCTCCGCCGTGCACGTGACAGCGCCAACCGGTGATAAGAAAAAAGGGTTTAGCATCGGTCACGCGACTTGGAACCAGACGAACCATTTCGATCATGCGTTCGGAGATTTCTCCCCGTTCCTTGACGCTGGCGTCGGCAACTCGATATTGGATACAAAGTTTTTTCATCGGCCCTTCGCGACCTACGGCTATAACGCGCAATTTAACGGCGGCATCGAATACGATCCGGGCAAGTTCAGTTTTTCGGTTGCGGCTTACGACGTCGCGCCTTGGGGAAATCAGACTGTAATCAGCCGGGTCTTCCGCTGCGGCTCGGCGAAGTGCAGCTCCGGCGGCGCCACAAAAAATCGCAAGAGCTTCACCACTTCCAACGTGTCCACAGGCGCTGCAGATTTAGTTCGCGACAACGGATATAACGCGGGCATTGATTACAAACCGGTTGGTTACCTCGATTTCGAATTCGACTACAGCCGGAGCGTTCCGCTGCAGCTCAACAGCTACTCGTTCGGAATCGGGGTGGACTTGAGCTGGCTTCTGCGGCCGCGCGTCCATTGATCGTCACTGATTCGAATCCATCTGTGATTTGTCCGCGGGCCTCTGAAGGTCTAGAATCCTGATGAGGTCTTCCATGCCGGATAATTTGGTCATCGCGGGCCGCGCGTTCAAATCGCGCCTCATTGTTGGAACAGGGAAGTACCGCAGCTTTCAGGAAATGGCTCGCGCCCACGCTGCTTCGGGGGCGGACATGGTTACCGTCGCCGTTCGCCGTGTGAATCTCACCGACAAATCGAAGGAATCATTGCTGGATTACATCGATCGCGAAAAGATTTTTATTCTTCCGAACACCGCCGCCTGTTACACGGCCGACGAAGCCATTCGAACGGCGCGCCTCGCCCGCGAAGTAGGCCTTTCGAACTGGGTCAAGCTTGAAGTCATCGGCGATCAACAGACGCTTTTTCCGGACACGGAGCAGCTTATCGAAGCCACGCGTGTCCTCGTCAAAGAAGGCTTCGTCGTACTCCCATACACCAACGACGATCTCATCGCCGCTCGCAAACTGATCGACGCTGGCGCCTCCGCCGTCATGCCGCTAGCCGCGCCCATCGGCTCCGGCCTTGGGGTGCAGAATCCGGCCAACCTCCGCATTCTCCGCGAACGCATCACCGAAGTTCCCATGATTGTGGATGCAGGCGTCGGGACTGCTTCCGACGCGGCCGTTGCCATGGAGCTTGGCGCTGATGGGGTGCTCATGAACACCGCCATCGCTGAAGCCCAGGACGCCGTGCTTATGGCGGAAGCCATGCGCGACGCGGTCATCGCCGGTCGCAAATCTTATCTCGCCGGCCGCATGCCGAAACGACTGTATGCCTCCGCCTCCAGCCCGCTCTCCGGCGTCGTCCGCTAGATTTTGCATTCACACTTTATCTTAAGGTTCTTGTCACCTTAGGGTGTTTCCTGCGGACACAGATAAGGTGTTCCCCGGATATCCGTCTGCAAAATAAGGGCTTATAAATGGACTTTTTACGTTTCCCACATTTCTGCTATTATGGCCAGAGGAGTACTAGGACTAAGCTTCTGGAGTCGGCAGTTAGGGCTGCCGAGATCCTGGGCACTGGGTTTTCACGGTACGGCTGGAGAGTTGGAGGACGGAATGTCGCGTCCCCGCGATTGGCACGCCTTCGTGAAGGGCCTAGCCGTCTGCGCGGCCTATGTGGTGGCCGCGAAGCTTAGTCTCCGTCTGGCGTCCGTCCATCCGAGCGTCTCACCCGTCTGGCCACCGACGGGCATCGCCGTCGCCACTTTGGTGGCGCTTGGCCTGCGCTTCTGGCCCTCCATTTTCGCGGGAGCCTTCCTGGTCAATATCACCACGGCGGGATCGGTTCTCACCTCTCTCGGCGTTGCCACCGGCAACACCCTAGAGGCGGTCCTCGGGTCCTTCCTCGTAATCCGCTTTGCCAACGGTCCCAATGTGTTCGAGAAGAGCTGGGACATTCTGCGCTTTGCTCTGTATACAGGAATCCTGAGCACGGCGGTGGCTGCAACGTTCGGCGTCACCAGCCTGACCCTGGGTGGTTTCACTTCCTGGAATCAATACTGGCTCCTATGGCGAACGTGGTGGCTGGGCGATGCCGCAGGAGCCCTCATCTTCGCTCCATTCCTGCTTCTCTGGACTTCGAATCCGCGGCTGAACTGGTCAGCGCGACAGATTCTCGAAGCGTCCGTCTTATTTTTTTCAACGCTATTGACGGCAGGCATTATTTTCGGACCAGTCTTTCACGCGCAGATCAGGAACGACCCTTGGACCTTTTTGTTGATGCCGTTTTTGGTTTGGGCGGCCTTCCGCTTTGGTCCCCGCGAAGCGTCGGCCATCATCTGCCTTCTGTGCATGGTGGAGGTGGTGGGTACGGAACACGGTTATGGTCCGTTTGTACGAGCATCGACCAACGACTCTTTGCTTCTGTTGCAATCGTTCATTAGCGTCACAGCCCTAATGATTCTTGTCTTCGCAGCGGAAGCTTCCGAGCGCCGCCGCCAGGAGGAACAGGCTCGAGTTCTGGCCGTCCGCGACCCTCTCACTGGCCTTGCCAATTACCGCCTCTTGATCGATCGCCTCGGCTCGGAAATCAAACGATACGGGCGCGACGGCCACCCGTTTTCGATTCTGCTGCTGGATCTTGACGGACTGAAAAAGATCAACGATGCGCATGGCCACGTCGTTGGCAGCCTGGCGCTCTGCCGCATGGCGGAAGTTTTGCACTTGAGTTGCCGGGCGATCGATACGCCGGCTCGTTACGGCGGGGATGAGTTTGCGCTCGTTCTGCCCGGGACTTCGGCCGAAGCCGCCGGCAGAGTGGCGCGGCGCATTTCTCAGCGTCTAAGCGAAGACCTCGAAGTTCCGCGCCTGTCCGCGAGCATTGGCATCGCGGAGTATCCTCGCGACGGGCTTACCACCGAGCACATTCTCAGCGCCGCAGACCGCGCGCTGTACGAGGAAAAGCACCGTCGTACGGAACGTCCCGGCGTCACACAATCCTCATGAGCTCCGCCGGTGTTGCCTCGCGTGCTGCGCGACTGTCAAAAAACGAAAGGATTGTTACTAGGCCTGTGCCGCTTTGCGGGCCTGCGCGTCATCGTAACTTTCGCCGTAAATGGAAGGTACTTTTGCGCCCATACAACGCAAGTACGAGGCAAGCTGGCCGCGATGGTGAATGGTGTGGTGCAGGCCGAACATCAAAAACTTCACCGCGGGCCACTGGAACATTCCGCGAAAATCCACGATCTTCACCAACTGCTCGCCGGGCACTTTGCCGAGGGCTTCGAAGTTTTTCGCGTAACGCTCCTCGTACCAGGAAGCAACTTCAGCGGGCGTCTTGACGTTTTCCGGAATCATCTTCGGGTTGGTGTCTAACACGCCGTTAATCACCGTCTCGACGAAGCGGTTGTCCGCGGCGGCAATGTGCCGAGCCAGTTCAATCGCGCTTCTTGAAGCGGGGTCCGGCTTGTAATCCACCTTAGCAGCGGGAACGGCTTCGAGAATTTTCTTCGTCGTGCGACTTTCGGTTTTCAGGGTTCCCATATACATGTTTTGCAGCAAGAAAGTTGCCTGGTCAGCGGTCATGGTTTGTGACATGGATCGTTCTCCTTGCGTTCTAGACTTTTCTGCAAAGCTGGAATGTACCGCTGTCTACGCTGTCTTTCAATGCCCAGTTGGATGGGCAAGGGAGTTCTTCGTTGCACGGAGACGCCGAGCTGCATGAGAGATGCATAGCAGACTGGAATCTAACTGTTTCATAAAGCGGGTGGGGGCGATTCGGAGACGGCAGTTGCTTCGCCTCGGGAATAACTGACGGCAGTTGCTTCGCCTCGGGAATAACTTCCGGTTTGCCGTTAATCAGGAGTTGACCGGGGCGGTTCAGTGCGGTCTACGCATTCCGTCTGAACTCTGGGAAGGGAAAGAATGGAATAAGCCGGAAGTCCGCAAAGATTTTGAGCGAAGCGAAACTAGGCAGCGCCGTTCACAACCTTGAACTTGTAGTCGTGAACAAGCTGACAGAATTTCGCGCCTGCGCTTATCCGCGCCGTCAGGTCGCTGTTGCTGCCGCCTATTTGCCTTGCCGTTTCCGTTGCGTCAGCCCAATCTTTCCATCATTGGCAATCCGCCAATCGGGCGATTGACTCATTTGCTCGAGCATGCTGGTGGGTGTGTGTGGATTGATTGACAACCCTACAGAAGCACCTGGTTTCGACGAAAGACATTCCAGGACTTCTACGGGTGTATCTGCGTCCCGGGCGACCGCCGCCATTTCGTAGTCATCCGTGAGCGTGCAGCCTTTCTCCAGGTAATCCATCTTCTGTTTCAACGGCAGCTTTTCACTGCGTAGTGCGGCGGCGCGCTGTGCAGGACTCCCACTGCGGAGCATTTTCATTAGTAAATCCGGGCTGGCATTTGAATTCTTCGCAACCGTGAAATAAAGCTGCTGCGCAGTTACCTTCTCGGAAGGCCCCGCTTCCTCTTTCTTTATCGTGTGCTGGTAAAGAATCTCCAGCGCCTCCATCGGACAGTCTGGTTTCTGCGCCAATGCGATCATGATTTTCGGGTTCTTATAGTGTTCGCTGGCCTCCGTTAACTCAGCGGGTGTAAATTGGCTCGCACTGAGAATATATAATTCGAGATCCTGTTCTTCGGTGTCGGTCATTGGTTCGGTAAATGCCATTAAGCCGCGCTCCCTGATTGCATCGCGGATGGCGGCATTTTGCGCGTCTCGTTGCTGCCGCACCTCCGCCTGGTTCGCGGCCTGTTCGCGTTCCTGCTCGGCCCGGTGATGCCGCCCCTGCAGAAAAGGTGACCAGATGAATAAACCGAAGAACAATATGGCTGCCAAAATGAAATTCGGCAGCAATGCCATTCCGTTGCCCCAAACAGTCCAGGAGAACAATGCCGATGCCGCAACGATGGATAGAGCCCACAGTACGAACCCGGCCTCAAACGAATGTATTGTGGCCAGATCTAAGGACTCCGGGATGAACAGTAGCCCTACTGGAACGAAAGCTGCGATCTCGAATGCGATTGCGAAATTACGTCCGTTCGTCGTCTTGAGCCGCTTGATCCGGAACGCTGCCCACAGCATGAAAAAGTTCGGGAACACGGACCAAACATGCGGGTCGAAACCGAACCACGTCCCTTTTACAGGTACGAAGAACAAAATCAGCGCGGTGTATGCGGCTTCCCACCCAAACATAGTCTTCTCCTGGCCCCAGTCTTGATAGCGGGCTGCAGGCAGAAGGAAAGAAATCGCCCAAGGCACTAAGTCGGCTATCCGGAAGGAATTAGACGAGGCCGCGGAGATTTGCTTGGTTACACACTTCCGGCGTCTAGCTGTTCGATATGAAGGTCATGCAGGGATGTTCTTGGAATGCAGCACGTCGCCTCGTGTCTGATTCTGCCGAGCCGCTTATGAGATATGCACTAGAGCGTTCGGAAAAGGAAGTGCCAGGTGATGTCCACCGCGGCATGGACCAGTGCGGAGGCGAAAATCGAGCCGGTCTTGCGCCAAGTCCAGCCGTAGAAAAAGCCGGCGATGGAGGCCAGGATCACGTAGCGCCAATTGGGAAAGCCCATGTTGGTGATGTGGGAAAGGCCAAAGACAATCGAGGCGATCCACCAACCGGTGAGATCACTCTTGGATGCTCGCGACAGCATGTTTTGAAGCAGTCCGCGAAACAGGAACTCCTCGGGCCAGGCGGTGAAAAACAGAATACCGAGGGAAACCAGCGGGAGGGACCTCAATTGCGACCACTGGGGTTCGAATTGGATGAAGTGGATGGCGTGGCCGAGCGGAATGGCGATGCAGGCGAAGACAATGAAACTGGCAAGAATGAAAAAGCCCCAATGGCGGCCCCATCCGATGGAATAACCGGTTCCGCTGACGCGGCGGAGAAGCAGGAAGGTTGCGAGCGCGACGTTGACGCAGAGGAGCACCGTGAAAATATAAGCAAGGTGGCCACCAGGGAAAGGCCAGAGCCAATGCGATAACGACCATCCCCACGGATTGGGAAGAGGCTTCACGGCCAACCATATTCCTGCGATGGTGAGAAAGTCCTGCCAAACGCCTGGCGGCCGGCGTTCAGCAGTGGCGGCGAGGCCCAGCGGAACGAAAACAAGGCCGGCGACTGCGGCAGAACGCGTGAACGCAAAAGTTTCTGTCCCCAGGGCATAAGTCAGGTAAACAAGGAACACCGCAGCGCCGAGCAAATAGCCGCTGCCGGCGCCGAAACGCGAGGCGAGGCGATCCTCCACGCTGCGCGCGGCAAGGAGAAGCATCACCAGAAAGAAAAAAGCGAAAGCCGTAAGCGTGGCAGCGAACGCACGGCCGCCAAAGCCTTGCCAGGTGGAGTACAGCGCCCCGGTTAGAGTCAATACGGCCCAGAGACCGAGTGTGGCGAACGGGCCGAGTTGGCGTGTAGCAGGCAAGCGAGAATTGTAACTGAAAGAAAGGGCAGACAAAATCCAGGCACGGGGACCAGCGGCCTCGTTTCTGTGAAACGACCGACGGGTCGAATGAGGCGCTATTCGTAGCGCAAGGTTTGTATCGGATCCACGCGGGTCGCGCGCCGTGCAGGCAGATAGCAGGCTGCCAGCGCCACTGCAAACAGCAAAATGGTGACACCCGCAAACGTCGGGAGATCTGTCGCGGTCACGCCAAAGAGAAGGCTTGCCATCAATCGCGTCAGTGCGAACGCCGTCAAAAGCCCGGCGACAATTCCAATCGCCACCATGCCGGCCCCTTGTTTCATCACCAGTCCGAGGACGTCGCCGCCTTGCGCGCCAAGCACCATACGCAGACCAAATTCCTTCGTTCGCCGCGCCACCGAATACGACACCACGCCATAAATTCCCACGGTCGCTATGGCCAGCGCGACACCGGAAAAGAGGGACAGCAGCAGCGTCAGAAACCGTGGCCGCGCCTGCGCGCGAGTAAGCACGTCCTCCATCAGGCGCACATCCGCCAATGGCACCGACGGATCGATCTCGTTCAACTGCTCGCGCACTGCGCCCGCCAACGAACGCGGGTCGCCCGCCGGAGTCCGCATGACTATGTACATATCCGAACTGCCTGCGCCCGCGGGCTGGCGGTAGGGTAGATACAATTCGGTTCCCGCCGGCCGATCAAGCCCGGCGTTCTTGACGTCGTCAACGACCCCAACGATCGTGCTCCAGTCTTTGCTGCCTGCGCGAATACGCCTGCCGATGGGATTCTGGCCGGGCCAGAAGGTCAACGCCATCGTCTTGTTAATAATGACGACATTAGGGCCGCCTTGCACATCACGCGAGTCAAACAGCCGCCCATCCATCAGCCGAATACCCATCGTCGCGAAATAGTCTTTGCTGACGGCTTGATAGAAATCGACATTTTGGATCGGACCGCCCTCCCTCGGCACGAATCCTTCAACATCGGTGTCATTCATGTTCGGCGGGCGCATGGGCGCTAATCCGGAAACCAGCGCGGCAGATTGCAGGCCTGGGAGATTCGTCAGGCGTTCATCGAGCCGCGTCCAGAAATCCGTGATCTTTGCATTGTCCGTGTATGTTCCGCTCGGCAGCGAGACGCGCATGGTGATGACATTCTCAGCATGGAGGCCGGTGTGGACCTCCTGAAGTTTCCAGAAAGCGCGCACCATTAGCCCGCAGCCAATCAGAAGTACGAGAGCCATCGCCAGTTCGCCTGCTACCAGGATGCGCCGGAAAATTTGCGCCCCCGCGGCGGCCGTGGTGCTGCCCGCGGTGTCCTTCAATGATTCGGAGATTCCGCTGACCAGGAGTGGTGCGAGCGGCGCGAGTCCGAAGAGCACTCCTGTGATCACGCTCGTTCCCAGCGTGAAGAGGAGCACACGCCAGTCCATGGAGATTTCATCGGCGCGGGGAATGCCGCCAGCGTTGGTGAGCTGGACGAGGCGCACGCCAGCAAAGGAGAGGGCCACACCCAAAACGGCACCGCAGAACGCAAGCAGAATCCCTTCGGTCACAAATTGCCGCGCGAGCCGCACCAGCCCAGCACCCAGCGCGCCGCGAATCGCAATCTCCCGGCGGCGGGCTTCGGCGCGAGCCAGCAGCAGGTTTGCCACATTCACGCTGGCGATCAAGAGCACGAAGACCACGGCGCCGAGCAACATCAAGAGCGCGGGCCGAACGCTTGAAACGACTTCCGCCTGCAGAGGAAAGCTGACGATGGTGTGAGTTTTTGGGTGGAAGCTATGGATCTTGGGCACTTTCTTTTCACCATAGCTCTGCACCAGCGCGGCTAGCTCTCCCTGAGCCTGCGCCGCCGTAGCGTCTGGCTTCAGCCGGCCCAGCAAGTAATAATTGTGACCGCCGCGATTGCCCGGATTCGCCGGATCCAGTCGCAAGGCGGTCCAGATTTGCGCCGGTTCTTGTTCGCCCGGTGCAAACTGAAAGCCCTTGGGCATGACGCCGATGATGATGCATTTCAAGCCATCGAGGTACGTCTCACGGCCAACGATGTTGGGATCCCCTGCAAAAACGCTTTGCCAGGTGCCATAGGAAATATCAGCAACCACTTGCGCTCCGGGGACATCGTCGCTTTGCGATATCAGCCGCCCGGCGACCGGGGCTACGCCAAGTGTTTCCAGCAATCCGCCGCTCAGATATGCCGCCGTAACGCGAACCGGTTGCGTTTTCCCGGCGAGATTCGCACCTCCGGTGATCCACGCGTCCAAAGACGCCCAGGAATGCGTATCCCTGCGCAGATCCAGGAATTCCGGTCCGGAAGTCCAGAAACGGTGGAGACCGCCGTTTGGAAACGTCGGGAACTCGGTATAGACACGGATAAGCTGCTCAGGATGCGAGTACGGCAACGGCTGAAGGAGCACGGCGTTCACCACCGTGAATATGCCGGTCGTGGCGCCAATCCCAAGCATTAGGCACAGCACGGCCGCCGTGGTAAAGCCCAGATTCTTGCGCATCATGCGGATTGCAAACTGGAAGTCTTGCCACAGCGTTTCCATTGGATACCTCCACCTGGCAAAGATACGATTGAAACCCGCTTCGTGTTCCCGGTAACTGAAGATAGTAGACGTTCGAAACGTGCTTTAGTATCCCCCTTGTGACTTACTCTGCTGGCGGGCCGTGACCGCATAGCCGCTAGACGCGACCCCGAGAGTCAAGGGAGAGGGTACGGCCATTGAGATTGTTCATGACCATGGGTGAGATTCGTATCTCACGTTTCTACTTTGCGGGAATCTTCCCAGCGTCTATGATTCGCAATCACGAGACACCACAGCAAGAATGAAACGACTTGCTTACATCGACTGGATGCGCGGGCTGGCGTGCGTACTGATGTTCCAGACGCATTGCTACGACTCTTGGATGAGCCCGGAGGCCAAGAAATCGTCGGCATCTTTGATGGGGTGGTCGAAGCTGGGCGGGACGCTGCCGGCGCCGCTGTTTATCTTTTTGGCGGGCGTGTCGTTTGCGCTGGTTACGGAGAAATTGCGCGAGAAGGGAATCGCGCGGAATGCGATCGCGAAGCAAACGATTCTTCGCGGCGCGGAAATTTTTGGAATGGGCCTTCTGTTTCGCGTGCAGGAGTTCGCGCTCGGCTATCCGTGGTCGCCGTGGACGGATTTGCTGCGCGTGGACGTGCTAAATATTCTCGGGCTTTCCATGATGCTGATGGGAGTGCTGTGCTGGGTCACGGGAGAGGGCGATGTAGCTGCGGCGAGAACGCGAACTCTGGTAGCAGGGATTTTTGCGGCGGTGATTGTGGCGATGGCAACGCCGCCGCTTTGGACGACGCACCGGCCGAAATTCTTGCCTTGGCCCATCGAGTCGTACATCAATGGTGTCCATATCTTCAACGAGCCGCAGCCGTGGCTTTTTCCATTGTTTCCCTGGTCGGCATTCGCTTTCGCGGGGCTTGCGGTGGGATTTTTCCTGTTTTCGGATTTTGCCCGGCACAGGGAAGGGCTGGCGTTCGCGGCGCTGGGCGGCGCAGGCATCGTTGCTTGCTACTTGTCCGTCTTGCTCGATTCGTCGCGCGTGCGCCTGTACGCGGTTTACGACTACTGGCACAGCGGCCCGAATTTTCTGCTCATGCGCTGCGGCATCTTGCTGATCATTCTGTTTTTGGTTTATGCGTGGTGCCGCTGGGGACTGGCACAGAGAGGTTTCAGTCCGATCATCCAGCTCGGAAATACTTCGCTGCTGGTGTACTGGGTACACATTGAATTTGTTTACGGAAGATTTTCCATTTTGCCAAAAGGGCAGTGCAGCGCGCTGAAAGCTACGGTGGGGCTGATTGTGATTTTCCTGGCGATGCTGGGACTTTCACTGGCGCGCACGACGTGGAAAAAGCGGCGGGTCAGGGCTTCACGGAAGGATCCTGCGGAAGCTGCTGCGAACGCGGGATTTTGATAATCACTTCGCCGGGCTTGGCAAGGCCCAGCTCGTCACGGGCGATTTTCTCGATTTTGTGCGGATCCGTCTTCAGCTCTTTTACTTCCTGCCCGAGTTGTAAATTTTCCTTGTTCAACCGGTCCAGATCGGCGTTTACCTTTTTGATTTCCTGCTGGGTGCGGCGCATGGCCAGATAGCCGTGTGCGCCGAAGACGTCGTGTACAACGAGGATGAACACGAACAGGGCAAGCAGAGCGCGTCCGTATTGGCGCAGGAATGGCTGGACTTCTTCGGTGGCGCTCGTCTTCTTCAGTTTTGAAATACCCATTGCGACGCTTCTCTTGTCAATTTTGCGGAAGCGGCGGCGCTTTCGGCTTCGACATAAAGGCGAAGCAGCGGCTCCGTGCCGGAAAGGCGCAGCAGCATCCACGAACCGTCATCAAAGACAAATTTTGCGCCATCGGTGCGGTCGATGGATACGACTTTTCGCCCGGCGATTGTCGAAGCGTCAACAGCAACGTGCTTGACGGCATTTGCTTTTTGTTCGTCGGAAAGATGAAGGTTTTCACGCAGGGGCCAGAATTCGCGGCCGAGTTTTTTGTACATCGCGCGAACTTGCTCACCGATGGAAGCGCCCCGGGCGGCGATCATTTCTGCGGTCAGCAGGCATGCGAGAATGCCGTCTTTTTCAGGGATATGGCCGCGAATGGTGAGCCCAGCGCTTTCTTCGCCGCCCATGGCGATTTTGTCTTGGCGGATGAGCTGGCCGATGTATTTGAAACCCACAGGAGTTTGATGGACCGATTGGCCGTGCGACTTGGCGACCGCGTCGATCATTTGCGTGGTCGCGACGCTGCGCGCCGCAGGCATTTTCCAATTGCGCGTTTCGACGAGATAGTCGTAGATGAGCGCAAGGATCAAGTTGGGCTGGATCCAGGTGCCGTCGCTGTCGACGATGCCGAAGCGGTCGGCGTCGCCGTCCGTGGCCAGGCCGGCGGTCGCTTTCGAATCGACCACGGCTTTGCGGAGCGGAGCGAGATTTTCTTCGGAGACGTCGGGGCCAGTGCCGTCGAAGAGGCAATCGCGTTCGGTGCGCATGGCTTTCACGGTGACGCCGTGATCGATAAGTATGCGATCGAGATAGCCGGCGCCGCAGCCGTGGAGCGCATCCACGACCAGGAAGGGCTTGGCTTTGCGCAGCGTATCGAATTGCACCAGCTGTTCGAGGCGCTTCAAATAGTTTTCGCGCAGATTGACCTTTTCGCTGCGGGCAGCATTCGCTGCGCCGTGCGGAAGGGGCGTGACGCCGCCTTTTGCGGCGAGTTGTGCGGCTCGCGCTTCGATGTCTTTGGTGACTTCCGGCAGCGCAGGGCCTGCATCAGCCGAAGAAAATTTCAGGCCGTGATACTGGGCGGGATTGTGACTGGCGGTGAAATTGATGGCGCCGTCGAGCTTGCGGCGCATAATCTCGAAAGCGACAGCGGGCGTGGGCGTGAAGGTTTCGCAGAGCAACGTCCGAATGCCGCGATGCTGCAAGATATCTACGGCGAGCTGAGAGAATTCTTCGGAGTAGAAGCGCGTGTCGTAGCCCACCAGGATCGTGGGCTCTTTCGTTTTGGCCTTGGCGTGCTCCGCGATGGCGGTGACGGCCAGGCGCACGTTGGCAAAGGTGAAATCGTCGGCGATGAGGCCGCGCCATCCGGAGGTGCCAAACTTGATGGGCGAGGCCGTCCTTAATCCCGCGCCTGTGCTCATAGCGCGGTATTTTAGTCCTTCGCGCGATGGCGTGGAAGCGATTATTATGTGGGACCGATGAATCGTGGAGAGGCAAAAAACAAGCGGATCGTTCTCGTCACTTGCCCGTCTGTTTTACTCGCTCGCAAAATCGCACGCGCCGTCGTGGGGAAGCGTCAAGCCGCGTGCGTGAATATAATTTTGAGTCCAGTGGAGTCGGTCTATACGTGGAAGGGAAAGGTTGAGCGGGCGCGGGAGTATCTACTGGTGATGAAAACCACGGCGAAGCGGCTCGCTGAATTGGAAAACGAAGTGAAACGTCTTCACAGCTACGATGTGCCGGAGTTTATCGCGCTGCCGATTACCGAGGGCTCGAAGAAATATCTTTCGTGGCTGGGGGAAAGCGTTGCTAAGGGGCCCAAAAATCGCAAATAACGTGGATCATTCGTAGCGTAGGGAGACAACCGGATCGACGCTGATGGCGCGCCGCGCGGGGAGATAACCTGCGCCAAGCGCAACGAGCAGTAGTAGCGCCGTGAATCCGCAAAGGATCACGAAGTCCACGGTTATTACGCCGAAAATCAGGCTCGCCATCATTCGGCTGATGGCTATGGCACAAGGCACAGCGATTGCCAAGCCTATACCGGTCAGCTTCAACGCCTGCCCGAGGATCAGCTTCATCAAGTCGCGCGGGTCGGCACCTAGGGCGAGGCGGATGCCAATTTCATGGGTGCGTTGCGCGACACTTTCCGAGAGCACGCCGTAGACTCCGATCGAAGAGAGCGCCAGCGCGACCAGTCCGAAGATCCCCATCAAGATGCCCATGATGCGGACGATGGCAATGGAATCGGCGATTTCTTCCTCGAGCGTGTTGATGCCTTCCAGGGCGATTCCAGGATCCATTTGGCGGACCACGTTGCGCACAGCGGAGACGTAGCTGATTGGATTGGAAGCGGTGCGCGCGAGCAAAGTCATCGAGCGTTGCGGCGACTGAGCGAACGGCTTGTAGATTACCGGGCGAGTGACGGGGTTCCACCAGTTCTGACGCACGTCACCGACTACGCCCACTATCGTGAGCCATGGTTCAGTCGAATCGGCGGCCCCCAGCTTGATGCGGTGGCCCAGCGCATCACCCTTTGGCCAGAAGCGCGAGGCCATGCCGCGGCCGACTAGCGCAACGCGGGCTGCGCCGTCGCTGTCTGCGTCCGAGAAAGTGCGGCCTGCCACCGAAGCTATTTTCAAGGTGTCAAAAAAATCGGGACTGGCGACCTGCAAATCGGCGGAGGGCATTTCACTGGCCTTGAGCGCATGCTGGCCTTCGATGGAAAAGAAAGTCGTTTCATTGTCCACGTTGCTGGCGGG
>WNFL01166451.1_pt1 | contig 22165 bp, 25 predicted proteins | sample 5400361 | NCBI WGS metagenome assembly WNFL01 (sample SAMN13153351, study PRJNA577476) | soil metagenome | isolation source: 40 cm soil on Douglas fir-dominated hillslope | place: USA:California | collected 2013-09-17
CCCCCACACCATGGCGGCGACGGGGCTTTTTTATATCGCCTTGTTAGGAGTTTTTGTCGGGGAGATTCTGGGGCGGCAGATCCTGGCCCTGACCTTCCTCCCCTTTTGAAGCCGGCGCGGCCGGTTTGATGCCGGTTTTGATCTTGGTGATCCGGAGGCCCTTGGAAGTCCAGCCGAGATCGTAGCCGACCGCCATCCCTTCTTTCAGATCCTCCGGCTTTTTCACGTCGCCCAGCAGGATGACGAGATCGAAGGCGAACTGCACCTCGCGTCCGTTCTCCGTTTTGACCACGCCCAGGTTGTTGCTGGAAAAGAGCTTGCTGATAACGCCGTGATGGAAGAGGTCTTCCGGCAATTTGCTTTCGGGGTTCTCTTCGGACACGGTCCGGCCTCCTTCAGGAATGGGGTTTTCCCCGCTTCGCCGCCAACAAACCGCGGGCCCGGCCCGCTATGGCGGCGATCAGATGGCCCATCTTCGGGTGCTCCGGCTCGATGTCGGCCGTGAGGCCGTAATGGCCGAGCGCCTCGCTGCAGACCGGCCCGACCGAAGCGACGACCGCCCGCGGCAGGGCGGCGCGCAGCTCTTTTTCCAGCCCCTCTTCGGCGGCGATCTTGAACAGGTGGTCGATCTGCGTGGCGTTGGTGAAGAGCGCGACGTCGACCCGGCCCGCGGCGATCTCGCGCGCGGCGGCGCGGAGCGGCGCCGTGTCCTCCGGCAGCGCCCAGCGATAGACCGGGACGGAAACGACCTCGGCGCCGAGCGCCTCGAGGCCCTCGATCAGCTCCGGCCGGGCGACGCCGTACTCCTGCACCGCGACTTTTTTGCCCCGCAAATCGCCGATTTTTTTGAGCTCCGCCAGGATCTCCCTCCAGGTGTTGGGCTCGGGCACGACGATCTCCGGCCTGAGGCCGATCTCCTTCAAGGCGGCGACCGGCTTGGGGCCGCGCGCCACCAGGGTCGCGCCTTTGAGCGCCCGGGCCAGCTCGTCCTTGGGATAGACCGAGCCGACCGCTTCGATCAGCGTCCGCGCGCCGACGCCGGTCAAAAAAATCACCAGATCGATCCCGCCGGCCTGGAGGGCGCGCATGAAATCCAGCGCGGCGGTGTTTTGTTCCAGAGGGAGCTCGCGCATCGACGGCGCCACGATCGCCGCGCCGCCGTAGTTCTCGATGAGCGCCGCCATCTCGCGCCCCCGGCGGCTCTCGAACGAGACGACCGAGAGCCCCTTAAGCCCGGTTTGGGAGTTGTTTTCCGTCTTTTCCATTTTGGGATTTTTCCGCCGGCGACCGCGCGGGCGCGATGAACCAGCTGAGCCGGTCGGCGAGGCCGGCGACCGCGCCGATGACGATCACGGCGGGCGCCTGGAAAGACGCGGCTTTCTCGGCGATGTCGGCGAGCGTGCCCGCGACGCCCTCCTGCCGGTCCGTCGTGCCCCAGCGGATGAGCGCCGCCGGCGTCTCCGGCGCGCGGCCGTGCGCCGTGAGCTCGGCCGCGATGCGGGGCAGATTTTTTAGCCCCATCAGGACGACCAGCGTGTCCACGCCGGTCGCCAGGCGCGCCCAATCGACCTTAGCCCCTTCCTTGCACGCCTCGTGGCCGGTGATGACGGCGAAAGAGGAAGAGAGCTTGCGATGCGTGAGCGGTATCCCCGCGTAGGCCGGGACCGCGATCGCCGAGCTGACGCCGGGCACGACTTCGAAGGCGACGCCGGCCTCGGCGAGCGCCTCGGCCTCTTCCCCGCCCCGGCCGAAGACGAACGGGTCGCCGCCCTTGAGGCGCACCACCCGGCGGCCTTCGCGCGCGTGCGCGATTAAAAGCCGGTTGATCTCGTCCTGCGGCAGGCTGTGCCAGCCGGTCGCTTTGCCGGCGAAGATCCGGAGCGCCGCGGCGGGCGCCTCTTCCAACAGCGCGGGATTCACCAGGCGGTCGTAGACGACCACCTCGGCCGACTTCAAAAGCTCGAGGCCGCGGACGGTGAAAAGTCCCGGATCGCCCGGGCCCGCTCCCACGAGATAGACTTTGCCGCTCGGCATCCTAAGCTCCGACCCGCTCTCTCAGATAGCGCTTGGCGCCTTCGATATCGCGCTCGCGCACCAGCCGGCGCAGCCCGTTGCCCAGCGCCCGGGCCCAGATTTCCGGCCCGGCGGAGACTCCCCGCGCCCGCAGTTCGCGCCGCACTTCGGCGACGATCTCGGATAAGATCGCGTAGTCTTCGGTAAAATCCCCTTCCAGCTCTTCGCGGATCGCCCGGGAAAGCGCCGGGCTCGCGCCGCCCGTCGCCACCGCCACGGCGAGCTCGCCGCGCCGGAGGACCGACGGCAGGATGAAATCGCAATGAGCGGGATCGTCGGCCGTGTTGATCCAAACGCCCCGCTCCCGCGCCTCGGCGCAGATCGCCCGGTTGAGATCGGAACTATCCGTAGCGCTAAAAACGAGCTGATATCCGGACAGATCGCCCGAGTGATAGTTGCGCTTTTCGTGGGCGATTTTTTTCTCTTGGGCCAGCCGTTCGAGCGCCGGGGTCAGCGCCGGGCTGACGACGGTGACGCCCGCTCCGGCCCGGACGAGCCCGTCTATTTTGCGCTCGGCGACCGGACCGCCGCCGACGACCAGACAGCGCCGCCCGGCCAGGTTCAAAAAGATGGGGTAATATTCCATGGCCGTTTTAAGGGTAAGTCATTCTCCGATTCATGTCTAGCCAAAACCGCTCCAGCTCGGACGTCCGCAATTCTTCCCCCCAGCGAGGGATGCCGGCCGCTCGAAGAGCCTGCGCATCCGATTACAAGCAGCGGGAATAACCGCCGGCCCATTGCGCAGGCTCGGAGAGCGGCCGGCGTCCCGAGCGACTCATTCCACCTCTTTTAAAAACACGCGCAGGTTGCGCGGCTTGACGAAGACGCGCTCGCCGGTCTGAAGGCCGAGCTCGTCGTAGCGCTCGCGCGTCAGCTCCGCTTCGATGACCTCGTCGCTGTCGACCCGGTCGAGCTCCAGGCGCACGAGCGAGCCGACCGCGCGCACGCCGCGCACGACCGCCTCGATCATCGCCCCGTCGCGCACCCGGTCGAGCTCGATGTCGTGCGGGCGCACGTAGGCCAGCGCGGGCGTGTCGTGCGTGCCGATATGCTCCGGCGCCTCGATCTCGATCTCGCCGATCTGCACCCGGCCGGCCGAGAAAATGATAGACGAACGGCGTCGCGGGATGGTTGTACACCGCCTCGGGCGTGCCGACCTGCTCGACCCGGCCCTGGTTCATCACCACGACGCGGTCGGCGACTTCCAGCGCCTCTTCCTGATCGTGCGTGACGAAGACGCTGGTCACGTGGATCTCGTCGTGCAGGCGCCGGAGCCAGCGCCGGAGCTCCTGCCGGACGCGGGCGTCGAGCGCGCCGAACGGCTCGTCGAGGAGCAGGATCTGCGGCTCGACGGCGAGCGCGCGGGCGAGCGCGATGCGCTGGCGCTGCCCGCCGGAAAGCTGCGACGGCAGGTGGTCGGCGAGAAAATCGAGCTGGACCAGCTTCAACAGCTCGCCGACTTTTTTCCGGATCGTGCGCTCGTTGGGGCGCACGTTGCGCGGCCGCACGCGGAGCCCGAAGGCCACGTTCTCGAAGACGCGCGTAATGCTGGAACACGAAGCCCACCCGCCGCTCGCGCGCGCTGCGGTCGGTGGCGTCCTCGCCGTGAAAGAGGATCGCGCCGCTCTCGGGGAACTCGAGCCCGGCGATGACCCGGAGCAGCGTCGTCTTGCCCGAGCCCGAGGGGCCGAGCAGGGCGACGAGCTCGCCGGCCGGAACGTCCAGGCTGACGCCGTTCAGCGCCGTGAAGCCGCCGAACCGCTTGGTGACGCTCCTGACCTCGATGCTCATGTCATATTCCTTCCTCGTCGCGCTCGTCCAGGACGCCCCCGCGCGCGGCCTTCCATTCGACGACGCTCTTGGCGCCGAGCGTCACCAGCGCCAGCAGGGCCAAGAGCGACGCCGCGGCGAAGGCCGCGGCGTACTGGTATTCGTTGTAGAGGATCTCCACGTGCAGCGGCAGCGTGTTGGTCAGCCCCCGGATGTGGCCGGAGACGACGGAGACCGCGCCGAACTCCCCCATCGCCCGCGCGTTGCAGAGGATCACGCCGTAGAGCAGGCCCCACTTGACGTTCGGGAGCGTGACGCGAAAAAAAGTCTGCCAGCCGCCCGCGCCGAGCGTCACGGCCGCTTCCTCCTCCTCCGTCCCCTGCGCCTCCATCAGCGGGATCAGCTCCCGGGCGACGAACGGGAACGTCACGAAGATGGTCGTCAGCGCGATCCCCGGCACGGCAAAAATAATCTTGATATCGTGCGCGGCGAGCCACGGCCCGAGCCAGCCCTGCATGCCGAAAACCAAAACGTAGATCAGCCCGGAGACCACCGGCGAGACCGAGAAAGGCAGATCGATCAGCGACATCAGGAAGCTCTTGCCGGCGAAATCGAACTTGGCGATGACCCACGAGGCGACCACGCCGAACACCAGATTGAGCGGCACGGCGATGGCGGCGACGAGCAGCGTGAGCCGGATCGCCGCCAGCGCCGCGGGCTCGCGGAACGAGGCGAAGTAGGCCGCGACGCCCTTGTCGAACGCCTGGGCGAAGACCACCGCGAGCGGGACGAAGAGGAAGAGCCCGAGAAAGGCGAGCGCCGCGCCGATCAGCAGGCGGCGCGCGAGCGCCGGCTCGCCGGTCGCGCGCGAGGCGCTCCGGGCGTCCAGGGCCGGCAGTGCGGTTGGCGTCGGCATGGTGGCCTCGTCACCGCACGACGTAGTGCCGGCCGCTCCACCACTGCAGCGCGTTGATGATCAAAAGCATCACGAACGAGACCGCCAGCATCACCACCGCGATCGCCGTCGCCCCGGCGTAGTCGTACTGATCGAGCTTGGTGACGATGAGCAGCGGCGTGATCTCGGTCCGCATCGGCATGTTGCCGGAGATGAAGATCACCGAGCCGTACTCCCCGACCGCGCGCGCGAAAGCGAGCGCGAAGCCGGTGAGCAGCGCCGGCAGCACGACCGGGAAAATGATCTTGGTGAAAGTCTGCCAGCGGCTCGCTCCGAGGCTCGCCGCCGCTTCTTCGACCTCTTTTTCCAGGTCCTCCAGCACCGGCTGCACCGTGCGCACCACGAACGGCAGGCCGATGAACGTGAGCGCGATCACGACCCCGAGCGGCGAATAGGCCGCCTTGACGCCGAGCGCCTCCAGCGGCCCGCCGAACCAGCCGCGGCTCGAATAGACCGTAGTAAGCGCGATACCGGCCACGGCCGTCGGCAGGGCGAACGGCAGGTCCACCAGCGCGTCGATGAGGCGCTTGCCGGGAAAGCGATAGCGCACGAGCACCCAGGCGACCAGCAGGCCGAAGAGCGCGTTGATCGCGGCGCCGATCAGCGACGCGCCGAAGGTCAGCCGGTACGAGGCCAGGACGCGCGGCTCGGTGACGGTGCGCCAGAACCCTTCCCACCCCAGCGTCGCGGTCTTGAAAAAGGCCGCCGAGAGCGGGAGCAGCACGATCAGGCTCAGGTAGAGCAGCGTAAAGCCCATCGCCAGGCCGAAGCCCGGGAGGATGCTCCGCCGCTTGAGAACCATCGTCGCCATCGAGCTCCGCTCTCCTTACCTGCCGGGCTGGTAGATCTTGTCGAACAGCCCGCCGTCGGCGAAATGCGCCTTGTTCGCCTTTTGCCAGTCGCCGGCGACCTCCGCCAGCTTGAACAGCTTGATCTTGGGAAACTGCGCCGCGTACTTGGCGGCGACCTTGGCGTCCACGGGACGGTAATAGTGCCGGGCCGCGATCTCCTGCCCTTCGGGGCCGTAAAGATAATTCAAATAAGCCTCGGCCGCCGCGCGCGTGCCGCGCTTGTCGACCACCTTGTCCACCACGCTCACGGTCGGCTCGGTGAGGATGCTCGTCGGCGGCGCCACGACTTCGAACCTGTCCTTCCCCAGCTCCTTGCCGCCCAGCAGGATTTCGTTTTCCCAGTTGATCAGGATGTCGCCGATGCCGCGCTCGACGAAGGTCGTGGTCGAGCCGCGCGCGCCGGAATCGAGCACCGGCACGTTTTTGAAGAGCCGGGCGACAAAATCCTTCGCCGCCGCCTCGTCGCGCTTGGACTTGAGCAGAGCATACCCCCAGGCGGCGAGATAATTCCAGCGCGCGCCCCCGGAGGTCTTGGGGTTGGGCGTGATGACCGCGACGCCCGGCTTCAAGAGATCGTCCCAATCCCTGATTCCCTTGGGATTGCCCTTCCGCACCAGGAAGACGATCGTCGAGGTGTACGGCGAGCTGTTGTGCGGCAGCCGCGTCTGCCAGTTCTTCGGCACGAGGCTGGCCTTTTCGGCGAGCACGTCGATGTCGTAGGCGAGCGCCAGCGTCACCACGTCCGCCTCCAGGCCGTCGATCACGGCGCGCGCCTGGCTGCTCGAGCCGCCGTGCGACTGGCGGACCGTAATATCCTGGCCGGTCTTCGCCTTCCAGTACCTGGCGAAAACCGCGTTGAAGTCCTGATAGAGCTCGCGCGTGGGATCGTAGGAGGCGTTCAGCAGAGCGGTCCCGGCGTTAGCCGGGCTGGAGTGGAAGAGCTGCAGAGCCGATAGGACGACTAAAATAAGCTTGAGAATCCGAAGACGCATTTATTCTCCTTAAAGAACCGAAGCGATGATTGTTCATCCCGGTGCCATGGCTCCGCCGGGCGCAATCTCTCCCGGCCTCTTTAGGGAGAAAGGCGGGAAAGCTCAGCGGCTCTGCGAGGAGGGTCGACAGCGCTCGGCGTGGAATCGCTTGGCGAAGGAGAAGAGCCGCAGGTAATTTGCCGGATGGAGTTTCATCGCACGACTTCTCTACTATCACGGACTTCCCACAGAACTCCATCCCCGGCCTTGCCTTTTCGCTCGATCTCCAGAACGATCCAGCGGTCCGCCTCGGGAGCGGCGGCGGATGGCGCGCCCGCGCGCCGGCGCTTCGCGCGGTGGGCGAACGACAGATAGACGGCCGCGGCGGCAAAGAGCGTCAACGCCGCCGACACTATGATGACAGAATTCTCAAACATTGAATTTCCCAATCATGGTTAAGCCTTGTCGCCCACGGCCTCTTCCTTATGCACGTGGAGGCCGCATTCCTTGGTATCCGGATTTTCCCACCACCACCGGCCGGCGCGGATGTCCTCGCCCGGCTGGACGGCGCGCGTGCAGGGAGCGCAGCCGATGCTCGGGTAGCCCTGATCGTGGAGCTTGTTGTACGGGACGTTGTTTTCCTTGATGTAGTCCCAGATCTGCTGGTACGTCCAGTCGATCAGCGGGTTGATCTTGGCCATGCCGCCGTGGCCCGCGTCGACCTCGACCTTGGTCAGGTCGGTCCGGGTCGGCGCCTGCTCGCGGCGCAGCCCGGTCATCCAGGCGTCGAGATTTTTAAGCGCCCGGTTGAGCGGCTCGACCTTGCGGATATCGCAGCAGAGCTTGCGCGACTCGACCGACCGGTAGAAGAGATTGAGGCCGTTGTCGCGGACCATCTTCTCGACCCGGCCGGCGTCGGGGAAATAGACTTCGACCTGGATGCCGTAGCGCTCGCGCATCGCGTCCATGCAGTCGTAGGTCTCCTGGTTCAGCCGGCCCGTATCGAGCGAGAAGATCCTGAAATCCGATCCGCGCAGGCGGTACATCAGGTCGATCAGGACCGATTCCTCCGCCTGGAAGGAGCAGGCGAGCGCCAGCCGGGGATAATACTTTTCGAACGCCCACTTGAGGATGCCCTCGGCGTCGAGGCTCTCCAGGTCCTTGCCGTTGCGGCCGTTATGCCCGTTGCCGTTCCCGTTGATTTTCTCTTGCGACATTCTTCTACCCCTCCCGTTTCAGTTTGCGTTGCCGGCGATATTTTCGAGCAATGCCTGGATATCCAAAGAAGCGGCGCTTTTGATCCTGACGCCGAACCGCTTCTTCGGGTCCGGCTCTCTTTCGAGTGAAAATTCCGCGCCGCCGAACAGCGTCCGGGCCAGCGCCTCGACGTCGGGCCTCACCGCGGCGAAGGTCGCCTCGGTGTTCGGCGCCGCCAGCCGGTCGTTGACGATGACGAGCGCCTCGTCGGCGCGGAAGCTGAGCCGGCCGCCGAGCGCCGGCTCGTCCTCGATCTTGCGGCAGTAGCCGAGCGCCGCCTTGAACGCGCTCCCGAGCTTTTCCCGGTTGGCGCCGGCGAGCGGCTGCTTGCGGCTGTACAGCAGGCCGAGGCGGTTTTCGCCGTTGTCGATGCTGATATTGGCCTCGTGCGCGACCAGCACGATCCCCGGCCCGGCCGGGACATGGCCGTAGTCGGCGAGATCGTAATATTCGCCGTCCGACGCCTGGATCCAGGAATTGAAAACTCCGATGAAAGCGTCCAAGGAGACTCCGGGAGAGGCGCCGTCCGGGTCGGCGACGAAAAACTTCACGTTGATCTTGTTGAGATCCATGACCGCCTTTACGCTCCCCCGGCTTCGGTTCCCGCCGCCGCGACCGGAACGGGAGCTGCGGCGCCCGAAATCTTGTTGTAGCAGGCGTGGGCCGCGTCGATGAAAAGCTGCGCCTCCTGGAGGCGCTGCAGCGCCGCGCCCTTTTCCAGGCCGTTCGCCCGCCCGAGCGCCTCGCGCGCCTTGAAGAGATGGTCGGCGAACGAGCTGCCGGCAAACCTGTCGAAGAAGAGCTGGGTGTCGTAAAAGAGCCGGCGGAACTCGGCGACGATCGCCTCCTGGCCGGCCGGCGCGTCGGGATTTTGCATCTTGACGAGCGCCTCGGCCGCCCGCACCATGGCGCCGTAGGCGCCGGCGACGGCCGTTTTCAGCTCGCCCGACTCGAAGCGCACCTGCGCTTCGAACAGCTCCCGCTCGCTCGCCGCCAGGGTGAACTGCGCCTGGGAGACCACCTCGCCGGCGCACTCGCCGACGCCCATGTCGTTCAGCGTGAACTCGCGCGGGTCGCCCCAGTCGCTGTAATAGGCCGGCGCGACGTCGTGGGCCGGCACGCGGGTCAGATCGTCGAGCATCGCCTTGATCTCTTTTTTCCCGATCCGGCCGATGAAGTCCTGAAAGCTCTCGTTTTTTTGCCGCTCCGCGACGTACCGGTCGGTGACGCGCGCCACCACGTCCGGGATGCGCTTGGACGGCACCGCGCCGATCGCCAGGCCGTAGGCGCCGGCGTTGTCGCGAAACTTCCCGCCCAGCATGACCTGGAAATGCGGCACCGTGTAGCCGTTGATGTTCCGGCTGATGCCGTAAAAGCCGATGTCCGCGATGTGGTGCTGGCCGCACGAGTTGAAGCAGCCGCTGACTTTGATCCGCAAATCCTTGACCGCCTGATCGAGCTGGAAGCTCTTTTCGCCGAGGCTGCGGCGCAGCTCCTTCGCGAGCCCCCGGGACGAGGCGATGCCCAATTTGCAGGTGTCGGTGCCGGGGCACGAAGTGACGTCGACGATGGTGCCGGCGTTGGGCTCGGCCAGCCCGATCGTCTTGAGCGCCCGGTAGAGGTCCGGCAGATCGGTCTCGCTCACCCAGCGCAGCAGAATGTTCTGCTCCACCGTGGTGCGGATCGTGTCTTTGATGAATCGGCGCGCCACGGCGGCCAGCGCCCGCAGCTGATCGGCGGTGATGTCGCCGAGCGGCAGAGTGATCATGGCGGCGGCGTAGCCGCGCTGCCTCTGGCGGTACACGTTGGTGGCGTACCAGGCGTCGAATCCCTCCGGCCGCTCGGCGCCGTTCAGCGCCGCGCCGCCCTTGAGCGGGCCTTCGTCCGGCTCGTTGACGGTGGCGAGAAAATCGGTCCAGCGGGGGTCCGGCGCCAGCTTTTGCCGCTCTTCGAGCACGAGCTGGCGGAATTTTTCGATCCCCAGGTTGGCGATCAGGAACTTGACGCGGGCGCGCGCCCGGTTGCGCTTCTCCCCCAGGCGGGCGAAGACGCGCGCGATCGCCTGCGCCATCGGCAGCAGCTCTTCCTCGGGCAGGAACTCGTCGAACAGCTGCGCCTTGTAGGGCACCGCGCCGAGCCCGCCGCCGACGTAGAACTCGAAGCCGCGGCGCTCCGCGCCGTTGTCGACCCGGGTTTTGGCGATGGCGCCGAGATCGTGCATGCTGGTGAGACCGCACGGCTCTCCGGCGCAGCCGGAAAAGGCCAGCTTGAACTTGCGGCCGAAATCCTGCGTGTCCGGATGGCCGAGCAAAAACTTGGCGCTGGCCTTGGCGTAAGGGGTGACGTCGAAGGCCTCGCTGCGGCAGATGCCCGACAGCGGGCACGCCGTGACGTTGCGCACGACGTTGCCGCACGCCTCCCTCGTGGTGATGCCGACCGCGGCCAGCCGCCGCATCAAGGCCGGGGTGTCTTCGATGTGGACGAAATGATACTGGATGTCCTGGCGCGTCGTGACGTGGGAAATGCCGTCGGCGTACTCTTCCGACAAGTCGGCCAGAGCTTCCATCTGCTCGGGGTTCAAGCCGCCGAACGGCACTTTGATGCGCATCATGCCGGGGGCGTCCCAGGCGGTGTCCGGCCCTTTCGTGAGCCCGCCGGCGGCGAGCTTGAGCTTTTGGATTTTTTGTCCGTCGTGGCGCTGGCCGTTGTCGTAGCGCTGGCCGTAAATGCCGCGGCGCAGCCGGGTCTCGGCGAACACCCGCTCGTCGATCTTGCCCTGTTTTCTGAGCTCGATCTGAGTCTCGAAAATATCGATCTCGCGCGCCAGCTCCGGCGGCATGCGGCTTTCGAGCCTGTCTTTCCAGTTCGCCGTTTCGCTCATGATATTCCCGCCCGGGTCTTAATTCCCATATTTCCGATCCGACAAATCAGTTTATCGGGCAAAAAATTTTGCCGGGTGCTAAAGCCGGCTCTGGTTATTTATACTAATTCCGATCGTTAAAGTCAACATTATAAGACCGGGTAAATTTGGGCCCTATTTCAGGGGGTGTTTCTGGCGGGCTATTCTGCCTTGCAGCTCCATCAGGGCGTCCAGGACCGCCTCCGGCCTGGGCGGGCAGCCGGGGACGTAAACGTCGACCGGAATGACCCGGTCGATCCCCTGGACCGTGGCATAGTTATCGTAAAACCCGCCGCTGGCGGCGCAGGCGCCGAACGCCATCACCCACTTGGGCTCGCCCATCTGCTCGTAAACCCGCTTCATCACCGGCGCCAGCTTTTGATTGACCGTGCCGATGACCATCAGCAGATCGGCCTGCCGGGGGCTGAAGCGCGGCAAGAGCGCTCCGAACCGGTCGATGTCGTAAGGCGACATCGACAGCGACATGTACTCCATGGCGCAGCAGGCCGTGGCGAACGGATAGGGAAAAATCGAATACTTGCGCGCCCAGTTGACGGCGCGCTCGATCCGCGTGAGCACGACGGAATCTTCCAGCAGGCGCTCTTCGCCGGGCTGGGTCCGCGCTGGTTGTGGAGCCGGCTGCACAGATCGACTATAAACCACAGCCGCCAAAAATCAATAACGGATCGCCCGGTCTCGATTAGTTCCGATTAAAGGGGGACTCTTTCGGCTTGACATCCTGACCACCTCATCTTACTCTGGCTCGACCGGCAGTTTCGCGCGGTAAGCAAGGGGAATCCGGACATGCAGGGCAAAAAGATACTGGTCGTGGAGGACAACGAGGACACGCGCGAGATCCTCCTCTATCGGCTTCAGAGCATGGGCGATTACGAGGTTACCCTGGCGTCCAACGGCAAGGAGGCGCTCGATATCGCCACGAAGTCCAGGCCCGACCTCATCATCATGGATTTAAAGATGCCCGTGATGGACGGCTGGGAGGCGACCAAAGCGCTCAGAGAAACTACCTGGGGAAAAGATCTGCCGGTGATCGCCCTGACGGCCCAGGCGATGGAGCGCGACGAGGAAAAGGCCCTCGGCGCCGGTTGCAGCGATTATATAGCCAAACCGATTATGGACTATGCGGTTCTCAAGAGAAAAATCGAAAAATTCCTCCGCTAGCGGTTTTCCGCCCGATCTTTGCTGAAATTCACCGCGCGCGCTTTTTCAAACCTTGACCACGTTGATCGCCTGCGGCCCTTTTTCGCCCTGCGCGATCTCGAACTGAACGCTCTGCCCTTCGTTAAGCGTCTTGAAGCCGTCGCCCTGAATGGCGCTGTAATGGACAAACACGTCCCCTCCGCCCTCTTTTTCAATGAAACCGTAACCTTTGGAGTTGTTGAACCATTTGACCTTGCCGTTTGCCATTCCCCTTCCCTCCCGCACGCCTGCTCTCCAGCGAAGCGGCTGTTGGCTGTAGTTCTTGCTTGGGCAGGTATAACGAGCCTCGCTGGGAACCTTTCCTAGCAGCCCGGGAAAAGAAAAACTGCCCGTCAGGCCTGTTCATTCTCTCTTAACCAAACAAGCCTGCTTTCCTTGGGGAGGGACATTAGATAACCGGCACCGCTTTTGTCAAGAAAAAAATAGGGAACCATACGTAGCCAAAGACTAAAATTGAGTTTTCCCTTTGCGGTGGTTGCCTCAGTCGAGCTCTCTTTACCGATCAGAGCCATGCCGGTCTCCGAATAGCCGAAAATGGCGCGCGCCGGTTAAAAATGGCCTGGAAAGCGTCCGGTGCCCTATTTCTAGGCATGTCATAACTAATTGAATCTGCAAGGAATAGTTTCATATGACCCGAGTTGTACACACCGCTGTATAATCTCGTTGACATGAGCGCATTTTTAAAATATATTGATGGGGTCGAGAGCCATAAAAAAGCCATAGAACGCGGCCTCATCTGAGGCAAAACCAAACATGGCAATCTACACAGTTTTGAACAAGCGCGATTGCGCGAAGATTGCGGACGAGTTCGGCCTGGGCGACCTCCTGTCCTATGCCGGAGTTCGCAACGGCTCGGTCAACACGCATTACCTGCTGGAGACCAAGCGGGGGCGTTTTTTCGTAAAAATCGACGAGGTGAAAAGCGAGCTGGAGGTAAAGCAGGAGCTGGAGCTGTTGCTTTACCTGCGCAAGCAGGGCTGTCCCTGCCCCCAGCCGCTGCGGAGCAAAAAAGGCCGCTACTATCACGAAATTCACGGTAAGCACGTTTCGGTCAGCAAATATGTCGAGGGCGTCGAGCTGACGGTCGAAAAAATGACTTCGACGCACCTCGAGGTCGTCGGACACGCGCTCGCCGACCTGCACCTGATCGGGCGGGGCTATAAGAAAGGCATTGATAACCGCTTCGGCTTCACCAAGATTCTGTCGATCTACCGCGAAGTTAGACGGCAGCTGCCGCTGCATCTGAAGCACATCGTGAGAGTGCTGGACGACGAGGTCGCCTATCTCGAGAACTACTTGGACAACAATCTGCCCAAGGGAATCATCCACGGCGATCTTTTTCCCGACAATGTAAAGTTCAAGGGGTCGCGACTGGCGGGAATCGTCGATTTCGAGGCCGCCTGCCGGGGCAAGCTGATCTACGACCTGGCCACGGCGGTGAACGCCTTTTGTTACATGGACGGCCGCTACCAGATCGATCGCTTCGAGCCTTTGATCACCGGCTACGAAAGCCTCCGGCCGTTATCTCTCCCGGAATGGGACTCGTTCCCCAACGAGCTCAGGTTCTCCGCGCTGCGCTTCACGATCACGCGGATCAAGGACTTTTATCTCAAGAAGTGCGACGAGAACCAGCGGGTTTTCAAGGACTTCAAGGAATTTTTCGACCGTCTGCTGATTCTCCGGCGGGAAAAAACCGGCGGCATGGAGGACATTCTCCTCGCGATGGCCACCGGCTACGATTACCGCAAGTACCAAAAATCCAAGCCTTCCAAGTAGCCTCTTCCGCCCGCTTAAAATCTCCCGGTCGCGCCGAGGCGCTTGATCTTGATCAGCGTGTCCTGGCGGATCAGGCGGATCAAAGCGAAAAACGTAAGCAGCGCGCCCACGAGAAAGAACAGCCGGCCGCCGCTCAGCACCACGTAATAAAAATCGATCTTGACCCGCGCCGCGTTGTACTTCTCGCGGTCTTCGTTGATGGTGCGGAGCACTTCCTCGTTCTTTTGCTGGTCCAGCTCCTGAAAGCTGCGGTAACTGTCTTCCAGGCCGGTCTCGGAGGTTTTGTGCAGCAACCCCTGGTACTTGGAGATTTCCATCGCGCCGGCGACCCAGTTGCCGATGCCCAGGACCAGCAGGATGAACCCCGCCACCAGGAGGTAGCTGGAATAAACGTCGCGAACTTTCATGGAATATGCCTTAGAATACCGAATCGCGCGCGGAACGTCAAATTCTTTCTTCCGGCCGTTTGGCCGGCTTGAACTGGGGTACGGAGAGGCTTAACATAAATGAACATGCGGACTTACGTCATAGGGGACATTCACGGCTGCGTCGACGAGCTCGTCCGGCTGCTGGATTTCCTCCCGCTCGAGCCGTCCGACAGCCTGGTCTTTCTGGGCGATTACATCGACCGCGGGCCGGATTCGAAAGCCGTCGTTTCACATCTCATCGAGCGGCGCGATGCGGGCGGCGCAAACGTCATATTCCTCAAGGGGAACCACGAGGACATGTTCCTGTCCTACCTGGGGTTTCCGGGCAAATACGGCGATATGTTTCTCTACAACGGCGGCGCCGCCACGCTGGCGAGCTACGGCGCGGAGCCGAACCACGCCTCGCCGGACATCCTGCTCCTGATGCCGCCGGCGCATCTCAAGTTTTTCAACGAGCTCAAGACGTATCACGTAACGGAGCGCTTTCTCTGCGCCCACGCGGGGATCAACCCCAACAAGGCGCTGGCAGATCAAGTGGAAGAAGAGATGATCTGGATCAGGGATGAATTCATCCTTGGCCGGCACGATCTGCCGTACACGGTTCTATTCGGCCACACGCCGCAGGACGAGGTTCTCTTCCACTTGCCGTACAAAGTCGGCCTGGACACGGGGCTGGTCTACGGCAACCGCTTGAGCTGTCTCGAGCTCGAGGAAAAAGTGCTTTTTCAAATCGGGAGAGGCAAAAAAAAGCCGACGCGGCAGTCGGTAAAGAGGCATTGGGACGAGGCGGCGCGCCAACTTCCTTGACTTTCGGCGGTTTCAGTTAATAATAGGGCGTTAAACGCCCCGGCCGGAGGCCTTTCGACGGCGCTTCGGCCCTTTGTCAACTTCTGTACGGCGGTGTAGCTCAGTTGGTCAGAGCACGCGGCTCATATCCGCGGAGTCGACGGTTCGAGTCCGTCCACCGCCACCATTTTTTAACTATCGCGTAGGCCAGGCAGGCGACCTCGTTTTTTCCGGCGCGCTGCGCGCCGTGCGGGTTCCAGACTCCGCGCAGGAACAGCCATGATCGAACCGCGAATGAAGCTGGGCGACTACCTGGTCGCCTACCTGAGGAAGATCGGCGTCACCCATCTGTTCGGCATTCCGGGCGATCTGGTCATCAATTTGTTTTTCAAATTCGGCCGGCCCCGGGGGCTGAAAATCATCACGCTCTCCCACGAGCCGGGCATCGGCTTCGCCGCCGACGGCTACGCGCGCAGCACCGGGCGCATCGGCGCGATCTGCGTGACTTACGGCGCGGGCGGCCACAACATGGTCAACCCCGTCGCGGGCTCTTTCGCCGAGCGGGTGCCCGTGCTGGTGATCAGCGGCGGGCCGGGAGAAGAAGAGCGGAAGCTCGGCGTTTTGATCCACCATCAGGCCAGGGCGATCGAGTCCCAGCTGAATATTTACAAAGAGGTCACCTGCGCCGCCAAAACCATCGACGATCCCCAGCGCGCCGCCGCCGATATCGACGCCGTCATCCGCGCCATCTGGCTCAACCAGCAGCCCGGCTATCTCGAAATCCACCGCGACATGGTCGAGCGCGAGATCCCGGTGCCGAAAGAGATCGTCTCTTGGGACGGCCAGCTGCCGCACGCCCAATCGGACCGCCACAAGCTCGACGAAGCGGTGCGCGACACGGCGGAGCGCTTCAACGCGGCGCGCCGTCCGGTGGTTTTGATCGGCATCGAGGCCTACCGCTTCAAAGTCGCCAAAGATATCGTCCGGCTGGTCGAGAAGATGGGCGCCGTCTGCTGCACCTCGGTGCTCGCCAAAGGCGCCTTCCCGATGAGCCATCCGCAGTATATGGGCGTCTACTCCGGCGGCTTGAGCCCGCGGAAAATCCGCGCGCGCGTGGAAAAAGCCGACCTGATTCTTGGCCTGGGGATGTTTTTGACCGACATCGAGCTCGGCGGCAGCCAGCCGGCGGAGGCGATCCGCCACCGCTCGATCTGGGCCGTGGAGCACAAGGTCAACGTGAGCTTTCATACCTATACGGACGTAACGCTGCGCGATTTCGTCCACGGCCTGCTCAGGGCGGACATCAAGCCCCACCGGGAGAAGGCCGTCTACAGCGACAACCTGGGCAAGCCCAAGCCGGACCTCAGCCGGCGCGTGCGCGTGGCCGACGTCCTCGGCGAGATCAACCGCTTTCTCGCGCGGCGCAAAAAATTCATGGTGGTGGCCGAGTCGGGCGATTCACTCTTCGGCGGCATCGATATCAAGGTCGGCAACGACGGCACCTATCTGGCGCAGGGGTTCTACGCCTCCATGGGCTTCGCCGTTCCCGGCGCGCTCGGCGCCCAGATCGGCACGGGCCTCCGGCCGCTGATCCTGACCGGCGACGGCGGCTTTCAAATGACCGGCGTCGAGATCGTCCACGCCGTCCGCCACAAGCTCTCCCCGATCGTGGTGCTGCTCAACAACGGCGGCTGGGGCATCTTTCGTCCCGTCACCAAGCGCCAGGACCTGCTCGCGCTCCCCACCTGGCGCTACGCCGACCTGGCCCGTCTGTGGGGCGGCCGTGGCTTTCGGGTGGAGACTGTGGCACAGTTGCGGCGGGCCTTGGACGAGGCGGAAAAATCCCCTTCGTTCGCTATTATCGAAGTGATGACCGGCCCGCGGGACCTCTCTCCGATGTCGGTCAAATACATTCGCGCCTCGGCGAAAAAGGCGCAGATCAAAAGCCGGGCCTGAAGCCCCGGCCGGCACGGACATGATCAATCACGAACGGCTTAAAAACCTGCTGATCGAGCTGATCAAGATCGACAGCCTCTCGCGCCGGGAGCGCGACGTGGCGCTCTTCCTCAAGCGGGAGATGGAAGAGCTCGGCGCCGAGGTGGAGTTCGACGACGCCGGCGAGAAAGTGGGCGGCAACGTCGGCAACCTGATCGCCCATTTCCCGGGTGATCGGCCGGGAGCCGCGCCGTTCCTGCTCTCGGCTCACATGGACACGGTGGCGCCGGGAGAGGGAATCGTCCCGGTGCTCGACGGGACGATTCTCCGGAGCGACGGGCGGACGGTGCTGGGCGGCGACGACAAGAGCGGCGTCGCGATCATCTGCGAGGCGCTCCGCGCGGTGCGGGAAAAAAAAATTCCCTGCGGGCCGGTCGACGTGGCCTTCACCATCTGCGAGGAGGCCGGTCTGCTCGGCGCCAAATGGCTCGACGTGGCGCGCCTCAAGGCGCGCACCGGCCTCGTGCTCGACAGCGACTCGGTGGGCTTTCTTTTTACCCGCGCCCCGGCGGCGAACCGCTTCGAGATCGCGGTGCACGGCCTGGAGGCGCACGCGGGCGTCTGCCCCGAAAAAGGCATCAACGCGATCCAGGTCGCCGCCGAGGGCATCGCCCGCATGAAGCTCGGCCGGATCGACGCCGAAACCACAGCCAACATCGGCCTCATCGAAGGCGGCGTGGCGGTCAACATCGTCCCCAACGCCGTGCTCCTCAAAGGCGAGGCCCGGAGCCACAGCGAAGAGAAGCTGGCCGCGCAGACCGCGCATATGATCCGCTGCCTCGAAGAGGCGGCCGCCGCCCACAGCCTGACGCTCGACGGGCAGGTTTTCCGCGCCCGCGTGGAGGCCCGGGTCGAGCGGGACTACGACCGGCTGAACGTCGCCGACGACTCTCCGCTGGTCCGGCTCGTCCGCGCGGCGGGAAAAAACCTCGGCGTGGACATCCGGACCGAAGCGACCGGCGGCGGCTGCGACGCCAACGTCTTCAATAAAAAAGGGCTGGAAGTGGCGAACCTGTCGACGGGGATGCGCGAGATCCACACCGTCAAGGAGTGGCTCGATTTAAAGGATCTCTATCTCTCGGCCGAGATGGTTCTGGAGATCGTTCGTTTGAACGGGGAAAGCTAACTCTCGAGTTACGAATGGACGGAGAAGAGATCGGCCTTCTGCTCCGGCAGGAACGCGGCCAGTTCCTCGAATTCTTAAGCGCCTACGAATATAAAAAAAGCTCCTCCCAGAAAAAACCCGGCGAAGATCTGGCCCGCGACGTCGCCCGCCTGGCGGGCGGCCTGGCCAACGCCGACGGCGGCGTTCTTCTCGTCGGCGTGGAGCCCGACAAGAGCGTCACGGGCATCCCCCATTCACCGGACGAGCTCCAGGCGCTCATCCAGGCGCCCCACACGCTTCTCAGCCCGCCGCTCAGCCCCTCCTGCCGGCGGGCGCAGCTCGGCAATCTGATCCTGCTGAAATTCGAGGTCACTTCCAGCCCCGAGGTGCATCGCATCTCCGGCGGTCGGGCGTTTTACCGCCTCGCGGCGGAGAATCCCGCCCTGCCGCCGGAGCAGATCCAGAGCCTGAAGGAAAGCAAACGGCACGTCTTTTACGAGCGCCAGAGCGTGCTCGAAGCGGGCCTGGACGATCTGGATTTGCCCGCCGTCGAAGCGCTGGCGGAAAAGATCGAGGACCCGAGAGATCCCAAAACCGTGCTCGCCAACGTCTACCACCTGATCGACGGCTCGCGCGAGCGGCCGGCGGCCACCATGGCGGCGCTCTTGTTGTTCGCCAAGGACCCGGCGCGCTGGCATCCGCGCTGCGGCGTCGACTTCGTCAAGTACGAGGGCACCGAGCGGAAGCACGGCAGCTCGCTCAACGTGGTCAAGCGCATCCGCTTCGAGGCGCCGCTCTGCCGCCTGATCGACGAGACAGTCGGGCGCGTCAAGGAGCACATCCGCGAGCGCACGCTTTTGCACGACCTTTTTTTTCGCGAGCGCCTCGAATACCCCATCTTCGCCTGGCAGGAGGCGCTGGTGAACGCCGTAGCCCACCGCGACTACAGTCTCACCGGCGCGCCGGTGGAAGTCTGGATGTTCGACGACCGCGTCGAGGTCCGGAGCCCCGGCCTGCCGCCCTCCCCCGTCACCATCGAGCATCTCCGGCAGCAGCAGCGCGTGCACTTCTCGCGCAACCCGATGCTGGTGCGGGTGCTCGCGGACCTGGGCTATCTGCGGGAAATGGGCGAAGGAATTCCGCGCATGTTTCAGGAGATGGAAAACCACGGCCTGCAGGCGCCGGAGTTCTCCACCGAGGGCTTTGTCTTTACGGTGACGCTCCGCAACACGCCGATTTACGACGAGGCGACGCTCCGCTGGCTGAACCAATTCGGGACCGGAACCGTCAACGTGCGGCAGAGGCGCCTGCTCGCCTACGCCTACTGTCACGGCAAGGCTTTTTCCACGATGGACTACCAGCGCGTCGCCGAGGTCGACCGCGACACCGCCTATCGCGAGATCCGCCTCCTGGTGAAGCAAGGGATCGTGGCGCCGCTCAAGCCGAAAAGCCGCAGTTACAAGATTATCGAGCGGTTGTAAATAGAGTTTCAAGTTTATAGTTTCAAGTTTCAAGGTAAGAGGCGCCTCCTAAACCGAGAACTTGAAACTCGAAACCTGAAACTGGACGGGATATGGATTTTTCTCAACTAATCGGCCTGGCCGGCGGCTACGCGGAGGCGCGGGCGATCCAGGCGGCGGTGGAGATTGGATTATTCGACGCGCTGGAAGATTCCAAAGACGCTGAGGACGTCGCCCGCACGATTCACTGCGACCCGCGCGCGACGGAGCTCTTGCTCGACGCCCTCGTAGCCATCGGCCTCATGGCGAAAAAAGGTTCCTTTTATTCCCTGACCGAAACCTCCGCCGCCTACCTGCTGAAAAGCGCGCCGAAATATCTCGGCGGGATGATTCGCTTCGACGCGTCGCTCTGGGAGTGCTGGGGCGGGCTGGAAGCAGCCCTCCGCACCGGGAAGCCGGCGCGGCCGCCCGATGTGTATCAGGGCGATAAAGCGGAGACCGAGCGCTTTATCGGGGCGATGGACTCGCTGGTGCGGGCGCGCGGCGACGCCGAAGCGGTCCTAAGATACCTCGACGACCGGCTCGACCTGAGCGAAGTCAGCGAGCTGCTCGACGTCGGCTCCGGCCCGGCGACCTACCCGATCGCTTTTTGCCGCAAGCATGTTTCTCTTCGCGCCGCGATCTTCGACCTGCCGGCGACATTGAAAGTGACGGAAGGATTCGTCCGCGCCGCGAATCTAAGCGACCGCATCAAGCTGGTCCCGGGCGATTACCGCTCCGACGCGATTCCCGGTAGATACCAGCTCGCCTTTCTCTCCAATATTATCCACGGCGAAGGTCCGGAGGAAAATCAGCGCCTGATGGCGAAACTCTACGGCTCTCTGGAAAAAGGCGGCAGCCTCGTCATCAAAGATCACATCCTGGACGACTCCCGGACCGGGCCCGCGAGCGGCGCGGTTTTTTCGCTCCTCATGCTGCTCACAACGGCGCAGGGAAGATGCTATTCTTTTACCGAGGCGAAGGGGTGGCTCGAAAAGGCCGGCTTCCGGGAGATTCGCGAAACCCGCCTCCCCGCGCCGCTCACTTCGTCCCTGGTCGTCGGGGTGAAGCTGTAATTTAATGGGCTCGAGCGATTCGGAAGAAATCATCAAGGCGCGGGAGCGGGCGGTGATCGACGCCTACCGCCCGATCTGCCTGTGCAATAAAATCCGCAGGGGCATCATCGTCAAGGCGATTCAAGGCGGCGCCGACAGCTTCGAGAAAGTGCGGCGCAGGACCGGCGCCGGCACGGGGCCGTGCGGCGCCCAGCGCTGCGGCCCGATGGTGCGCGGCATGCTGGGCGAGGAGGTCGCGGCGTGCGCGGAGTGCGGCTGGTCGATATTAAAATCGATCGAGCCGCTCGTCTGCCCCCGCTGCGGCTCGGAAAACGTGCGGGACGGACGGGAAAGCGCTGCAGGACAAAACAAAGGCGGATGAAATCATGATTCAAGGCATCGACCACGTCGGCATCGTCGCTTCGGATATGGACCGGGCGATCGAGTTTTACACTTCGCTCCTGGGTTTCTCGCTCCTGGCGCGCTACAAACCCAAGACGACCTATCACCGCGAGATGGCCTATCTCCGCTTTCCCGCGTCGGAAGCCAAGCTCGAGCTGTACACTCTGGCCACGCCGCCGCCCGGCGAGGCCGACTACGATTACAAGCTGGGCCTCAGGGAAATCGCGCTGACCGTGGGGAACGTCGCCGAAGAGACGGCGCGCCTGAGAAAGGCCGGCGTCGAGATCCTGGCCGAGCCGGTCAGGTCGGAAGCGCCGGGCGTGCCGGAGGATTCGCCGGTCAAGCGCCGGACCCGCGCGGCGATCAAGGCACCGGACGGCGTCATCGTCGGCCTCTACAGCTGGGGCGAGCCGACGCCATGAGGCGCGCCCGGCCGATAGCGCTCGTTTTTTTAACCCTCTTTTTCTTTACGCCGGCCGTCCGCGCGCAAACCCGGCTCCGGGTCGCCTATCCCACGACGGTCGGCTCGATGGGCGTCCTGTGGGTGACCAAGGACGCCGGCCTGTTCGACAAATACGGCCTCGACGTGACGCTGATCTATATTTCCGGCAGCTCCAAAATCGTCCAGGCGATGCTGGCGCGCGAAGTCCCGATAGCCGACCGGCGCCGACCTCGTCATGCTCGCCGGGCCGAACCACAAGCCCGGACAAAAATTGATGGTAAAGCCGGCTGTGAAAAAACCGGAGGACCTGAAGGGCAAGAAGCTCGGCGTGACGCGCTTCGGCACGTCCGACGATTTCCTGCTGCGCTATCTGCTGGGGCAGTGGAAAATCTCCCCCGAGCGCGACGTCGCGCTGCTGCAGATGGGCGGCTCGCCGGAGATACTCGCGGGGCTCGGCTCGGGCGGCATCGACGGCGGCGTGCTCTCGTCGCCGCTCAATCTCCGCGCCGAGAAGGCCGGCTTCAGCCTGCTGGCCGACCTGAGCGCGATGGGCGTCGACTATCAGGGCGCGGGCATCGTCACGACGCGGAGCTACGCGCGCGAGCGCCCGGACGTGCTCCGCGCCTACGTGAAGGCCTACGTCGAAGGGCTCGCGCGCTTCAAGAACGACAAGGCGTTCGGCC
>WNFL01309176.1_pt3 | contig 22156 bp, 15 predicted proteins | sample 5400361 | NCBI WGS metagenome assembly WNFL01 (sample SAMN13153351, study PRJNA577476) | soil metagenome | isolation source: 40 cm soil on Douglas fir-dominated hillslope | place: USA:California | collected 2013-09-17
GCGCGCGTTCTACGTGGCCGAGGCCGGACTGGCCGAGGCCTACTACGGGCTGGCGCGCGGCATGCAGGGAGCAGTCGCCAGCGAGAGCGTGCCGGCGCGCTTCGGCAACGGCGTCTACTGGGTCACCAGCGAGGATCTGGGCGACCGCGTGACGCTGCGCAGCACGGGTCTCTCGCGCATGGGCCGCGCCTCGCTCTCGACGACGCTGCGCAAGGCGCAGGCCTCCGTCGCGAGCCTGGGCCTCTACGCGAACCAGCGCGTCGACCTGCGTGCCGGCTCACGGGTCGACGCCTACGACTCGAATGTGGGCCCGTACGCGCCGCCCGGCCCCGCCCTGCTGGATCTCCTCGGTCCTCCGCCGGCGGCCGCGCGGGTCGGCAGCAATGCGAACATCAACCTGGGCGGGATCGCGGGCCTCCTGCCTGGTGCGCAGGTCGTGGGGGATGCGCACCCGGGCCCGGCGGGCACCGTGGGGCGCGGGCTGGGGGCGAACGTGACCGGCTCCACCGCGCCGGCCGCCCAGACGACGGCCTTGCCCGCGCTGCAGGTCGACCTGCCGCAAGGCGTCGGCCCGCTCGAGCCGCCGCCGGGCAGCCCGCTGAACCTCTCGGCCGGCAGCTACGCCTGGTCGACCCTGCACCTGGTGGCGAACACGCTCCTGCACATCGCCGGTCCGGCCGACCTGGCGCTCGACGAGCTGATCCTCGACAACGGGGCGCGCCTGGAGATCGACGGGAGTGCCGGAGCCGTGCGCATCCGCGTGCGCTCCTACGTCGACCTCGCCGCGGGCTCGACCTTCACGACGTTGAGCCAGGGGACGGACCGCGCGGCCCTGCTGACCGCCGCGAGCCAGACGATCGACCGCAACCAGGACGGGATCGCCGACCCGCCCGTGACGATCGCGGCCAGCGGGCCGTTCTACGGCCTGGTCTACGCGCCCGGCGCGGCGCTCTCGCTGCCGGCGAGCTTCACGATCTACGGCTCGGTCGTCGCCGACCGGATCACGCTCGGCCGGAGCGCGCAGCTGCACTTCGACCGCGCGCTGCTCGGCTCGATCGCGGACGGCTCGCTGCCCGAGTTCGTCTGCTGGCGCGTCGTGGAGCTGCCGCCCTCGCGCCTGGTAGAGCTGGGCTACGACCCGCTGACCGTGCTGAAGGTCAACAACGTCACGCCGCTCGCACCCAAGGATGCCCACTACGTGCTGGGCATCAACCCGATCACAACCCTGCGCAACTGGCTTGCGCCGGTGCTCAAGCTCCTGTGAGAACCGCCTGGACCCTCGCGGCGGCGCTGCTGCTCTCCCTGTCCGCGCGGGCGGGCGGGCGCGAGGACGCCGTGGAGATCCTGCGCCGGCTCGACACGCGGACTCCCGAGGCGCTCGAGCGTGCCTCGCGCGCGCTCGCGGCGCTCGGGCCGGCGGCCATGGACGATCTCTTCGCGCTCGTCGGTCCGGAGGCCGCGGGCCCGCAGGACGAGGCGCTCGCGCGCTCGTTCCGACTGCAGCCCCGGTCCGAACTGCAGGCCTTCTTCGGCGGCTTCACGCGCGCCGCGCTCGCCCCCGAGCGGATCGACCCCGCGCTGCTCGTGCTGCGCGAGGCCGGCTCGCCACGCGAGCTCGCGCGTTGCCTCGAGCTCTCGGGTCCGGGCGAGGCGGAGCCGCGCGCGGCACTCGTCGCGGCGCTGGCCGGGATCTGCGCCCGGGATCCGGCGGCCTGCGATCAGGCGCTGGGCCTGGCGCGCAGCGCGCCGCCCGGCGCTGCCGATGCGCTCGTCCGCGGGCTGGCCGAGGCGTGCAGCGGCCCGGCGGCAGGCGCCCTCGTGCACCTGGCCCAAGAGCGCCCGGGGCTGGCGGCCCTGGCGCTCTCGTGCCTGCTGGCCGAGGCCGAGCGCCTGCCGCGTCCCGCGGATCCCGACCTCCTGGCCGTGCTGCGCGAGCAGCTGGCGCGCGAGGACCATCCCGCCGCGCAGGAGCTGCTGCTGCTCGCCGGGCGGCTCGAGGACGACGAGAGCGTCCCGCTGCTGATCAAGCGCCTGGGCGGGTCCCGCGCCGAACTGCGCGCGAACGCGCTCTGGTCGCTGCAGCGCATCACCGGCCTGGGCCTGGGCCCGGACGTGCAGGCCTGGTCGCTCTGGTTCCAGGAGGAGCTCTCGTGGTGGAAGGACCGCGCTCCGGCCGTGCTGCAGCTGCTGCACGGCGACGACGCCGGCGCGCAGCGGCGCGCACTGGGCGAGCTCGGCCAGCGCTTCTGGCACCGCCAGCAGATCGCCGGCGAGCTGTGCGAGTTCCTCGCCCACGCCCGCGCCGAGGGTGCGCGCATCGCTTGCGGGCTGCTGGCGCGTCTGGGATGCGCTGCGGCCATCCCGACGCTCCAGGCGCGCCTGGAGGACGAGGACCCCGGCGTGCAGGAGAGCGCGCGCAAGGCCCTCGCGAGCCTGGCCGGGAAGAAGATTCCGTCCCGCGCGGTGGGACTGGCAGGCGTGCCGCGCGGCGGCCCCGCGCGCTAGCGAGATAGGGCTCAAGCACGGCCTGCGCTCGACCGAAGTCTGCTGGGCAGATCGCCCCGCACGAGAGGAAGCACGCATGGCCAGCAACAAGCGCCGAATCAAGATCATCCGCCCCAAGCTCCAGATGAAGCTCACGCTCAGCTTCGTGGGCTTGACGCTCCTGGCGCTGATGCTGCAGTTCATGGTCTTCCTGCGCGCCATGACCAGCATCGCGGTCTCGCTGCCGTCGGACCAGGAGGTGCTGATGGACGCGGTGCCCGAGGTGCTGGTGCAGTCGTTGCTGCTGACCTTCTGCGTCGTGGTCCCGCTGATCTTCCTGGTCGGCGTGCTGCTGACCTTCCGCATCGCGGGCCCCGTCTACCGCTTCGAGGCCTACTTCAAGCAGATCCTGCGCGGCGAGAACCCCGGCGAGTGCAGGCTGCGCCAGGGCGACGAGCTCAACGAGCTCTGCGGGCTGATCAACCAGGTCACCCAGCCCATGCGCGAGAAGCTCGCCCAGCCGGAACCGCAGCAGGCGGCCGGCGCCGATCGCAAGGCAGCCTGAGGCGCAAGCATGGCGCGGCTCGTCGACCTGCCGCTGCGCGCCAAGATCGTCCTGATCCTCTCGGGAGTGGTGCTGGCCTACGGCGCGCTGGATGCGCTGATCCAGCGCTTCGTCGTGTACGACAGCTTCGTGCGCCTCGAGGAGCGCCAGGCCGCGCGCGACGCGCAGCGTGTGCGCGATGCGATCCAGAACGAGGTGCGGCACCTCGAGCTGCGCGCCTCCGACTGGGCCACGGCCGACGAAGCCGGGCGCTTCGTCTCCGGCCAGGACCCCGACCCGGCCCACGCCAGCCTCGACGAACGCACGCTCGAGCGCGACCAGCTCGACCTGCTGGTGCTCTGCCAGCCCTCGGGCAAGGTGCTCTGGAGCCGCGCGCTGAAGGGCTGCGAGGAGACCAGCGCGCCGCGGATCGAGTTCCACGACTTTCCCAACGAGAGCCTGGCGCTGTCGCATCCGCTGCTGATGCAGCTCGATCCCGCGCAGCCGGCGAGGTCCGTCAGCGGCCTGCTCGAGACCGAGCACGGCCACCTGCTGGTCTGCGCGCGCTGGATGCTCGGGACCGAGGGCGGCGCCGAGCCGCGCGGGCTGGTGGTGATCGGGCGCCTCCTGACACCCGCCTGGCAGGCCTCGCTCGCGCGCCAGACCGGCGTGGAGTTCACGCTCGCGCCGGTGCTCGAGGCACTCGCGCGCGAAAGCGACCGGGCGGCCTTCGACGAGGCGACGGCCGGCGACGCCCCCGTCGTGCGCCTGCTCGACGGGCAGCACCTGCGCACGCTGGCGCGGATGACGGACATCAGCGAAGCCCCGGGCCTGATGATCGAGACGCGCAGCCGGCGCGCGATCAGCTCGAGCGGCGCCACGGCGCTGCGCTACGCGCTGGTCTCCACGGTCGCCGCCGGCCTGTTGATGATGCTGGCGCTGCTCTTCCTGCTCACGCGGGCGGTGCTCGAGCCGCTGGCGCGCCTGACCGCCCACGCGGTCGAGATCGGCCGCACCGAGGAGCTCACGCACAGGCTCGAGCTGCAGCGTGCGGACGAGATCGGGATCCTCTCGGGCGAGTTCGACCGCATGCTCGGGAAGCTGGCCCATCCGCGCGCGCAGGTGGTGCGCGCCGCGCGCGCCGCGGGGATGTCCGAGATCGCCACCGGCGTGCTCCACAACGTCGGCAACGTGCTCAACAGCGTCAATGTCTCGGCCAGTCTGCTGGCGCAGAATGCCAAGCGCTCGGGGGCCAGCGACCTCAAGCGCGTGGTCGAAGCCATCCGCAGCTCGACCGGCGACCTGGCCAGCTTCCTCCAGCGCGATCCGCGCGGGGCGCATCTCGACCCGCTCCTGGAGCAGCTCTCCATGCAGCTCGAGCGCGAGAACGCCGAGCGCGAGCGCGAGCTGGGCTCGCTGACGCGCGGCATCGAGCACATCAAGGAGCTGATCCACGCGCAGCAGGGCCTGGCCGGCCGGGCCGGTTTCCTCGAGGAGGTCGACCCGCGCGAGCTGCTCGAGTCGGCCCTGACGCTGACGGCCAGCGCCTCGGTGGGGGCGGAGCCGCAGATCCTGCGCGAGTTCCAGGAACTGACACCTTGCCCGCTCGACCGCCACCGCCTGATGGAGGTTCTCGTGAACGTGATCCAGAATGCGCGCCAGGCCCTGTGCACCCCCGGACTGGCCGAACGGCGCCTCGTGCTGCGCTGCTGCTGCGACGCGCCCGACGAGCTGCGGATCGAGGTCGAGGACAGCGGCCCGGGCATCGCGCCCGAGGACCAGGCGCGGATCTTCACCCACGGCTTCACCACCCGGCGCGAGGGACACGGCTTCGGATTGCACGCCTCGGCCAATGCGGCGACCGAGATGGGCGGAAAGCTCGGGGCGCGCAGCGCGGGCCGCGGTCGCGGTGCGTGCTTCGTGCTGAGCCTGCCGCTGAAGCGCGCGCGTGCGGCCGCCGTCGCGGGAGCCGAGGCATGAACAATCCCGAGAACCGCCGGATCCTGGTGATCGACGACAACGCCGCGATCCAGGTCGACTACCGCAAGATCCTCGGGGGCGGAAGCGAGAACGCGCCGGCGCCGTCCGAGGCGCGTGCGGCCTTCTTCGGCGAGCCGGCGTCCGCGGCCACGCCCGGGGCTGGCGGATTCGAGCTCGAGAGCGCCTACCAGGGCGAGGATGGGCTGGCGCGCGTGCGCGAGGCGCTCGCAGCCAAGCGGCCCTACGCGCTGGCCTTCATCGACGTGCGCATGCCGCCCGGCTTGGACGGTGTCGAGACGGCCCGGCGCATCTTCGATCTCGATCCCGGGCTGCAGGTCGTGCTCTGCACCGCCTTCGCCGACTACACCTGGGAGGACCTCGCGCGCAAGCTCGGGCGCAGCGACCGGTTGCTGATCCTCAAGAAGCCCTTCGACCCGATCGAGGTCGTGCAGCTCGCGACCGCGCTGACCGAGAAGTGGAACTCCGCCTGCCGCGAGCGCGCGAACCTGGCCGACGCGCGGCGCGCGGAGCTCGAGGCGCGCGCCTACGCGGCTTCGATCTCGACCATCAACCACGCGCTCGAGGCAGGCCAGGCCAGCGCGCAGGCGACCCTCTCGAGCCGGTACGAGTTCCTGGGACGGCTGGCCGCCGTGCTCCAGGAGAGCAGCGCCGCACTCCACGTTTCGCTGGAGCTGGCCGGCGAGCCGGGCCAGGACCCGGAGGCGCAGCGTCGAAGCCTGGAAGCCGCCGGCGCGCGCTGCGCGGAGATCTGCAACACCGCGCGCAATCTGGCCCTGCAGTCGGGGCTCGACCTCAACACGCTCCAGTCCGCCCCGGTGTCGTACTCGCCCGGCGCGCTGCTCGACGAGGTCGTCGCGCGCTGGCGCACGCGCGCGGAAGCGCGCGGACTGACCCTCGCGGGCCAATGCGTGGGTGCCCTGCCCCTCGCGGTGCGCGGCGACCCGCAGCTCGTCGGGGGCATCCTCGACGCGCTCGTCGACAACGCGCTGCGCTTCACGCCCAGCGGCACCGTGCGCCTGACGGCACGCCTGCCGCTGCGCGACGAGGGCGAGGCGCCCATGCTGCTCTACTCGGTGATCGACTCGGGACCGGGCCTGCCGGAAGCCGCGCAGCCGCAGGCCTTCGAAGCCTTCGTGCACGAGGCGGGCTGGGGTGCGCGCGGGCAGGGCGCGCACTTCTCCCTGCACACCGCGCGCAGGCTGGCGCGCTTCCTGGGCGGGAACCTGGAGCTCGAGAGCCAGTCCGGTTCCGGCTGCCGTTTCCACCTCCAGGTGCTCGCCGGGGACCTGGCCGGCGTCGAGTTCGGCCTGCATCCGCCGGCGGCGCTGCCCAGCGCCGACAGCGAGCGGCACGCCGGCGAACTGCGCCTCTGATCGATTCTGGCCCCGGAAGCTGTGCAGGACCGCTGAGGAAATCCGGTCCGCCCACGCAACCCGTCCCTCGCCGGAGCGTCTTCCACTTGGGCAGGCCCTCGGGGGCCTCGCCCAGGAGACCCGCCGATGTCCTTCCAGCCAGCCTTCTGCCCATGCGAGCGTCCCGAGTGCGAGAGCACCCAGGGATTCCAGTACCAGCGCCGCGGCACCTTCCGTCGCATCTGCGACGGTCGCCTGGTCCAGCGCTTCCAGTGCAAGCGCTGCAAGCGCACCTTCTCGACCCAGACCTTTCGCGTCGACCGCGGCCTGCGCCGGCCTTCGCTCGATCGCCTGGTCTTCCTCGGTCTGGTCTCGAAGGTGTCGCAGCGCCAGCTGACACGCGAGCACCACTGTGGCCGTGGTTCGGTTGCCAGGCGGCTCGAGCGCTACGGCAAGCACTGCCGCGCGTTCCACCAGCTCGCCTTGCGCCAGCGTGGGCTCTCGCTTCCTTGGGAAGGCCAGTTCCAACTCGACGAGCTCGAGACCTTCGAGACCGACCGGCGCTTGAAACCGGTGACGGTACCGCTGCTCGTGCACCTGCCCAGCCGCTGCATCCTGCACGCGGCGGTGGGCACGCTTCCGGCCCGGAAACCGCTTCCGCCAAGGAAGCAGCGGCAGCTCGAGAGGATCGAGGTGGAAGAAGGGCAGAAGCGCCGCAGCGAATCGCGGGAAAAGGTCAGCGAGTGCTTCGCGGTGCTGAGGCAGATCACGCTCGGCGAGGGACTGGTGCGCGTCGGGACGGACGAGAAGTCGACCTACCGCTCGATCCTAAGGAAGAGCTTCGGAGACCGCCTGGTGCACCAGCGCACGAACTCGAAGGAACCGCGGACATTCATGAACCCGCTCTTCCTGGTGAACCACACGTTCGCGATGCTGCGGGACGGGCTCGGTCGGCTCGTGCGGCGCAACTGGGGCGCAACGAAGGAGCGTGAGAAGCTCGAGTGGCACCTGTGGCTCTACATCGGCTGGCGCAACTACGTGCGGCCGATCACCAACCGGCGCCCGCACGAAACGGCGGCCATGGTCGCCGGGATCCTGCCCAGGATGCTCGAGCCATGCGAACTCCTGCAGTGGAGGATCTTCCAATCACCCCACGCACAGTGAACGGGGCCAGAATCCCTGTGATCAGCGCCGCAGCACGGCCGGACGCGCCAGCAGCGCGCGCGCGTCGGCCGCGGGCATCGGGCGGCCGAAGAGGAAGCCCTGCGCCTCGTCGCACTCGAGCACGCGCAGGAACTGCAGCTGGCTCTCGGTCTCGACGCCCTCGGCCACGATCTTCAGCTTGAGGCTCTTGCCCATCAGGATGATCGAGGTCGTGATGGCCGCGTCCTCGGGGTCGGTCGTGACCTCGCGCACGAAGGACTGGTCGATCTTGAGCGCATCGACGGGGAAGCGCTTCAGGTACGAGAGCGAGGAGTAGCCCGTCCCGAAGTCGTCGATCGAGAGCTGCACACCCATGTCCTTCAGTTCGTGCAGGCGCGCGATGGCCACGTCGGTCTTCTGGAGCAGGATGCTCTCCGTCAGCTCGAGCTCGAGCGCGCTGGCGGGCAGGTCCGTGCGCTCCAGCGTGTCGCGCACGAGCTTGGTCAGGTTCCCGGCCCGGAAGTGCACGCCCGAGATGTTGAACGCCACGCGCACGGGCGGGAGGCCCTGGTCGCGCCAGCGTTTGGCCTCGCGGCAGGCCTCCTCGAGCAGGAACTCGGAGAGCGGAACGATCAAGCCGGTCTCCTCGGCGACGGGGATGAACTGGCCGGGCGAGACCAGCCCGAGCTCGGGGTGGATCCAGCGCGCGAGCGCTTCGAAGCCCGTGATGGTTCCGGTGACGAGGTCGATCTTGGGCTGGTAGTGCAGGAAGAGCTGGCGCTGATCGACGGCTTCGCGCAGGCTCGATTCGAGCGTCAGGCGCTCCAGCGCGGTCGTGTTCATCGACTGCGTGTGGAAGCGCACGCCGCCGCGCTCGTAGCCGCGCGCAAGCTGCTCGGCGGCCTGCGCGGCCTGGAGCAGGACCTCCGGCTGCAGGCCGTCGTGCTGCGAGACCGCCAGCCCGACGCTGCAGTGGAACTCGAGCTCGCCGTTCTCGTACGCCAGCGGCGCCTGGAGCGCATCCTGCAGGCGGCGCGCGACCTTGTAGGCATCGTGCGGGCGCGCCACGCCCGGCAGGAGCAGCGCGAACTGCACGTCCTCGATGTGCGCCAGGCTGACGTCCGAGGCGCGCGCCGAGAGGGCGCCCAGCAGGTCGCGGTCGCGGATGCAGTGCTTGATGCGCTGCGCCGTGCAGGCCATCACGAAGGGCCGCGCGGACGGCGCGCGTTGCAGCGCGCGCTCGAGGTCGATGTTGACGCACACGACCACCAGCGTGTCGTGGGGCGGCTGGGCCTTGGCCAGCACGCGTTCCATCAGCTCCAGGAATTGCTGGCGGTCGGGCAGGCTGGGCTGCGCGTCGCGGCCGAGCCAGGGCCCGCGCTCGAGCACCTGGCGCAGGTGCACCAGCTCGACCTGCGCGGCGTGCTGCGCCAGCGCGCCGTGCACGCGGTCGGAGATCGTGGCGCCATCGGACTCCGGATGGGTCCAGTCCGTCGCCCCCGCTGCGCGGGCGCGGGCGCTCCCGCTGCCCGGGATCAGGGCGATCAGCGGCAGCAGGGGCAGCCCCTGGTTGCGCGGGATCGAGCGGCACCAGTCCAGGCCGTGTTCGGCGCGCGCGTCGACCAGCGCCAGCGCGCAGCGGTAGGCGCTGGCCGCGCGCGCCAGCGCCTCGGGGCCGTCGACCGGCACGACCTGCAGACCGGTGGGGCTCAGACGAGCGAGCATCTCGTCGCGGAAGCGCGCATCGCGCGTCGCGAGCAGCACGTGGAGCGAATCGGAAGGGGGCTGGGGGGCCATCTGCGGCTCCGGAGAAGGAGCTCTTGCGGCTTATCGGACGGGTCCCTGCTCCGGTTGCAGCGAAAGTAATTCCCGGACGCGGACTCAGGCGCGCGCGAGCAGCGCCTGGAAGCGGCGCACCACCTCGGCCGTGAAGGCGCTCGTGCCGAGCGTGCCGCCGACGTCGCGCGTGGAGCAGCGCTCCGCCAGGCACTGCAGCAGCACCGCGCGCAGGCCCTGCGCGGCCTGAGTCTCGCCCGTGTGGCGGAGCAGGTTCCCGAGCGCGAGCAGGGCCGCCGTCGGATTGCACAGGTCCTTGCCCGCGATGTCGGGCGCCGTCCCGCCGGCGGGATCGAACAGCGCCACGGTCACCCGGCCCGTCTCGTCGAAGGCGTAGGAGGCGCTGTCGCCGAGACCAATCGAGCCGATCAGGCCGCAGGCCTGGTCCGAGAGGAAGTCGCCGTATTCGTTGGGGCAGACGATCACCGCGTAGCGCTCGGGCTTCATGATCAGGCCCGCAAGCAGCGAGTCGAAGAGCTCGCGCCGGTGCGGCACGCCCGGGAACTGCGCGCGCACCTCGTCGACGACCTCCTCGAACAGGCCGTCGGTCGCCTTCTGGATCGTCCACTTGCTGGTCGAGACCACGCCGCGGCCCTGGCGCGCGGCGAGCTGGAAGGCGAAGCGCGCGGCGTGCGCGCTGGTCCGGCGCTCGATCACGCGCACCGAGACGGCGCACTCGCTGCCGATGCGCCGGCCGGCGTCCTCGTAGGTGCCGCCGGTGGCGATGCGCACCACGTCGATGTCGATCGTCTTCTTGAAGTTGTTCTCGATGCCCGGCAGCGTCGCCACGGGCCGGTGGATCAGCGCGAAGTCGCACAGGTCGCGCAGCACCTGGTTGGGGCTCTCGGCCGTCGTCGCGGTCGGGTACTTGAGCCCCAGGCCGTGGCGCTTCAGCAGCGCGACCGCCTCGTCGTAGAGCGCGGCGCCGCGCGCGCGGCGGTTGGGCTCGGACAGGTCGACCTGCGTGAACTCGAGCCGGCAGGGCAGGGCGGCGGCGAGCGCGTGCACGCTGCGCGAAAGCTCGGCGGAAATGCCGTCCCCGAGCAACTCGACGACATGGTAGGTGTTCATGGCGGTCGCGAGCATGATAGGAATGGAGCGGGTGCTGCACACTTTCCAGATCCTGGCTCTGGCCCTGGCGACGCTCTCCTGCCAGGTGCAGCTGGCGCCCGAGCGCGTGATCGCGGTCGACCTGCTCGACAACGGCTCCTTCGAGGAGCAGTCGGCCGAGGGCCTGCCCTGGTGGCGCACGAGCCGCGGCGCGGCGCAGGTCTCGAGCGACGCGGGCCGGCCCTGCCTCGTGACGCGCGCGGGCGAGTTCGCCGAGCAGCCGATCGCGGCCTACGCGCCGCTCGCCGCGCAGCTCGTGATCGAGGGCGAGGTCTTCGGCCCCGGCCTGCTGACGCTCTCGGACGGCAGCGGCGCGCAGGCGCGCTTCGAGCTCCCGGGCGAGGGCTGGCACGCGCTGCGCATCGCGGACACGAAGCTCGTCCAGCCGCGCTTCACGCTGCGCCTCGAGCCGCTCGGAAAGGGCGAGGCGCGCTGGCGCAAGCTGCACGCGCGCGTCGCGCTGCCCTGTCCCGACGAGGCCGCGCTGCGCGAAGAGATCCGGCGCTGCCTCGAGCAGATCGTGCAGCCCTGGCTCGATCACGCTCTCGACGTGCAGGGGCCTCGCAAGAGTTCACTCGTGACGCACGAGGTCGATGCCGTCACGGGCCAGACGCTCCAGGCATTTCCGGGCGGATTCCACCCGTTCTGGGACCAGCTCTGGACGGCGGCACGCGCGCTCGACGAGCCGCGCTGGAACGCCGCCTTCGAGCGCTACGCCGCCGACTACCTGGAGCTCTGCCTCGATCCGGGCACGGGCCTGCCGCGCCACTGGAACGGCGAGACCGACCAGCCGCTGCCCGACACAGCGGTCGAGATCGCGCTGCCGCTCGGATTCCTGATCGACCTCGCTGACCACGGCCCCGAGAACTTGCGCGCGCGCGCGCGCGCGGCGGCGCTCAAGGTCGGCGAGACCGTGCTCGCGCACGGTGTCCAGCCCGACGGCAGCGTCGCGGCCAAGTACTTCCCGGCCAGCGCGAAAGTCGATCCGGGCGTGAATGCGCTGCGGCGTTTCGACGTGCCGGCCCAGCTCGGACGCCTCACGGCGCTGACGGGCGACAAGCGCTTCCTCGAGGCCAGCGGCGAGGCGTTGGCAGCCTTCGAGTTCACTCGAGTTTGGGCCGGCGCGTGGTGGAAGATCGACCCGGCCTTCGACGACGACTTCGGACACTATGGCGCGCGCGCGGTCACGATCGCGAGCGCGGCGCCGGCGGACGAGCTCTTCCGGCACTTCGCGCTCGAGGGCTTCGCGCACTTCGAGCCGATCTGGCGCGACGCGCTGCGCCTGGGCGGAAACGTCGCGGCCGACCAGGCGCGCTGCTGGATGCTGCTGGCGGATCTCGCGCACCTCGACGAGGCGGCAGGCAAGCGCATCCGCCCGCTGCTCTCGGCCGCCGTGCGCTCGCACTTCAAGGGCGAGCAGTACGGGGACGGCGCCTGGGGCGACGTGACGGTCTACGGCTTCGATCCGATCCACGACGACAAGGTGGGCGACTATCCCGGCGCCCCGATGAACCTGCTCCTCGGCCTGGCAGCGCTCTACCGCGCGGACCTTGGACTGCGGACCGACGAACAGCGCGCGCGCTACACGGCCGTCCTGCGCAGCTCGATCAAGGCCTACCTCGAGCCGTACGGCTTCCTGATCACTCGCCAGCGCCTGAACGGCCCGAACCCTTCTCGAGGCACGCTGACCATGCTGCCCGGCCTGGCGAAGATGCTCCAGTCGCTGCGCGACTGAATCAGCGCAGGCGCAGCACCGACACGCTGTCGCTGAAGTGGTTCGCGCACAGGATCTCGGGCACTCCGTCGCCGTCGAGATCCGCGAGCGCGAGGCCGAGCGGCCCGGTCCCCACGCCCAGATCGGGCCCGCGCACGAAGCCGTGCTGCTCGCCCTGCGCGGCGAACCAGCAGTTGAGCTGGTGGCTGTTCTGCGCGCTGACGAGGATCTCCGCGCGCCCGTCGCCGTCGAGGTCCGCGGCCGCGATCTGGTAGGGGAAGAGCCCGGTCGCGAAGCCCTCGAGCGCGGTCCAGCCGCCCAGCTCGCGCCCCAGAACCGGGACCATCAGGCCCGCGCCCGAGCTGCCCTGTTCCGCGACGAGCAGCGCGAGGTCCGCGCGTCCGTCGCCGTCGAGGTCGGCCGTGCAGAGCGCGCGCACGTCCTGCGCCAGCGGGATCAGCGTGTGCGTCTCCAGGATCCAGGCTCCCTCGGCGTTCTTGGCCAGCTCCGCGATCGCGACGCCCTTGCGCTCGGCGCGGCCCGCGAGGCCGACCGCGATGCGGCGTGCGTCGATCGCCACCAGCGGCCCGGGCCCGCCTGGGATCTCCAGGCGCGCGGCCTCCTCGAAACGCGGCTCCTGCCCGGCGCTCGTGCGGCGCGTGAACAGGCGCAGGAGGTTCTGATCCGGATCGCTGACGACGAGCTCGATGGCGCCGTCGCCGTCGAAATCGGCTGCGAGGAGGTCGCCGCGCGCCTTGCCGACGGAGAGCGGCGGCACGGCCGCGCGCTCCCAGACCGCGCCGCGTCCGTCGCCGAACGCGAACTTGATCCACGAGCTCTTGTCGATCTCCGCCAGCCAGAGCGCGTCGAGCTTGCCGTCGCCATCCGCGTCGGCGAGGCGCAGCTGGTCGGCGCTCGGCGCGCGGATGAGCGTCTGCGGCGGGCCCAGGCCGCTCGCCGTGCCGGCCAGTACGCTCAGCGTGCCCTCGGTCGCGTTGATCACGGCCACGTCCTTGCGCCCGTCGCCGTCGAGATCGCCGGCCGCGAGCACGCTCGGTCCGCGACCGCAGCGGAGCTCGGGAGCGACGTCCAATCCTCCGCCGGCGAGCCCGAAGCACACGCTCCAGCGCGACGCGGATCCGTTCCCGAACGCGAAGTCGGTCTGGCCGTCGCCGTCGAGATCGCCGCAAGCGAGCGCGAGCGGCGACTGACCGGCGTAGGCGCGCGCCAGCGTGCGCAGCGAGCGCTCCTCTGAGGCGAAGACCTGGACCTCCTGGCCGGCGAGCGAGAGGCAGGCGAGCTCGTTGCCGGGCTTGCCGTCGAAGTCGGCCGCGGCGAGGTCGATCGGCACATCGGCGACGTCGAGCTCGAGTGGATGCGCTTCGAGCGCGGCGCGCACGCCGCCGGCTTTCCCGAGTCCGTAGACCCAGAGCGAGCGATCGCCGAGCGCGACCGCGATCTCGTCGTCGCCGTCGCCGTCGACGTCGCAGACCAGGATCTTGCGCGGCAGCCCGGAGAGCTGCACGGCGGGCCCGGGCTCGAAGCCGAAGCTGTTCGCCTTCGTCGGCTGGTAGCAGACGAGCCGGCGCGTGCCCTGGAATCCGACCAGGAAACCGTCGCCGCCGGGCAGCACGCTGAGGCAGCTCGCGTGCGCGTCGCAGAGGTGCAGCTTGCGGCTCGAATCCTGCGCGTCGAACACGAGCAGGTCGTCGTCCACGGTCGCGACGAGCACCTCGAACTTGCCGTCGTGGCCCAGGTCGCCCGTCGCGAGGAATCGCGCCCGACGTGCGAGGGGTGTGCGCCATCGCACGGCTTCCGCGTTCTTTCCCGCCCACACCGCGCGCGCGTCGACCACGACGAGCTCGGAGGGTTTGCGCGGCGCGAGCGCGACGAGGCCTGCCGAGGCCGGGTCCTTGCCCGATGCATCGAGCCAGGCGGGGCCGACGGCCCAGTCGCCGACCTCCAGCGTGCGAGCCTCGGGCAGCGTGCGCGCGGCCGGCCGGTAGCCGCTCGAGACCTGGAGCGAGCCCGTGGCGTAGGTCAGGCCGACGAGCTCGGGACGCCCGTCGCCGTCGAGATCGCGCAGGAGCAAGCCCTGCGGGCGGCTGCCGGAGACGACCGGGTACTCCGTGCGGCAGCGCAGCCGGAAGCCGGGGCCGGATTGCGCGGCACGCGCTTCGCAACCCCACGCGATCCCGAGCCAGAGCAGGAGCGAGAGGGCCCGGTAGGTCACGCGCGCATTATGGAAGTCCATCCGACCGCGAGCAAGGCGATCCGCACTGCGTCGTCGATGGAGTCGAGGCTATCCTTCGGGGCCATGAACTCCCGCCCGTCCACCGTGCTCGCGCTCCTCGCGCTCCTCGTGCTCGGGGGCCTGGGGACGTCGGCCTGGTGGCTGCTGCGACGCGCGCCGAGTCCCCCTCCGCGGCCGGTCGAGCTCCAGAACACGCACGCGGGAACGACTCCCGAGAGCGGCTCGAACCCGAGCGCCAAGCTCGAGAACACGCAACCGGTCGATCACCGGCCGACCCCGGCCGGGTTCCCGATCGAGGTCGACCTCGAGCTCGTGCTCGCGGACCAGCCGAGCGACACCAAGGGCGCGACAGCGCTCGGCTCGGCCGCGACGGCGCGCCTGAAGGGCTCGGTCATCTCGGGGGTCAACACGCCGGTCGCCGCGGAGGTGCGCTTCGAAGCCGGCCCCAACCAGGGCCGCGTGCTGCAGTGCGATGCGAGCGGACGCTTCGGTGCCACGAACCTCTATCCGGGGCGCGCGCTGCTGCGCGTGAGCGGGCCGGGGATCCCGGGCTCGCGGCGGGTCGTGCTGCTGCGCCAGAAGACCGAGACCGAGCTCAACATCGGCTACGGGCGGCTGACCGAGATCACCGGCGAGGTGACATCGCGCGAGCAGCGCCCGCTCGCCGGCGCGAAGGTCAACTTCGACGGCCAGGAGACCGTGAGCGACGAGCAGGGCGTTTTCCATTTCGACGGCGTCGCGTCGGGCCAGGCCCTGGTGGTCGTCGAGCTCGCCGGCTACGCGAGCGTGCAGGAGGAGCTCACCGTCCCGGCCGGCAAGAAGTTCGAGAAGGGCCAGCTCAAGTACGTGCTCGACAAGGGCGGGCGCCTGGTGCTCGACATCCCCGGCGCGCGCAGCGACGTCCAGGCCTTGTGCTTCATCCTGCCCGACGTCCCCGCGGGGACGCAGCGCAGCTATCCCTGGTTCCTGGTCAATCCCGTGCGCATCTGGCCCGGCGGCGGATCGACCACGGTCTCGGACCTGCCCGCGGGCAGCCTCACGCTGCGCGCCTTCCTGCCCGGCGCGCTGGCCAAGCCGGCCTCGAAGAGCGCGCGGCTCGACATCGGCGGCGAGGCCCACGTGACGCTCACCCTGGAGCCCGGTCCGCGGATCCACGGCCTGGTGCGACTCAACGGCCAGCCCGTGCAGCACGCCGAGGTCACGCTCGAGGCCGCGGACCGGCTGGGCGCGACGCTGGCCGCCTTCGACGCGCCGAACGAGTTCTTCGTCGAGGGCGAGATCCTGCCCGACGCGCCGCCGGCCTTCCAGCAGGCCTTCAGCGATGCCGCGGGCGCCTACGAGGTCTCGAGCTGGGAGAACGTCGCGCGCGAGCGCTACCTCGTCGCGCGCTACGACAACGGCCGGCAGGTGGCCTCGGTCCTGCTCAAGGGCGGCGAGAGCGAGATCGACCTCGACCTGCATCCCTCGGGCGGCGGGGACGGCCTGCTGCGCATCGTGCTCGGCGAGCGCGCGAAGGAACTGCCGGTGCGGGTCACGGTCAACGGCGAGCCGCGCCCGGTGCAGACGCTGCCCGCGGGCCAGGACCTGCGCGTGACCGACCTGAACCGCGGACGCTGGAAGCTCAGCCTGCGCTACAACGGCGCCACGCTCGCGGCGGGCAAGGACGTCGAGATCGGGGCCGAGACGGCCCTGCCGATCCAATTGCCGCGCTAGTCGCTAGCATGTTGCGCCCCGAGCAGCGCCCATGCAGCAGCCCCTCGTCCTCGACGGCAGCTCCCTCGCCATCCCCGATCTGGCCGCGCTCTTTGCCGGCGACGAGTGGGTCGAGCTGCAGATCTCGATCGCGCCCGTCGCGCGCCAGCGCGTCTCTGCCTCGCGCGCGGTCGTCGAGACCGCGCTCCAGAGCGGCCGGCCCGTCTACGGCCTGACGACCGGCTTCGGCCGGCTCAAGAACCAGATCATCCCCGAGCCCGAGCTGGCCGAGCTGCAGCAGAACCTGATCCTCTCGCACTGCTGCGGGATCGGACCGCCGATGCCGATCGCCGAGGTGCGCGCGGCGCAGATCCTGCGCCTGAACGGCCTCTTGCGCGGGCACTCGGGCGTGACCATCGAGCTGCTCGAGCGGCTGGTCGAGTTCGCCAACGCGCAGTTCGTGCCGCTCGTGCCGCAGAAGGGCTCGGTCGGCGCCAGCGGCGACCTCGCGCCGCTCTCGCACATGGCCGCGGCCTACCTCGGCCACGGCGAGGTCAGCCTGCGTGGCCGCAAGCTGCCGGCGCGCGAGGCGCTCGTGGAGCTGGGCCTCGAGCCGATCGTCCTGCGGGCCAAGGAGGGCCTGGCGCTGGTCAACGGCACGGAGATCATCAAGGCCATCGCCGTGGGCGCGCTGCTGCGCGCCGAAAACGTCTCCAAGGCCGCCGACGCGCTGTCCGCGCTCTCGATCGAGGCGCTGCTCGGCAGCGCCAAGCCCTTCGACCCGCGCTTCGCCGCGCTGAAGGGCCAGCCCGGACACACGCGCGCGGCGAGCAACGTGCGCAAGTGCCTGGCCGGCTCGCAGGTGCTCGAGAGCCACGCCGACTGCGACCGCGTCCAGGATCCCTACTCGCTGCGTTGCGTGCCGCAGATCCACGGCGCGTTCAAGGCCGCGCTGGCGCACGTGCGCGAAATCGTCGAGAACGAGCTCGGCGCGGTGACCGACAACCCGATCGTGTTCCCCGCCACGGGCGAGGTCGTCAGCGCGGGCCAGTTCCACGGCCAGCCGCTCTCGATCGTGCTCGACTACCTGGGCCTGGCGCTGGCGACGCTGGCCAACGTCAGCGAGCGGCGGATCGAGCAGCTGGTCAACCCGGACCTCTCGCACCTGCCGGCTTTCCTGACGCCCAAGCCGGGCCTCAACTCGGGCCTGATGATCGTGCAGGTCGCCGCGGCCGCGCTGGCCAGCGAGAACAAGATCCTGGCCCACCCCGCCAGCGTCGACACGATCCCGACCAGCGCCAACCAGGAGGACCACGTCTCGATGGGCGTCACGGCCGCGCGCAAGGCGGTCGAGATCGTCTCGAACGTCGAGCACGTGCTGGCGCTCGAGTGGCTGGCGGCCGCGCAGGCGCGCGAGTTCCACAAGGAGCTGCGCGCGGGAAAGGGCGCCCAGGCGGCGCACGAGCTGCTCCGCAAGCACGTGCCCGCGCTCGAGCGCGACCGCTACCTGGCCGGCGACATCGCCACGGCGCGCGACCTCCTGGCGAGCGGCGAGCTCGTGCGCGCCGTCGAGCGCGCGACCGGGCCGCTCGAGGCCTGAGTCAGCGCGGGCCTTGCGCGGCCTCGGCGCTGGCGATCATGTCGCGGCCGTTGAGCATCCCGACGAAGTACTCGGTCGTGCTCGCCTGCGGCTTGCCGTCGGCGCCGGGTGAGCGGAACTCGAGGCGCAGGCGCTTGTCGACCTTGAGATTCGGGACCATGCGCCGCTCGTTGACGACGACCTCCAGCGGCTGGTGGCCGTCGAGCGGCAGGAGCTGCGCCGAGACGAGCTCCTTGTCGAAGTCCTCGCTCAGGTTCCGGATCAGCACGTCGCGCGTCGTGGTGTCCACGCGCCCGAGGTGCACCAGCGCCAGCGCGTGCTCGACGTTCTTCTCCTTGTGCGCGCGCTCGTAGGCGCTGACGAGACTCCACCTGGTCGTGGCGTAGGAGCTGAGCTGCTTCCGCGGCGCTCCGTCGGAGGCGCCGCAGCCGGCGCAGGAGAGGAGCCAGAGGCCGAGCAGCGCGAGGCACTTCACCTGCACTCCTTCGGACTTCGGAGCACCGCGCCTGAAGCCGCTCGGCTGCTCAGTGGGTCGTGGAGCCGCCGCCCTTGCGCCGGCGCAGCGGAGCCAGGATGGTCTGCAGCTCCGGCAGCCCGCAGAGGGCCGCGGCGGCTCCGAAGACCGCCAGGCTGAGCCCGCCGGCGAGCCCCGCGCGGAGCAGGATCTCGCGCGTGCCGAAGCCCGCGGGCAGGAAGTGCAGCACGAGCTTGCCCGCGCCGACCGCCAGGCCGAGCGCGCACAGCGCGCGGGTGAAGAACAGTCCCCAGCCGGCGGGCTCCGGCGCGGCGCTGCGCTCGAGCTCGCGCGCGAGCAGCCAGGCCAGCAGGGCGACGTAGACCAGGATCGCGACCGAGCTCGCGACCGCCAGGCCGCCCAGGCCGAGCTGCACGCGCAGCAGCACGTAGAGCGGATAGGCCCCGAGCGCGACGATCGTCCCGAGCAGCGCGGGCAGCCATGTGTTGCCGAGCGCGTAGAAGCCGCGCGCCAGCACGGTCTGCGCCGACCAGGCGGAGAGGCCGAGCGAGACGAGCGCCAGCGCGGCGCCGATCTCGGAGAGCTGCTCGGGCGCGAGCCTGCCGCGGCCGTAGACAAGCGCCGCGAGCTCGGTGCCGACGACCGAGAGCAGCGCCTGCGCCGCGAAGGCCAGCACGAGCACCACGCGTGTCGTGGACCAGAGCGTGCGGCGCAGCTCCTCCGGCTTGCGCTCGACGGCCAGGCGCGCGAGCGTGGGATAGGCCGCCACGCCCGCCGCCAGGCCGAAGATGCCCATCGGCACCTTCATCAGGTTCTTGGCGTAGGTGATCGAGCTCGCCGCACCGGTGCCGAGCAGCGTGCCCTCGCGGCGCAGGATCCAGTCGTCGACCACGACGATCGAGAAGCCGAGCATGATCGGCAGGGAACGCGCGAGGTAGGCGCGCAGATCCGGGTCGCGCCAGTCGAGGCGCGGCCGCCAGGTGAGGCCGATGCCGCGGCAGGCGAGCAGCGGCAGCAGGAACGGGCCCAGGAAGCTGCCCGCGAGCACGCCCCAGGCGAAGCCCTCCGCGCTGCGCATCCACAGGCCGCCGGCGACGATGCCCAGCGTGTAGACGAGCGGCGCGAGCGCGGGAACCGCGTGCCGGTCGCGCGCCTGCAGCGCCGCGGACAAGAGGCCGCCGAGCACGTGGAAGATCTGCGCCGGCAGGAGGATCCGCGAGAGCTGCACGAGCAGCTCGGTCTGCGCGGGCGTGAAGCCCGGCGCGACCAGCGGCGCGAGCCGGGGCAGCAGCAGCCAGAGCGCCAGCGTCGCCGGGCCGACGAGGAGCAGCAGCAGGGTCGAGATCGAGCCGAAGGCCTGCCAGCCGCGCGCATCCTCGCCGGCCGCCACGTGGCGCTGGAAGATCGGGATGAAGACGATCGAGAGCGCGCCGCCCGCGAGCAGGTAGTTGAGGAAGTCGGGCAGCACGAAGGCCGTCCAGTAGGCGTCCGCGGCGCTCGAGCCGCCGAGCGTGCGGCCGATCGCGGCCTCGCGCAGCAGGCCCACGAGGCGCGAGAGCAGGAGGCTCGCACCCCAGATGCCCGCCGCGATGCCGATCCTGCGCTGCATCCGCGCAGTCTGCCGCGCCGCGCAGCCCCGTTCCATGCAGAGCGCGCTAGGATGACTCGCCCGGCTCGCCTCCAGGAACCAGACCATGCGCCTCGATCGACTCCTCGTCCTGCCCGCGCTGCTCCTCGCCGGCTCCGCACTGCGCGCCCAGAACTTCAACCTCGACGTGGGGGACAACCTGATCCTCTGGCCCATACCGTCCGGCGCCTACGGCGCCGCGGCGGGCCAGCCGGGCACCTGGAACGACGTTCACCATCCCTACAGCGCGACGCTGACCGAGATCGGCGGCACGCTCACGGGAGTCAGCTGCACGAGCTCGATCTCGAGCTCGTTCAACTGGCCCTTCGGCCCGCTGACCGGCGACGACTCGGCCTTCATGAACGACATCCAGGCGATCAGCTCCACGTCGGGCACCGCGGTCTGGACGTTCAACGGCCTCTCCAACGGCAACTACGTCGTCTACACCTACGCCTGGGCGCCCGACAGCGCGACCGCGCGCACCTCGGTGGACGTCCCGGGCTCGAGCGACGGCCAGCAGATCGTCGGCGGAACCTGGACGGGCTCGCCGCACGTGCTGGGCGTGACCTACGCGCTGCACCACGTCGCGGTCAGCAGCGGCACGCTGGTCGTGAACTGCGCCGGGGCGAGCGGGACCTCGGGCTCGGTCAACGGCTTCCAGATCGTGCAGGAGGCCCCCACGTTCAGCCCCTTCTGCGCCGGCGACGGCTCGGCGACCGGCGTCGCCTGCCCCTGCAGCAACTTCGGCGCGCTCGGCCACGGCTGCGAGAACTCCGCGGCCACCGGCGGCGCGCTGCTCGTGGCGAGCGGCACGGTCAACCCCGACACGCTGGCGCTGAGCTCGTCGGGCCAGCTCCCGAGCGCCCCCGCGATCCTGCTCCAGGGCAACGCGATCCTGGCCTCGCCGATCGTCTTCGGCGACGGCGTCCGCTGCATCGGCGGGATCCTGAAGCGCCTCTACCTCGCGCCCGCGGTCGGCGGCGCCGTGTCCTTCCCGCCGGCCGGCGGGCCGACGATCAGCGCGCGCTCGGCGGCGCTCGGCGACCCGATCGCCAGCGGCTCGCAGCGCCACTACCAGGTCTACTACCGCGACGCGAACCCCGCGTTCTGCCTGCCGAGCCCCTCGAGCTTCAACGTCTCGAACGCGCTGACGGTGAACTGGTAGCGCGGGCGGATAGACTGCCCGGGCGATGAAGTCCGCCGCGCTCGGCACTCCGGCCTCGATCCCCACCGGTCCGCAGCGCGCGCCGCGCGGCCGCGAGCGCACGTGCAAGAGCTGGGGCGCCGAGGCCGCGCTGCGGATGCTGATGAACAACCTCGACCCGGAGGTGGCCGAGGATCCCGCCAACCTCGTCGTCTACGGCGGCAGCGGCAAGGCCGCGCGCGACTGGCCGAGCTTCCAGCAGATCGTCGCGACCCTGCGGCGCCTCGAGCCGGACGAGACGCTGCTGGTGCAGTCGGGCAAGCCCGTGGGCGTCTTCAAGACGACGCGCGCCGCGCCGCGCGTCCTGATCGCCAACTCGAACCTCGTCGGCCACTGGGCGACCTGGGAGCACTTCCGCGAGCTCGAGGCCGAGAACAAGATCATGTACGGCCAGATGACGGCCGGCTCGTGGATCTACATCGGCACGCAGGGCATCCTGCAGGGCACCTACGAGACCTTCGCGGCCTCGGCCAAGAAGCACTTCGGCGGCGATCTCGCCGGCAAGCTCGTCGTCAGCGGCGGCCTGGGCGGCATGGGCGGCGCGCAGCCGCTCGCGGCGACGATGAACAACGCCACCTTCCTGGGCGCCGACGTCGACCGCGCGCGAATCCAGAAGCGGCTCGACACGCGCTACTGCGACGTGCTCGTCGAGGACCTCGACCGGGCGATCGACCAGGCGCTCGAGTGGAAGTCGAAGAAGGTCGCGAAGTCGATCGGCGCCCTGTGCAACGCGGTCGACCTGCTCGAGCGGCTGATCGCGCGCAAGATCACGCCGGATGTCCTGACCGACCAGACCAGCGCGCACGATCCGCTCAACGGCTACGTGCCGAACAGGATCGCCTACGCCCAGGCGCTCGCGCTGCGCACCAGCGATCCCAAACGCTACGAGAAGGAGTCCTTCCGCACGATGGTCGACCACTGCAAGGCGCTGCTCGAGCTGCAGCGCCGCGGGGCCGACACGTTCGACTACGGCAACAACCTGCGCGGCCACGCGGCGCAAGCCGGATTCGCCGACGCGTTCGGCATCGAGGGCTTCGTGCCGAAATACGTGCGCCCGCTGTTCTGCCAGGGCAAGGGCCCGTTCCGCTGGGTCGCGCTCTCGGGCGATCCGAAGGACATC
>WNFL01385946.1_pt1 | contig 22153 bp, 18 predicted proteins | sample 5400361 | NCBI WGS metagenome assembly WNFL01 (sample SAMN13153351, study PRJNA577476) | soil metagenome | isolation source: 40 cm soil on Douglas fir-dominated hillslope | place: USA:California | collected 2013-09-17
ATACCGACGCGCTGATTCTCGGCAAGCCGGTGTTCGACGACTCCGCGCCATGGGAACGGGTGATGGGCCGGCGCCTGTGCAATTGGTGGGTCGACCTCGAAACGCTCCATGCGGGCATCGGGGACTCGCTGTTCGGCATGCGCATCTACCCGGCCCGGGCGCTGATGGAAGTAATGGAATCGCATCGCTCGATGCGCCGCTTCGACTTCGACGCCGAATCCGCGGTGCGCCTGGTATGGCGTGGGGCCAGGCCGATCAACCTTGCGGCGCCGGTGCGTTATTTCAGCGCGGACGAAGGCGGCGTTTCGCATTTCCGCTATCTGCGCGACAATGCCCTGCTGATATCGATGCACGTGCGTCTTGTATTCGGCTTCCTGCTGCGTTTTCCCCTCCTGGCATTGCGCCGATACCGCTCCCGGGCAGGCGCGGGTAACGACGTTCGCACTCAATAGACGAGGGTGCGAATTTTGCGATCGCCCGGCTTTTCTCCCGAACGCATTTCATCAACCCGCCCTGGCGGCATGCGCGCCTTGCGCGCCCGCGCCTAGCAACCGTCGTCCATGCCCATCGTTTCGCAGCGCAGCGGACGGGATGATCGGGCAGCCCTGTACCCGCCGGAACTGCTGCCTTACTTCGACGATTCCTTCATCACCTCCTTCGACTTCTTCGAAGAGTACGTCGCCCGCCTGACGCTTGCGCTGTTCCGGTCCACCGGACTGGAAGCGGCCTGCCTGAACGAGACCACTGTCTCCCGGGCGGTCGCGCATGCCGGCCTGACACCGGGCGTGGCGCTCGTGCCGGGGTCATGGATCCTGGCGATGCTCGCTTCGCGCAAATGGATCGAAATGAAGGTCGCCGCGAACGGCGAGCGCCTTTATCGAACGGCGCAGCCATTGCCGGTGCTGGATGCGGATGAGACTCTCGAACGGCAGCGCGCACACGATCCGCGCTGCCTGCCGAGCTTTGAGATCGCGGCGCTGGCGGCGGCGCACTATCCCGCCGTCCTGCGCGGACAGACTTCCGGCGAGCAGGCGTTGTTCGGCCCGGAAGGCATCGTTCCCTGGGTGAAATACTTCTCCAACGACAATCCGCTCTACGCCATCAGCAACAAGGTCGGTGCGATTGCGGCAGCCCAGGCGCTGCCGGCCGGGGAAGCCGCCATCCTGGAAATCGGCGGCGGGCTGGGCAGCGGCGCGGATACGCTGTTGGGCGAACTCGAAAGCAGCGGCCATGCGGCGCGGGTCTCGTCCTATCACCTCACGGAAATATCCGCGCTGTTCCTCAAACGCGCGCAGCGCAATCTTTCGGCGCGGCACCCGCAATGCCGCTTCCAGTTTTCCCCGCTCGACATCGACCGTCCGTTTGCAGAAGCGTCGATCGCGCCCGCTTCCCATTCCCTCGTCTATGGCGTCAACGTATTGCATGTTGCCCGCGACCTGACGGCGACGCTCGGTGAATTGCGCAACGCGCTGAGCGACGGCGGCGTGCTGGTGATGGCCGAATGCGTACGGCCGTTTGCGGATACGCCGCTGCATCTGGAACTGGTATTCAATCTGCTGAGTTCGTTTCGCGACGCGGTGCTGGTGCCCGGCTGGCGTCCGAACGGCGGCTTCCTGACGCCGGAGCAATGGACCGCGGCTCTCGCGGCCAATGGTTTCAGGGACATCCGCATTTATCCGGACATTGCCGCGATCCGCGACGCCTACCCGAGTTTCGTCGTCGCGGCCATCGTAGCCAGACCGGCATGAACGCAACGATCGACGTTCCCTCCGCGGGCGCCTGGTTCGAAGGGCATTTCCCGGGACGCCCGATTCTTCCCGGCGTGGCGGAGCTTGCGCTGGTGATGGACGCACTCGCGCGCAAGGCGGGCCATCCGGTTTCGCTTCAGGGCATCGCATTCGCGCGCCTGCGCCAACTCGTTCTTCCGGGAGACCGCCTTGAACTCATAGCGCGGGAACTCATTGCGCGCAAATCGGAAGAGGCGCGCCTGCGCATCGACCTGAAACGCGACGATGTCCTGGTAGCCAACGGCGAACTCATACTCGGCCAGCCGCGGGCATCCGGCAGCGGGACCACCGCCCCCATGGCATCGTCGATGCAGGACGCCAGCGCCCCCCGACTCGATGACCTGCTGCCGCACCGCCCTCCGATGCGTTTCCTCACCGCCATCCTGCAGGAGACGGCGGACGGGTTGACCTGTACCGCCCGCATCCCCGCCCGCTGCGCAATGGTTTCCGGCGGCAACGCGCCACCGGTCGCCGCGATCGAAGCCGCGGCCCAGGCTGCGGCGGCTTGGGAGGCATTGCGGCGCTGGCGGGTTGCGGGTCATGCCGCACCCCGCATCGGTTATCTGGTCGCCCTGCGAGATATGATTTTTTTTACCGATCGCGTGCCGGCGGATCGGGACCTGCAAGTGTCGGTCAGCCTGGAAGCGGCTGCGCCGCCGCTGACGCATTACCGCATCGAGGTGGCGTTGGAAGGAATGCCGGTGACGCGCGGGACGATTGCGACCTTCCTTGCCAACTAGCGCAGGAAGCCAATCCTGGCGTAGGCTTACATCTCACCACGAAGCGAAACGTTAGTTCTCACCACGAAGGCACGAAGGACACGAAGTGACACGAAGAAAGACAAGGACGAAATTGGCAATTGTCCTTTGGCAACAGTAACGCTGTGGGAATGTGCGCATCGACTAGCTAGCCGTCGATAAGACTTCTTCAAACATTTATCTCTCGTTTTTCTTCGTGTTCCTTCGTGTCCTTCGTGCCTCAAGGGAACACTCATATGCACCCGCAGGGGTGTGTGCCGCTTGCGGCGCGTGGTGAGAATTAAGGTCTAACGCGCTCTCAGGATAAGCGCAAACAACAGGCTCAGAAACGCCCCGATCGCCACCGTCGTGCCGATCGCCCCGAGCACCGGCGTAGTTGCGAAGCCGAGCACGCCGAAACCCACCACCGTCGAAAGGTTGCAGAACAGAACCGAGGTGGCGGTGCGTTGCGGATCGGCTGTGCCCGGATTGCCGCGCTCGAAGAACAGCGTGTAGTTCGAGCCGACGCCGACGACCAGCAACAACGCCACCAGATGGAAAATGTTCAGGCGCACGCCGGTTGCAAGCAGGATGCCCGCGGTAACCAGCACCGCCGCGGCGAGCGGTGCCAGCACATCCCAGCTGCGCCGGACCGAACGCAGCGTCACCATCAGCAACACGACGATGGCCGCCACGCCAAGCACCGCAAAACCGAGTGCCCGCAGCCGGTAACCGTGATACAACCCGTCGAGCTCGCGCTTCATGTCGAGCAGCACCACCCGCGAGCGATCGTGTTTCGACAGCCCTGCTTCCAGTGCGTGCATGTCGGACACCTTGTGCAGCGGCAGCATGGCGAACCAGCCGCCCTGGCGCTGCGCCAGCAATGCCTGCAGCTTCAGTCCCAGGCCGGTTCCCGCCAGATCCTGCGCTGTCAGGGGCGCGCGGCGTTTCGCCTCCTGCGCTTCTTCGACGAACGGCGCGAACGTCCCGGCACGGAACGGCATGCCTTCCGCAGCGCCTGCGAGATTGCGCTTCAACGTGGCTGCATCGGGAATGGCCTGCTGGCGCGCACGCTGCGCACCGGCGCTGGGAAGATAGAACGCCGGCGAATCGAATCCCGCAAGGACGCCTTCGGACTGAAGCGCAGCGAGCGTAGTGCCGACCTGCTCCGCGGTTTCCAGTACCACTTGCTCCGAATCTCCCTTCACGACGATCAGCGGGCCGACATCCGGCGCGCCCAGATCCGTGCGCATCTGCTGATCGAGCCGTTGTATCGACAGCGGCACCGGGCTCAGGCTCGACAGCTCGTCGTCCCAGACGCCCGCACCCCTGGTTGCAAGCCATGCCACCGCCGCGACCACCAGCACCAGCAGCGGAATGCGCAAAAAATGCGCACGCGCGAGCACGCGCATCAATGACAGGCCCAATCCGGCTGCTGTTTTGACGTGGTAGCCCTCCGGCACCAGTTCGGGCAATACCCAGCGCGTCACCGATACAGCGACGATAAGCCCGGCGATCGAAAACAGGCCGAGCTGGGAGAGCCCCGGGAATCCGGAAAACAGCATCGCGCCGAAACCGCATACCGAAGTCAGCATGCCCAATCGCAGCGTCGGCCAGATGCGTTGCAAGGTCGTCTTCGGTGTGCTGCCCGGCGCGGTGTTGGTGAACAGATAGATCGCGTAGTCCACCGCTTCGCCGATCAGCGTGGCGCCGAAGCCGAGCGTCACGCCATGCACGGACCCGAATGCGAGACTTACCGCGGCGATACCGGCCAATGCGCCGCTCGCCACCGGCACAAGCGTCAACGCCAGCACGCGCAGCGAACGGTAGACGAACAACAGGATGGCACTGACCAGCAGGGTGCCGAGTATGGAAAAGCGCATCGCATCGCGCTTGATGGCGGCACGGCTTTCCACGGCGAAGACGCCCGGGCCGGTGACGACAAGCCGCACGTCCTTGGCGCTCATTTCCGCCAATGCCTCCGCGAACGCGGCGCGTATCTGCGCCAGGGCCTGTTCCTGCGCATCGATGTCGAAGCCGGCCGCGTGCGTCTGCGTAACCAGCAGTGCGCGGTTGCCGTCTGCGGAAAACCAGATGCCATCGCGCTTGGCCGGCCCGCCCTCACCCTGCAGCCGGTCGATCATTTGCAGCATCTCGCCCGTCGGGTCACGCGGCAACAGATTGCCCACCAGCATGCTGGTCGGCGAACTCAGCAGGTCGAGCTGGCGCTCCAGTCCGCGCCGGATGCCGGCCGCGGTAAAGCGCTCCGGCGTGACCGCCGGGCTGAGCACGTAACGGTTGCGCAACAGGAACTCGCCGTCGGCGCGCAAGCTGTCCTGCGCACCATTGGCTACGTAGACGAAGCCTTCGTTCTTTTCCAGCCGCGCCGCCAGAGCCCGGCTGACCGCCGCGAGCTTGTCCTGCTCGCGGCCTTCGATGCCGACCAGGATCAGGCGTGACACCACGCCTTCGCGTAACTCATCGACCAGGAAACGTTGTATGGGCGACGGCGAACTCGGCAGGAAGGCGGCAAGGTCCGCGCCGTACTGCGACCTCGCGACGATGACCGCGCAAGCAAGGACAAATCCGAGCCAGATGCCGACGCGCAAGCGCGCCGGCGAATTCACGGCACGTCCTCGTAGATTTTCATGACCGAACGGTCGCCGCGCGCTTCCTGGACTTCGATGGTGTCGACGCGCGCCCGGCTGCCGTCGATGCGGATCAGGCTGATGACTTCGTTCATCTTGCGGTCGCGCGGCGTGAGGTAGAGCTGCCACTTCCCCGGAGCGCCCTCGAGTTCGACGCGATAGAAGCGCTCCAGGGCCTTGATGTCGCCGCCGAGCGTGGCGCGGATGCTTTCGACGAAGCCCCACAGCACCGGATAGTCCTGCAGCTTCAGCACGCGGCGCTCGTTGCGCGCCGGATTCTCCAATATGAGCTGGTCATCCGTCACCGTCAGCGTTTCCGGTTTTGGTTTGAGCGTACGCTTTTCCAGATGCCCGGGCTTGCTATAGGTCAGCGTGCCGGAAAGCTCCAGCGGCGCCTTCAGGACCTTCAGGTATTTTCGCTCGACGAAGCGCGCCTTCGACTGTTTTATTTCCGACAACTGCTGCATCAGACTCTCGACGCCCCATCGGACGGCCGTTTCCGCCGCCCGCGCCGGAGAAGCGGACCCCGCGACCAGCAGCACGAACAAGGCCGCAATGCCACGGCTACATGCGCGCTTTTTCATCCGCCCAGAAATCATAAAAGTTGAACCAGTTGTAAGGCGCCAGCCGGCAATAGTGCTCGAGGCGCTGCGCATATCGTGCCGCCCATTCCTGGATCATGGCGTCTCGCGCACCGCGCTCGAGTTTCGGCATTTCCACCAGGCGCTCGAAATGCAAGTCGTAGCGATTGCTGCCGCGATGGAGGGCCACCATCAGAACCACCGGCCGCCCGATCAGGGCGGCAATCCGGAAGGGCGCGGTGGGCAACGCGGCCGGCTCGCCGAGGAAGGGCACGCTGACCGCGCCGGAATCGTAGAGCCTGCGGTCGCCGAGCATGCCGACCCAGTCGCCGCGTTCGAGCCGCTCCTGCACCTTGATCATCGAATCGAGCGAACCCATGCCGATCACCGACCGGTCCAGTTCCGGGTTGAGCGCCCGGGCGAGCGCATTCATGTTCCGGCTCCCGTGCTCGAACATCATCATGGTGACGTTGATGTTGTGCTCCTTACCGTAAACATGGAGTGCTTCGAAGCTGCCGAAATGGGCCCCCAGCAGGAAACAGGGCTCGCCACGTGCCTTTGCCTCTTCGAGGATGTCCTTGCCATGCACCCGGACGTCGAATTGCGCGAAGCGATTGCGCAGCAGAAACATGCGATCGAGCGCGACCGTGGCAAAGCTGTAGTAATGGCGGAAAAGATCGGCTAAACGCGGCGGACGATCGAGCACCCGGTTCAGATATTGCCGGGACGCGGCCCGGCTCTTGACCGAAAACAGCAGGAAATAGAGGCAGACCGGATAAAGCAGCAAGCGCCCCGCCGGCCGGCCGAGGGCCAGCGACATCCGGACCAGAAACCGCAGCGCGGGGTCGTTGGAGCGTTCACGCTGTTCCAGCCAGGCTTGCGTCAAATGCCGTCCTCCCGTTTGATCCGGGCCGAGCGTGTTTGCGCGAACCGAAGCAGAATTTCGCGTGGCAGCTTGCCGGTGTCGTTGCGCGGAAGCGCATCGACGAAGTATAGCGGCCGCGGCAGGAACACGGCGTCGATCCGGGCGCGCAGCGCCGCGACCAGGACATCTCGCGCAACCCCCGGCGCCACCACGAAAGCCGTCAGACGGGTGACCCCTTCGCTGGTCTCGTCCGGCATGAAGAATACGCCGTCATGGACGCCGTCGATGCTGTTCAGTTGATGGTTGAGATAACCGAGCGACGTGCGCTTGCCGGCAATGTTGACCAGGTCGGTATTGCGTCCATGCAAAATAAAGCGGTCGTTGCCGTCGGGTTCGACCACATCGGTGAACGGGACTTCGTTTTCGACATGGCCGCCCGCGACCGTCACGGTATCGCCGTCGCGGCGCAACCGTAAATTGCGCAGGCAATGCCATGACGGGCCCTGTACGGTACGGCGGGTCGCCACCATGCCCGCTTCAGTGAAACCGTAAACCTCGTGCAGCGGTGCGCGGTAGCGCACTTCCGCACGCGCGGCCATTTCCGGCGACAACGGCGCGGTGGCGCAAACGATCAGCCGCAACTGCGGCAACGCGATGTCTTCGTTCAGCAGCGCCCGCAAATGCACGGGTGTGGTCACCAATACGCGGTCGCCCGGAATTTCCGCCAGCGCCGCAGCGACGTCCGCCGGATAGAAAGGCCGGCCGGCATACAACGCGAGCCCGCCGCGCAGGGCCATCAACACCGTGGATTCCAGGCCGTACATGTGCTGCGGCGGCACCGTGCCGACCACCGTCGCCTGGCTGTCGACGTGCAAATTGAAGCGCTCGGCTTCGGCGGCGGCGCCGCGTGCAAGGGCGCCCCAGGTCTTGCGATGCGCGCTGGGCAGTCCCGTGGAGCCGGAGGTAAACACGATTGCCGCGACCTGTTCTTCGGCAAAAGCCGGCAACGGAAATTTTCCGGTCGACGAACGATGGGCAGATCCTTCCGCGGCTTGCGGATAGATCATATGCTCGACTACGCCGGGCACCTGCGCCGAATCGCTCAGCGCATACAGATCGCGGTAGTCGCGTTGCAATTGCCGAAGCATTTCCGGCGTCTGGTTCGGCGGCAGCAGGGTCACCTGCCCGCGCACCATCGCGGCGATCAATCCGACGGCGAAGCGGTAACGGTCGACACAAAAATTGACCAGATGGGCGCGCCCGGGCAGTTGTGCCGCAACCCGCTCCACGTCCGCGAGGAAATGCGCCACGCTGACCGGCTGGGCGCCACGGTACGCAACCGCGTCGGCCGCATCGGCATGGCTGATGGCCGCGACTTGCGCCATACGGTCAACGGCCAGCCGTTGGCCGGTTGAAATCGAAATTGCGAAAGGCGCGAAATACGGTGGCGATCGAGGCGTGGGAGTAGTTCGGAAAACGCCAGAGCCTCCACGCATATTCGCCGAGATACATCGCCACCACCAGCGGCAGGTTCAACAGGTTGTTGAACACCGACCAGACCGGCAGCGGTTCAAGCAGGAACAGCAGCGTCGATGTCATGGCCATGGCGGCGAAGAAAACACACCATGCCCAGGTCACCTGGCGCGTATAGCGGACGAGATCCGCGGGCAGTTCGCCATGAACATGGGTCGCAAGCCGGGTGACCAGCGGTTGACGCCCCGCCTGCAACGTACGTCCGAACAGCCACAGCAAGATGAGGTAGACGCAAAGATAGGGAACCGGATAGAACAGCGCCGGACTCGCGCCAAGAGCGCGCCACGCCAGAAAACCGACGACGCCGAATGCAGCTAAGGCTGCCAACAGTATTCGCCCGCGCCGGGTGCGGCCGAGCACGCATCCCGCCACCAGCAGCAGCGGTGCGACCATGAGCCCTTCGCCGAGTCCGCCATCTGGCTCACCGATGATCATGCTGTAGACCATCACCTGATAGGCGATCACTCCCGCGGCCAGGAGCGCCGCCTTGGTCCAATCAGTCCTGGTCCAACCGGTCTGGAAGGGATTGCTAACGGGTTCGATTTTGCTGGACATGCTCATTCAGATTGCGCAGCGAACTGAAGGTCTTGACGTTGTCGCTGTCATCGGAGCGCAACTGAAAGCCGTATTTCTTGGATACCGCAAGTGCGATCTCGAGAATGTCGATCGAGTCCAGTCCGAGGCCCTCCCGATACAGCGGCGCCGCCGGCTCGATTTCGACCGCCGGAATTTCCAGATTAAGCGCCCCGACGATCAGCTCCGCCAGCTCCCGTTCCTGGGCAGTTGTGGATTCGACTGTATTCATTGCTTCCATTAGTCCCGTGATATCGGCCGGAGTTTCCGGCCGCCAAGATTATAACCTCTCCCATCGATGCGCTTTGTACGCTGGCGCACATTAGGGGGCCAAATCCCGGTTGACGCCGATGTCTTGCGCCACGTAACCTCGGCAGCGCGGACCGCCGCGCCGGGGTATCGCATTTGCCGGCTTCGAATCGCACAGGAAATCATCGGTTGCAACCGCTTTTTCTCAATCGCTACGCTCTTGCCAGCAGCGCCGGAATCGGCCTTGGCCCCACCGTGCAGGCCTTGCACGAAATGCGTTCCGGGCTCGCCTTCTGTACATTCGAGACAGTCAAGCTCGACACCTTCGTCGGCCAGATAGCCGATCCCCTGCTCGCGCCGGTACGTGCCGATCTTGCCGACTTCGACTGCCGCAACAACCGCGTCGCGCAGTTGTGTCTGCAGCAGGATGGATTCGACCAGGCGGTGATGACGGCGCGGGAGAAATACGGGTCCGCCCGCATCGGCGTATTCATGGGCACCAGCACGTCGGGAATACACGAGACGGAACTCGCCTATCGCAGGCGCGATGCAGCCGGGGCGCTGCCCGCGGACTTTCGCTATCCGACCACCCACAACACCTACTCCGTAGCCTGGTTCGTACAGTCGTACCTCGGTCTGACCGGACCGTCGATGGCGATATCCACTGCGTGTTCGTCGAGCGCCAAGGCATTCGGCAATGCCGCGCGCATGATCGCGGCCGGCCTGTGCGATGCGGCGGTGGTTGGCGGCGTGGACAGCCTTTGCCTCACCACGCTGTACGGCTTCGGCTCGCTCGGCCTGCTCTCCCCGGTCGGATGCCGCCCGTTCGACGCCGATCGCGATGGCATTTCCATCGGCGAAGGCGCGGGCATGGTATTGCTGGAGAAAAAGGCGGACGGCGCGGCAGCGGATTCGATCGCGCTGCTCGGCATCGGCGAGAGCAGCGATGCATACCATATGTCCACACCGCATCCCGAAGGACTCGGCGCGCGCATGGCCATGGAGCAGGCATTGACGAGCGCGGGACTTGCGCCGAGTGCGGTCGACTACGTCAATCTGCACGGCACCGGCACGCGCAGCAACGATGCGACCGAGGACAAGGCGGTATGCGCCGTGTTCGGCAACGCCACGCCGTGCAGTTCGACCAAAGGCTGGACCGGCCACACGCTGGGTGCGTGCGGCGCCATCGAAGCCGTCGTCTGTGCGCTGGCGATCGAACGCGGCTTCATGCCGGGTAGCGTGAACACGCGTACGCTCGATCCAACCGTGGGACTTCGTTACCTGCTCGACAACCGCAGCCAGCCGGTCGATGTAGCAATGAGCAACGCGTTCGGTTTCGGCGGCACCAACTGCAGCCTGTTGCTCGGGCGGGTGCGGGCATGAAGCTGTTCGTTGAAGGCGCCGCCGTCCTGGCGCCGGGTCTCGTGGGTTGGGCCGCGGCGCGTGCAGTACTTGCAGGCGAAAAACCCTACGAACCCGCGCCGCTCGCGCCTCCCGTCGCAGACTTGTTGCCGGCGGTGGAACGCCGGCGCACCGGATCGACGGTCAAGTTTGCCCTGGCAGTCGGGCACGAGGCCCTCACGTCCGCCGGCAGGCCGGCCGATTCCGTGGCAACGGTGTTCATTTCTTCCGGCAATGACGGGGACGTCATCAACGACATATGCCTGACGCTCGCCGGAACAGACCGGCAGGTTTCGCCTACGCGCTTCCACAATTCGGTGCATAACGCGCCGTCCGGTTACTGGGGAATTGCCACTCATTCGCATCATCCCTCGACCAGCCTGTGCGGATTCGACTGGAGCTTTGCCATCGGCTTGCTGGAAGCGACCGCGCAACTGCAAGTCGACCGCCAGGAAGTCCTGCTGATTGCGTACGACACACCCTATCCGGAGCCGCTGCGGGGTATTCGCTGGGTGGCCGAACCGTTCGGTGTCGCGTTGCTGCTTACCCGGGCTCGCACCGGCCGCGCCTTCGCCGAACTCGAAGTCGCGATGGATGCGCAAGCAAGGGAAATATCGCGCATGGGAAATGCAGCATTGGAGCGCCTTCGCACCGTCAATCCATGCGCACGCGCATTGCCGCTGCTAGCAGCGCTGGCGGGCACACAGCCGAAAGTGGTAACGCTGGAGCGGGATGCGCAACAGACGCTGTCTGTAGCCGTACGCACGCTCTGAGCGGCAAGTCAATAACAAAACGCCCGCTTGCGCGGGCGTTTTTTATCAGGCTTGCTGCTCAGCGACCGGCGCGCAACGCCTCGATGCGTTCGTCGAGCGGCGGGTGCGACATGAACAACCGGACAAGTCCTCCGGTCTGTCCGCCGGAGATGCCGAAGGCACGCATCTGCGCAGGCAGTTGCGGCGCTTCGTGGGCCTGTTTCAGCCGCTGCAGGGCGGCGATCATTTTTTCACGCCCGGCCAGCGAGGCACCGCCCGCATCCGCGCGGAACTCGCGCTGGCGGCTGAACCACATCACGATGATGCTGGCGAGGACGCCCAGCACCAGTTCGGCAATGATCGACGTGATCCAGAAAGCCGGGCCATTGCCGCGTTCGGTCTTGAACACGACCTTGTCCACCAGGTTGCCGATGATGCGCGACAGGAAAATCACGAACGTGTTCACTACGCCCTGGATCAGCGCCAGCGTCACCATGTCGCCGTTGGCAACGTGGGTGATCTCGTGGCCAAGCACCGCCTCCGCTTCGTCCCGGGTCATGCCGTTCAGCAGGCCGCTGCTCACGGCGACCAGGGCGTTGTTCCTGTTCATGCCCGTAGCGAAGGCGTTCACATCCGGCGCGTCATAAATGGCGACCTCGGGCATGCCGATATTGGCCTGTTGCGCCTGCCTGCGCACCGTCTCGACCAGCCAGTGCTCGGCTTCCGTCCGCGGAGCATCGATGACCTTCGCGCCCGTCATGAATTTGGCCGACCACTTCGAAATCGCCAGCGAAACCAGCGCGCCGCCGAACCCTATGACACCGGCAAACACCAGCAACGCGCCCAGATTGAGGCCGCCGCCGGATTGCGCCAGCATGCGATCGACGCCGAGCAGCCTCATCGTGATGTTGAGGACGAACAGGACCGCAAGGTTGGTGATCAGGAACAGCACAATGCGTTTGAACACGTATTACCCTTTCTGAAAACTAAACGAGCCGTTAGAGGACCGCCCGCAACCCGAGTTCCGCCGGTTAACCGCTTGTTACAAGAGCCTCGAGCTCGGCGGAAAGTGCCATCCAGCGCTCTTCCGCCCCCTGCAGCTTTTTCAGGACTTGCGCCTGTTCCAGCAGGCAGCGTTTCAGATCATCTTTTCTGGCTTCGCCGTACATATCGGGTGCGGCAATCAACTTTTCAAGCCGCAGCCTTTCGGCGCCCAGCGTTTCGATTTCCTTCTCGGCGGACTTGATGCGCGCCTCCAGCGGTTTGCGCTGGGCGAAGCGGCGGTTGCGCTCTTCGGCTTCCAGGCGCTTTTGCTCCTTGCGGCTGACTGCCGGCTCCGCCCCGACCACTTGGCCCTGCTCCCTGGCGCGCAAGCGCTTGGCATAATCTTCCAGGTCGCCGTCAAACTCGACCACCCTGCCTTCGTCGACCAGCCACAACTCGTCGGCGGTCGCCCGCAGCAGGCTGCGATCGTGCGATACGAGTACCAGCGCGCCTTCGTAATCCTGCAACCCGAGCGTCAGGGCGTGGCGCATTTCCAGGTCCAGATGGTTGGTCGGCTCATCCAGCAACAGCAGATTGGGCCGCTGCCAGACGATCAGCGCCAGCGCCAGGCGGGACTTCTCTCCGCCGGACATCGGTCCCACCGGTTCGGTCGCCTGGTCGCCGTGAAAATTGAAGCCGCCGATGAAATCGCGCAACTCCTGCTCGCGTGTCTTCGGCGACAACCGCGTCAGGTGCCACAGCGCACTTTCGTCAGGGCGCAGTTGCTCGAGTTGGTGTTGCGCGAAATAACCGATCTGCAAGCCCTTGCCTTCGACGCGCTGGCCGGCCAGCGGCGCGAGCACGCCAGCCAGCAGCTTCATCATGGTCGATTTGCCGGCGCCGTTGCGGCCGAGCAGGCCCAGGCGCGTGCCCGGGCGCAAGGTCATGCGGATGCCGCGCAATACCGCGACATCGCCGTAGCCGGCATCCACGCCATCGAGGTCCAGCATCGGATCCGACTGCACCGCCGGCTTGCGGAAGGCGAACTCGAACGGGGTATCCACATGCGCCGCGGCGATTTTCTCCATGCGCGCAAGCGCCTTGATGCGGCTCTGCGCCTGGCGTGCCTTGGTGGCCTGGGCCTTGAAGCGGTCGACGAAGGATTGCAGGTGCGCGATTTCGCGCTGCTGCTTCACGAAGGTCGCCTGCTGCTGGGAAAGTTGCATCGCGCGCTGCGTTTCGAATGCGGAATAGTTTCCCGCATACAGGCGTACGCGCTGCCCTTCGATGTGGCAAATCGCATTCGCCACGGTGTCGAGGAACTCCCGGTCGTGCGAAATCATCAGCAGCGTGCCCGGATAGCCCGAGAGCCATTGCTCCAGCCAGACGATGGCATCCAGGTCGAGGTGATTGGTCGGTTCGTCGAGCAGCAACAGGTCGGAACGGCACATGAGCGCGCGCGCCAGGTTCAGCCGCACCCGCCAGCCACCGGAGAACTGCTCGACCGGTCTGGCGATCTCGGCATCGTCGAACCCGAGGCCATGCATCAGCTGCGCGGCGCGGGCACGCGCCGCATAGCCGCCGACTCGATGCAGGTCTTCATGCAGCTCGGCAATGCGCGTGCCGTTGTGCGCCTGTTCCGCAACGGCAAGTTCGCGCTCGAGGTGACGCAACTCGGCGTCGCCGTCCAGTACGTACTCGATGGCCAGCTGATCGATGGAAGGCGTTTCCTGCGCCACGTGGGCGACGACCAGCCCCGGCTGGATCTCGAGGTCACCGGCATCCTGATGCAGTTCGCCGAGAAGCAACGCGAACAGGCTGGATTTGCCGCTGCCATTGGCACCGGTGACGCCGATCTTCTGACCGTGGTTGAAAGTCAGGCTGACGTCCTCGAACAGCACTTTTACGCCGCGGCGCAGTTGCAAGGCGCGCAGGACTATCATGAATTACGAATCATCGGAAAACGCGGAAAAACGCGAGGAAGAAGATGGGGTGGCTGATGGGACTCGAACCCACGACAACCGGAATCACAATCCGGGACTCTACCAACTGAGCTACAGCCACCACTTGAAGCCTAATGACCAGAGTTTAGGGGATGACCTGGCGTGCCCGACAGGAATCGAACCTGTAACCCCCAGCTTAGAAGGCTGGTGCTCTATCCGGTTGAGCTACGGGCACGTCTCTGACCGGGCAGACCTTCGGTTTCTGGTCGGGGTGGAGAGATTCGAACTCCCGACATCCTGCTCCCAAAGCAGGCACGCTACCAGGCTGCGTTACACCCCGGAGGGCCGGAACTATACCTATCAGAGGGTTAAAGGTCAATTTGAAGGACCCGCAACCGGCGCCATTCCGGACTGCATAAACTTATCTTGCACCCCCCCCATATTTCTGATATTAAAGCGCACTTTTCCGGACCAGAATCTGTAAAAATGGCCTCCGAATTCCATACCAACTTCAAACCTTACGTGCCGAAAAAGGGCGAGCAGTACATGAGCCCGAAGCAACTCGAGCACTTCAGAAAAATCCTCAACCAGCTCAAGATCGAGTTGTCGCAGGATATCGACCGCACGGTGCATACCATGCAGGACGAGGCGACGGTGTTCGCCGATCCCAACGATCGCGCCAGCCAGGAGTCCGACATGGCGCTCGAACTGCGTAACCGGGATCGCGAGCGCAAGCTGATCAAGAAGATTGACGAAACCATCGGCAAAATCGATGGTGGCGACTACGGCTATTGCGAAAGTTGCGGCGTGGAGATCGGCCTGAAACGGCTGGAAGCCCGCCCGACCGCGACACTTTGCATAGATTGCAAAACGCTGGATGAATTGAGAGAACGGCAAGTCGCCAAGTAAGGCTCGCGTTCGACCGCTGCGGTGCCCGTGGCCCGCGGCGGAGCAACAAATCCATGACGCCGGACGGCAACACCCCGGCATACCACCATTCGGAACAAGTCAACGCCCCGCAATGCGGGGCGTTATGTCGTTACGATAGGCGCTTGTCATGATCGATGTGCGGAACTTTGTACGCCGCATCGGGACAAACGAACGAGGATGCGGACTGCATGCTGTCCGATGACGATCAACCACAAAAGATTGAGATGAGAATGTTCGAAAAAATCCAGAATCCCCGTGAAATCCGATTGCGCCTCAACCTGAATCAGCAGGAATTCTGGGGACAGATCGGCGTGACCCAGAGTGGCGGCTCCCGTTACGAAAGCGGCCGCAACATGCCCAAGCCGGTGCGGGAACTTCTCCGGCTGGTCCATGTAGACCAGATCGACCTGAAGAAAATCAACAAAGGCGACGTCGCCCTGATTTCTTACCTGAAACTGACGCAGCCGGCTCTTTACCGCCGCCTGAAGTCCGAAGTCAGCACGCGCGCACCGCGCCGCCGCGCCCGTCGCTAGGCGTTACGGCGTTACGCTGACCGGGAACCCCAGCGCGCGAATGCGCTGGGCGAAGGTTTCCAGTAGCTCGGACGACAGTGCAGACAGCCGCGGTGCCTCCGGCTGGAAGGATTGCCGCGCCAGCCCATAGAGCAGCACGCCCTGCAGCGGAATACGTTCCGCCCGGCACTTGCGCAGGAAATCGGCATACGCCTCCCGCTCCACTTCATCCGGGCCCGCTCCGTCAATCGCAAACAGGCAAGTCTGGACCCGTGTAGGGCAGAGTTGCGCCGCGGCCGCAAGATTGCCGCGGACCCGGGCCATTCCAATCCGGGTGTTGTTGACCGCGCGCATACCCGCATCCGTCGCACGATCCAGCTTGAACCAGACTTCGCCATTCAGGGCAGCGAGCTTCTTGACCCCGCGCTGGACCCCTTCACGCTGCATGAGGCTGCCGTTGGTGATCAGCACCGTCTTTACCGATTCCGGCACGCCGGCCTGTTGGCGTATTTCGCCGATCAGATCGATAACCTGCTCGAATTCCGCCGCGCTGGTCGGCTCACCGTTGCCCGACAGGGCAATGTCATTCAAATGGCGCGCATCCGACGGAACTCGCGTGGCGAGAAAATCTCCCTGCAGTACATCGTGCAAAAAACCCCTCAGTTCCCGCCCCAATAGCTCCAGATCCACCGGCGGGGTTGCTCCCCGGGTCAAATCCGGCACCTGGCAGTAAATGCAGCGCCAGTTGCAGGCATTGTTCGTGTTCAGGTTGACGCCGATGGACACGCCACCGGCACGTCGGGATACGACGGGATAGATATAGCGCAGCCCCGCGCTTTCGCGGCTGTGGTCGGCAACGGTCAGACGGGCTGGTGTCGATCGGGGCATTACGGTATCAACAAATATGTTTCTGAATCATAAGTTTAACACCCGATTTCGAGAATCCACGCGGAATTTGGCTCACGACGCCTGTGCCCGACTCAAGCTGCCACGCAACTGGCGCCGCTTCGTGGCACGTCATCGGAATAGGTTGTAGTACCTGATAACAAGAACAAGAGGCAGGAGGCGGCCGATTTCGAAGAATTTGCCAAAAAAAATGGCACAGTGTCCTTGAAAGGGATTTGTGCGCGGCACGAACAAGAAAAGAAAAAATTGGCGGAATGGGTAGGTCAAGATGCGAGTCTCCACGAGCCTCTTCAGGCGCTCGCTATCCGGCCCTCGGCCGCGTTAAGCGCGAACGCGCGGCAAGGCGCCAATCGAACCCACACTCTTTATGGCGGAGGGTGAGGGATTCGAACCCCCGATACCCTTGCGAGTACGCCTGATTTCAAGTCAGGTGCATTCAACCGCTCTGCCAACCCTCCGCTGCCACTCTGCCGATTTTAGCTCCGGCGTAACCTAAAAGGCAGGTTAGCCTTCACCGGGTGAAGCTATGCGTCACCAACTCCGACGTAACCTGAACGGTTAGTCTACGCAAGCACCGGCTTCGCAGGCGCCAAGACCGGTGCATTTAACCGCTCTGCTACCCTTCCGTGTGTTGTTGCATGACCACGCCATTTTAGTACTGTCCACCCTGCAACGCGCATTAGCCTACACTGGGTGATGTGATGCATCGAATGACGGTGCGCATGATACCGCAGCACGCCAGAGTGCCTTGCGAGCCATTGAAACTTTGATTGCAGTTAAGTAGTCTTAACGACTGTAATTTCCTTCTAGGAGGCTGTAACAATATGCAACCTGAAATCCAGTACGGTTCACAGTCCGGATCACTGTCTGTTGCTCAGAACAAGGTACTGCGTAACACTTATCTGCTGCTCGCGCTGACCATGGTGCCCACCGTCATCGGCGCATTCATCGGCATTTCGACGGGTGGCATCATCATGCAACATCCGATCATGGCCTCGCTGCTGATGATCGGCGCCGTCATCGGATTGCAGTTCGCCATTGCCGCCAATCGTAACAGCGGTCTGGGCGTGGTGCTGTTGCTCGGCATGACATTCATTCTCGGCTGGTGGCTGGGGCCACTGCTGAACTTCGCCTTGAAGCTGCAGAACGGTCCTCAACTGATTGGCATAGCGGCGGTCGGCACGGGCGGCATTCTGGTGGTGATGAGCCTGATCGCGACCACGACGAAAAAGGACTTCAGCTTCATGGGCAAGTTCCTGTTCGTGGGCATGATCGTGCTTCTGCTGGCGATGCTGGCGAACATGTTCTTCCAGATTCCGGCGCTGGCCCTGACGATCTCGGCCCTGGTCGTCGTCGTGTTTTCGCTATTCCTGCTGCACGACGTCAGCCGCATCGTCACTGGTGGCGAGACCAACTACATCATGGCGGCAACCGGCGTTTACATCAGCCTGTACAACATTTTCGTAAACCTGCTTTCGTTGCTCATGGCATTTACCGGCCAGCGCGACTGATTACAGTTGGCGATACAAAAAGGGCGGCATGAGGCCGCCCTTTTTTTCGCCCTGAATCCAGGTCAACGTTCGAATACCGCGATCGATTCGACGTGGGAAGTGTGCGGAAACATGTTGATTACGCCGGCCGCAGCAAGCCGGTATCCGTGAACGTTTACCAGCACGCCGGCGTCCCGCGCAAGCGTCGCGGGACTGCAGGAGACGTAGACAATGCGCACCGGCGGCATTTCACCCAGCGCCTTCACCAGTTCCATCGCGCCGTCCCGCGGCGGATCGATGAGTATCCGGTCGAAAGGCGCCAGTTCCTTCCAGCCCTGCGCCGTGATCTTGAACAGATCGCGATCGAGAAAACTACATCGATCTGCCAGTCCGTTGAGGACGGCGTTACCGTACGCCCGCTGCACCAGGCGCGAGTTGCCTTCGATACCCAGCACCTGCGCACCACGCCGGGCAATCGCCAGCGAGAAATTGCCCAGGCCGCAGAAAAAATCCGCGATGCGCTCTCCCGGTTGCGGATCGAGCAGGGTAATCGCCCGACGCACAAGCACCCGGTTGATCTCGTGATTGACCTGGGTAAAATCAGTCGCGTCGAAGGGAAAGACGAGGTCGAAGTCCGGGATGCGATATTGCAGCGGTATCACTTCCTGGGGAAACAGTGGATAGACCGAATCGGGACCTTTCGGCTGCAATAACAGTTGCACGCGATGTGCGGTGGCAAACGCCTTGAGCTTTTCGACGTCCGCATCGTCCGGCGGTTCGATCACGCGAAGAACCAGCACGTCGACGGCGTCGCCGACGGCCAATTCGACCTGCGGCAGACGCTCGCGGATGGACAACGAGGCAATCAACTCGCGCAATGGGAGCAACAATGCGGAAATGCGTGCCGGCACGACTTCGCACGTCTGCATGTCGACGACAAAACTGCTGCGCCGCTCGCGAAAACCGACCAATGTTCCCTTCTTGGCGACATAGCGTGCGGAGAACCGCGCCCGATATCGGTATTGCCAGGTGGGTCCGTGGATCGGCGAAAGGATGGTCTCGGGGGTCACCTTGCCGATGCGCGTGAGATTGTCTTCGAGCACGCGCTGCTTCGCCGCCACCTGGGCACGCGGCTCGATGTGTTGCATGCTGCAACCGCCGCAGACACCGAAATAACGGCAACGGGGTTCCACCCTCGATACGGATGCCCGGATGATCCGTTTCGCTTCCGCGAGTTCGTAGCTCGGTTTGCGCTGGAAAGAGACGTACTCGACCGTTTCGCCGGTCAATGCGCCCTCGATGAATATGACTTTGCCGTCGAGATGCGCGACTCCCCGCCCTTCCTGATCGAGCGATTCGACCCGCACCGCGGGGCTTACCGGGCCCAGTTTCACTGCCAGCCTGCGAGGAATTCCCGCCAGTGATCTTCGCCGGTCTTCGACATAGTGGTGCGCACCAGTTCGCATTCGCGGCGGTACTGCGCCTCATCGAGTACGCCGCGCACCAGCTGGAAACGCTGGTAAAGCAGATACGTATTGGCGACGTCGGTCTCGCAGTAGTTGCGGATTGCCGCTATGTGCCCCTGCTGGAACGCATCCCATACCTTCGAGCCGTCCATGCCGAGTTTTCCGGGCAGGCCGATCAATTGCGCCATCTGGTCGAGCGGAGCATTTCCCCTGCCCTGATACATCGCCAGCACATCCATCAGATCGAGATGGCGGCTGTGATAACGGCTGATGTAGTTGTTCCATTTGAAATCGCGATCGTCTTCACCCATGTCCCAGAAGCGCGCCGCTTTTACGCCGTGGACCATTGCGCGGTAGTTCAGAACCGGCAAGTCGAAGCCGCTGCCGTTCCACGACACCAGTTGCGGGGTATATTTCTCCACACCGTCGAAGAAGCGCTTCACCAGATCGCGTTCCGGCTCGTCCGGCTCCCCCAGCGACCAGACGCGGAAGCTGTCGCGGTCGCGCAACGCGCAGGAAATGGCGACCACGCGATGCAGGTGCAGGGGCAGGAATTCGCTGCCGGTGGCCTCGCGCCGGCGATCGAAGGCCAGCTTCGCCACCTCCGCATCGCTGATTTGCGCCTCATGGCTGTAGAGCTTGCGCAACCCTGCAACATCGGGGACCGTTTCAATATCGAATGCGAGAATGGGTGTCATGAATGCAATGCCTGAACGGTTGGCGCGCTCCATCGCCGCGAACCGCCCGTTGTTCAAAATATTAAGGGCGTGAGAATACCGGAAATGCCGGCATACCCCGCAACTTTAGTCGTCATTTCCCGACAGCGTGGGTGAGGAGGAATCCGGGGATCATGCGGCGCAGCAAGCCGTTGCATTGAACGCCGCCATCGGCCGAATGTCCGATGATAGACTCTGCAAAAAATCAAGCATCACATGGAGAGAATTTCGTGAGATCGCTCGCCAGCCTGAGCCCGGAACCGCAAGCTGCCGTTGCGCATCCGGCATTCGTGAAAAATGCGCGGCTGCTCGAATGGGTTTCGGAAATCGCCCGGCTTGCCAGGCCGACAAGCATCCACTGGTGCGACGGATCGCAGGCCGAATACGAAGATCTGTGTTCCCGGCTGGTCGCCGGCGGCACCTTCCTTAAACTCAATCCCGCAAAACGCCCTGGCAGCTATCTTGCGTTGTCCGATCCCTCGGACGTAGCCCGGGTCGAGGATCGCACGTTCATCTGCAGCGCCAGCAAACTGGATGCCGGTCCCACCAACAACTGGCTCGATCCGCAGGAAATGAAGCGCAAGCTGTTGCCGCTGTTCGACGGCGGCATGCAGGGCCGGACGATGTATGTCGTGCCATTTTCCATGGGGCCGATCGGCTCCCCTCTTTCCCAGACCGGCGTGCAGATAACGGATTCCGCATACGTGGCGGTCAGCATGCGCATCATGACGCGCATGGGCCGGCCGGTTCTCGAAGCGCTCGGCACCGACGGCAGCTTCGTCCCCTGCCTGCATTCCGTCGGCATGCCGCTTGCACCCGGACAGGGCGATGTATCGTGGCCCTGCAACAAGGATCACAAGTACATCGTGCACTTTCCCGAGGAAAATGCCATCTGGTCGTATGGCAGCGGTTATGGCGGCAATGCCTTGCTGGGCAAGAAGTGTCTTGCGCTGCGCATCGCGTCGAACATGGGGCGGCGGCAGGGCTGGCTCGCGGAACACATGCTGATCCTGGGCGTGGAGTCCCCGCAGGGCAAGAAGAGCTATGTGGCCGCGGCGTTTCCCAGCGCGTGCGGCAAGACCAACTTCGCGATGATGATTCCGCCTGCCGCATTCAAGGGCTGGAAGGTCACGACGATCGGCGATGACATCGCGTGGATCAAGCCCGACGGGAAGGGCCGGCTGCGCGCGATCAACCCGGAATACGGCTTTTTCGGCGTGGCCCCCGGCACGTCCGAAAAATCCAACCCGAACGCGATGGCCACGTTGCACGCCAACTGCATTTTCACCAACGTGGCCCTGACACCCGACGGCGACGTCTGGTGGGAAGGCATGACGGACCAGCCTCCCGCGCAGCTTACCGACTGGCGAGGTGAGGCGTGGACGCCGGGTTGCGGCCGTCCGGCGGCGCACCCGAACGCACGCTTCACCGTTCCCGCGGCGCAATGCCCTTGCGTCGATCCCGATTGGGAAAACCCCGAGGGTGTGCCGATTTCGGCTTTCGTCTTCGGCGGCCGGCGCAGCACGACCATACCGCTGGTGATGCAGAGCTTCGGCTGGACGGACGGCATTTACATGGCGGCCACTCTCGGTTCGGAAACCACGGCCGCCGCCACGGCAAAGGTCGGCGAGGTACGCCGCGATCCGATGGCAATGTTGCCGTTTTGCGGTTATCACATCGGCGACTACTTCGAACACTGGCTGGCCATGGGGCGCGGCATCGAGCACCCGCCGCGGATTTTCTGCGTGAACTGGTTCCGCAAGGACGCCGGCGGAAAATTCCTGTGGCCCGGCTACGGCGAGAACATGCGCGTGCTGAAATGGATCGTGGATCGCTGCGAGGAAAGCGCTGGTGCGATGGAGAGCCCATTGGGCTGGATGCCGCGCCATGACGACCTGGAACTGGACGGGCTCGGCCTGAATGCGGAACGCTTCGCGGAATTGATGGGACTGGACCGGGGGGCGTGGTTGCGCGAACTCGATTTGCATCAGGAGTTGTTCGCGAAACTCGACAATCACCTGCCGGAAGAATTCCTGGCCAAACGCGAGTCCCTGCTCGCCAGCCTGCAGCGCTCGCCCGA
>WNFL01379144.1_pt1 | contig 22133 bp, 14 predicted proteins | sample 5400361 | NCBI WGS metagenome assembly WNFL01 (sample SAMN13153351, study PRJNA577476) | soil metagenome | isolation source: 40 cm soil on Douglas fir-dominated hillslope | place: USA:California | collected 2013-09-17
GGTCTACAACGCAGCGCGATTGCGCGATGCGGGTCAGCCTTTCGTCACAGAAGCCGCCATGTGCAAGTATTTCGCGTCGCAGGTAGCCGAGCGCGTGGCGTCGCGGGCCGTGGAAGTGTTAGGCGGCGTCGGGTTCACCAAGGATTATCCAGTGGAGAAGTTGTATCGCGACGCGAAGATCGGGCGAATCTACGAAGGCACCAGCAACATGCAGCGGGTGACGATCGCGAAGCAACTGCTGAATGCCCGATAGAAGCCGGGAAACCGCGGGTGGCCGCGGTTCGTCAAATAGAAGGAGACTCTCGTGCGCACAATCGGATTCGTGATTCTTTCGGCGCTGCCGTTGTTGGCGGCCGACGCTCCCCTTTCGCAACAGCAGATCGACGATATCATTCAGAAGTTCGCCGCTAAGGAAGCGGAATTCGCCGCGGCGCGCGCGAACTATACCTATCGCCAAACTTCCCGCGTACTGGATCTGGACGACGGCGGAAACACGGTCGGCAAGTGGGAAGAGGTGGTGGACATTCAATTCTCGCCGGAGGGCAAGCGCTCTGAGAAAGTGGTGCGGGCGCCCGTGCCGAATCTCCGTAACTTCCAGATGGACCCCGAAGATTTGCAGGATCTGCGGACCACGCAGCCTTTTGTTCTGACCACCACAGAGCTGCCGAATTACTATGTCCGCTACCTGGGCAAGCAGAAGATCGATGAGATCGTGACGTATGCGTTCGCGGTGAAGCCGAAAAAGATGGAGCCGGGCAAGCGCTACTTTTCCGGGCAGGTGTGGGTGGACGATCGCGACCTGCAGATCGTGAAGAGCTACGGGCGCGGCGTGGGCATTATCAAGAACAGCCAGGATCATGCGTTCCCGAAGTTCGAGACTTATCGCGAGCAGATCGACGGGAAATATTGGTTCCCGACGTACACGGTGGCCAACGACACGCTGCACTTCAAGGAGACCGACGCGCGGATTCGAGAGATCGTGCGCTACGAGGATTACAAGCAGTTCAAGGCTGAGTCCAAGATCAAGTTCGGCGAAGCGGTGGACGAAGAGAAAAAAGACGACAAGAAGGACGAGAAAAAGCCGCCGGTGAAGAAGCAGCCGTAGCGGCGTTCCTATTCGGCCAGCGTCGCGAGCACGCGCTTGGGATCGATCTTCCAGAGCGTGCCGCCGGCATTGCCTGCGGCGTGTGCGCCGCTTTCAGCAAAGAACTGTTGGACTACCTTTTCGTCTTTCGGATCGATGCGAGTCAGCGGGAATCCGGGCGACGTGACCCACACCGAGCCCTCGCCCACGGCGATTTCACCGGTCAATCCCGGCGTCCCGAGTGAAATGCTCTTGGTGCTCTTGTTGGTTTTGGGATCGATGCGTTCGACCGCGCCTTCCTTCTGGCAATACACCCACAGCGAGCCTTCGCCGAAGGCCAGCGATCGCGGGGCGCTCAGCTTGATCGATTTCTCGACGACGTTGGTGCGCGGGTCGATGCGGAGCACGCGGTCGGAATCGGGGCACACGACCCATAGCGATTTTTCGGCGGAGAGGGTGCTGGAGCACGCGGCGGGCAGCCGAATCTCGGCGACCACTTCGACGGTATCGGGATCGATCCGGAAAAGAGAAGTCTTGCGATCCGCTAAAACCCAGATACTGTCGTCGCTGGCTGCAAGGGCGGGCTGCGCGCCGAATTCTCCAAGCACGATACGGTTTGGCGTCGGGCTCTCCGGCTTCGGGCTTTCCGGTTTCGCGCTGTCGGTCTTGGATCCTTCAGCCTTTGCGCTCTCGGGTTTAGCGCTTTCGGGCTTAGCGCTTTCAGGCTGGGATATTGGCTTCGTTTTGATTTTTACGAGTGCGTTTTCGCCACAGGATGGAACCCAGAGGTGCCCGAATGCGGAGATCGCGCCGCCGCAAGGTTGCTTCAGTCCGGGGATCGCAGGTGCGAGCTTTGCGTCCTTGGATTTGGGTTCGATTTGTTGCAGCGAGTCGCCGGCGGGGTAGTAAACCTGGTCGGCGATCGCGACCCAACGGGGCTTGGATGGCGCAGGGAACTCCGTCTCGGCCTTGAGGCTTGCGAACGGAATCTGGACCCCCGGCGTCTTAATACCTAGTTTCGGTGTTGCCGCGGCGGGTGCGGATTTTAGGTTCTTGCCGGAAGTCTGCGGCCAGGCAATCTTCGAGGAGATTACGGCACAGCTGGCGAAGAAAAGAAGAAAGCGGATGTGACGAAGCTGAATCAACAAACCAATAGTACAACCGAAGTCATGATCCAGAGAGTCTTACAGAAGCGTTAGTCTATGAATATGCGTCGGATGAGGCTAACGGCCCCGTTGGTGATCGCGCTCGGTTGTGCTGGATTTCTCGCCGCACAGGGGATTCCGGCAACCGCCCCCGACTATTTCGAGCTGAAGGTGCGGCCGCTTCTGGCGGCGAGCTGCTATAGCTGTCACACCAATTCGGCGCTGGGCGGACTGCGAGTGGATAGCCGCGAGGCACTCATGAAGGGCGGCGGTCGTGGGCCGTCGATCGTGCCGGGCGATCCCGACAAGAGCCTCTTGATTCAGGCGGTTCGTCAGACCGACGAAAAGCTGAAAATGCCGATGGGCTCGAAGCTCAAGAACGAAGAGATCGAGATCCTGACGGAGTGGGTAAAGGCAGGGGCGAAGTGGCCGGAGGCGCCGACGCTTGCGAAATCCGCTGCGCCCGCGGCCTCCGGATTCACCATCTCGGCGGACGCGCGCAAGTTCTGGTCGTTCCAGCCGCTCCGCACGCCTAAGCCGCCCGCGACGAGAAACCTCAAGTGGGCGAAAAGTGAAATCGACCGCTTCGTTCTGGCGCGGCTCGAAAAGGATGGCATGCAGCCGGTGCGTGCGGCGTCCAAGCGCGATCTGCTGCGCCGCGCGTCGCTCGATCTGACTGGCTTGCCGCCGACGCCGGAAGAAATTGACGCTTTCGAAAAGGATGCGTCTTCGCAGGCATTCGCCAAGGTGGTGGACCGGCTGCTCGCCTCATCACATTTCGGCGAGCGTTGGGGCCGCATCTGGCTCGACGTCGCGCGCTTCGGCGAAGATGACTACCGCAGTCTCAATCCATTTCCCAAGGGCTACTATCCTTACGCGAACGCACATCTGTATCGCGACTGGGTGATTCAGGCGATGAATGACGACCTGCCGTACGATCAGTTCGTCAAAGCGCAGATCGCGGGCGATCTACTGGACCCGAAAGTTCGGGCGCAGACCATCGCCGCGACGGGGTTCCTGGGACTGGGTCCGTGGTATTTCGACAACGGCGCCGTGGAAGTGCTTCGCGCCGACGAAAGGCACGATCGCGTGGATGTGGTCACGCGCGGATTCCTGGGATTAACGGTAGCGTGCGCGCGCTGCCACGATCACAAGTACGATCCGATTCCAACCACCGATTACTATTCGCTGGCCGGCGTGTTTCTAAACACCGAGTATCACGAGTATCCGCGCGCGCCGAAGGCGGTGGTGGCGAATTTCGAAAAGATCGAGCACGAGGTGGAGCAGAAACAGAAAGTGCTGGGCGAGATGCAGAATAATCTCTCCAAGCAGCTTTCGGAGACGCTGGCGCTGCAAACCGCGAGTTACCTGCAAGGAGTGTTCGAGATCACCGGCAGTCAGAAAAAGGACAAGGCCACGGTGGTGGATCAGCGCAAGCTGGATTACGAGCTGATGGATCGCTGGATTCGCTACCTGGAGAAGCCCACCGAAAAGTATCCATATAAGAACGCCTGGCAGGCCCTGATGAAGAAGGGCGGCAATCCGCAGGACGCGAAAAAGCTGGCGGAGGAGCTTCAGGCGCAGGTCGTTCGGGTGATGATCGCACGGCGGGAGCTGACCGAAGAGAACGACGTGATCGAGGCCAAGGCACTGGAGGGCACCAAGAAAAAGAAACGCGCCGACAAGCCCAACGAGTTCGTCACCAACGACGATTTTTGCCCGGGCTGCGGCCTGCAACTGAAGAACCTGCGGGACGCGGACAATAATTTCTGGATCGAGATTTTCCAGCGGGAGTTGCGCGACAACGAAGATCCGAACGCCAATTCGACCATCATGCGCCCGCCGAATCCGGGTGTCCTGATGTTCCGGGGCTGGGGATTGGAGCGTCGCGTGGGAGCCGACGTGCAGATGCGACTGAACGCGCTGCAGGATGATCTCAAGGAGCTGCGCAAGAAAATGGATCCCGCGGTTCCTTTCGTTCACGGCGTCCGCGATCAGGAAAAGCCGGTGAACCTCAAGGTGAGCATCCGCGGGAATCCCATGAATCTGGGCGCCGAGGTTCCGCGCCACTTCCTGAGCGTGCTCTCTCCTGGCGATCCGAAACCTTTCTCGCAGGGAAGCGGCCGGCTAGAGCTAGCCGAGGCGATTCTGAAAGAGCCGCTGGCGATGCGCGTTATGGCGAATCGCGTGTGGAAGGGATTGTTCGGCACCGGGATCGTGGATACGCCGAGTAATTTCGGGATCACGGGTGAGCGACCGACAAATCCTGAATTGCTGGAGTACCTGGCGTCGGATTTCGCGCACAACGGAATGTCGGTGAAGAAGCTGTTGCGCGAGATGATGCTGAGCTCGGTATATCAGCTCGCGGCGGAGAATGAGGAAGCGAGTTTCGCCAAGGACGCCGGCAATCGGCTGTACTGGCGCGCGAATCGCAAGCGCATGGACGCCGAGCAGGTTCGCGATTCGATATTGCTGGTCGCCGGCAATCTGGATGATTCGTTGGGCGGTCCCTCGACGGAATTATCGCCGGCGAATGTGCGCCGCACCGTGTACGGCAAAGTGAGCCGCTACAAGCTGGATCAATATTTGCAGCTCTTCGATTTTCCGAGTCCAAATCTCAGCGCGGAGAAGCGTTTCATCACCACCGTTCCTGCACAGCGGCTGTTTCTGATGAATAGCGATTTCATGCAGCTCGAAGGCGAGGAACTGGCGAAGCGCGTGGCGGGGGAGCCCAACAATCGCGCGCGGATTCGCAAGGCGTATTTGCTGGTGTATGGTCGCGTACCGACTGAGGAAGAGACGCAGCTCGGGATCGAGTATCTGCGAACCGAGCCGCTCCGCGAGTACGAAGAGATCAAGAGCAAGGCGGAGGAGAAGGCAAAAGGGGACAGCGAAAAACCTGCGATTCCGGCCACGACGAAAGTGGACGGCAAGCCGGACGCCGCGAAGCCCGCGACGGCGGATAGCGCGGGGCAAACGCCGCCGGCAGAAATCGCCGCGCCTGCCGCGGATATTCCGATGGGCATGGGAATGATGGTCGGCGTATTTCCCTTCCCCGGCGGCCCTGGAGCGCGGCGTGGTCCCGGGGCGGGCCCAGCCGAAGTGAAATACGACGCGACCGCTTGGGGTCGCTACGCCAAGATATTATTCAGCGCGAGCGAGTTTTTATTTATTAACTGAGGAATTAATGTCGGAGCACAAATCAAGAAACCCGTTCACGCGGCGCGAGGCCCTGCGCAAAATGGGCAACGGCTTCGGGATGATGGCGTTCGCCGGAATGCTGGGCGATTCGGTGGCGCGCGCGGGCGGCGTGGTCACGCCGGATGGAACCGTGGGCGTCGCCAAACTGGATTATCCGCAGCGCGTGAAGCGCGTGATTTTTCTGTTCATGAACGGCGGGTTGTCGACCCTGGACGCGTTCGATCCGAAGCCGATGCTGGATAAATATGACGGGCAACCGCTGCCCGGCGGCACGATCGCCACCGAACGGCTGACCGGCGCCCTGATGAAATCGCCGTTCGCGTTCAAGAAATACGGACAGTGCGGGATGGATGTCAGCGAACTGTGGCCGCACCTGGGCGAGGTGGCCGACGACATCTGCTGGATCCGTTCGGTCTACACCGAAATTCCGAATCACGAGCCGTCCTGCCTGATGATGAACACGGGGGCAAATCAAGCCGGAAGACCTTCCATTGGCTCGTGGCTGACCTACGGCCTGGGTACTGAGAATCGCAATCTGCCAGGGTTCGTGGTGTTGTGTCCCGAGGTTCCGACCACGGTGGGTCCGCCGCTGTGGAGCAACGGATTCCTTCCCGCAATTAACCAGGGGACGTTCATCTCGAACAGGATTCAGACCGGTCGCAACCCGAATGGCCCGCCGGGCGAAGAGGGCATGGAAGAGCCGCAACCCATGCCGGAAGACGAGAAGGACGCGAAGGATAAAGACGGCAAGGACAAGAAGCCGAAACCGGTGAAGGTCGAGAAGAATTTCGATCCGAAGAAACTGGTCGACTACGTCAACAATCCGAAATTCACGCTGACGGAGCAGCGCCGCGAGCTGGATCTTTTGCGGAAGCTCGAAGGTATGCGCACCGCGCAGACTGGCGCAGACAATCAGGTGGAGGCGTCGATCCAATCCATGGAGATCGCCTACCGGATGCAGACCGAGGCGCCGGACGTGTTCGACATTCGCAAGGAGTCGCAGGCGACGCTGGATCTTTACGGTCCGGGCGACGTGGCGCGCGGGTGTTTGACGGCGGTTCGTCTGGCCGAAAAAGGCGTGCGGATGGTGCAGGTTTATTACGCCAAGGGCGATCCATGGGACGCGCACGCGGACATTCTGGGGCACAAGGTCAACGCTAAGAATTCCGATCAGCCGTTCGCGGCCGTCGTGAAAGATTTGAAATCGCGCGGCCTCTGGAAAGACACTTTAGTCGTGTGCGGATCTGAGTTTGGTCGGACGCCGGTGCGCGAAGTGGGCGGGGGCGGCGGGCCATTGAAGCGCGGTCGCGATCACAATCCATTCGGATTCACGATGTGGCTGGCGGGAGGCGCGGTGAAGGGCGGCACGATTTACGGCGCTACCGACGATTTCGGTTTCAAGGCGATCGAGAAGCCGGTACACGTACACGATATTCACGCGACGATTCTCTACCTGATGGGGATCGATCACACCAAGCTGACGTATCGCTATAGCGGTCGCGATTTTCGATTGACGGATGTGAGCGGAGAAGTGCTGAAGGAGATCATTGCGTAAACCGCTCCCTCTGGTCACGGCTCTGATGGGCGTGATTTTCGCGTTGGGCGCGTTAGGGCAGGCGCCGGCAGAAAATGGAACGCTACCGGCGGCGTGGCTGTCCGGCGGTCCGAATTGTCTCGAAGTCCCCGAGTGGCAGGTTCACGAATATAATCCGACCTTCTACATCCTGCGTCAATCCGGCTGCATTAATTACGAGAAGCCGTTTCTTTATCTATTCATCGGGCGCGAGCGCGCGCTGCTGATCGACACCGGTGCCGGCAAGAGCACGGCCGCTCCGTTCGTCGGGTCGCTGCTGGCGAGATGGGCGGAGCAGAACAAGCGCAAGACGCCACCGTTGGTGGTCGCGCATTCGCACGGGCACGGCGATCACGTGGCGGGCGACGCCGCATTCGCCACGCTCCAGGACGCTACGGTGATCCCGCCGACTGTCGAAGCGGAGCAAAAAGCATTTGGAATTGCGAAGTGGCCCAGCGATCCAGGGGCGATCGATTTGGGGGACCGCGTGATTGACGTGCTCGCGATTCCGGGTCATCAACCGGCACACGTCGCGTATTACGACCGCAAGACCGGCGCGCTGCTCACCGGCGATCATCTGTATCCTGGTCGTCTCTACGTCAGCGATTTTCCGGCGTATCTGGCGAGCACGCGACGGTTGGTCGAGTTCACTGCGCGGCGGCCGGTAGCGCACATATTCGGGTGTCACATCGAACAGAGCTCGACGCCGTTCGTGGATTATCCGGTGGGGACGGTGTATCAACCACAGGAACATTCGCTGGCGCTGGGACGGGCGCACTTGCTGGAACTGCTCGCGGGGCTCGAATCGATGATCGAGAAGCCGGTGCGATTACCGTTGCGCGACTTCACGATTTTCCCCAGAGAGCCGCGCCAATCCAAGCAGTGAAGCGCTGCGGGCGCGCATGCTAGCATGAGCGCGATGAATACCGGCATCCTGTTCGCGATCTGCGCGCTGGCCGCGGCGCAGGAGTACAAATACACAGCGGATTCGGAGCGACAGCCCGGCGTTCCGCGCGGCGTGGTAACCGAATACGCCTGGAAGACCAGTAAGATTTTTCCGGGCACTGAGCGCAAGTATTGGGTGTACGTTCCGGCGCAATACAAACCCGAGAGACCGGCAGCGATGATGGTGTTTCAGGATGGCGCCGGGTACGCCACCGATACCGGTGCGTCGCGCGCACCGATCGTGCTCGACAATCTGATCCATAAGGGCGAAATGCCGGTCACCATCGGAGTTTTTATCGACCCGGGAGTACTGCCGCCCGTCCGCGCCGATCAACAAAGCCGCCTGAATCGCAGCTATGAATACGATTCGATGAGCGACCGGTATGTGCGGTTTCTGCTGGAGGAGATTCTGCCCGAGGTGGGTAAGCATTTCAACCTTTCGAACGATCCGAACGATCGCGGCATCGGCGGGCAGAGTTCCGGCGCAATCGCGGCGTTTACGGCAGCATGGCAACGGCCGGATGCATTTCGGCGCGTCTTGAGTTACATCGGCAGCTACACCGATCTGCGTGGCGGCAACATGTACGCGCCGCTAGTGCGCAAGACGGAGCAGAAACCGCTGCGGGTGTTTCTTCAGGACGGCTCGGCCGATCTGGACATTTATCCGGGAAGCTGGTGGGTCGCGAATCAGGACCTGGCGAGTGCGTTGAAGTTCGCGGGCTACGATGCGACTTTCGTCACGGGCACCGAAGGTCACAATATGCGGCAGGGGGGCCCGCTGCTGCCCGAAGCGCTGCGCTGGCTGTGGCGCGACTATCCCAAACCGATCGCGAAGCCGGTATCGACTGCCCCTCGGCACATCGTCACGGAGATTCTGGATCCGTCGAAGGACTGGGAGGTGGTGAGCCGGGGACATCGCTTCACCGAGGGTCCCGCGGTGAACGCGAAGGGCGAAGTATTCTTCACCGATATTCCGAATAATCGGGTGCATAAGATCGCGCTGGACGGAAAAGTTACGATATGGCGTGAAAATACGGCCGGAGCAAATGGCCTGATGTTCGGCCCCGATGGCCGGCTGTATGCGTGCCAGGACGGTAAGAAACGGGTGGTCTCATGGGGCGAGGACGGGTCGGAGAAAATTCTGGCGGAGGATGTGGGATCAAATGATCTCGCGGTCGACGCGAAGGGATACGTATACTTCAGCGATCCAGGGCAGAAAAAAGTGTGGCTGATCGCGAAGGACGGAAGCAGGCGCGTCGTGCATGAGGGAATCAATTTTCCGAATGGCGTGCGGCTGTCGCCCGATCATCAGCTTTTGTACGTCGCGGACTATCACGCGCGAGCAGTGTGGTCTTTTCAGGTGCAGGCCGACGGATCGCTTGCGAACGGGGAGCCGTTCTATTTTTTGGAGACCGCCGACGAGAAGTGGCTGCCGGCGCTCGCGGACGGCATGACGGTAGACTCGGAAGGATTTCTATACGTCGCCACGTCGCTCGGGATCCAAGTGTGCGATCAACTCGGCCGGGTGAACGCCATCATCAACAAACCGCAGCCGGGAGCGCTGGCGAATGTGGTTTTCGGCGGGCCGAATCTGGATACTTTGTACGTCGCGGCCGGCGACAAAATCTTCAAGCGGCAGATCCGCCGCAAGGGGGTGTTGCCGTGGCAGACGTCCAAACCTCCAGCAGGGCGACCTTAAGCGGCTGTTGTTCAGCGCACCGCGATCGGAGCGGCGCGGCTGGTCTGTCCCGCTACGGTTAGCGTCATGGGAACGGCGGAGCCCGGTGTAATCCCTGCGGGCACCACCGCGTTGACCTGGTAGAGACCCGAGGAACCTGGCGTGAGTCCGGCGAATCCAACCGGTGCGTTCTTGTCGCCGATGGTCACCGTCACAGGCGAAGCAGTGTTGGCCAGTCGATCGAGCGGCGTCTGCGAACCCGCGGCGACATTGATGTCGGTAGGACCGAGACCCGCGCAGTAAATCACCAGCGTGTCACCCGTCTGGGCCGGCGCGTCCGGAGTCACCAGGAATTGCGTTCCGTCGCTGCGCACGGCGACTACGATCGCGTTCGGCCCCGCGAGAAAAATCCCGGGCTGGGCCGCTGCGACGTCCACGGTCACGGGTTGCGAATAGGTCAGCCCACGCTGGATGTAGACCTGCTGCGGCGCATTGGCATTGATCCCGTACGGAACCAGGAAGTTGACCTGTCCCTCACTGACGATGTGAAGCGGCGCAATCTGACCGCCGATAATCACCTGCGTGTTGCCGAGCTGTTCCGGAAGGGGCAGCGTCTTGGCCTGATCGTTGCCATCCGCCAGACGGCTGCCGAAAATCGACACGAAACTTCCGGGCGCGAGCGGCTGATACGCCACGGGGTACGCGGCGCTGCCGATCGAACCTTGGGTGAACGCAGGTGGATCCTTGTCCGACTTCAGCGACCCGTCAATTTCGCGGGATCCGCTGATGCCCTGCTTCGAATCCACCGCGTCCAGGCGCAGGCCCACGCTCGACGATCCGCTGCGGCCCGAGGTCCACGTCGCCTGCCAGGTGCCGTCGTTCAGCGGCGAGAGAGAGATCGGAAGATCGCCATTGGTAAAGCTAACCGTGACCGATCCTGCGATTTGCGGATTGAAACAATCGTCGGTGACCTTCGCCGACAGCGCGACGGGCCAGCCGGCGCTGACAGAAAACGACGAGCCAAGTGAGGTCAGCGCAGGAACCAGACGTGTAGGCGTGCAGCCACCCGCAGAGCGACCGTCAGCGGGACTCGCGCTTTCGCCGGCGATGTTCGAACTCGCCGGGGCAGGAGTCGCAATCACGGTGAGCCGCACGGATTGGACGCGACCGTCTGAGAACTGAAAGTTCAGAACCTGGGTGGATGTGCCGGCGGGAAAACCTCCGGTGGGTTGAATCACCACGCGCGACGGCTGGCTCGGATCCAGCACGCCTTCGCGCGGCGCGACCAGTACGCTGAATCCCTGCGGGCGGCCGGTCACGTAGGTTTTCGAACCTGCACCGATGCTGTAGACCAGCAGCGACTGCGCGCCGGGCGGATCCGCGCCCACTGTGGCGTTGAACACCAGCTCTTGCGGCGCGACCAGCGCGCCTGGATCGGAGCCTGCGGGCAGCACCTCCAGAAAAACAGTAACTACCTGCGGCGTGTTCGCGGCTCCCGGCGCGATGATCCGCACCAGGCCGTAATAGTTTCCCGCCGCGAGGCCGGAGGCATCCACGTTCACCGTAACTTGCGGCGCGGCCGCGGCAGCATTGCTCGCGCCACTCAGCTTGTCGATCTGCAGCCAGTTCGGACCACCGGAGAGCGTGGAGGTCGATGCCGTCCAGTTCAGCACGCCGGTTCCGACGTTGACGACACCGAAGGTCTGCGACGGAACCACGCCGCCTTGCGCCACCGCGCTGAAACTCATCCCGGTTTGCGTGAGCCGCAGCGCTTGCGTCAGGGTGCTCACCGTCATTACCACCGGAATCACCAGCGTTCCGCCGGCGTCTCCCTGCACGCGAATGGTGCCGCTGTAAGTGCCCGCGGCCAATCCCGCGGGATTCGCTGTCACCGCGAGCGTCACCGGTTTGCCCGGGGTCACCTTACCGGACGCGGGCGAGACCGAGAGAAAATTCCCGCCCGTGGTGGTCGGGGCGGACGCAGTGAAATTGACGGTTCCACCACCGCTGTTCGAAATCCGCAGATTGGCCGAGCTGGCCGTCGCGCCGCGCGGAAACGTGAAGGAAAGATTCGGTTGATCGGTCGCGAGCTGCGGGGCTTGTGCTGCGCCGACCACGAAAGTAACACCCACAGTTAGTTTCGGCGGCGTCGCTGCGGCCGGCGTAATCGTCACCGTTGCGGTGTAGGATCCCGGCGCGAGATTGGTCGGGTCCGCGGTGAGCGTGAGCACACGCGGGGAGGAGGCACCGGTGGCGTCGACCGTCAGCCAGTTGCTTTTGCCGCCGGTATCGATGGCCACCGTGAAATCCAGACCAGCGAGGGATCCGGACACCGTGACCGTTTTATTGATGGGCGCGCCACCGCTCCCCGCGTTGAAACTCAAGTTCGAGGGCGCCACCTGCAGCGTCGCCGGCGCCGCCGGGATCACGCGAACGCGATAGTTGTATTCATCAGCGATGTACAGGTTACCTGCGGCGTCAAACGCCATTTCGTTGGGAACCGGAAGCGAGGCTGAAGTAGCGATCTTGCCGTCGCCCAATTGGTCGTTAGGACCACCCCCTGCAATGGTGGAAAGCGCGCCACTCTGAGTCGCCTTGAAAATGCGCCCGCTGATGTGACTTGCGATCAGCAGATTTCGGGCGCTATCGAATCGCAGCGCGGTGGGGAATCCGAGCGATCCCGATCCGTTGCCGAGAAACGTATTGATCATGCCGTCCGGTGTGACCTTGCGGATGCGATCCCCATTCGAATCCGAAATGAAGATGGTTCCGTTCCCGTCCACCGCCACGCCCGCAGGACTGTTAAACGACGCGTTGACGGCCGGCCCGCCGTCGCCGGAGCCGGAAGATACGCGCGTCCCGTTTCCCGCGATCGTCGTCACCGTGCCCGCGGCGTCCACCTTGACGACACAACAGCCCGAAAGCGCTACCAGCAGATTGCCCATTGCGTCGAACGTCATGGCGATGGGGTTGTTCACCTGCGCCAGCGTCGTGATGGTCCCGTCCGGCGTCACTTTGCGGATTCGGCCATTTCCCGTGTCCGCGATATACAGGTTTCCCGCGGTATCGAAGGCCAGGCCTTGCGGCGAGTTGATCGCGGCGAATGCGGCCGAGGAACGATCGCCCGAGAAAGCCGGCTGGCCGGTGCCCGCTACCGTCGAAAGAATTCCGTTCTTTACTTTGCGGACCCGGTGACCAGTGCGCTCTGAGAAATAAACCGCACCGGATGCATCCACCGCGATCCCATAAGGCAGGTTCAGCGGCGCTGCCAATGCCAGCACGTTCTCACCCGTGTAGCGATAATTTCCATTGCCGCCCACCGTTCGGATCACGTTGTCGGGCGTGATTTTCCGGATACGCGCGTTGCCGCTGTCGGAGATGTAAACATTCCCTTTGCCGTCAGGCGCCCCGAAGATCGGGCCGCGCATCAACGCCTTCAAGGCGGTGCCTCCATCTCCGGAAAAGCCCGCGGTGTTGATATCGCCGGCCAGTACGAAAGGAGTGGTCGCGCCGGGTTGCAGCTTCAAGAGCGCGTTGCCGCTCCCGATATACAGCGTCCCGTCGGCCTCCGCCGCAACCGTCTGGACATTTCCGGTCAGCACCCGCGTGGTGATGGTGCCGTCCGGCGCCACTTTGCGAATGCTTCCGTTGCCGGTATCCGCGATGTAGACGTTCCCCGCCGCGTCCACTGCCACTCCGCCTGGTGACGAAAGTTTCGCGATGGACGCGAGGCCGCCGTCGCCGCCGGAGCCCGCGATGCCAGTTCCCGCGAAGGTAGTAAGAATGCCGGCTGCAGAAATCTTGCGGACGCGCTGATTCCCGCCGTCGGCGATGTAAATGTTGCCCGCGGAATCGGCCGCGATTCCTCCGTTTGAAGCGATCTTGCCGCTGATCGCCGGTTGGCCGTCGCCCCCGAATCCTCCGAGTACACCAGTTCCTAGCAGCGTGCTGATGATGCCATCCGGCGTTATTTTTCGCACCTGTGCGCTGGTCATCACGTACAGATTCCCCTGTGGATCGGACGCCACCGAGAGTGGCGAAAAAATTCCGGCAGCCGTGGCTGGTCCGCCATTGCCAGAAGTCAGGAACGATAACCCGCAGAACCCGTTTCCGGCGGCGGCCACAATGATCCCGTTGGCCTGAATCCGGAGCGCCATGCAATCGTTGTTACTCACGAACACCGGATTCCCGTCGCGATCCAGGGAGATGTCGCGAATGGTGCCGAGCCCCACGCTCAGCGCCGGCTTTCCCACCGGGAACACGAAATCGGTTCCGGCGAAGGTCGTCAGGATACTTTGGGCTTGGAGCAGACTAGCGGCGGCCAGTCCGATTAGGACGGTTCTCTTGGTTGGCATTTTCGAAATTAAAATCCCCAGTTCCCGATTAGGAGATGATACCGCGGGTGCAGCGGCACTTGATTAGAGTTACGCCCCGTGGGGAAATTCAGATGCGCTCCGATAGCCGTAAACTGAGAAGCTGTGAGACGCCTCATCCTTTTATCTATCCTCGCCACGTTGACCTGGGCGCAAACGCCCCAGCGCCTAGAAGCCCTGCAGGGCAAAACCATCCTGCTGTTCACTCCGCATCCGGACGACGATACCTTCTGCTGCGCTGGCACGCTTTCGCTGCTGGTGAAGAACGGCAACAATGTCCGCATCGTCATTTACACCAACGACGACAAGGGATCCAACGATCCCGACATGACCAGCGAGCGCCTCGCCCGCATCCGTAAAGCCGAGGAGGAGGAAGCCTGCCGCATCATCGGCATTCCCAAGGACCACATCCAGTGGCTGCAATTTCACGACGGCATGCTCGAATACGCCAGCCCGCGCGATCTGGTGGAGCAGGTCACCGGCATCATCCGGCGCTGGCGGCCCGAAGTGGTCCTGGCGCCCGATCCCGGCGGCGAGTACGTGCGCTGGCACAAAACCGATCACCGCATGGCGGCCAACAACACCATCGATGCGATTCGTGCCGCCGAGTGGCATCTCTACTTTCCGAACCAGCGCCTGCACGACGGCCTGCAGCCCTGGAAAGTCCCGCAGGAGTTTTACTATTACGCCGGCAAGGATTCGAACTACAACGTCAACATCGATTCCGAGATCGAGAAAAAGATCGCCGCCGCGGCCGCGCACGTCAGCCAGTTCGAGCCGTCCATCGATAAGTATCGGCCCGACTGGGCAGCGGAAGACTTGGAGAAACTGAAGGCCCGCTTTCGCGCGCGCAAGGACGCGAGCGGTCACTACGTCGAGTCGTTCCGGTCGGCGCAGGGATTCAATCAGCAGTAATGCCGTCTAGCCCCAGCGTCCCGCCAGCGCTGCGCGGGATGACACTGCTCGATTCGCCGATCCACAACCGGGGAACCGCGTTCACCCGCGAAGAGCGCGCCCGTTACGGCCTGGACGGCCTGCTGCCTCCGCACGTCGAAACACTCGACGAACAGGCGGCGCGCGCCTATGAAGCCTACCTGCGAAAGTATGACGAGTTGGAGCGGCACATCTATCTGCGCGCTTTGCAGGACACCAACGAAACGCTGTTCTATCGCCTGCTGCTCGATAATCTCGAAGAAATGCTGCCGGTGGTTTACACGCCGGTGGTTGCGCTCGGCTGCCAGGGATTCAGCAACATTTATCGCCGCCCACGCGGCCTTTTTATCTCTTACCCGCTGCGCGATTCAATCCCGGAGCTGCTGCGCAATCGATCCAATCAAACGATTGATATCATCGTCGTCACGGATGGGGAAAGAGTACTCGGCATTGGGGATCAGGGCGTCGGCGGGCTGGGCATTTCGATCGGCAAACTTTCGCTGTATACGCTGATTGGGGGAATCCATCCCAGCCGCACGCTTCCCATCGTGCTGGATGTCGGGACCAACAACCGGGAACGGCTCGAAGATCCGCGTTACCTCGGCTGGCGCCACGAGCGCATCCGCAATCAGGACTATTTCGATTTCGTCGATCAGTTCGTGCGCGCGGTGCAGCAGGAACTGCCCGACACCTGCGTGCAGTGGGAGGATTTCGCGACCCCGCACGCGCGCCCGATTCTGGAGCGGTACCGCGACCAACTGCTCACCTTCAACGACGATATTCAGGGCACCGCAGCCGTCGTGATCGGCGCGCTGATGGGCGCGCTTCGCGTGGCGCGTAGTTCCCTCCAACATCAGCAGATCGTTTTCCTGGGCGCGGGCTCGGCCGGAATCGGCGTCGCTGACTACCTGCGCGCCGCGATGATCGAGGACGGCCTTTCCGAAGAGCAAGCCCGCCGCCGCTTCTGGATGGTCGATAAAGGCGGCCTTTTGCACTCCGGCCGCGCAGACCTCAGCGCTGAACAGCGCATCTACGCTCAACCTCACGACCGCGTCGCGGGCTGGTCCGGGCTTACGCTGTACGACGTGGTGCACAACGTGGACGCCACCATTCTGATCGGTCTCTCGACCATCGGCGGCACATTCACGGAAACCGTTGTTCGCGAAATGGTGCGCAAAACCGACCGCCCCATCTTCCTGCCGCTCTCGAATCCCACGGCGCGATCTGAAGCCGACCCTGCGGATCTGCTGCGCTGGACCGGAGGCCGTGCGCTGGTCGCCACTGGATCGCCGTTTCCGCCCGCCGAATTCGACGGCCGCCATATCCCCATCGCGCAGTGCAACAACGTCCACATTTTTCCGGCGTTGGGATTAGGCTTGGTGGCGTCGCGGGCCCGGCGCGTTACGGACGGTATGATGCTCGCGGCCGCGCGAACGCTGGGCGAAAACTCGCCCGCGGTGCTGGATCCCAGCGCTGCGTTACTGCCCGAGTTGTCGGACGTTCGACGTGTGGCCCGCGAAATCGCGGTCGCCGTGGGCCTCGAAGCGCAGCGTGCCGGAGTCGCACCGCAGATGCCCGAAAGCGAGCTGCGCGATCGCGTCGCCACCGGCCAGTGGACCCCGCATTATCCGCCGGAAGTCGTTGAGTAGCGCGACTTCGTCGCACGCTTGCGTTACAATGAACGCCACTCCATGGGTGACGATGATCGCTCGGTATCTCCGACCAGCGATCCTTTTGCGCCCGGTGACCTCTTTACGCCAGGCAGCCTGGTAGGCGAGCGCTTCCGCATCGTCCGCGAACTGGGCCAGGGCGGCATGGGAGTGGTCTATGAAGCGGTCGACGAAAAACTGGATCGCAGCGTCGCTCTGAAGTGCGCCAAGGCCGGGCACCGGAACCGTCTGCCCCCGGAAGCGCGCGCCGCCCGCGAAGTCAGCCACTTCAATGTATGCAAGGTCCACGACCTGCATACCGTCGCGACTTCCGAGGGCGACGCGGATTTTCTCTCCATGGAGTTCATCGAGGGCGAGACGCTTGCCGCGCGGATCCGTCGCAGTGGCCCGCTCCCACCGGCGGAGGCTCGCCAGATCGCGCGCCAGATCTGCGCGGGGCTCGCCCAGGCGCATCGTCAGGGCGTGATTCACGGCGATCTCAAGTGCGGCAACATTCTCCTCGCGAAGACAACGGATGGCAGCGTGCGCGCGGTGATCACCGATTTCGGGCTCGCGCGCGTCAACTTCGGGGGCGCGGCCGCCAAGGACAGCGGCGGTGGAACCGCGGAGTACATGGCGCCCGAACTGTTCCTCGGCGAGCGCGCCAGCATTGAATCCGACGTCTACGCGCTGGGTGTGATGTTTCAGGTCATGCTGACTGGCGAGCCGCCGAGGCGTCTCAGCGAAGCGCCTGCGCCGCAACCGCCGGCCTGGGAAGCGGGGTCGTTCGCGAGCACGAAAACCGTCGGCGCGAGAATCGCTCCCGCCGATTGGCAGCGAGAGATCGCCGATCTTCCCGCGCCCTGGAAAAAGGTCGTCACGCGCTGCCTGGCGGCGAAGCCGGAGGAGCGTTATGCGTCGGCTGAGCAGGTGTCGGGCGCGCTCGATCCGCGCCGCCTGGCGCTAAAGTTCGCGGCGGCCATCGCCGTGATCGCCGCACTCGCGTTCCTTTATTGGAAGTCGCAGGCGCTTCCACCGGAAACGCCGGTGCGTCTCGCCATCCTGCCTTTCTCCTCCGAAGGCGACGCGCTTCCAACTGCGGCGGGAATCGCGCATGACGTGGCCGATCGCCTCTCCGGCGCTCGGCGCAACTTCGTGGTGATCTCCCCGCGCGAGAATCTGAACCAGCGCGTCGATTCGCCAGAGAAGGCCCGCCGCACCGTCGGCGCCACGCATGCGCTGCAGACCCGGCTTCGCGCCGAAGGCGGACAAGTCATCGCGCAGGCCTCGCTCACTGATGTTGTCTCCGGCCAACCCTTCGGCGAACCGCTGAGCGGCGCCTACGCGGTGACGGACCCCGCGGCTTTGGCGAAAGCGCTGATCGCCACTGTCACGCAGGCGTTTCGATTGAAGTCGCGGGTGCCGCAGGAAACCGTCGCGCCCGCCGCTTACGCCGATTATGCGCAGGCCATCGAACTGCTGCGTCGCGATGGCATCAATGCCGCGCAGGCCATTCCGCTGCTGGAGCGCGCGATCGAGCGCGATCCGCGATCCGCTCTGCCTTACGCCGGCCTGGCCGAGGCGCAGTTGCAGCGCTTCGAGCGCGGCGAGGGCAACTCCTGGCTGGATCGCGCCGCCAGCAATGTCGTCAAGGCGAGAAGTCTCAACGCGGATTCGGTTCCCGTGCTGCTGGCTTCCGGCCTGGCCGAGCAGGAGCGCGGGCAGTACGAACGCGCGGTTCGCGATTACACGCGAGCTACGGAACTAAACCCCACCAGCCCGGACGCGTGGCGGCGCCTCGCGATCGTCTATGAAGTGACCAACCGGCGCGAAGAAGCCATCGCGACGTATCGCAAAGCGATCGCCGCCCAGCCCGACTACTTCCTTCAGTACCTCGCGTTCGGAAATTTCTATTTCAACCGCCACGAGTATTCTCAGGCAGAGCAGCAGTACCGTCATGTGACCGCGATCGCCCCGGAACTGGCGGACGGTCACATGAGTCTCGGAGTCGCACTGCTACGCGAGGGCCGCTTCTCCGACGCGGAGATATCGCTCGGCCGAGCCAAGGACCTGCGCCGGACCCCGCCGCTGGTTTCGAACCTCGGTTCGCTGTATTATGCACAGGAACGCTACGCGGAAGCCGTGGCGCTCTACCAAGAGTCCGTGGCATCCCAACCCTCCGCGTTGCGGTATCGAAATCTGGGCGACGCGTACCGGCAGCTTGGAAAAAAGAAGGAATCGATGCAGGCGTATCAGGCGGGAGAGAAACTCGCCGAGCAAGATGTGGCACGCAACCCGCGGCAGGCCTCGGCGCGCGTGCGGCTCGGGATTCTGTGTGCTTTTCTTGGGGAGAACCGCCACGCCGAAAGCGAGCTCTCGCAGGCCCTTTCACTCGATCCGGAGAATGCGGGAGTGATGCGGGAGAGCGCCATCGCCTACGAGTTTCTCGGTCAGCTCGACAAGTCGCTGGCCGTATTGCAGAACGCCCCGAGATACCTGCTGGAGGAACTCAATCGCCAGCCGGACGCAAAACAATTGCAGCACGACCCGCGATTTAAGGAATTGCTTCAGAGAAAATCAGCACAGTAGAAGAAAGGACCAACTCCATGCCAACCCCAGGCGCACAGAGCGCCAGCCAATCTCACCACATTGTGACTCTCAACTATGGCCCCGGAACCACGTTTACCGCGGATCCCCGGCTGATCACGGTTAAACAGGGACACACCATCTCCTTCAAGTTGGGTAACGGCCAGCCGAACGGTAAAGTTCGAGTGACCTTCAAGCCCAGCGACCAGGGTCGCTTTTCCACGCAGGTGTTCCACGACGGCGATCCGGACGTGCGCGTCACGGCCAACGTGACCCAGACGGTCCGCACCACCTATCTCTGTGAGCTTCTGGTGAACGACAAGGTGGTCGCCCACAGTGCGGACGCCGGCGGCGAAGTCGAGCTGGCTCCCGGCACTTAGATTTACCCAACATTCTGCGAACCTTGGGGTGCATGCACCGTATTAAAGTGCATGCACTCCCTGATGACACAGGTCCGCCTGGTGGGCCGGCGGCTGGCTCGCACTCCGATGTTCACCTTTATTACGCTGCTGACGCTCGCGATCGGGATCGGCGCCAACAGCGCCATCTTCAGCGTCATCAATGGGGTGCTGCTCAAGCCGCTGCCCTTCGACCAGCCGGAGACACTGGTGGGCGTGTGGCACACCGCGCTCGGTCTGGGCTTCAAGAACCTCAACGCGTCGCCTTCGACGTATTACACCTACAAAGACGAAGGACGCACTCTCGAAGACCTCGGACTTTGGAATACCGGCACCGTGACGGTCACTGGGCTGGCTGAGCCCGAGCGCGTCCCCGTGCTGAACGTCACCCGCGAGGTGCTGCCCATTCTGCGCGTGCAACCCGTGGTGGGCCGCACCTTCTCGCAAGAGGACGATTCGCCGAAAGGCGCGAACACCGTGATCCTCACCTATGCCTATTGGCAGCGCAAGTTCGGCGGCGATCGTTCGGCGTTAGGGAAGCGTTCCGGTTCCTGGATCAGAATCCAGCGCTGCTGCTCCCACAGCAATTGGATCGGCAAAAGACTTTCGTAGGACAGTTCAGTTATCAATCGGTGGCGCGTCTCAAACCCGGAGCGACCGTCGCGCAGGCTAACGCCGATGTCGCGCGCATGTTGCCGCTGATGATGAACAAATTTCCGCTCCCGCCCGGATTCACAGCGCGCATGTTCGAGGAAGCCCGCATTGGTCCCAACGTGCACCCGCTCAAAGAGGACGTGGTCGGCGACGTGGGCCAGACCCTGTGGGTCATCGCCGCGACGGTGGGAATTGTGCTGCTGATCGCGTGCGCGAACGTGGCGAATCTGCTGCTGGTTCGCGCCGACGGCCGGCGTCAGGAACTGGCCATTCGCGCCGCGTTGGGCGCCGATCGTGGCCGTCTCGCCCGCGAACTGCTCGGAGAGAGCATTACGCTGGGGCTGCTGGGAGGCGCGCTTGGGCTGGGCCTCGCTTACGCAGGCCTTAAATTACTGGTCCAGATCAACCCCGGAAATCTCCCGCGGCTGAACGAGATTACGATCGATCCGACGGTGGTCCTGTTCACGCTGGGGATTTCGTTGCTGGCGGGCGTGCTGTTCGGCCTGATTCCGGTGTTCAAGTACGGCGGACCGCGACTCGAAAGCGCGCTTCGCCAGGGTGGCCGCGCTTCCAGCCAAGGTCGCGAGCGCCACCGCGCGCGGTCGATCCTGGTGGTCAGCCAGGTCGCGATGGCGCTGGTGCTGCTGATCAGCTCGGTGTTGATGATCCGCACCTTCCAGGCGCTGCGCAAGGTGGAGCCGGGCTTCAAGAATCCGGCGGAAGTGCTCACGCTGCGGATCGCAATTCCGTCGGGCGTCGTCAAGGATGACGAACAGGCCATCCGCACGCACCAGGAAATCCTGCGGCGCGTCTCTGAGATTCCGGGCGTGAGTTCGGCCGCGATCACTACCTCCGTCACCATGGACGGGAACAACAACAACGACCCGATCTTCTTCGAGGACATCCCTTCACCCGAAGGTCAGATTCCGCCGCTGCGTCGCTACAAATCCATCGCTCCGGGGTTCTTTCAAACCGTAGGCCGGCCACTCGTGGCGGGCCGCGACGTGACCTGGACCGACATCTACAACAAGAATCCGGTGGTGTTGATGTCCGAGAATTTCGCGCGCCAGTATTTCAAGGATCCGCGCGCCGCGATCGGAAAGCGCGTGCGTGAGCGTCCGCAGGGCACCTGGCGGGAGATCATCGGCGTGGTGGGCGATGAGCATGACGATGGCGTGGATCAAAAAGCCACTACGGTAGTGTATTGGCCCATCATGATGCGCGATTTCTGGGGAGAGAAGGTCATCACCCAGCGCAACTTGGTCTACCTGATTCGCAGCCCGCGCGTCGGCTCCCCGGGCCTGCTCGACGACCTGCGAAAGACCGTCTGGGCGGAGAATCCGAATCTGCCGCTGGCCAATGTGCGGACGCTGGAGGAAATCTATTCGCGTTCCATGGGACGCACGTCCTTCACACTGGTGATGCTGGCGATTGCCGGGAGCATGGCGATGCTGCTGGGGATCGTCGGGATTTACGGCGTAATTTCGTATTCCGTCGCCCAGCGCACGCGTGAAATCGGCATCCGCATGGCGCTGGGTGCGCGCCAGGAATCGGTGCGCGGGATGTTCGTGCGGCACGGGCTGCTGCTCACCGGCCTGGGTGTGGCGTGCGGCATGGGCGCGGCGGTCGCGCTTACGCGCCTGATGTCGTCACTACTGTTCGGGATCAGCCCGCTGGACCCGATAACCTACGTCGTGGTTCCCCTCGGCTTGCTTCTCGCAGCATTCGTCGCGAGCTATCTGCCGGCGCGGCGAGCCACGGTGATCGATCCGGTGCAAGCGCTCCGCTCTGAGTAGCCGACGGCTACCCTTGGTTGGCGCGACGAACGATGAAAGCAGCACCATTCGTCTCGCGGCGGGGTGTTTGGGCTGAACATCAAGCCTATGGCTACCCTCGGTCAGTGCGTGCCGCGGA
>WNFL01076770.1_pt2 | contig 22128 bp, 27 predicted proteins | sample 5400361 | NCBI WGS metagenome assembly WNFL01 (sample SAMN13153351, study PRJNA577476) | soil metagenome | isolation source: 40 cm soil on Douglas fir-dominated hillslope | place: USA:California | collected 2013-09-17
ACTGGCATCGATTTCGTCGGATACCCTCTTTGCTTCTCGCTCCCGAGCCTCACGTTCTGTCCGCTGTAGGAGGGTCTCGTCGACTGGGGGCGCCATGAAACGTGCAAAAGGGTCTCCATGCAACTGTGAGCGCTTTCGAGACTTTCTTCGGCGGTCCTCGACGTCAGGTGGCGGCGAGGGAGAGGGAGAGGGAGAGGGGTCGGTGTGCCCGGACATGGGTCGGTCGAGGAGAGTAATGAGGACGAGAGCAGCGGCGGGAGATTATCGAACAGCAGAGGGGAAGAGAAGGAGTGAAGGAGTAGAAGGAGTAGAAGAGCGTTTGGCTGCTGGTGTCAAATACCAGCAGCCAATTCAGGAACGCGTATTGCGCATCAAACAAAACAAATAAATAAAAATACAAAAATACAAATAAAATAAAAAAACAGTCGAGAAGAATAACCACCATGATAATGATAATGAAAATGATGATGATAATTACGATGATAATTACAATAATTGTACTTATAATGACGATATTGATGTTAACTAATCTACTATTACTGCATTTTACATTTTCCCTTTACCTTACTTTACGTACTCACAACCGCCATCACGCAAATCGCAAATACCCGTCCTCCGCCGGCGGCACCTCAAAAAACCTTTTCCAGACGAACTCTAACCGAACCCTATGAGAACTATATAGCCTCACCTCACTCATTATTCTCCACATTCTCCGCCTTCAGGCTCGGCAATACCCGCCCCTCTCTGCTAATGGCTAATGAATGCCTCGTTCCGTAATTTACGGGTCGGTCGTCGGCGTCGTGTCAACTGGGCGATCAGACATCAGGCGTCCATCCTCGCTCCCTCGCTCCCTCGCTCGCCCGCGCGCGCAATAACGAGCGACCTTTAAGCAGGGAAGCAACAAGCTCGACCGGCAGAGAGTGTGCCGAACGCCGAACGCCGAGCGCCGAGCGCAGCAGAGCAGAGTAGAGCAGAGCAGAGCCCCACGCGTAGCGTAATCTCACGTCTGCCCTAGCAACGACTTCTCGTATGCCTCACCTGACACATTTTTCTCACCACCTTTGTCGTGTCGGAGCAAAAAAACTATTTCATGCGATCGCAGGGTCGCCTATCTCAGGACGAAACGTGAAATTCCATTTTGACATGCCACCCTCGTTTCGAATACGGGCATTCGTTGAATTGAGTGTCTTTTCTGTTTGGCTCGCCACCATCAAGCAATATTCGCTTTCTCAGCTTCAAGACGTGATTATTATAACCGACTTGCATTCCAAGCCACTGCTGCACTCCATTTCCAGGGGAGCAGTCCTGCTCAGCGGTCAGCGACAGCGACATGAGAGAGACAAATCAAATTCGTATTCCGCGTCCCGTCCCCCGTCCGTAGGTCTACAACGGCCCACTGCGTCATTTGTTGACTCTAGTTGGGCTTCGTATCGGCGTGGGGATTGAATAAAATAAACGGTTAATAAACGGTTAAAGCGTTGCGTTTGCTTGTAGGCCAGCCACAACAGTGGCCTGAATGTCCAGAACTTGGCACAATTAAAAAATTTGTTACTAATGCTAAGAAGCAGTGATTTTCACTGACAGGTCGAAGAGACAGGCCGAAAGGGTCTTACATATATCTTGGCTGGAGATATAGACCTGGCAATTATTATAATAGGTGTCTTGCATCATGGGCCGCTATGGAGCGCTATAGAGCGTCAGCTGTCCACTTGTGAACCACTTTGGTATGCCGGTTGGTAAACAGGGCCCTTGAATGGAATCGCTTGAGAGGCTTCGCGGAAGGAAGTGTATCACGATGTACACAACATATTGATGAATATGTGTTCTGCTGAAGTTCTTGAAATGGTGTTTTTGGGGTTTTTGAACAGCCCTTCGCTCAACCAACCCTTCTTTAACCGATTCATCGATTCGCGCCATCGCCGTATGTGGACCTCAGCGACTTGTGTACATCTATCCGCGTGACCATGCCAGAAGTATATGGACGCCTTTGTCGAAGCAGCGGTAGCCTTCTTACCAGGGTCCCGTTACAATTCCTTCGGTTGCTGGCATGAACTTCTCCGCGACGCCCGACGACAGACATCGCCCTAGAACTTGGCCTCCACCACCTCGCCCGCGATGACCCAGCTAACAACCAAGATAATTACTCGGATACTTGTTGTAGCCGCTCTTGCCGTTTCACCCGCCCGGGCATACTGCTATTATGATTCGTGGGTCTTCCAAAGCTGCGGCCATCAACCTTGTTACTAACAAGACGCTGGACCTGTAGATGGGGGTATTATCAATGCAGTAATGACCTCTCTTACACTGCCCGCGTGTTGATCGGTCTTGGCATTTGTGCGTTCACTACTCTGCCCAGTGCTCAGTTTTGGCCAAAATGCTCACAATCCCACTTTAATTTAGTGGCCTTTTGCGTCGCCCTTGTAGGAGGGATCTTCATGAGACGGCGTAGTATCACGCGTGCGCGGAACATCGCGTATCTGCAGACTCATCAGCAGCAACCAGGACAGTTTCCCCCGCCTCAACCAGGGGTATGGGGGAATCCGACCCCTCTAGGGCCTTCGTATCCACCAAAGAACGAATATCCTGTTGGATACCCAGGGGGGTTTGCCACGCCGCAGGAACCTCCCAAGACGTACAATCCCAGTCAGCCTGCAGTGAGTATTGTGCACCACTCATCACCCCAGCCGGTTGTGTGCTGACTTGTACACCAAGTATCCCCATGCTAGCACTTCCCCGCCAGGTTATTTCGAGGGCCCACCAGGGGCACCCCCCGCGGTCAACAGTGAAACACGTCCGAATCAACCTCCTATTCCATATCATGTATAAAACCACCATAATCCGTCCCATCACCTGAACCTGCTATGACTCGTAATATTTTCTTAGGCGCTTTCATACTTTGTTTCGAATATATGGACTTGAACCACGTGTTCTACATGTCTCCTCGTTTAGCTATATCTAATGTGTTCTTATCTCGTACTGGATCCCAATTGCGAGCGTAAAATATCTTCTGCAACTTGACCACGACCGCTCTGATGGCCCAACGCGCACAGAATGCGCAAGGAAACGCGGAAGTGGAAACGTCGCTCTTGAAGACGATATGGAGCGTTGGCCAGAAGGTGCTCCTCGCAGGGGCCGTCGCCCAGCTGGGTATGCAATAAATCTTTCAAAGTCAATTTTCCTTCCGTCGCTCATGACTACAAATTCTATGCACGCTACTATGGAAACGCGGATAAAAATAGCTGGCAACTACCTCCGATCCCGTGCACCACAGCCGGAGCTACCAGTCCCAGTTGCACATGAACCGAATGTACCGGCAGAGCAGCAGCAGCAGCAGCAGCAGCATTTCGCACCTATAAACGGATCCCCAGCATGGGCATCTGGGAGCAACCTCTCCATGCATGTCTACTTTTCTACTTCGCCTGTGGGCGACGTGTTCGGTGTGACGAATCGCAAGAATTGGGGCGAGGCTGAGGCCACTGGGGGTGGGTTCCCACATTGGACTTGGGATAACATTACATATGGAGATTGGGCGGACTCGAGGAAGATTGATGTGATGGTGGAGATTCCACAAGTAAGTATTGCATTGCGATGAAAATGGAGAGTGGTCGGCGGGAGGTATATATTAATCTCATCTCGTTTCATTAGGCTGTAAGGGACAACAGATCTGCGTTGTGGGCAGACGTGTTCTTGACGAAGGAAGATGCGCATCCAAATCCGACAAACCCTAAATATGACCCCAAGTCGGTGCATCATATCCGTAAATGTATGTAGAGGTCTATTCACTCCTATGGGAAGGGCATCAATTCTCGCGACTGCCCCCACACATGGAACCTTCTCTAACGTTTGCACTCTAGTATTAACGCGGTATATCCCTAAACCCAAGATTAGGAAAGAACATAATCTCCTAGGGGCCAAGAAAGAAGGAGAAGAGGTCGAGGAGACCGAACCAGTTGATGTAGGCCCTCTAAGTCTGGCCGTATGATTCATACCCTCATAATTTACAGCAACCAGACTTAATCTTACCCTATTGGCATTCGAATCTCACTCTTGCGCTTATCTCCGACTTCCCGACCTTGCCTCTGCAAAAGATGGCGCCTATGGTTGTTCCTCGTAGGTACAATACCTTACGATATCTCCACCTCTCACCCAGATGTTGCCTTGCGTAGATATTCACATAACTCCGGGTCGCGACACAACGGGCCAGACCGCGTTCTACTATCCAATAGTCTTCCCGAATGACTTCTGGCACCTTCGCTCCCAACTAGTGGAAATCAACGCTACCTACCCAGCCGACCCGGACGAGCGGCTCGTCCTCCCGCTCTCCGTCGAGTTTCAGCCAATGGGTTTCGTGAAGATGCAGCTTTTTGCGAGTATGACGCATGGATTTGAAGAAGCCGCAAAGAATGGGCAGGGCGCGAGCGAGCTGGATGAAATCAAGCGCATGCTTATAGAGACCAACCCGTATCTCCTTATATTGACCGCGTTGGTCAGCGTGTTACATGTGGTGTATGTCCTGGTTCAGCCCGAAAAGCTACAAGCACCCTCTAATTGGCATTTGTACATGCTAGGTTCGAAATGCTGGCATTCAAGAATGACGTGTCTCACTGGAGGAAGAAAGAGGAGTTGGTGGGCGTGTCGGTTCGAACGGTATGGACCCTTCATGGTCCCACTAGTTCTCATCCTGATGAGTTTCTTCTCAGATTATCACAAATGTCGTCGTGCAAACCATCATCATGCTCTACCTCTTGGATAATAACACGGAAACAAGTTGGATGATTCTCTTCGGCCAAGGCATGGGTATCGTCATCGAGGCGTGGAAGGTTACAAAAGCAGTCGATATACAGCTTGTTCGTGCTCCGGCTGGCTCCAATTTTCCGTACACAATTTTAATCCAGGGTGAGCCAGAGAAAGGGGTTTGGTTGCTTGATATTAATTTCACCCCTAGACAAGCACGTCTTGACTGAGGACGAAAAGAAGACACAAGAGTACGATAAACTCGCGTTCCGCTACGTTTCCTATGGTGCCATCCCATTGTTAGCAGGTTACACAATCTATTCCCTTATCTATGAAGCACACCGGGGATGGTACAGCTTCGTCGTCTCTACACTGACGTCTTTCGTGTATATGTTCGGATTCGTGAGTTTGATTGGCATGTCAATTTACAGGCTGTTTGGCGTGCTAAGTCCTTACAGGTCCAACTTATTCCGCAATTGATCATCAATTACAAGTTGAAGAGTGTCGCACATTTGCCCATTAAGGCGATGATTTACAAAACGCTCAGTACTGTTGTGGACGATTTCTTTGCGTGAGCTTAATTCCTCCGAATGCAGAACCACGCTGAACGACTTTGAAGCTTTTGCATCAAGATGCCGTTCCTACATCGACTGGCTTGCTTCCGGTACGTTTATCTCTATCGGTGATCAATGAACTCGCTAAATTTCCTTGTATAGCGATGATGTTGTCTTCCTTGTCTTCCTATATCAACGCTGGATATACCGAGTGGACAAGACTCGTGCCAACGAATACGGGCAAATTGCCGCTCCAAACGAAAAGGATGCGGTCACTGGAGAATCGAAGAAGGATAAATGAGCGCGGCTCTCATTCATGGATGGAATGTCAAAGCTTAGACATTCTTCTCTTCCCATGGTAGACAAGGTTTGTATTGGTCCGTGTATGCACTGTTCAAGGCTGAGGGACCCTCTCTCATTGTACTCCAAGAGATGGCCACAGCGCCAAATCTAGAATACATTATAAAACCACATCGCTGCTACAAATAGGGTCACTCAGAACGTCCAGAATAGATGCATGCAAAGAGGTGAATTCGAGAGAAGGCAGGCGTGTGTGACAGGGCTCCACTGCTACAGGAACACGACCTGTCCTGATGAAATAAGCCTCTACTATTGCCTCAGAAAAGTGTTTGAGGAAGTCAGCGCGACCTTGCGGTGTCTGCGCTTATATCTATTGATGACCGAGAGATCCATGTCGCCTGTCCTACTCCGTTGATCCGTAAAGGCGGTTCTTTTGACAACAAAAGCAAGCAACAAAGCAGTCAGGTCAAACTTTCTTGCTTTGTTGTCAAAAGTTGGAACGAAACTTGTGACTGTTACTAGTGTCAATGATGGTTGCGGGCGGGACCAAGCGGAGTATATGGGCGCAGCAGCGTCTCAGTGGTCTATACTAAGCGGTGTATTGCGTCTCAAATTTGTATCCAATCAACGCGATCAATCAATCTGCTCGCTCCATCGAAATCGCAGGGTACCACATAGAATACGAGAATAACCGCAAAGTGTTTTCTTGTAAACGTGCCAAGAATATAAGATCTGCCATGACTGAGAACTCTTGGCCAGCACCGATAGCAATTGCACTGCTTCGAGAATTGACCACCCTGTCTTTCATAGAAGCTGATCAATACTGAGATAACAGAGACTCTGAGATATTACGTTGACTACTCTTTATTACTCTGTGGGCTATGTGGAAATCATGAAACATAACACAACAAATAACATACACGTAGCCAACCAAGAGATAAGGTGTTGATCGAAGGTGCTGATTGCGGACCTAGGAACCAAGTGCTGGAACGTGATGTATTTTATGTGAGGTAACTATATTCCATTTTGGCCGGACAAAACAGTTAATCATTTCAATGACTCCCAGAAGGACCATCTACCTTATCTTAACAATGACGAGACTAGGATGCACTGATTGGAGATTGGTTTTGGTTTTAATTTTGGTGGGCAGGTCCGTTATAACACCCAGTGGGCCCAGAGATCGACAGGCCGTAGCTGTCCGGGATGCCCAGGCATGGTAAAAGGTTTGCATTTGCTATCGTGTGTAATACATATTACCCTTTCCTACTCAAATCGCTGTTCAATGGCTCTTATTCACTCCCGCAAGTACGGCGGGAGCAAAGGAACATTCAAATAGGGACAGGTCTCAAATTGAGTGTTGGAATGTTAGTGTTCTCGTCACAAGAGTACACCGCGTGATTGCTGCCCCCCCTCGATCTTTTCCTTTGCTTGTTCTTTTTCTCTTGGAGTTTCTGGGCTTTCGTCTAATGTATATAAGCTCTCTATTCCCGCCCAGAAAGGCTCAGCCGCTTGTTGTGGTATCCTTCGAACCAGAGCTTCGATTCCGTCATTGGGTGATCACGACGAGCACTGAATTTGCTCAAGGTTTCCAACCTGTTGTATGGATCCCATAAAAGAGAGGTTTAGCTTCATATTCAAGTTGCTACGCGGTACTGTTCCCACATATAAATATGATGTGTATGTTTTCTGAATGTCAGCGTTTCCAGTTAGGTACACTGACTACATGACGGTTAGTTGAGTGATTCAACGGCCAATCCAACTGCAATTACAGGAACTGAAACCATCGAACGCCCAGTTCAACAGTTCGACAGCCCAACAACCACTGTGGAACGGTTGAGCTCTTGGACTGGGTAGTAAGTCCACACTCCCTGATCCTAGCTGGTCACTTGGCCCTTCCCCTTTCCACTAAGGCGCGCATTCATCATGAATTTTTGTGTTTAGTCCCAATGTGAAAGGAGAATGAAATAGGTTAAAGAGTTAAAGAGACGTGCACAAGTGACCGGCACATGACCTGCTGAACTGCTAAGGGGCGGCCCCGCCTCCGGCTAAATAGAGCCGACAAACCCTCCTCCCGTCCTATCATCACCAAAAAACAAGGCTGATCTGGCAGTCTCCCCGCCGGTCATTACCCAGACTGCAAGGCCAAGAGAGCAAGCCCTTGAGCCCGGTTCTAAACCGGATCCCCTCCGGCTCCGGGTCAGTTCCTGCCTGCCTGCCTCGAGTTCTCATTATTCGCGTTCGCCGGTGCGGAAAACAATCCCGCGGAGGTCCAGCGAGTGTTCAAGATTTGAAAGATGGAGGGAGGGCGACACCTGGGCAGGCTTGGCTATTTTTTGAACAAGCTAGCGCCATCTATGCCGACTTTAAAGCATTGGGGGGGTCGCCATATGGCGCATATGGCGCATGAGTGGTTGACGTGGTTGACATAGTTGACATGGCATGGAAGATGGCCCCTGAAAATGAATGAATTGGGGCTGCGATCGGATTGGCGATCACTTTGCTTCGCGGCTTCCGTGGTGCTCACAAGCGCTTCGGATTTCTTTTTCAGTCATCTGGTTGGTGGGTTGGCCCTCAGCGATGAAGAGCCGGTGCAACCGGTGCCCGCCGATGTATGAAAGAGACTGTCACCCCGTGCGCCGAATATGTTCAGATCAAGGTAGACTAACGCATGGCCGTTCTCCCGTGGAGTTGGGCATGAGGATTTCCAGCGCCACGTTGGCCAAGCGATGCAGCATGATGGGTGTCTGCAAAGTGCGTAACCCCCATATGGTCATCATCGTAGCGTTTCTTTTAGACGTCCGGCTATTCCCCACGTCCTTTTCTGCCGGCTCGCTCGCTTTACAAAACCCACCCCCGTTTCATCCCGTCCAGCTTTGCAACCCAGTCGTTCCTTCTCCCTGGTCTGGCCTTACCCTCACTCGCTATTGTCCTCCACCGTCCTCTGCGCAGGCCCAGGCCCCTATACTGCCAGGACCGCCTGTCGCTAATCTCAGAGCACCCCCCTACCACTAGCTCTCCCATTCTCCTCCATTCGTTCGTAATATGAGCAACGTATCCCCCTCTGCTATGCTCCTTTGGAGCGTCCTGTCTTGTGGCGATATGATCGCCTTCAAGTGAGTCACCCGCCTCGTTTCCCAAATCCGCCAAGGTCGCTCATCACCCGCACAGTGTCTCAGGTGGAACTCTGGTCAGACTCCGGGTGCTTTCAAGAGGGTAATGACTTATGGCTATCTTATGGCTATCCCCTGTATTGGTGCGCCAGCTTCCACCCTAAGCCGCCGCCTCTGCCTAACCATGCCATTTTTCGTAGGTTTCTACGCTATGCTCATGGCCAAGATCAAGTACGAAGAAGGCTATGTCGATCTTCGTGTGCTGGGATATGGTATAATACCAAAGCCTCACCAGTTGTGGTCGACAGCAAACAGAAACTGGCTCCTTCCATTGAGTCTGGTGTTTGCTATCGGCTGGTCTATGGAAATCACCTCCCACCTTGAGGAGCTTGCATTTTGGCTCTTCTTATTGCACCAGGTGCGTATAGTGGAGACCCCATTTTCATCGTTTAGCGAAAGCCCGATCTAATCACCTTACATACAGGGACCGAGCCAGCGCCACTGGTTCTCAAGTTGGGAGTTCCGAGGTTGGGTCCTCGGTTCAGTGATGGCCGTCGCGGGTCTCCCAACCCTGGCGTTCCTCCTTCGCGGCAATGTCGACCAGCAAGAAGCCTGGCTCTTCTTTGCTGGGTCGATCGGCTCTCTCATCGTCACCCTCTGGTCCCTCGTCGTCCTTTGGAAATTCCCGGCCTTCTTGCGTCGCGTCCGGTCCGAAGGTGCTGACGCGGAGGTTGTGGTACGCCTCTCAACGTTCAATGAGCTAAATGTGCGTTATTATCGACTTAAAACGTTGAGAAATTGCTAACACGACTCTCAGCGCATCCGCGTCGCTTTCCGTTTCATTTTCAACGCCTCTCTCCTCACATTGGCTGTCGATGCATTACTCCCTGGCGGAAAGATTGTCAACATGAACCTTTTCGCGGTGGACTTGCTAGCCATGCTCGCTGGACTTGGAGTCATCACCTCTTCTGTCCTTACACTTTTGGTATGTCAAGACGTACGTTCGTTAAGCACCTCCTAATTTTCCTTGTAGATTTTCTTCCCTCGCTCTTTTGCCAAGGAAGCCGGTTACAAGGCTAAGACGATCTCGATCAAGTCTGGAGCCCAAACCACTGTGCAAGACTACAACCACTCGCCGACGAGCTCGACATGGGGCGGTACCTATAATCAAGAGCTGGATCAGCCCGGCCTCGGACCTTCCCCGTATGGACGGAATGCGCAGCCAGAGGTGGCCTCTCCTCAGCAACAGCAATACAGGGTTCTCCACAGTCAAACCATGCCCCTGCGGCCTCTGGCACCTGCACACGGAGGCGTTGGTAGTGGCCCACCACCATGGGAGGTGGGGGTCAGAAGCGCAGGCGACGTCGAAGCTGGATACCACGACCCCAACTCCTACATCAAGATGGAGAGCCGACCGTACATAGGAGAAGATAAAGTCAGCAGCCCTACAGTGAAGCTGGGAGTACCCAAGCGCCCCCAGAGACCTGCCACAAATGTTCTGAATCCATTGGTACGCACTTGGTGTCATCTCTTCGGTGCGAATCTGACTAAATGGCCTTCAATAGATCCTGTCCTACACATCACCAATTGATATGATTGATGGTTACGCCGCCGCTCCCAGACCACGTCCTTCACCCACACATTTCTGACACCTTTTTTTTTCGCATAATTATTGATATTACGACTGCCCCCAAAGTGATCGTCGCTCGGAATCGTGTTTGCTCGATAGAGCCAGGCGTGTGGGTTTGGATGAGTGTATAGTAATGTAGATAATGTAGATTGGATGCAGGTAACCATGAAAAAATAATGCGATGCCCCGTGGTGGGCAATTATCACCGTTTTATGACATGGCGTGCTCTGGACAATATCTTGATGGAGAGATTAGGTATGATATGATCATTTCTCACTCCTTGTCTTCCAAGCACATACGTTGTTGACATTCCATGATTGTATTTAGTCGCACAGGAACATTACCCGTCACGTCACGAATCACTTGGTGAGATAGAGTGAGTCTGATCGGCCGTTGTAATTCACGTTGTGTCGTGATCGTTGGTCGTTGTTGCCACGACACGGGTTGACAATTCTAGAGTGTGTTCACACCGCTCACGGTTTCGAACGCCGACCTATGGACACAGCCCAGTGTTTCTGAGCGACCACCCTCCGTCGTACCTGTCCCCCATCACTTGCGCTCCATCGTTCCCTGGGGCGGATATCAGTTCCCCTTTCTCTTTTTGCGGTATCTAGCCACCCCGGCGCAACTGTGCTAACGAAACTTTTTCTTCAAGCTGGCTTGCCTAGCTAATTAATCGTCCACTGGACCTTCCAACACGCGGTGCGTCCCTTGGGGTTGCTTCAGATTATTATTATCATTATTATTTCCTTGCTAATCTCGGTCGCTCTCCAGCACACCGAACCTCTCATGATCGGTGGCCGTTTAATCTTTTTCGCTTATTTTCTTTCTCTTTCTCTTTACGCAAATCACGCGCTTGCGCAGGTTACGAACATCACCTTCTCGGATCGCCCCACCACTTGTAGCCCTGTGACCGTCTCATGGAAAGGAGGCACCCCGCCTTTTACGGTTGTGTTCTCAACAGTAGATGCACTCAGAGCCGATGGCACTATCCAGGGTTTTCCTGTGCAGGTGTCGGGAACCGGCAACGCTCGGAGGGTCGTTTGGACAGCAGCTATCCAAGCCGGAGAGGTTCTAGTCGCAATCGTCCGTGACGGATTGGAGCAGAATTTTGTCTCCCCGAAAAGGGTCGTGCAAGCCTCCAATAATGTCACTTGTCTGTCCGCTCTGGTGCGTGGTCCTTTTTTTTCGGTCTCATTGAGTGATGCAACGATAACAAAAACCAATAGACATCAACGGACACCCCGACCGCTGCCATTGTTCTCCCATCCTTGTCGACCCGTCCAATCGGGACTTCAACAAATCTTATTTCCTCCGCGACTCTAGTACCCGCTGAGGCGTCAAATCCACTAATCACGAACCCGTAAGTTGGTGTACAGGTAGAAACCCGTTTATTCACCCAGCCCTCAGGAAGCACATCATTGTACTTCCGGTGCTTTTGACGCTCTTCACTATTGGGAACGTGATCGGTATCTCCGTCTATGGATTCTATATCTACAGGGGCGGTGCTACAAGGCGGTCGGACACACGCTATGACGACATAGAAGGAGGTCGTTATGGAGGAAATACACGCCTACGGGTATTAGGCACCTTCAGCAAAGAGCTGGGTAGGAACATCACTCGCAAGATCTCTGCAATGAGCCCTCAAATTTCGCGCCGCCCAACCGCGGTGGTCGAGACTGAGAAGCCGGAGTCTTTTACCATCCAAGGAGAAACTTCACCCTCCACTCCACAAGAGGTATTACAACCGTCCTCAGGAGGTCGTGCAGATGTCGTGGAGCCAAGTTTTATCATTGGAGTGCCGATTATGACTGTTCGCGCGATATCCGCGTCCCGGCCGACGAGTAACGCAACCGTTTCGTCAGCGAGCGGGATGATGGAGACGGGCACAGGTTTGAGCCCTCCTCCACCTATCTCTACCCCCAACGGCAAAGGTCTACGGCCAGCACCGTCCAAGTCGAGTCTACGGGGTCTGAACAGACCTTTGCCAATACCACCAGCTTTGGATCTGAGTCGTCAAGGAACCCAGCGCCAATCTGGTCTCCCCACGGCGAACAATCGCCTAGAGGCTATGCGGCCGAGGAGCAGGTCCAAAAGTGCTATTGCAGCCGACCCAAACCACGAACTTATCTCTTCAACCACTCGACGAAGAGCAAGCGCAGGGGCGATTGTGGCATTGGACGCACCACCTGCCCACTTTGCCCAAGTGCCTATATCTGCACTCCCTCCAGCGACTTCGTTTTCATTTAACACCCGTACTTACAGCCAAATCAGTGGGCGCCGATCCGTTGCGCCCGCCACGGGAATCCAAGGTTCGTCAAGGAGGAGACCGAATACCATGGGGTCCATTATCGTGGTTCAGGACGTACCGTTTGTCATAGAACAGCCTGCCATTCCTCGCTTTAGTCAACCCACCGCCAGATTTGGAGCTGAATCACGTACTTCCTTCGCTACCGGCGCGAGCGTGCTAGAGCCATTCGTCATCCCTTCCTCTTCACCCAGAAGTGATGCGGGCAGCCATATCGACCCTTTCTACGACATTCCGCAGACCGCCACGACCACCCTCACTCGATATTCGATGGCTCTACCCGAGTCGGGATCTCTATTACCTGCCTCTTTCAGTGCTGCGCAGGACGAGGTAGTTCCACCACTTCCATCTGCCTCAATCCCTCTTCCAAGACTCGCGAAGATGCCTAGCAGACCAATTTCACCAACCTCTGGGGACGACCCGTTAGGTGAGGCAAAGCGTAAGCCCATGGATCAGGTGACACGACGGATGGGGTGGCTATGAGGAGATCCAGGAGGAATTGTCCATTGGCTAATACTCTTCAGTGTGTTTTTACGGACTGTTTACGCTCTGAAGTTGTACATTTAGACACTCTTTTGTCCATCTACGCTAGTCCATAATCATTTAAATCATGTAAATCATTTCTGTGCATGTGTGCGTGAGTTGAATCGACTGCAGTGCTAGCAGTGACACACGGTCTTTTCGGGACAGCGCTCTTTTAGACCGAACCATTACCGTTAGATACGGGTCCTTCCTTCAATCTTTCCCTTATTTCTAGACTCCTGTGCTGAGCACTTATCTTTCCTATTTTCTTCTCAATTCCTGGCCTTGTGCCGCCTTGAAATTTCCTATTCCCTGTAAGGACGACGGCGCTTCGGACATCGGCATAGGTGTGTACCTCCGACTGACTAGAAACAAGCACTGGTAACAATTTGTCTATATAGGTTAGCCTAATCACGAACCAATACACTCCCAAACTGTAGTAATGCGACCATGGTTCATTGTTTCCACCCTGGCTTTCGCTGGTGTGCATGGTAAGTGAAGGATTCTCATTTTAAAGCTCAGTTGGTCCTTGACATTCAGGTTCTCCCGTGTACCTCTACTATCCATTCTCGGCTTCCTGAACCATTAGCCCAACAAAGCGTCGTCTCAAACATTCCATCGTCTTGTAATACACCCTGCACAGTCCTTGGTTCTCTGGTGAGTATCTGCCTGAAGACGACAATTACCTTCACTGATTTAACCTCTAGGCAAGCACCGACCCAGCGACCTTGTGCACCGAGAGCGTCCGTGGTAACCTCCAACGATGCCTAAACTGCATAATTACCATTGGAGGGAACGCAATAACCCCCAACCTCGTGACTTCTGGTCAAAAGGCTGCTAACGGTTCGTCCTGTTTATTGCATGTTCTCAGCCTCTGTGCCAATGCAAGGTTTCCAGCGTTTACCAGCGCCTGTGGGAGTGCTTCCTTCAAGGTGGACCCTATCCTTGTCCAGAACCCGGCAAATCCAACGCCTACTGTATGGTCTGGACCCAGCCCCAGCGGGAACAAAAATGGTGCATCCCCAATGGCAGCGTGCGGGCTTTCAGGACTTGCTATCGTTTGGGGTGTGTCAATGCTTCTCCTATGAGCATCGGTCGTTGGAATTATGTCTTTACACTTTCTCAAACACGAAAGCATCTTCTCGTAGGCCTTTGAGTGAGCATTTTCAATGCTTCATGTGGTATAGTTTCCTATCGCTCCTGAGTTCTTTAGGTAATGTGTACTAGTCGATCTGCGCTCTCAAACCTTCCAGGACCCCTTTCTTCGGACCTGGAGCATCCTGCTGATGCTTAGACCGGCCATCCCAACGAAAAAGCAGGCAGCCGAGAAGATAATGGGGCGCTCCCAATGGAACGAACTAGTCAGGAGAGCGCCTTGAATTGGACTTCCCAAAAGGCCACCCACTGAAAAAATGGTGAACGCCAAGCCTATACGAAGTCTGTATACTCGATTAGAGTATTGTTTCTCCTAGGAACGGATGACACTCGCCCAACTTCGTTGACGTTTTGCGATAAGCTAGCAAACAACGGCCCAAGTAAGCTAATGTAGGCACCGCCAGGGAAACCGTAAAAGGCGGCAAGGCAGATGATACCTGTGTCGTTATCTACCGCTAATGTTGCCAAGGTCATGACACCACAAGCAAAGGTAGTAACAATGACCACATTATAAACGCCTGCCAGAACTACGGTCAATAGACGCAATGACAACACAGTCAAGCACAAAGCACAAACCGACGATGTCTGCCAGGAAGTTAGGAAGAATTCGACCGAGAGTGGATGCACCATTAAGTATGGTGAGAGAATAGAACGCCAGTGTCCTGTCAACTCCTTTCGTGATCGCGTAAAGTTGAAGGTAGAAAACTACAAAGACAAGTCATGGTCAACAAAGATTTCGACATTTGATAAGACTGACCCACCCAGGAAAAAGACGCCCATCACATTAGCAAGGGACGCAAGAACTGCTAGTACATATGGTACATCCTTGAGAATAGTTAGTACAGAAGGTGGCTCTGGTTCTTCTACTTGGGGTCGTAGTGGTGGGGGGCGAGTCCGCATACAAGCAAGAGAAATAGACATGAGACCTAGGCAAATAAAGGCCGCGATTCGTGTAGCCCACGAGAAACCATATTTTTCGATCATTTTATTTATCAAGATTGGGAAGACGATACCTCCGCAAGACGACCCGGATGCAGCAATGCCCATCGCCAACGCCCTTTTTTGTTCGAAGTGATGAGAAATAACAGACACAGAAGGAAGAAAGAGAAAACCGAGGCTAATGCCGACGCCGAGGCCCTGGGTGAGGAAAATTTGGTAAAACTGTTGCGGTTGGGCGAATGATAACATAAAGTTCCTTTGATAGAAAGATTAGATTTCGTCATAGACGGGAGGATGCCAACGAACGAAAAGAGGAACAATGTCGAAAATCCGAAGGTCATCTGATAGAAATATCCCTTGTCGAACAAGATTCCTGCTATGAGACCCATGGCGAACTCTGATAAAACATACTATCAAGACGAGTTGCGTTGGTTGATATGTCAGGTATCCAGACGCACCCAAGAAGACTTGGAAGGAGCCTATCCATCCAATGGTGGAGGGAGAATAATTGGAAAGATGAACTCGTACGTAATAATCTTGGTACACTCCGTGTGAATTGGTCAAACCGAAGGCACAGAACAACATGCACCACCTACGCCGAAACGAGTTCGTCAGCGATTGGAATCTCATTCGAGCTCATTCGACATACGCTCCGAGTGTCGTACCCCAGGCGGTGAGGCCTCCATCTTTGAAAACATGAGGATGCCAAGGTGGCGATCCCTTCTCGAGGCATACACTAGTAGTCCGATCAACAGCGTTATTATCTTCTCCCTTGGTCGTGACTTTGTTCGGTTCGTCCTTATCGGCATACATATCATCATCCTTGTGATAATCGCCATTTGTCGCCGCCAAGGATGCAACAGAGGGCGGTTTCGAGTTTTGTCCAGAGGTCCTAGACATCGAAGGTATTCGGTATATGTGTAACACGAAGACTTTTTGGCCTAAGTCGGCTCAAGGGGGGGGCCCTAGGCGAGGTGTGCCCGACCGTCGATCGTTCCTATATGGGCGGGTTTATCGATAACACGGCACGACGTACTTGTTCGATGGATCACACTATGCTGGTTTGCACCACGCCGGATACGGAGATCTTAGGTAGACAGCTAGAGCCACCCGGATGCATTCAGCCCTTATGCCTTCTAGTAGGAGATCCACCGAATACACCGATTGAGCTGGCCTTAGTCATAGAGTCAGAGAGACATGAGTGGCCTCAAAGAGAACTCGCAACCCCACTGATGGGGTGGGTCATCGAAGAACGTCGAGGCTACGGGCCACCGAATCGGGAGGATACTGTTGTATTGTACGATTTTGGTATTCGGTTCCCCATGCACGAGGACCGGAGAAGAGTATATGCGGACGCGAGGGCGAATAATACGACGCTTTGTCTCGTCGTTCAGAAAGCGTGCATACGCGAATCGGACTGGAAAAGCATAGAAAGCGCCCAAGCTCTTGAACTGCTTGTCGAGGCACGACGATGGCATCGGTGGCCACTAGTGGCAAAATGAAAGGCCGTATTTCAGGCACAGTCTTTGGCTTTTCTTTTGAAAAGTCAAAGATTGAAAGACGCAGAAGCGTCGGTTGAACCTGTTTGGCCGCTGTCATTTGGGCAAGGCAAAGTTGACATCGAGACAAAGGTCCACCCCCGACCCTCTTGACGTCAAGCGTCGATGAGCCCGTCAAGTTGTGCTCTCACGTCACTGAAAGAGTAGCTGTGATGTGCCAGTTAGTCCTCAAACATCGTCTTTCCTCCAAATAACGTGTTAATGGAACAGGATGCCATTCATTGCTGTGGGTTGAATATAATGGAGATAGCTTGTTCACCCAAAGGGACTACAACACGTTGGCCACTACTAGATTGTTGACATTTAATGTGCTTGCTTGACCCCAAAAGAGAATGTTGCCATCTTTGTTTTGATTGTGCAAAATGTCATAAACTAGGCCAGACAACCTTTGTGACTTCCACTCTTACCAGTGTTGCATCTGGGCCAATCCAGTTTGTTGGGTGTGCCCATCAGCCGGCAAGTCGGCTGAGTCGGTCAAGAGTAACGATGAACCACCAGTCCCACAGCGCATTCTGCGTCCAGAAGAATGCTGGACCGTATCCCTGGACCACTTCAACGTACTTTCCCCAATTAATCCCGTCATGATAAGACAACGAGCCTGGACACCCTCTTGCCACTGCAACATCAAATGGCGAATCCAGCCCTGCCGCATTTACTTTTAGCTTTTAACCGATACTGTGGCTTCCAATCTGCGCTCAGTCGCCCAGCCTCGTATTGGTGGCTGTGATTCTGGTATACAATATACATACAGTATCATATATTCTAGGTTCTGTAACAAGGAAAGACGCACATCATGACAATCAAACTTTGACACTCAATCATATTTTGTCACCGAACAACATGATCTAGAGGCCCGCTCTGACAAAAGAGAGCAAATCACAGGAATTGAGACTGTTTCGTGATAAATACTTTATCGATCATATCTGGCCGATCCTTGTGCATACTATGAGCCCCAATATCCCGGTTGTTGCTGAGACTGCTGTGGGCCAAAGCCGCCGTAGACTTGCCAATCCAAACCACTGGTTGTGGGCGATACACGGCCAGGGTTCGAAGCAACACCCAACGCGCCCAGACCACTGGCGTCACCGTATGGATTAAACGGTCCGGGAGCGGGATATGCCTGTAAACCTTCCCCTCCACGCAAGCGGCCTGTTGAAGGTGCTATAAACGACTCGAACTCAGGGAATGCGCCCGCGGCGCCAAAAACTCCATGGGACTGTTGATGCTGATGCTGGAGTACCTGCTGATGCAAGCCCGATTGTGTCGAGAATTGTAGTGGTTGCAAATTGGGGAGGGTGGTTAGCTGTGCCCCAGACTGGAAGTTATTATTGACATCGCTCATTCCGCTAAAGCCAAGGTTGGGGCCGAAGAAGTTTTGACCGTGATCGGAGCCGTGCTGACTGCTGGGAGATTCGCTCCTGACCCCGCTTCCACCAAATGGACTCTCCATCAGACCTATATCGGTGGGTTCGGCTGCCCAGGCGCCTTCCCCAAACACTGCACGGTTGGTCCCACCCTCGTTGTGGAGCATAAAGACATCCATTGAAGGTTGGCGAGACCCAATAGCACTTGGTGGTTGGACCTCCAGAGTCGGATTTCTATATTGAACTCTCAGTAATTTTGCTCACTGTCTGGAAGCCTGTCACCACAAACTCACCTAGATGGCATCGGCGAAAACTCCTGTGCAGTAAGCTGCTCTTTGAGAAGTTTCTTGAGCGTCCGTGCGCTCTGCTCGGCGCTGGACCACGTCCTCCCCATCTCGTTCAGCGCCCTCACACACTCCCTCACACCATCAAGCGCCTTCTTCCTAGTCTCAGGCGCACCGATGCTCTGGACGGCCTTGAGCAAGCAAGTCGTCCCAGCAACGAATGCGATCTGCACTGCGGTGATGGGGACGAACCGGAGGTTGTATAGGCGACGCCAGGCAGTAAGATATGCAAGGATCTTCTCCGCGCCTGCATCGCATCGCTTGACGGATGGGTGAGCGGCCGGAAGACGCCGGTAGAACGGACGATGGAGAAGAATCTGGAGCCACTGGTGCGCCATGTTGATCATGAGGACGTGAGGCAAGCTTGTGCACGTCTTTGGACGGGTGATGCGCATTGGGTCGGGCAGCTCTTCCAGCCAACCATCTACTTCGACACTTCAATGAAGGTCAGCTTAACCTACGAACCCTTGAACGGGTTCAACTTACGCAAGCGAAGAGATTGCCTCGTCCCCAGCACCTCTCGGCAAATTCCATCTGTCACAGCTTTGAGCGAGAACTCGATCTAACCTCAAAAGCAGAGACTAACGTTACGTTCATGATCTTGGTCGCCAACAACATCAGCTTGCAGGTCTGTTGGAACACCGAGGTGAAGTGGCATGGCATGGCCTGACTGGATTTGCTGGCTAAACTTCCCATTCTCCCACTAACCGGCGCCCTCCATTCCCAAATCTGCTCGTCGACCACTGTGTCGACAGCTGGCAGACGGATGGTCATGCCTGGTGGTTTGCTCGACTCGCTCGAAAGGGAGGACTCGATGCTCGCCTCAGATTCACGTTTCAGGAGGGGAGGTTGGGAGGTAGAAGATGTGTAGAGTGGATTGGGAACGCCGAGGTCGCGTGCTACGTAGAAAGCCCAGCATTTGTCGAGGCAGTAGGTCGTCCAGAACGTCGCCACCCGGTCTTGTTCGTCGAGCGTGCTGATGTGGCCTGATCGGACCCAGTTGGAGCAGTCGAGCCCCAATCCGACTGAAAGAGTATCACCAATCAGAAACTCGAGGACCGGGTAAAGAGAATCTTACGAGCTTGGCTCATGCGAACGCTCATTCCGAAGAACAAAAAACCTAAGTTTTGTTCTCCCTGTCCAGAGTAGTAGCTTGCCAAGTACCCAAGTGCATGGACGCAGGCCAAACTCGGGCGGGCGCATTCGGCCTCGAGGTACCGCTTCGCCTGGTCCACGAACAATGCTCTCGTCTTGATTCTACTCAGGTACGGGTTATCAGAGTACGCCAGCGCTAGTGCAAGGATAGAGTTGTGTAACATTGGAGTATAATGCGCGACCTTGGGGGCCTTGATAGGCACGTCCGATTGTGCATCATGGTTGTCGACACTGGGGCTAGTCAGTGCATCCTGGGATGAGTCATTCGTGTCCGCCCGTCGGTTGCCGGAGTATGTGACGGTCAAGTACTTCCTCATGTCGATCAGGAACTCCTCCGGTTCGGTACGGAAGCACCAGCTGGAGAAGAACTTGAAGAAGGCGTCAAGGAGAGTATCGTGCTCCTCGCGAGTTAGTGGCACGCGCCGCGGTAAAAACTGCGCCCAATCATACTCTTCTTCTGAGTCAGCCTCTGGCTTTGCTCCTTGAGCGGTCCGAGGAGATGCGGCTGCACCTCCGCCCATCAACGCGTCGTAGCTGCTGACGTCGACATCTTGATTCACTGTGCCCGAGTAGTCACTCGCTGGCGAGTGGGCTTCCAAGCCAGGCGAGGGTGGGCCGAAAACGCCAGGCGAGAGCGCTCGAGGCGAGGCATGACCACTGGGGGACAGACCAAATGCTGGCGGGGAAACCTGTCCGCCTGTGAAGGAAGGAGAGCGTGAGTGTCGTTTGGTACCCGATTGAGATGTAATGGAACGGTTGCGTTGGTGATGGGGGATTGCTTCAGGTTGCTGACTTCCGCCCTCTATTTGGAGCTGATGTCTTGGCGCGTCAGGAAGCGGGACCGTCCTCGTAATAGGCGATTTCGAGACGGATCCGTGGAAGATCGTGGAGGAGGGACCGACAACATTGATTTGACCAGACTCGTCGAGCTAAATAAAATCATATAAGCATATGGAAGTAAGATTTTTCGATTGAAAAACTGACCACTATCCTGGCCGCTGCATTACTCAAGCTCTCTGCTACGCTTTCCACATCTGAATTGTCGTCTGGGGCGAGTAGAATGGAGGAATCGCTCGGTAGGTCAGTGGATGATCCCGTTGGCGAAGGTCCGCCGTTGTTAGTGCCGTACAGGCCGGCCACACCTGGCGGGCTAATGTTAAGGTAAGGACTGGAGGTAGGTGCATTAATGGCCACAGGGGCGGAGAATTGCTCATATTGGATGCCAGCCTGTTGCAAGAGCCCCTCGAGAACGATGACGCGATCCCTGAGGAGCGTGTTTGTATGCTTGAGTGATTCTACATATTGCTTAGTAGCGGGACGCCTCGAGTCTTCCTCCGAGGTCCAAGTGCACTAAAGATCGGAATCAGGAAAAGAAAATGTGGGGAGATCGCAGCCGCTTGCGTACCTCATGGCCACTGTCCTGGCAAGTCTTGCAGACGGGGCGCACACCATTACACTTCGATTTCCTGTAAGAAGAAAGAAGGGCGAAGCCGGGTGAGGTGAGCTGAGAGCAGCAGTGGGCGCCCTAACAGTGGCGTACTTTCTGCGACAGGTATTGCAGGCCCTGCTGACATGGCTTGTTTTTCTCTTGTTATCTGCCTCTGAAAACGGCCCGACATCGTGTCGCGGACGGGCGTTGCGTATCGGGGGTGGCATCAAGGAGATCGAAGGACGACTGGTGGCAGTGGCGGGGAAGTGAAGGATTGACGACCTATAAGACGACGTCGAGAGTAGCGAATGAAATCCGGCGCCTGATACGCAAAGATTCTGGTCTCCGGACGAAATCCTACCCTGACCGGGAAAGGATGGCAGGTCGAGTCGGGCTCCAAGCTGGGAGAACGACGACCGAATAGACGTTCACACACGAGGCTCAGCACTCGTCCTCTAGAAGTTTCAGATTATTATGCTTGGGGCTCTCTGGACGTTTTACTGAGCGCTTCATGTGGAACCACCCCTCTTGAATCCTGTGCTCGATAGGTTCGATTCTCTGGCCCTCTGGCCGTACATTCGATGGCCCTTTCCAAGAAATGAGACTGGCCCAGGAGTGACCGTGTGCAGGTCGATCACACATGACATTTACCGCCTCCAGTCCAAATCGAAGCATTTTATTGGCATCGACCATTCATCACAATGGCTTCGAATACCTATACCTAATCACCTGCTAACTAGAAATTACATTGGAAGTGTGTCCACAGCCACTTTCCCCAAGGGAATCTGCCTGGATGCACTGATGAATACGATCATTGCCAGAATCCCAAGACACAGTATGATCATTGAAGCGTGTGCTCGCTGAATTCAAACTAATGGACCATAGACTGGGCCTTTGCACCGGTAACTATGATACCACCGATTTGCCCGGTGGATGTTCGCCGACGTTGGTCCAAACTCTAACGCATTATCCCAGGTGTAGTCCACTCAGCGGTCTGCTCTGTAAGCAGCCCGTCTCCCTTGCCC
>WNFL01113503.1_pt5 | contig 22117 bp, 21 predicted proteins | sample 5400361 | NCBI WGS metagenome assembly WNFL01 (sample SAMN13153351, study PRJNA577476) | soil metagenome | isolation source: 40 cm soil on Douglas fir-dominated hillslope | place: USA:California | collected 2013-09-17
CGATGTGCGCGGGAACGAAGAGCTCGGCGTTGGCAATGGGGGTCAGGTTTTTTGCGGCAGCCGCTCGTTGCGCGCTGCCCTCGGTCAGCATGGAATGCAAGGCCCTCCGCAGATCGGATGCTGCGGAGGGGCCCAGCGCCATCAATCCGTTCAGCGCGGGCTCCCGGCACGTCCGCGCAACGGCTTCGCTTATGCCCGTCAACAAGCCGTTTGTGGAACAAGCCGCAAGATCGAGAATCTGGTCGCCAATGGCAACCCCGATGCGCGGCGGCTCATTCGATCCGCTCCGACGGAACACGCCGAAGGGAAGATTTTGAATAGGGAAATCGGTATCAGCGTCATTCGCCGATTCGACCCAGCTCCGGACGTTCGGGTCGTGTGTTTCGTTCACGCTGAAAGTCATAGGAGGCCGAGCTCTTGCAGATCTCGAATAGGTTCTTCAAACGAGCAGGAACCAAAGGATATCGCAAAATGACGGCGCGTTTCGGCCAGATCGTTTTCGTTTACAAACAGTGTCCGCCAGTGCGCGAACTCGCCGGAGAAGCGGAAACTGGCCGCGTCAGTGTCGTCCAGAATCCCGATCAACTGCTCCTTCGAGATGCCGCACTGCAGCAGTACCGCGCCCAGAAATACATTGAGAAAGCCGTGCATCACGCCACAAACGCTGTCGGCCTCATAGGTGAGTGGGTGCTTGGAGCGCACGGGATGGTGCAGTCCCGCCGTCGCCTTGAACGCGACGCCGTGAACATTGCACTGCGCTAAGAACCCGGCCACCTCGGAGGAGGACGGGAAAGAGTCCGGCATGGTGCCGCCGGTGCGAATCTTCGCGGACCATCCTGCCTGGCGGATAGCGGCCAGCCAGTCTGTCAAACCTTCCGTATACGGAACTTCGCAAAACACCTGGAGGCCTGGCGGCAGAACCGGGGACAGTTCCCTAACCATGACGGGAGAGCCGGGCCGGAATTCGACTGCATCCACGGAGAACGGCGGCTGCGCTTTCCCGGATACGCGCACCTTCTCCGCTCGAATGAGTTCGGCATCGCGCAACGGCTCCGGTCCCAAGAGCACCGACAGAGACGCCGTAAGTCCTCGCGCTTCCGAATTCTTCGCTAGAAAACCACGAAGTTCGTCAAGCTGCGCAGCCGATACAACGAACTTTCCCAGCATCCAAGCCTGCGAGCCGCGCGCATAGCGGACATAATTGGCGGCTGCTTCCGCGAGGGAAAGCTTGGCCGGCGGAAACATCCCCGCGTAGTCGATGAGACCGCTCAGCAACCTGCGAAGCGCGGCCGGCACACTGGCCACTGCGGCACTCGACTTCGGAGATACGGGAACCATGGAGACTTGACCCAGTTCCAATCCTATCCCTTGGGCTTGAACTGCTTCTTCAGCTCTTGCCAGCACTCGTAATACTCGCCCTGAAGTTCGGTTGTATCCATCGCATACTTGGTGGGCCGGACCACATACCTGGTTTCGAACATGAAAGCCATCGTGTCGGTCAGATGCACGGGTTTGAGGTCCGCTTTGGTCGCTGTCTCATAGGTTGCCGCATCGGGACCATGGCCGGCCATGCAGTTGTGCAGGCTGGCGCCGCCGGGAGCAAAGCCTTCGGCTTTAGCGTCATATTCGCCCATGATCAACCCCATAAACTCGTTCATAAAATTGCGGTGGAACCATGGCGGACGGAACGTGTGCTCGGCTACCAACCAGCGCGGCGGAAAGACGGCAAGGTCGATGTTGGCGGTGCCGGGAATTTCGGAGGGCGAGGTCAGCACCGTGAAAATCGACGGGTCGGGATGGTCGAAGCTGATGGAGCCTATGGTATTGAAGCGGTTGAGATCGTATTTATAAGGCGCATAGGGCGAGTGGTCGTACTCGGCCGACCACAGGCTCCCTTGGAACTTGTTGATGACTTCATAGCGGCCTTCGCGATCCTCGAATGCGGCCACGGGGGTCAGGAAATCTCGCGGATTTGCCAGGCTGTTCGCGCCGATGGGACCAAGGTCCGGCAAGCGCAGCAGAGCCCCATAGTTCTCGCAGATATAGCCGCGGCCTTTGCCGTCGGGCAGCTCCACGCGAAACTTGATGCCGCGCTGGATGACACAGATTTCACAAGCCGCGATTTCGAGCACGCCCATTTCCGTGATCACACGCAAACGGCCGAGTTGCGGAACAATCAGCATCTCCCCGTCGGCGTTGTGGAAGAAGCGGTCCGTCATGGATTGGTTGGCCACGTAAATGTGAATCGCGAAACCGGTGTGCGTCTGGAAATCGCCATTGCCACCCAAAGTCCGAATGCCCTGCACAAAGTCCGTAGGCTCTTTGGGAATCTCAAAAGGACTCCAGCGCAATTGGTTCGGCGTTGCGGGAACTTCGTCGAACCTGGAACGCAGCAGCCCCGTTCCAGTGATCGGAGTATAGGGCTTATGCACAACCGAGGGACGAATGCGGTACAGCCACGACCGTCGGTTCGCCCCGCGCGGCGCGGTAAAGGGCGTGCCGCTCAGTTGTTCCGCATACAGGCCCAGCGGATGCTTCTGCGGCGAATTCTGACCTATGGGAAGCGCTCCGGCCACAGCTTCCGTGGCGAATTCGTTGCCAAACCCGGACTGATACCGCAGATCTTGTTTCTGGCTCCCCATAGTGTGCAGCCCTCGCGGATTTACAGATTGCCCCGCAGCGCCTGCTCGCGCTCGATCGATTCAAATAACGCCTTGAAATTTCCCTTGCCGAAACCACGGCTGCCGCGGCGCTCGATGATCTCATAGAACAACGTTGGACGATCCTCCACCGGCTTCGTAAAAATCTGCAACAAATGCCCTTCCTCGTCCTTGTCCACCAGAATGCCAAGAGCGCGAACCTTCTTCTCAACGTCCTTCGTCAAAATGTCGCCGATGCGGTCCGGCAGCATGTCGTAGTAGCTATCCGGCACGGTGAGGAACTCGATTCCGTTGGCTCGCAATTTGGCCACGGTGTCCGCCACGTCCTTACAAGCCAGTGCTACATGCTGCACTCCAGGCCCGGAGTTGCAATCGAGATATTCCTGAATCTGGCTCTTATGCCGACCTGCCGCCGGCTCGTTGATGGGGAACTTCACCGAATGCGAATCGTCCGACATGACGATACTCATGAGCGCACTGTATTCCGTGGAAATATCTTTGTCGTCAAAGCTGATAAAGCGCTGGAAACCGAACACGTCGGAATACCAATTGGCCCAGTCCCTCATCTTGCCCAATTCGACGTTGCCGACGATGTGGTCTATCCGTAAAATCCCCGCGTTTTCCGCCGCCAGCGGCGCCGCGCTATACCCGGGCAGGAACGGCCCTTTGTAGCCATGAAATGAAATCAGCGAATGGATGACGTCGCCATAGGTATGCACGGCGGCACGCTGAATCTTGCCGTGCTCGTCCTCAACCACCTGAGGCTCACGAAACGGCTTCGCCCCGCGCCGCACCGCTTCCTGAAAAGCGGCCTCGGCGTCCGGCACTTCCAAGGCGATGTCGCGCACGCCGTCGCCATGCTTCTTCATAAACTCCACGGCCGCATGGTCCAGCGTCAGAGGCGACGTAAGTACCATGTTTGCTTTGCCTTGCGACATGGCGTACGACGTTTGGGAGCGCTCCCCGGTCTCCAGTCCCACGTAGCCCACCTGCGAAAAACCAAAAGCCTTGCGGTAGTAAAACGCGGCCTGTTTGGCGTTGCCGACCCAGAGTTCGATGTGGTGGATCCGCTTGAGCTTGAGGGGGTTTTCCATGCACGCCACCTTAATTCAGAGTGATTCTTAATTTTCGCGTGGAATTCGACGCAAGAAAAGGGCTAAAGTTAATCCAATACAATAATATCCATATTTTATAAAGTTAAATGCGCTAATGACATTACAACGTGAATTCAACCTCGACGCCATCGACTGCAAGCTGCTCCACCATTTGCAACAACATGGTCGCCTTAGCTTCGCCGAGCTTGCGCGCCGCGTCCGCCTCACGACCCCAGCCGTCATCGAGCGTGTTCGCAAGCTCGAGGACGCTGGCATCATCGTGGGCTACCACGCTGAGGTCAGCGCGGCGAAGATGGGCCTGCCGGTGCTGGCGCTGATTCGTATGAGCGTGGTCGGGGATGTCTTCGCCAAGGTCGCCGCAGTGGTCAAGGATTCCCCGGAAGTCCTTGAGTGTCATCGCGGCACGGGCGGAGACTCGTTCATCATGAAGGTTGCAGTGCGGTCAGTACAGCATCTGGAATCATTGATTGACAGGCTTACGCCGTTCGGCACGACCTCCACCTCGGTAGTTCTCTCCTCTCCAGTGAAGCGGCGCGATCTGGTGCCTTGGACGGAGGATGCGAAGCGCCCGGGAAACGAGTGACGTCGGCTTATTCCCAGGCGAATGCCGACAATGGAACGAGCGGCATCGCCGAAGTGCCGGCGCCGACCCTATGAAGAAGCTAAGCGGCAAGGCAACCCTGATGCTGGCAACCCTGCCTTTCCCTTCTACCTCTTGCTGACAGAAGCGCTGGACATGAGACCGAAAACGACAACGACGTGATTGCGGAATACCAACGTAGGATCGCTATCTGGTTGGTGTTTGTTTGTGCATGCAAGGGCAGCAGAACCACAGCGAATAGGCCAAAGACCAACAAACAAATGGTCTGCGACATAAATTCAGTTCCTCCAGATCAGATTGGCAGCCAGCGGATTTCGCAGTTTTGAAGAAACCTCCGGAACACTGCGGGCCTGAACGGCTTGCACTTCCTTGAGAATTCCGAGCCGTCTATCTAGTAAAGCGAAATCTCACTGGCAAATTGGCTCACAGCATCAAAATCAGGACCGGCAGCTCGCCGGCCGCAAACTCGGAACCAGAAGCGCCTCAGGACTAAATTGCCCAAGCTTTTGAAGGAGTTACGCTCCCTCCTCCGCATCGCATCCCCTGATGCCCCCCATAAATTGTTTCAATTTCCCTTAAGGAGCAGGGGGCCGTAGATTGAAAGCTAGGCCGTCTGTATCTCCCTCAATTCGGTGCCTGTTGGGGCAATTTAGGATGACAACTGTGAGCTCGCTACCGTCGCTTGGCAACGAACTGCGGTCTTTGTATGGGGACGGCTCGGCGCGCCTGCAGGCGACCTTTGCGGCGTCGCGCGATGGGGTGGCGGCGGCGCGAGGGCGAGCAACCCTGGTGGACGGCCTCTGCCGAAGGTTGTGGAACGAGTTTATTTCCAAGGAGTTAGGTAGTCCGGAGAAGTTCGCGCTGGTCGCGCTGGGCGGCTACGGGCGGGGCACACTGCTGCCGCAGTCGGATGTGGATCTGCTGTTTCTGCACGATGGCTCCTGGTCGGAAGGCGAGTACCGCGACAAGATTCGCCAATTTTCGCAGGAGATTTGGGACTTGCGGTTGCGGCTGAGCCCTTCCACACGCACTCTGCCGGAATGTGAGAAATTCGATCGCGATAACCCCGAGTTCCCCATTTCCTTGCTGGATTGCCGCTATTTGGCAGGAGACCACGAACTGTTTGAGAAACTGCGGGAGAAGCTCGTCCCCAAGCTCATCATGCGCGAGTATCAGCCCCTGGTGGAACGGCTTTCGGAGATTACGCGGGCGCGCTACGCCAAGTTTGGCAATACGGTTTTTCACCTTGAGCCGAACATGAAAGAAGGCCCCGGCGGGCTAAGAGACTACAACCTGGTGCATTGGCTGGCGCTGATTTCGACCATGGACCAGCTCCGCCGATGGCCCGAGGAACAGGCCTTGTTGCCGCCGCAGATGCGGGGGGCGTTCGAGCAGGCGTACGAGTTCCTGCTGTCGGTGCGCTGCTTTTTGCACTTGCGGCACAACCGAGATGACAACACGCTGACCTGGGAAGCGCAGGAGGAAGCCGCCAAACGCGGGATCGGCCTCGAACACGGGGAGTCGGTGACGCCGGCGGAGTGGATGCGAACCTATTTCCGGCACGCGCGGTCGATCCACGGGATGGCCACGCAGCTTCTGGACGAGATTCCGGCGGCGCGGTCTTCGCTGCTGCGGCAGTTTCAAAGCTGGCGGGCGCGCGTTTCCAACGCGGACTTTTCCGTGGTGGATGGCTTGATTTATCTGCAGCAGCCTTCGGCTTTGCAGGATGTGGACTTTGTGCTGCGAGTGTTCCAGTTCATGGCACACCATGGCCTGCGCTTGAGCGCTACGACGGCGCGCCGGATTGAGCAAGTGCTGCCGCACTTGGCCATGTCGCCGCCGCAGGGGGCTGCCGTATGGCGCAAGCTGCGCGACATTCTGGTGGAGCCCTACGCTGCCGAGGCCTTGCGCACCATGCACTCGCTGCGGCTGTTGACGTTGCTGCTGCCGGAGTTCGACCTGATTGACGCGCTGGTGATTCGCGACTTCTACCATCGCTATACCGTGGACGAACACTCGTTGCTGACCATCCAGAATCTGCACAACCTGGAGCGCGCGCAAGGCGCCTGGGATAAGCACTTTGCGGGATTACTTGCGGAACTGGAACAACCTGAACTGCTCTACCTGGCGCTTCTCCTGCATGACACCGGAAAGGGGATGCCGGGAACGAGCCACGTGGATACCAGCCTACAGGCAGCGAAAAGTTGCTTGGCGCGGCTGGATCTCGAACCCGCCGAGCAGGAGGCGGTGCTGTTCCTGATTGGCGCCCACCTCGACATGTCCGCGGCTCTGCGGCGGGACGTATTCGATCCGCAGACCGTGCATGTTTTTGCCGACAAGGTGGGCACGCCGGAACGGCTGAAAATGCTGTGCCTGATGACTTACGCTGACATCAAGTCGGTGAATCCGGAGGCGCTGACGCCCTGGAAGGCGGAGAATATTTACCAGCTCTATATGGGCGCGGCCAACTATCTCAACCGCAGCGCGGATCGCCGCTTGGGAACCGATACCAATACAGGCGAAGATCAACTCGCCCGCATCCGCCTGCTGGCGCCCACGCTCGGCAAGCGCCTGAAAGAATTTCTGGAGGGCCTGCCCGAGCGGTACTTGCGGACTTTTTCCGCCGAGGCGGTTCTCCGGCACGTCGAGATGGTCGGCAAGCTGGGCCAGTATCCAGTGCAGATTCGCGCGGAACGCGGGCGGCAATGGTACGAACTCAACATAGTCACGAAGGACAGGCCTGCTCTATTCGCGACCATTGCGGGCGTGCTGGCGGGCTGGGGGATGAACATCGTCAAGGCCAGCGCGTTCTCCAACGCCGCCGGCGTCGTGGTGGATACCCTTTCCTTCACCGACCCGTTTCGTACCCTGGAACTGAACCTGCCGGAGTGGGAGCGCTTCCAACGCAGCCTGCTCGATGTGTTGGGCGGCGAGGAACCCCTGGAGAAGCTTCTGCGCGACCGCAAACGCATGGATAAGAGCCGTTTGCAAAAAGTACAGGTTGCCACGCGCGTGGAATTCGACAACGAATGCTCCAGCCACAGCACTCTGCTGGAAGTGATTGCTCAGGACCGTCCCGGACTGTTGTATGCCATTGGCTCTCAACTCGCGCAACAGAAGTGCAACATCGAGATCGCGCTGATCGACACCGAAGGGCAGATGGCGATCGACGTGTTTTATTTGACGTCCGGCGGAGAAAAGCTCAGCGCAGCGACGCGAGAAAAGCTGCGGAAGACATTGAAGTCGGAACTGGCGGAGAAGGCTACGGCATAGCTTTAGCTGGGGTTGGAGCCCCTTCTTGAAGCCGCTCTGCATCGCACTCGCGCCTCCGCAAACTAGCTAGAAAGACTCTAGCCTGGCCGCAGGCACCAAGCATCCCTCCACCCGGACGACAACGACGGATTATCCAACCTGCACCTTAGTGACTCTCGTCACGTTGCGCCGCTCCGAAACGGGTTTAGAGTGAGCCCAGAAGCCGATTCCCATAGTGGCCGAGACGAAACTTTCGGCGGCGCCTCGTGGTCTAATAAGTGGTCTAATAAACAGATGCGCGGCGCGTGGCAAGGCGAAGCTTTGGGAGTAATTTGGGAGGTAAGAGGAAGATGTGACTGCGGAGACGCAAGTTGCATCTAACTCATCAGTTGGCTTTCCTCGAAGTTGAGGGCCTGAGCAAGACCTTCCGCTCTGGAGCGGGGGAAATCACGCTCTTTGACAACCTGTCTTTTCGGGTACAACCGGGCGAGATGCTGGCCCTGGTGGGTGCGAGCGGCGCCGGCAAGAGCACTTTGTTGCACATTCTGGGAGCGCTTGACCGTCCGAACCGCGGCACAGTGACGTTTTCCGGGCGCGACGTGGCGTCGCTGACGGAAGAGGCGGCGGCCGAATTTCGTAACTGCAAAATAGGCTACGCCTGGCAATTCCACTACCTGCTGCCGGAATTCACGGCGCTGGAGAACGCGGCCATGCCGCTGCTGGTGCGGGGCATGAAACGAGCGGACGCGGAAGAGCAAGCGATGCTATGGCTGCGGGAAGTGGGCCTGGAAGCGCGGGCGCACCATCGCGCCGGGGAACTTTCCGGTGGCGAGCAGCAAAGGGTGGCCCTGGCCAGGGCGTTGCTCACAAGGCCAAAGATTCTGCTGGCAGATGAGCCCACTGGCGACCTCGACAACCGGACAGCGGATGCGGTTTTCGAGTTGATTTCCCGGTTGCACGGCGAGCATGAGCTGACGTCGCTGATAGCGACACACAATTTCGAGTTTGCGCGGCGCTGCCATCGCGTGCTGCGGTTGCACGAGGGGCATATCGAGGAAGTGACGCCGGGGTCGTTGCGGTCTTAGGGCTGGAGATCCGGGGAACTGGAAATCTGGCGTCTTGAAGATTTGGAAGGAACGGGCGACGAAAATATTGATTTGCGGAGGGAAGACAGGCAAGCAACCGGGAACCCTAAGAGCCATGCTCTAGCACGATTGGGCACTTTGGATTTCCGGCATCTTAATTGCATAATAGAGGTGGGTCCAGGAACCTCCGAAGAGCGGCGTAGGGCCGCTTGGGATGGGGTTTCAGGAGAGGGCGAAATGTTCGAACGTTATACGGAGAAAGCTCGGCGCGTCATTTTCTTTGCGCGGTACGAAGCTAGCCAGTTTGGGTCTCCCTACATTGAGACCGAACACTTGCTGCTCGGTCTTCTGCGTGAAGACAAAGCCCTAACCAACCGGTTCCTGCGCTCGCCCTCGAATATTGAATCGATCCGCAAGCAGATCGAGGGACATACCACGATACGCGAGAAGGTTTCGACTTCGGTCGACCTGCCGCTGAGCAATGAATGCAAGCGCGTCCTCGCTTACGCAGCCGAGGAGGCCGAGCGCCTCTCGCACAAACACATTGGGACTGAACACCTGTTGCTGGGATTGTTGCGGGAAGAAAAGTGTTTTGCTGCGGAAATTTTGCATGAGCGTGGGTTGCGGCTCTCCACCGTACGCGAAGAGCTTGCGCGCACCACGCAGGAAAAAGCGCAGCCACAGCGTCAGCGGGAATCTTCTTTGCTAGCGGAGTTTTCGCGGGATCTGACACAGGCCGCGCAGGATACGCAACTCGATCCATTGGTTGGACGCGACGGCGAAGTCGATCGCGTGATTCAAATCCTCTGCCGCCGCACGAAGAACAATCCCGTGCTGATCGGCGAGCCTGGGGTCGGCAAGACCGCAATCGTAGAGGGCCTGGCACAGCGTATTGCTGATGGCGAAGTTCCTTCGTTCCTGGCCGACAAAAGAATCCTGGCGCTCGATCTTTCGCTGATTGTCGCGGGCACGAAATATCGCGGCCAGTTTGAAGAGCGCCTCAAGACCATCATGAAGGAATTGATGGAGTCGCAGAATTCCATCATCTTTATTGATGAGCTGCACACGCTGGTAGGCGCGGGATCGGCGGAGGGTTCGCTCGACGCAGCCAACATCCTGAAGCCGGCTTTGTCGCGCGGCGAAATTCAGTGCATCGGCGCCACCACGCCGGGTGAATATCGCAAGTCCATTGAGAAAGACCGTTCGCTCGAGCGCCGTTTCCAGTCGGTGAAAGTACCGCCGCCGAACGAAGCCGATGCCACCAAGATTCTCTTCGGCATCAAGGAGCGCTACGAAAAGTTTCACGCCGTCACCTATACCGACGACGCGATCACCTTCGCGGTCTCGCATTCGAACCGCTACATTCCGGACCGTTTTCTACCGGACAAGGCCATCGATTTAATCGACGAAGCTGGTGCGCGCGTGAAGCTGCGCCAGACCACCATGCCGGAAGAAATCACCGAGGTGCAGAAGCGCATCAAGTTTATCGCGCACCGCATGGACAACGCCATCGCGAACCATGAGTTCGAGAAAGCGCGTTTTTACTCGGACGAAGAACGCAAGGAACGCGAAAACCTGCGCGCCCTGCGCGAGAAGCATCACCTCGACGAATCCTCTGGCGGCGTCGTCGGCCGCGAAGATATTGAAGATGTGGTCTCGCGCTGGACCGGCGTACCCATCATGTCGATCAAGGAAGAAGAATCGGCGAAGCTGCTGCGCATCGAAGAAGAGCTGCACAAGCGCGTGATCTCGCAGGACAAGTCAATCGTGGCTCTGGCCCGCGCCATCCGCCGCTCGCGTGCCGGACTCAAGAGCCCGAACCGCCCGATTGGATCGTTCCTGTTCCTCGGCCCCACGGGTGTCGGCAAGACCGAAGTCGCGCGCACGCTGGCGCAGTTCATGTTCGGCAGCGAGAAGTCGCTGATCCGCTTCGATATGTCTGAGTTCATGGAGAAACACTCGGTCTCCAAACTCATCGGCTCGCCTCCAGGATACGTGGGCTACGAGGAAGGCGGGCAACTCACCGAGCGCGTAAAGCGCGCGCCCTACTGCGTGGTGCTGCTCGACGAAATCGAGAAGGCGCACCCGGATGTGTTCAACATCCTGCTGCAGGTGTTTGAAGACGGCCACTTGACCGACGGCTTGGGCAATACGGTGGACTTCAAAAACACCGTAATCATCATGACCTCGAACATCGGCGCGCGGCACTTGCAGAAGCGCGAAGGGTTCGGCTTCCAGTCGTCCAAGGAAGATATGGTCTCGGACAAGATCGAGGAACTAGTCAAGGGTGAGGTCAAGCGTACCTTCAACCCTGAGTTCCTGAACCGCCTGGATGAAATCATCATCTTCGGCGCGCTCAGCGAAACGGATCTGATTCAGATTCTGGAACTCATGGTCGCCCAACTGAACCAAAATCTCGCCCAGCGCTCGATCACGGTCACGGTCACCGACGAAGCCAAGCGCTGGATCCTGGCGCAAACGCTGAGCGACCGCAGCTACGGAGCCCGTCCGCTGCGCCGCGCTCTGCAAAAGTACATCGAAGACCCGCTCTCGGAAGCGCTAATCCAGGGCACCTTCACCATGCGCCCGGCGTTCATCGAGGTCTACCGCGACGGCGAAAAACTCTTCTACCGCCCGGTGGATTCCACGGAAACCGAAGGCGTGCTGCTGTATAAAGACTAGCTTCCTTGCCCAAGAACAAAAGCCGCCAGCTTATGCTGGCGGCTTTTCGTATGCGCTCGTCTCCGGCCATTACGGGGTTGCAGCACGTGTCTGCTGCAACGCCACGGCCACCCAGTGGCCTCCCTTTTTTACATAGACGCGCGTGAACAACATCTGGCCCGTCGCGTCTTTTCCGCCCAGAGTTCCTTTGACGTCGGCTTTGCCGGTGACGATAGCCGTATCGCCGTAAACGTGGACCTTCATATCGGAAACGGTATCCACACTGAGTTTGGACTGGCCGGACTTGAACGCGCTGATCATTTGCGCCTTGTCCGATATTTGGCCGGCGGCAGTGATGAGGGTGTAGTCATCAGAGGTTTCCTGGTCGAGCTTGGCGACGTCGCCCTTAACTACGGCGGCGGCGCGGTCGATTTCCATCTTCTTGATCTGCTCTTCCACGCTTTGGGCTGATGCGGAAACACAGAGCATGGCGAGTACAAACAGCGCGGTGGTTGCGAACACGGTAGATGTTCTTTTCATGGAATAGACTCCTCGTCTAGACGAATTGGACATCAGACTCTCGATGTCTTGTGCGGCGGCTAAGCTTAGGTCCGGGAGTTGCCGCTGTCAAGCGGCGGGCTTATCGGCTATGCCGGAAGAGTAAGGCCACGTATCCCAAGACGGTAACGAACGCTACGAGCGCCGACAGGACGTAGTACGGTATCCGGATTTTCGGCCAAATCCACTGGGGCCATTGATCCACGAACTTGTCGCCAAACGTTCCGCTGCGACGTGGCGGCAGAGCGGACTCTTCCGTGCCCGGAACCCATTGCGCCGCAATCCAAGTCGCTCGCAAATTACTGAATAGCACCACAGTGACAGCTAGCTTGATGAGCCAGGCCACCGATACCGGGGACGTGAACAGGTAGGTGCCCGTATCCAGCGCATAGATGAGAAAAACGATGGCGGCGGCGAAGCGGCTCCCTTCCCTGACGCCAATGCCACCGACGTAAAAGAAGACAAACAATACGCAGCCGAAGAGAGCAATTACGATCACCTGTCGAAGATACTGAGCATTGCCGAGCGCAAACAGTGGGACGACGAGTGTCATGACAGCTACGAACGTACAAACCCAATACCCCTGGATGCCGAGGTAATCCACGTCGCTCCCGCTACGGATGGACGGCCATAGCAGGCTCTTGATGCGGCTTTCGCTGTGCGGAAGAGAATCGGAAACGCCCAGGGTCTGCATGGGAGCCATTAGACGCGAATGCCGCGATTCCGTCCAGTACAGAGTGAAACAAGGTCTCTGGTCGGGGTGGTCTTGGTTGTTTCTTTAGGTCTGGAAAATCCTTGCAGATTTCCGGTATGCTCTGCCGTGGCGGCACTCCATCTGTCACGAGGATCCACTATGGCACTGCTCTACTCCACCGGCGCAGCCAATTATGTCGGGGTCGCCGACATAGCGGCTGCTACCGCTTGGTATATCGAGAAGCTCGGCCTTCGCAAAGTGGACGTGGAGCTCGATGACGGCGAGGACAGTGTCGCGCTTGGCTTCGCGAAGGATGACTGCGCGCTCTGCCTCGGTCCTGCCGGGGGCTCAACCGATGAATTGACGCCCAGGCTCAACTGTTCCAACGCGAAGAAGGCGAGAGAATTTCTCGCCTCTCGCGCCATTGCCGTCGGCGAGATTCAGCAGGATGGCCAGGGAACTCACTACTTCGAGATGCGCGACCTGGAAGGCAACGCGATTGAAATTTCCGAGGAGCCGTAGGAGCGCGGCGATTCCCGTTCCTTTTGGAAGAAATCTCGCATAGAATTTGGCGGATCGAGGCTTCGTCGTGCTCAAGACCCTCTGGCCGAAGGAGTGTCCTGTGAAGCACAATTTGCCGTTTCTCCTGCTCGCTGTAAGTGTGTTGCTTGGCATGGAAGTCTCCTCTCGCGGGCAGTCCGCCGCCAAGGCAACCGCGCTGCCGCCAGACGCCGTCACCGGCTTCGACAACCAGAGCAACGGATTTTCCGACGACGCTCGCCGCCAAGCCGACCAGAAGTTTTTTGAGGAAGTAGAAGACATTGCCCCTGATGGCCTGGGACCCATCTACAACGCCCAGTCCTGCCGCGAGTGTCATCAGACTCCCGTGACCGGAGCCGCCAGCCAGATCACAGAGCTGCGGGTGGGACATCTCGACGCCCACCGCCAATTCCAGAATCCGCAGATTCCGATCAATCACGGAACAGAAATCATCAAGGACCGGAATCTTGTGAATGATCGCGCCATCTGCCCCGAGATTCAGGAGCGGGTGCCCGTCACAGAGACGATCCGAACCACGCGTGTCACCACGAATACACTTGGGGACGGCTATGTCGAAGCCATCGCCGATGAGACCCTGCTCAAGATTCGTAAGAATCAATGCAAAGCCTCGCACGGAAAAATCTGCGGGCAAGCGGTCAAAGTACTCGTCCCCGAAAGTGAAGGCCCCGACCGGATCGGCCGCTTCGGATGGAAAGACCAGCACGCCAGTTTGCTGGCATTTGCCGGCGACGCCTACCTCAATGAGATGGGAATCACGAGCCGCCTGCAAACGGAGGAGGTGACGACAATCTGCAATCCGCCGGTAACAACGACGGTTCCGAATACCGACCCCGCGAAGATCACCGAACCCAACAACCTGCCCGACCCCACCGACAACAATCTGGAAGACATCGACCACTTCGCCAGCTTCATGCGCTCCCTGAAGGCTCCAGCCCGAGACGAGACCGCTGCGATAGCGACCCAAGTCCATCATGGCGCTCAGCTCTTTGCGAAGATCGGCTGCTCCAGTTGCCACGTCGAGACCATCGTCACCGGCAAAAGTCCGGCCTCGCCGGGTGGCCCCGGGCTTCATCCCGACGCGCTGGAGAACAAAACAATCCATCCCTATAGCGACTTCCTCCTCCACAACGTTGGCACAGGAGACGGAATTCCAGTTGCTCTCGTGGAACACTTTGGCCGTGAGCGGGTCGAGAAGCGCATGCGCGAACTGGAAACATCGCGTGCCGCAGCGGTGCAAAACCACAAAGGCAAGCCCGAAGACGAATGCAGCGAGAGATTCCAGACCGCAGTGCTCCAGGGTCAAAAACACCCCGACCTGCTTCGAGATACCCTATGCGCCCGCAACAAACTTAGAACTGCACCGCTCTGGGGCCTGCGATTGCGCTCGCGCCTGATGCACGATGGCGCATCGGTCGAACTCGGCAGCGCCATCCGGCGTCACAAGGGAGAAGCCGAGGAAGTGACCGAGCGCTTCTCCAAGCTGAAGCCCGCGGACAAAAAGGCACTGCTGGCGTTTCTGCAGTCGTTGTGAGAGTGAGGGCTGGTCGGCGGGCGCTCAAGTCATCAATGTTGAGAGTGGCACAAAGGTCCAACTTGGCACCTAAAGCCCACGCTAATCATCTAAACTAGAGCCATGACCCTAATCGTCTATTCTGGCCCCGGGTGCCCCGACTGCCGCGTAGCCAAGCGTTTTCTCACCAAGCACAACCTGCCCTTCACAGAAATCGACATCGAGACCACGCCCGGAGCCGCCGACGAAGTCATCAAGCGCACCGGCAAACGCGCCATCCCTCAATTCGTAATCGATGGCGAGTGGGTGCAACCCTATCGTCCGGGCGAGGGATTTTTGTATGACGAGATGTCGAAACGGCTGGGCGTAAGCCTCGAAGATCCAACAGCTTAGCTTAAATCTGGCTGGGTCACAGCCTGCCCGGAGCCGAGAGCAGCCGGGCTGGAAGCATGAACAAGGCCCGCAGGAACGTGAAGACGCCTTCCAGAGCGATTCCGACAATCCGGAAGGGCAACAACAGCACCCACACCACCGGATAGACTACCAGCGCCAGCAGCGCAATCGGCCAGCACAGCAGGAACAGCACGCACCAGAGCAAGAATGTAAACACAGTCCACCTCCAGCCTCTGAGGCATGATACGGGACCGGAGCGGAGAAAGTTCCGGCTAGGTGGCGACTGCTCTAGCCAAGTACTTCTGGAAAAAGGCGTGCATCCGCGTGTCGGCGTTGGCGCGGGTTTCCGGGGTAAAGTGGTGGCCCTCGCCGGGATAAATCTGGAGTTCGTACGGAACCTTCCGTTCCTCCAAGGCCTCTTGCAGGCTGTAGGCTTCAGCAACGGGAACGACCGTGTCGGCATCGCCGTGAAGGATTAACGTCGGGGGCAGGCGGCGCATGAACGGGCGAATTTCGCGCGGGAGACCCCCGAAATACTCCGCCACCGCTTGCACGCGGGCATCGATACAGCCAAGCGAGAGCGCCAGATAGGCTCCCAGGGAGAACCCCAGAACTCCAATGTGGTCACTGTCAACCGCAGGCTGCTGCGCGATCAGGCTAACCACATCCCAAAGCGTCTTCATCCACAGGGGAAAATTGAGGAACATCGCCGGCATTTGGGCTTCGGTAGTGCCGGTGCGGTCGAAATAGTGGGGCACGTAGACGCAAAAACCTTGTGCTGCGAGCGGCCGGGCCGTCTCTCTCAGAGTGTCGTGGCCGCCGCCGGACCCGTGCAGTGCGATGATCGCGGGGAAACGGGACGGATCCTTCGCCGATTCGGGGGATGATTCAGGAATGAAACAATCGATGGCAATCGTCCTCCCTCCGCTGACGAAGGAAACGTTGTGTTCGGAAACCGAATACGCATCCATCTCAATCAAACTTCAGCGGATGATGGATGAGGTCGCGCAGTGACTCTACATATGGGGCGCGAGCCACACCGCGCTCGGTGATAATGGCAGATATATACTTAGCCGGAGTTACGTCGAAAGCCGGGTTACCGATGCCGACGCCGTCGGGGGTGATCTGCTTGCCGGAAAAATGGGTGACTTCGTTCGCGGCGCGCTGCTCAATGGGAATCCCGCTTCCATCAGGCGTCCGCAGATCGATGGTTGAAAACGGGGCGGCCACGTAAAAGGGGACGCTATTTTCCTTAGCTAGAACGGCCACCTGATAGGTGCCGATCTTGTTGGCGGTGTCGCCATTGGCGGCAATGCGGTCGGCACCGACAACGACGGCCCCGATCTTGCCGGCGCGCATCATGCTGCCGGCAGCGGAATCCGGGATGACCGTGGTGGGGATACCATCTTTCATCAGCTCCCAGGCGGTGAGCCGCGCGCCTTGCAGGAAGGGCCGTGTCTCATCGGCGAAGACGTGGAGGCTTTTTCCGCTCTCGACGGCGGCGCGGATTACCCCTAGCGCAGTTCCATATCCGGCCGTAGCTAACGCGCCGGCATTACAGTGAGTCAGCACGTTGCCGGTGGCGGGTAACAGCACTGCACCGTGGCGGCCCATCGCCTGATTGGAGGCAATGTCCTCCACATGCATGCGTTTCGACTCCTCAACCAGCGCCGCCTTGATTTCAGGCACCGAAAGATGCGCCACGGAATCGAATTTCTCGCGCATGCGCTGAATGGCCCAGAAAAGATTGACGGCCGTAGGTCGAGTGGCTCCGATCACCTTGGAAATGTGATCGAGATTAGAACGCAGCGCGGCTACATCCTCGGCGTCCGACTGGAGCACGCCGATGGCAACCCCCATGGCGGCAGCCACGCCGATTGCCGGAGCCCCCCGCACAACCATGGTCGAGATAATATCGGCGACTTGCTGGTAGTTGGTGGCTGTGACGTAGGTCTCTTCCGTCGGCAGTTTTGTCTGGTCGATGAAGCGCACGCCAGCGTCGGTCCATTCGAGTGTGATGATCATGCGGTGGGTGTCCTTCTGGTTTATCGGCTCTCTGCGATCGGCTGTGGGCTATGGTCATGCAGGAGTTTTTTGTGTTCGGCGCGCACGTCGCTGGCGGTAAAGATGCTGACGAACGGAGCAGGTCTAGCGACGCCTTCGACTTCCGGACGCCCGTTGGCTTCCTCGCGTTCGACGAGACACATGGCACCGACAACCTCGAAGCCAAATTCGCGCGCGGTCTGAATCGCCTGGATGGTAGAAGCACCCGTGGTGCACACGTCGTCCACAATCACGACTTGTGCTCCCTTTCCGCGAAAGCCCTCTATGCGTTGTCCCGTACCATGCTGCTTTTCCATTTTTCGAACCAAAAAGCCGTGCAGCTCCAGTCCAGCATGGGAAGCTGCCACAGACGCGGTAGCGACGATAGGATCCGCGCCCATGGTGAGGCCGCCGATGGCCTTGGGTTTCCAGCCCCGAGCTTGAATCTCTTCGAGGAACACTTCTCCGGTAAGGCGGGCGCCCTGGGCATCCAGCGTCGTGGTGCGGCAATCGACGTAGTAATCGCTAGTGCCGCCGGAGGAAAGCTTGAAGTCCCCCAGCCGGAAGGATTTTTGGGCCAGGAGGCTTAGGAGTCGGGCTCTTGCTGGGGACATAAACGTTTACGATATCACGCTGCGATGTGGACAACGGTCGCGACGACGACTGCGCGCTGGCCCTCCTAGCGCGCCAGGCGTTCAAGATGCCGGAAGTGGTCGGTAACGAGGTATACCCCTCCGAACAAGGTGCCGTTGTACCCGACGTGGATGAGAAAGCTGGTGGCCAGAGATTTGGTGCGAGCCCGCGCAAAGGTTAACACTGAGCTAACGAGCAGCAAAACCAAAAGCGGGGCCCAGGACCCGCCCAACTGCTCGCCGTGCAGCAGAGTGAACGATACTGCGGTAATCGCGAAACTGAGCGAAATCCCAATCCGCGTAGCGACGCTGCCGGGTTGCAATCTCCAGCCCAAGATCGTCATCAGCAGCGCGATGCACAGCAGCGCAATAGACACCCATTCCACGAAAAGGCGGGAAACGTGGGCAGCCACTAAGGCCCAGGCGAAAAACGTCAGACCAGGCAGGACCGCGCGGAGGGCGTCGGACGTACGGCCTTCACCGGCACGCACCGCGCACAGGGCTCCGGCCAGGAGCAGCACCGTCACAGCCAGCAGAACGCCGCCGAGGGGCGGACGCCATAGAGAGGCAAACCCCCAGGGCACCAGCCCAAGGAACACGAGGCTTCCACGCCGCATACGTTGTTGAGAATTCAGAACATCGCGCAGCCAGCGGTTGGAAACCGGGTAGAGCAAGCCCCGGAATAGCGTCTCCTCCACCAGGGGTGCGACCGCAACTCCAAAGAGCGCGAGCAGTTGCGGCGCCCCAGCTTGGAGAAACATCTTCTCGATCGGGAGCTCCTTGGGCATGGGCAAAACTTTTTGGAGCAGGCCGGCTACAAACGCCAGAGCGAAGCCCACGAGGAGAAATCCGGCCACACTGAAGCTTGGGGGCCAGTGCCAACTCAGCGCGGACCACAGGTTTAAGTGGCGGCTACCGGCGAGCCCGTAGAGGACGGCGAACATTACTAAGTACGCGCCCCCCATGGCAGGCACGACAATCCAGACGCTGGGGTTCCCTGCAATCTCCGCCAAAGGCTTAGCGTGCAGGCTATGCAGAACGCCCATGGAAATGGCCGTGAAGAAAAAGATGCCGAAAAACAGCACGCAGGCTAGGAGCAGAAGGTCCAGCCCAGACCACGGGGGATTCTCAATTCCTGGCCCGGCGGGTGTGGCGACGTCATTGGCGAGCGCCGGGGGGGCGTTGTCCCCCTCAGTCTGAGCGAAATCGTGTGATGGAATTGGTGAGGAATCCAAGCGGTGACAGTCCTTAAGTGGCTGCCTTGAATTTACATGAAATTGCGAATTTGCATGAAACAGGCGCGGGCGAACGCGCGGGCTTGCTGCTTGGCTTCTCGCAGAGAGCGCGGGAAAGGCGCCCCAACCTCTCGCTCAAGGTAACATCGCGACTTGCCATTCTGGGCCTTCCCAAACCTCTGACGTATAATCGTGGCATCCCCATGACTGCTTACGTCTACGTTTCTTTAAAAAAAACAGTGCTCGACCCGCAAGGCAAGACCATCCAGGGCGCTCTTGGCAAAATGGGATACAAAGGGCTGGGCGAGGTCCGCCAGGGCAAGTTCTTTGAAATCACGCTGAATGGCGGTTTGACCAAAGAGCAGGCCCACGCCGAGGTCGAAAAAATGGCCCGCGAGGTTCTTACAAACCCGGTTATTGAGGAATTTCGCTTCACTGTGGAAGGTTAGGCGCATCGAAGCTTAGGCGCATCAGGTTAAGTGTCATCGGGCGCGGCCCGCCTCTCCCCCAGAGTGATTTTCGAGCGGCACGCCGCCCCCGAGGCACGAGCGGCGGGAGTTTTTCACGATCAGCAAGGAGCTTCCTCATGTGCGGCATCGTAGGGTACGTCGGCAAGAAGCGCGTAGTACCGGTCATCATCGAGGGTCTGCGCAAGCTCGAATACCGCGGCTATGACTCCGCCGGGATCGCCGTGGCGGGCAATGGCGATGGCCTGCAAATCCGCCGCGCAGAGGGTAAACTTCGCAACCTCGAGGAAGTCCTCCGCACCAAGCCGCTCGACGGAACCTACGGGATCGGTCACACCCGGTGGGCTACGCACGGCCGCCCCAGCGAGGAGAACGCTCATCCACACCGCGATTGTACCGGGCGTATCGTCGTCGTCCACAACGGCATCGTGGAAAACTACCTGTCGCTGAAGAAAAAGCTCGCGCAGGAAGGCCACACGTTCACCACCGAAACCGATACGGAAATCATCGCCCACTTGGTAGAAAAATATCTCCATCCCGAAGGCGGTAACGGAATCAAAATCGCCCTCGAAGAAGCCGTCCGCAAGACCTGCCGCGACCTCACCGGCGTCTTTGCGCTCAGCGTCATTTCCGCCGACGACCCCAACAAGATCGTGGCCGCCCGCTTTGGCCCGCCGTCGGTCATTGGCCTCGGCAACGAAGAATATTTCGTCGCCTCCGATGTGCCCGCCATCCTTTATCACACGCGCGACATGTTCTTCTTGCACGATGGCGATCTCGCGGTCATCACCCAGCAGGGCGTGCAGATGAGTGATTTCGATGGCCGGCCCGTCACGCGCGAGGTCCAGCACATTACGTGGGATCCGATCATGGCGGAAAAGGGCGGCTTCAAGCACTTCATGCTCAAGGAAATCTACGAGCAGCCGCGTTCCGTCCGCGATACAACGCTAGGCCGCGTGTCGCAAGACTCAGGACAAATTTTCCTCGCTGAAATGGAGATCGCTCCCGCCGAATTCCGCTCGCTCGAGAAAATGAACATTACGGCCTGCGGCACCAGTTGGCATGCCGGTCTCGCCGGAAAGTTCATGATCGAGCGCCTGACCCGCGTCCCAGTGGAAGTCGACTACGCCAGCGAATGGCGCTACCGCGACCCCATCATCGGCGCCAACACCATCACCATGGTGATCTCGCAATCCGGCGAAACCGCCGACACCATTGCCGCCCAGCGCGAAGCCAAAGCCCGAGGCTCTAAGACTCTGGCCATCTGTAACGTAGTCGGATCCATGATCACGCGCGAAGCCCACGGCACCATCTATACCCACGCCGGGCCGGAGATCGGCGTCGCTTCCACGAAAGCCTTCACCGCACAGCTCACCGCGCTCTATCTCTTTGCGCTGCACCTCGGCGAAGTCCGCGGCGTTCTCGATCCGGCACGAGCCAAGGAATTGGTCCGTGAACTCACGCTCCTTCCCGGCAAGCTCGAGCAGTTGCTCACCCGCGACGAGGAATGCGAAGATCTCGCGAAAACCTACGTCCGCGTTCAGGACTTCCTCTTCCTGGGCCGCGGCATCCACTACCCCATCGCTCTCGAAGGCGCGCTCAAACTCAAGGAAATCTCCTACATCCACGCCGAGGGCTACCCCGCCGGAGAGATGAAGCACGGCCCCAACGCCCTCATCGACGAGAACCTGCCCGTTGTCGTCATTGCCACCTGCGACCATAAAGACCCGAACTCGGTCACGCGCTACGAGAAGACGATGTCGAATCTGAAGGAAGTCAAAGCCCGTTCCGGCAAAGTCATCGCCCTAGCTACCGAAGGCGACGAAGAAATCAAAGAGGCCGCCGATCACGTCCTCTACATCCCGCCCGCCCCCGACGAACTCTCGGCTATCCTGGAAATCGTGCCCCTGCAGCTGCTCGCCTACCACATCGCCGTCCGCCGCGGCTGCGACGTGGATCAACCCAGAAACCTGGCTAAATCCGTAACCGTGGAATAAGGTCAATGCCCACCACGGCCTTGAGAGAAATAGTAGCCATGCAACGATCTAACGTGGTGCGCAAAGATTTCGAGGACCGTTATCCCGCCGTCCCCTCCTACACGCGCCGAACTCGCCGCTCTCCGGGTCTCACGTAAAAAGAGACTGACGAAGACTTCCGCAAAGGGCAGGAACGCGCGTTAAAGCCCAATTCAATCTCTGAATTTCTGTCATCCTGAGCGGAACATTCCCGTTCGCTCGCGAACGGGAATGTGGAGTCGAAGAGCCTGCCCTGAGCGCAGCCGAAGGGACCCCTACACCGTCGCACCGCCGGACTGTACAACCCTTTCTCACCGCGCAGCGTCCTCGCAAGAAAGCTGGCAAGAGTATCGCCACGCCAACAGTCGAGGGATTCTTCGCTACGCTCACAATGACAATTCGAAACTACTGAACACGCGGCGCGATCCGGGCAAAGAAATAGATTGTCAGCAGGGTGAAGACCGCGAGGAGGGTTCCCATCAACGTAAGCAGATGCACCACCCGCTTTCTCTCCCGTTCCCGTCCGTCGGCGAGAAAGAAGGCGATCCACGAGAGGATAACGGCTACAAAAAGTATTTCCGAAAAAAGTTCTGCCGCCCCACCGCTGGAAAACTCCTGCCAACACTCTCGGACAC
>WNFL01307530.1_pt1 | contig 22106 bp, 19 predicted proteins | sample 5400361 | NCBI WGS metagenome assembly WNFL01 (sample SAMN13153351, study PRJNA577476) | soil metagenome | isolation source: 40 cm soil on Douglas fir-dominated hillslope | place: USA:California | collected 2013-09-17
CGCGCGCGTCATGTCGCGCAGCATGCCCAGCACTTCGTCCGCTTCGGACGGCGTCAACACCGAAGTCGGCTCGTCCAGGATCATGAAGCGGCGGTCGAGGTAGATCTGCTTGAGGATTTCCAGCTTCTGCTTCTCGCCGGCCGCGAGCTGCGACACCGGTTTTTCCAGCGGCACCTTGAACGGCACCGTATCCATGAAGGCCGCGAGGCGAGCCCGCTCCTGGCGCCAGTTGATGATGGCCGGCACGTTCGTGCGCGACATCACCAGGTTCTCCGCGGCGGTCATGCTCGGCACCAGAGTGAAGTGCTGGTAGACCATGCCGATGCCCAGCGCATGCGAATCGTGCGGCGAATAGATCGTGCGTTCGCGTCCATCCACCGAAATCTGCCCGGCCGTCGGTTCATAGAAACCGACCAGGCATTTCACCAGCGTGCTCTTGCCCGCGCCGTTTTCGCCCAGCAGCGCGTGAAACGAACCCGCGGCCACGCGCATGGAAACATCGTCGAGCGCGGTGAACGGGCCGAAGCGCTTGGTCATGCCGGTGACCTGCACCTCGAGCGCATGGTCGAGCACGATTTCGTGCTCGGGCTTCATCCGCATCATTTGATCTTCGGACATCAGGCGCTCGCCTTGATTGCTTCGATGACTGCAGTGGAGCTACCCACTGCGCCGAACACGCCGCCCTGCATCGTCACCATTTTCAGGGCCGCGAGATGGTTGCCCTGATCGGTGGCCGCGGTGCAATCCGACAGGATCAGGCATTCGTAGCCGCGGTCGTTGGCATCGCGCATGGTGGTGTGCACGCACACGTCGGTGGTGATGCCGGCAAGAATCAGGTTGCGGATGCCGCGTGTATGCAGGATCAGGTCGAAGTTGGTGGCGTAGAACGAGCCTTTGCCGGGTTTGTCGATGACCGGCTCGCCGGGCAGCGGCGCCAGCTCCGGAATGATCTCCCAGCCCGGCTCGCCGATCGTGAGAATACGGCCGCACGGTCCCATGTCGCCGATGCCGATGCCGTTGGTGCCGATCTGCCGCGAACGCCAACGCTTGTTGGCGGGAAGGTCCGACAGATCGGGCTTGTGGCCTTCGCGCGTATGAATGACCGCGTAGCCGCCCCGGCGCATCGCGGCCAGTAGTTTCTTCAATGGCTCGATGGGTCTGCGCGTGAGCGAAATGTCGTAGCCCATCTTGTCGACATAGCCGCCCTCGCCGCAGAAGTCGACCTGCATGTCGATGATGATCAGCGCGGTGTTGGCCGGCGTGAGGTTGCCGTCGTAGGGCCAGCGGTACGGGTCGGCGGCAACATGGCGGCCGAGATTGACGGTTTCGTCACGCATGCTTGCGCCTCCTTGCCAATTCGGCGGTTGCGGTTTGCGGCTGATAGTCGCGGTCCGGTGCGGGAAAGCCGCAGGACGTACCGTCGGTCACTTTTACATCGCTTTCCCAGGGCAGTTTGTAGCGGCCCGCCACCAGGTCCTGCATGTAAGTGTAAGGACAATCCTGCGCCCCGCTCTTTACCGCGACGTAGCCGCGATGTCCGAACTGGTAGATGTTGTTTTCCACTCCCCACTGCGCCCGCGCTTCGCGCACCAGGTCCGGACGCAATTCGCAGGTGATGATTTCGTCGGGCCGGCTGCTTCCTTCCACCAGCACGGTGCCGTCGAAGTTGACGAACATGCCCTCGCCCATCGAATCGAAGCTGCCGTCGCTGCCGCACATGCATACACTCGCGGTGTAGATCAGATTGCAGAAGGCGTTGGCCTGGTTCGTGACTTTCCACGAATGGCGGATGGGAGCGGTGTAGCCAGCGGTGCGGATCATGATGTCGGCTCCCTTGTACGCGGACTCGCGCGCCATCTCCGGGAACATGCCGTCGTGGCAGATGATCAGCGCCAGCTTCGAACCGTTCGGTCCCTCGCAGACCGGGATGCCGAGGTCGCCCGGCTCCCACGGTTCCACCGGCACCCAGGGATGCAGCTTGCGGTAGTAGAGCTTGATCTCGCCCTGGTCGTCGATGATCAGCCCGCAGTTGAAGGGATTGCCGTTCGGGTTGAACTCCATGATCGAGAAGCAGCCCCAGATCTTGTTTTCGATGCAGGCCTGCTTGAACGCGGCGACTTGCGGTCCGTCGAGACGGCACATGATGTCCGGATTGGTGTCCATCGACAGGCCGTGCAGCGAATACTCAGGGAACACCACCAGGTCCATGGTGGAAAGATTGCGCCTGGCCTTGGCCACCATGTCGCAGATCCTGCGGGTCTGCGCATCGAGGTCGTAAGGGGTCTTCACCACCGGCAGCTGCAACTGCACCATGCCCAGCACGACGCCGTGAGGAGATTTGTTCAGTCCGCCCAGTCCGCTCATGGTTCACCTCCGTTGGTTGGTGCGCCCCCTCAGGGGGTATTGAAAAGAATGTCAGCGATTGATGCTCAGTTCGCCCGGCGCGCCGGCCAGCGTGCGCCGCGTCGAACAGGTCGCGATCATGATGCCGAGTGTGAGCACGTAAGGCGCGGCATTGAACAGGTAATAGCCGCTAGTGATGCCGACCGATTGCAGCGCGGGGCCGAGCGCGCCGGCGCCACCGAACAGCAACGCCGCATAAAAACAGTAAAGCGGATTCCAGCGCGCGAAGATCACCAGCGCCACCGCCATTAACCCCTGGCCGCTGGACAGGCCTTCGCTCCAGCTGCCGGGATAGTAAAGGGACAGGAAGGATCCGCCGATGCCGGCGAGAAATCCGCCCACTGCCGTGGCCAGCGTACGCACCGCCGGTACCCGAAAGCCCATCGCGCGCGCCGCATCGGAACTGTCGCCGACCATGCGCACGATCAGTCCCCAGCGCGTATTGCGGAACGCCCAGGCCAGCAGGATCGCGAGCAGGATGCCGATGATCAGCAGCGGATTGACCTGCAGCGCTGCCTGGATCTGCGGCGAGTCGCTCCAGTTGCCGAACGGAATCGACGGCAGCGTCGGCGCCTTCGGTTGTACATAAGGCTTGCCGAGGAAGAAGGCGAGGCCGGTGCCGAACAACATCAGGCCGATGCCCACCGCGATGTCGTTGACGCGCGGCAGGCTGCAGATCAAGCCATGCAGAAGCCCGAGCAGCAGTCCGGCGACGCCCGCCGCCAGCACACCCAGCCAGGGGCTGCCGGAAAGATACGACACCGCGTAACCGCTCATTGCACCCATCACCAGAATGCCTTCCAGGCCGAGGTTGATGCGCCCGCTCTTCTCCGTGATGCACTCGCCGAGGCTCACGAACAGGAACGGCGTGCTGACGCGGATTGCGCCGCCCAGCACCGCGATCGGAACACCCCAGAGGCCGAGGTCCATGTTTTAAATTCCGTGAATGACGTGAATGTCGGAAAGGCCGGAAGGGCCGTGAATGTCGTGAATGTCGCAAGGGCGATACGCATGTCGCTCGAAAGATCGAGGCAAAGCGCAACCGTCAAGCTCTAACACGGCATTCACGACATTCACGATATTCACGTCATTCACGGTTCACTCACGCCGATACGACCTTCGGCTGAAAAATACGAAACCTTCCATACAACGTCTCCGCTGCCAACACGAGCATAAACGCCATCCCCTGCAGCACCAGAACGGTCGCATCCGGCATGTCGAGGCGGCGTTGCAGCATGCCGCCGCTGGCGGAGATGCCGCCTAACAATACGGCGACCGGCAGAATCGCGATCGGATTCTGGCGCGCGATGAAGGCAACCAGGATGCCGGTGTAACCGTAACCCGCGATCAGCGACGCATTCGCCGCGCCATGCACCGCAGCCACTTCCGCCATGCCGGCGAGGCCGGCGGCACTGCCGCCGAGGAAACACGCGACCAGCACCAGCTTGCTGACGGGGAGGCCGGCAAGCCGCGCGGCGCGCGCGTTGCCGCCGACGATGCGCAGCGAGAACCCCAGGGTGGTGTGTTTCACCAGCACATACATCGCCACACAGAACACGATGCCGAAACCCAGGCCCCAGTGCACGTCGAATCCGAAAAAATTGCCGAGCATGTTGGCCTCCCCGATCGGGAACGTGGCCGGCTTGTTGAGGCTGCCCGGATCGCGCAGCAGGCCTTCGACGAAGTGATTGAACAGCGCGATCGCGATGTAGGTCAGCAGCAGGCTGGAAATCGTCTCGTTTACGCCGCGGTATTGGCGCAGCCCGCCCGCCAGCGAAATCCACAGGCCGCCCACCAGCATCGCGAAACCGGCCATCGCAATCTTCACCACGATCGGCGGCATGCCACCCAGCAGATGCCCGGCGACCGCCGCGGCCAATCCGCCGAGCACCAGCGCGCCTTCACCGCCGATGATCATCAGCCCCGCCTGCGCCGGCATCGCCACGCAAAGCGCGGTGAGGATCAGCGGCGCAGCCCGCACCAGCGAGTTCTGCCAGGCAAAGCTGCTGCCGAATGCTCCCTGATACATCAGCGCATAGACCTCGAGCGGATTCTTGCCGAGCACGGCGACGAACAGCCCGAACAACACCATCGATCCCAGCAGCGCGCCGACCGGGATCGCGAAGGCTTCCATCGCCCGGCCGAGGCGGCCGGAATCGGAGAAGGCCACGGTTTGCCTTTCAGACCTTGCCGCTGACGCCTTCGACCAGGTAGTTCATCCCCTCGAGCACCGGGTCCGTCTGCTTCAACGAGGTTCCCGCCGGAATCACGACCTTGCCAGTGTTGTCCTTCAGCGGACCTTTGAAGATCACGTAGTCGCCGGTCATCATCTTCGCCTTGATGCCGTCGGCCTTCTTCTTCGCCGCATCGGGAACGGCCTTGCCATAAGCGGACATTTTCACGAATCCTTCCTTGAGTCCGCCGCGTACGAAGTTCTTGAACGGCGCGCCGGACATCGCGTCCTTGATGTGCATGCTGTAGACCGTCATCCAGTTCCATTCGGCACCGGTGAGATAACCCTTCGGCGCCAGAGCGGATTGATCGGCATGATAGCCGCACACATAAATGCCGCGCCGCTCGCAAGTCTCGACAATGACTTTCGGGCTGTCGACGTGGCAGGTGATCACGTCTACGCCCTGGTCGACCAGGCTGTTGGTGGCTTCGGCTTCCTTGACTGGGAGTGACCAGTCGCCGGTGACGATCAACTGCGTGGTGATCTTCGGGTCGACGCTCTGCGCACCCAGCGTGTAGGCGTTGAGGTTGCGCAGCACCTGCGGAATCGGCTTGGCGGCGATGAAGCCGAGTTTCTTGCTCTTGCTGACGTGGCCGGCGATGACGCCGTTCAGGTACTGGCACTCGTCGATGTAGCCGAAATAGCTGCCGGCGTTTTTCGGGTGCTTGCCTTCCGTCCACATGCCGCCGCAATGGGCAAATCGCACCTTCGGATACTTCTCCGCCATCTTGATCATGTGCGGATCGAAATAGCCGAAGGAAGTCGCGAACACCAGGGCCGCGCCATCCTGCTCGATCATCGACGCCATGGCCTTCTGCACTTCCACGGTTTCCGGCACCTTCTCCTGCTCGATCACTGTCACGCCCGGCATTTTCTTGACCGCCGCGGCCGCCTGCGCCTGCGCCTGGTTGTAGCCGTAGTCGTCGCGCGGGCCGACGTAGATCACCCCGACGACCAGCTTGTCCGCAGCAAATGCGCGGCTCGCGAGCCAGGGCGCGGTCCCGGCCAGGCCGGCTGCGCCGAGCGCCTTCAGCAGATCGCGACGATTGAAGTTGCTGGACATGTTTTGGTCTCCTCTGATTGGTTGGGATTCGCGGGCGTTAACCCGAACCGATTTCGCAAGAGGCATGCCAAACACGGAGACCAGGATTTCCGCTGCTTTATCAATGACAACACACAGGGGTTGCGGCGCAGCCCTTGACCCGCGAGCGGACGCAACCGTTCGTGGTGCACGCGAACGGCACTGCGCTCCGGCTTGGTGCGCCCCCACCTCACCCCAGCGCGCGGACACGTTAGTGATGAAATCACCCGGACTCGGCTCTCCGGCGGGCGTAGCTTGGGGCGGAGTCGAGTCATTGGCGGGCGTGGGGACGGTAAATGTGCCGAGTCTGGCTCGCGTTCCCGCAAACGGGCGTACCGCTAACGAGTCACGCTCGCGCGGGTAGCGCGCCAAAGCATCGCTTCCCGCCCCGCCAACAACCCCCTTTCGCCGAGTCAGCGATGCCCTCTCCCCCCAACGGGCGGAGAGGGAGCTGGATGCAGGAGCGCGACCAACGGGCGCACGGTTTTCCATCTCCCTCTCCACCCGCTCGCGGGGGGAGAGGGTTGGGGTGAGGGGGGGCGGTGAGCGAGTGTTCTCTAAAGTAGCTAAAAGCTATTAACTGCTTTTCGAGGCCAGCCAGGCGCGCCAGCCGCCGTGAACGGTGATGTCGATCGCGCCGGCCGCTACATGGGCTTCGCATACGAAGCCCTGCACCTTCGAACCGTCCGCGAGTTCGATTGTGCCGATGCCGAGCGGCCCGGCGATGCCGGCGACGAAACTGCCGAATTCCCGCGCCGGCAGTTCCCAGACTTCGAGTTCGATCGCCTGGCCGCCATCGGCTCGCACCATGCCCGGCCGGTGCGGCGGACCGCCGGGCAACGCATATAACTTGTAGTGCGGCGCGCTGCGCGTTGCGGCGACCAGCCGTGCGCCGCGGCTCAGCAACTGATGATTCAGCGGCAGGCCCGACAAATGCGCGCCGCATACCGCGACTTTCACCTGGCCCGACGGCGACGCCGGAACGACAGCGGGCCCCGCCTCGGGCAGCGACCGGTTGGTCGCGCCGGCCGTATTCACGCAGGCGCGCTGCAACTTCGACGCAAGATGCAACAGCGGCACGTCCTGATGGGCCGGCGCGAATAGCGTCACGCCCAGCGGCAGGCCATTGGCCTCGAACCCGGTCGGCACCGCGGTCGCCGCATAATCGAGCAGGTTCATGAAATTGGTGTAATAGCCGAGATTGGAATTGAGCTGGATCGGATTGGCTTCCAGTTCGGCAATCGTATAAATGGTGCCTGCCGTCGGCGTGATCACGACATCGACCTCACTCCAGACTTTGTCTGCAATGCGCTTGAGTTCGCGCAGCTTGTACAGCGCGGCATAGGCGTCGGCCGCCAGCCAGTGGCGGCTCTTGCCGATGATTTCGCGCGTGACGGGAAACAGGTCATTGGAGTGGGTGTCGAAGAATTCGCGGATCGCGGCGTAGCGTTCCGCCACCCACGGGCCGTCATAGAGCAGGCGCGCGGCATCGAGAAAGGGTTGGAGGTCGATCTCCACCGCGGATCCGCCCAACTCTTCGAGTTCCTCCACGCCCACGCGAAACACCTTTTCGCATTCGGCGTTGCCGAAGAAATGCAGGCTGGTCGTCTTCGGCACGCCGAAGCGGAATTTCGGCGCAGCGCCGAAATCGAAACCGTAAGGTTCCGCGGCGCGCGAGAAGGGATCCTCCGCATCGAATTGCGCGGCGGCTGAAAGCACGCGTTGCGCATCCTCGGCGGTCAGGGAAAACACCGAGATGGTATCCAGCGAACGGCAGGCCGGCACCATGCCGCGCGCCGACAACAGGCCGAGTGTGGGCTTGTGCCCGATCAGGTTGTTGAATGCGGCGGGGACGCGTCCCGAGCCCGCGGTATCGGTGCCCAACGAAAAGCTCGCATAGCCGAGCGCGACCGCAACCGCCGAACCGGAGCTCGACCCGCCGGAAATGTAGTCGGGATGGAAACTGTTTTTGCACGCGCCGTACGGCGAGCGCGTGCCGACCAGCCCGGTCGCGAACTGGTCGAGGTTGGTTTTGCCGATCGGAATCGCCCCGGCGTCGATCAGGCGCTGCACGACAAACGCATTCGCTTTCGGCGTGTACGCGAACGCGGGACACGCGGCCGTGGTCGGCACGCCGGCCAGGTCGATGTTGTCCTTGATTGCGAACGGCACACCATAAAGCGGCAGCGCCGCGATGTCCTTGCCCTCGAGCGCGTGTGCGTACTCGCGCAACTTCCCGATCGGCAACCGATGGATCCAGACCCGGTTCGGGTCCTCGCTGGTGGCTTTGACGATGTGCTCGACGACCGCGGTCGGCGTGACTTCGCCCTTCAGGTAGCGCTGGCGCAGGTTGCTAATCGATAAATCCATCACTGTTCCTCGAAAAATCTAATTCGAAGGTCTCACCACGAAGGCACGAAGGTCACGAAGGGTCACGAAGGGTCACGAAGAAAAACAGGATGCGCATGAGACCGATCGATAATTTTTGAATAGCACGGGATTTTCCGCATGGCCAATACATTCCATAAGCGACAAATTATTTCATTCAAATTTTTGTTCACCCTTCTTCGTGCCACTTCGTGACCTTCGTGCCTTCGTGGTGAGATTTAGGCTTCACGCGGCTTCGAGGACGATCAAGTCCTGCCCTGCGGAGACCTGGGAGCCTTCGCGACAGAATACTTGCAGGACCTTGCCGGCAAAAGGAGCGGACACCGGGAATTCCATTTTCATGGATTCGACGATGACCAGCGGGTCGCCCTCCGAAACGTTGTCGCCGGGCTTGACCGAAATCTTCCAGACGTTGCCGGCCAGATGCGTGGCCACCGCGCGCCCGTTGGCAGCAAGCTCATGCTCGCTGTCCGCAGAGGATGCGGCCATTGCAGCTTCGGCAGCATAGTCCGCCTGCCCGGCCTCGCGCCAGCGTTCGCGTTCGTCTTCGAAAGCCGACTGCTGGCGCGACTTGAACGCGGTGATCGATTGTGCGTTGTCTTGCAGGAAATCGTTGTAGTCGCGCAATGAAAATACCGATTCCTCGATGCGCAACGGATAGCGGCCAAGCGGAAAATCTTCGCGAATCTTCAGCAGCTCGTGTTCGGTGACCGGGAAGAAGCGGATCTGGTCGAAGAAGCGCAACAACCAGGGCTTGCCGCCGGTGAACGCATCCGTCTGCTTGTAGCGGTTCCACATCTGCAGCGTGCGGCCGACGAACTGGTAACCGCCGGGGCCCTCCATGCCGTACACGCATAGGTAGGCGCCGCCGATGCCGACGGCATTTTCCGGCGTCCAGGTGCGCGCCGGATTGTATTTGGTGGTGACCAACCGGTGGCGCGGGTCCACCGGTGTCGCCACCGGCGCGCCGAGATAGACGTCGCCCAGGCCGAGCACCAGATACGAGGCATCGAACACGATCCCGTGCACGTCGTCGATCGAGCCGAGTCCGTTGATGCGGCGAATGAACTCTATGTTGCTCGGACACCACGGCGCATCCTTGCGCACCGACTGCGTGTACTTCTCGATTGCCAGCCGCGTCGCCGCATCGTCCCACGACAGCGGCAGGCGGACGATGCGCGTGGGCACCTCCATGTCGTCGATCGAAGGCAGTTCCTTTTCCGCAGCGACCAGCAGGTCGAGGAGTTTCGTCAGCGGCAGGCGGCGGCCGTCGAAATGCACTTGCAGGGAACGGATGCCGGGCGTGAGGTCGATAACGCCCGAAATGTTCTGTTCCTGCACCCAGCACATCAGCGCATGCACGCGAAAGCGCAAGTTCAGATCGAGCATCAGCGGCCCGTATTCGACCAGCAGGTAGCGGTCGCCGCTTTGCCGATAGACGACCTCTGGTCGTCCGCCTTCGCCGGCTTCGCGGCGAAGGATCGGCGAGTGAACGGTGCCCGACTTCGCTGGATACCGGGCTTTGCCCATAAACGGTGAACGGTGAACGGGAAAAGCGACCTGCTCCGGCATTTCTAACGTCTCGATCGCGCGGTCGGCGGCGGCGGACATTTGGGCGGCCCAGTCCTGGGTCACTTGCCGGAAGCGGACGCGGTCGCCGGGTTTGAGCTGGCCCATTTTCCACAGCTCGCAATCGACGATGACTGCCGGGCAGACGAATCCGCCCAGGCTCGGCCCGTCCGGGCCGAGGATCACCGGCATATCGCCGGTGAAATCGATTGCACCGATGGCGTAGGCGTTGTCGTGGATGTTCGACGGATGCAACCCCGCCTCGCCACCGTCGCGGCGTGCCCATCGCGGCTTCGGTCCGATGAGCCTGATGCCGGTGCGGCTGGAGTTGTAATGCACTTCCCAGTCGGTCGCAAAAAACGTGTCGATGTCCTGTGCCGTAAAGAAATCCGGTGCGCCGTGCGGTCCGTACAGCACGGCGATGTCCCAGCGATCTGAGTAGTGCGGCAACAAAGCGGGCGGCAGGCAGAGGCCGGCTTCCGGCAAATTGTCCGTTTGCGTGAAATGCAGCATGTCGCCCACACGCAACGTGCGTCCCGCATGGCCGCCAAATCGGCCAAGGGTAAAAGTGGCTTTGGCGCCCAGATAGTCCGGTACATCGAAACCACCGGAAATAGCGAGATAGGCGCGCAATCCCGCTCCGGTAACGCGACCGAGTTTCAGCACGGAGCCGGCCCTGACCGCATGCGATTGCCAAAAGGCGAGCGGCTTGCCGTCGAGTGTTGCAACCATCGGCGCCCCGGCCAGCGCAATGACAGTATCCGAATGAAATTTTAATGACGGGCCCGCGGCCGTGCATTCCAGTGTCGCCGCACCCTGATCGTTTCCGAGCAGACGATTCCCAAGACGCAGCGCCAGGGCGTCCATCGGTCCCGAAGGCGGCACGCCGACATCCCAATACCCGAGCCGTCCCGGCCAGTCCTGCACGCTGGTCTGCACGCCCGGCTCGATGACCTCCACGGCGCGCGGTCGGTATGTCAGGCCGGCGAGCATGCCCGTGGTCTGCCGCCCTTGCGCGAACGTCTCGTCGGCCACGATCTGGCGCAGATAGTCGAGGTTGGTTTCGATGCCGGCCACGCGTGTATCCGCCAGGGCGGCGGATAATTTTTTCAGCGCGGCGCGCCGATCCGGCGCGCGCACAATGATCTTGGCGATCATCGGGTCGTAGTAAGGCGGCACTTCGCTGCCCTGCTCCACCCAGGTCTCCACGCGCGCATTGCGCGGAAAGGTCACCGCGGTGAGCGAGCCGCTGCAAGGCTGGAAGTTTCTGCCCGGATCCTCGGCATAGAGGCGCACCTGAATCGATGCGCCGCGCGCAACGGGCTTGATTTCGTCGAGTGGCGGCAGGTCGCCGGACGCGCACTTCACCATCCATTCGACCAGATCGACGCCGGTGACTTCCTCGGTCACGCCGTGCTCGACCTGGAGCCGCGTATTCACTTCGAGGAAATAGAATTCTCCGGTCGCCGCATCGAGCACGAACTCCACGGTTCCCGCCGAACGGTAATCGACCGCGTGCGCCAGACGGATCGACGTATCGAGCAGTTGCGCGCGGACACTATCGGCCAGATTGGGGGCCGGCGTTTCCTCGATGACCTTCTGGTTGCGGCGCTGGACCGAGCAATCGCGTTCGCCGAGCGCAATGACCTGGCCGCGGCCGTCGCCGAAGATCTGCACTTCGACATGCCGCGCCCGCTCGACGTATTTTTCCAGGTAGATACCTGCGTCCTTGAAGTTCGCGCGCGCCAGTCGATCCACCGAAGCGTAGGCCTCGGCCAGCTCGCCTTCGCTACGGATCAGGCGCATGCCGATGCCGCCGCCGCCCGCCGTACTCTTGAGCATGACCGGATAGCCGATGCGCATGGCCTCCGCACGCACGTGTTCCATGCCGGAGAGCAGCCCGCTCCCCGGCAGCAAGGGCATTCCGTTCTTTTGCGCCAGCTCGCGCGCGCGATGCTTCAGCCCGAAGGCGCGCATCTGCTCCGCCGATGGACCGATGAAGGCAATCCCCTTGCGTTCGCAGGCTTCCGCGAAATCGGCGTTCTCGGACAGAAAGCCATAACCCGGATGAATCGCCTGCGACCCGCTCGCGCGCGCGACTTCCAGGATCCTGTCCGCGCGCAAATAGCTTTCCGCCGCCGGCGCCCGCCCGATGCAAACCGCCTCGTCCGCCTGCGCCACGTGCAGCGAAGCGCGATCGGCCTCGGAATAAACCGCAACCGATTTGATGCCGAGTTTCTTCAGCGTGCGGATGATGCGGCAGGCGATGGCACCGCGGTTGGCGATCAGGACTTTGGTGAACATATCGATGAGCAGCCGATGTCGTTCTTATTAATTTCCCTTGTTCGTGACGGCGTGACGGTCGTGACGAACGTGACGGGGCAAAGGCTCGAAGGCTCCCTCTCCCCCGTTGCCGGGGGAGAGGGGTGCGGTGAGGGGGGTCACGTCGTCACGACCGTCACGCCGTCACGCCCGGTTGCTGATTCCAGATCAACAGGCGGATCGGCGTCGGGTTATACGCATTGCACGGATTATTCAACTGCGGGCAATTGGAGATCAGGCAGATCACGTCCATCTCCGCGCGCATTTCGACGTACTTGCCCGGCGCGGAGATGCCGTCCTCGAACGTGAGGCCGCCTTGCGGCGTGACCGGCACATTCATGAAGAAGTTGATGTTGTGCGTGATGTCGCGCTTGCTCATGCCGTGCGTGTGGTCGTGCTGGATGGCGGACATGAAGTTGTCGCGGCAGGCGTGCATGAAGCGCTTGTCGTGGGCGTAACGTATGGTGTTGCTTTCCTGGGCGCAGGCGCCGCCGAGCGTGTCATGCCGGCCGCAGTTGTCGGCGACGATCGTCAGCATCGGATTGCCTTCGGTCGAAATCAGCTGCGTGCCGACGCCGAGGTAGAGGTTGCGCTGGCGCTGGATGGTGTCGATCGCGCTGTAACGCTCTTCGGGATCGTGCGCGTTGTAGAACAGCGTATCCACGGCCTGGTTGCCTTCGAGGTCGAGGATGCGGAACATCTGGCCCTTGCGGATCTCCTTCATCCAGGGTTCGCCCGCCGCGCAGATTTCACTGACCACGGCGGAATTCGGGTCGAGCTTGCTTTCCAACAGCATGATTTCGGTTCCCTCAATCGGCAAAGTAGCGGGCGGTGTTCTCGAAGGCGCGCTGGTTTTCACCGCGGAAATTGCGGCAATAGTCGTCGGCCGGCGCGATGCCCGCGCGCCACGCGGACAGACGCACCGGCTTTGGCTCGTAGGCGGATATCGGATCGAGTGGATGCGGGCAGGTGGAAAGGGCCAGCAGCACGTCCATGTCGAAGCGCAGGTCGACGAAGGTGCCAGCCGGCTTGCCCGCGATGAAAACCAGGTTGCCGTCCATATCGGCGGTCACTTTGCTGAAGAGATTGACGTTGGCGTGCAGGTCGCGTTTTCCCAGGCCCCAGCGTCCCATCTCCTTGAGCAAACCTTCCTTGCCGCTGCGCTGCATGGCGTTGCGATGCTCCTGGAAGCGCTTCGTGCCGAAGCGCTCGTTCATGAGGGCATCGTCCATGACGCCGCACACCGTGTCGTGCCATCCCGTCGTGTCCGCGACGATGGAAAACAGCACGCGGCCCATGTCGGTAAACCCGCAATGCCCGCGCGTCAGGAACGCGGTGTGCTGCGCTTTGAGCGTATCGGGCATGTTGTAGCGCTCGTACTTTTCTTCGAAGTTCCAGAACAGCGCCGCGACATTTGTCCCGCCCTCGACGTCCGTGAAGCGCAGCGCCGTGCCGCGGCGCATGACGCCGGACCAGTGCGCGCCGCCAGGCACAGTCTCCTCCCACAGCACCGGCCCTGCCGGCGCGTTATTCGCTACTGCCTGCATTACTCCCCCAACTCTAGAACTGGATTCACCACAGAGGCACAGAGGTCACAGAGGAAAAACAATCGCAGAAAACGATATGGGTGGTAAGCGCTTTCAATGGCGGAAGATCCAATCCATTGAAAGTTGGCGCGACACGTCAATGACCAGTTTCGCCGCTTTTCATTCCGCGGTTTTATTTCTGGTATTAGCCTTTCCTCTGCGACCTCTGTGCCTCTGTGGTTCATTTTTTGCGTGTCAGGTTTTCAATTGTCCGCAGAGCTTTTCAAGCAGCTCCAGGTCGGTCTTCATGCCGGAGGTTTCACGGATGCGTTCGACGATCTCCCGTTTCAGGCCGATGAACCCGGGCGAGAGCTTCATGTCCTGGAAGCGCTGCGCCGGCAGCGGCACGTCGTAGATGCTGTCGATGCGGCCCGGTCGCGGCGCCATGACCACGACGCGCTGGCCGAGGTAGATCGCCTCCTCGACGTCATGGGTGACGAACACGATCGTGCTCTTCTCGAGGTGGAACACATACTGGATCAGGTCGTGCATGACTTCGCGCGTCTGCGCATCCAGCGCACCGAACGGCTCATCCATCAGCAGGATCTGTGGCCGCGGCATCAAGGCGCGCGCAATGGCCACGCGCTGCTGCATGCCGCCGGAGAGCTGGTTCGGAAAGGCATCCGCGGCGGCCCGCAGGCCCATGAGATTGAGCAGCGTATCGGCGCGTCCCGAGGCGGCCTCGACTTCGGCGGAAGTGAATTCGCCGCGATTGGCCGCCAGCTTGCGGCTGAAGCGGATGTTTTCCATGACCGTGAGCCAGGGAAACAGCGAATACTGCTGGAACACCATCGCGCGGTCCGCGCCCGGCCCGGTTACCGCCTTGTCGTTGGCAATGACCTCGCCGGCGCTGTGATATTCGAGGCCGGCCACGATGCGCAGCAGCGTGGACTTGCCGCAGCCGGACGCGCCGACCAGCGTGATGAATGTGTGTTCGCCGATGTCCAGATCGATGTTCTGCAGCGCGACGGTGGCGCCGGGACCTTCGCCGAAGATTTTCGACAGTCCCCGGATCGAGACCTTGGGAGCGCGGCTGCTGACTTGCGTGTTCACGCCTTCCGATACATCCATGGGAATGCCTTGCGGTGTGCCAGCCGGAAGAGTTGGTCGGTGATGAGGCCGATCAAGCCGATGATGATGATGCCGCCGAAAATCTTGTCGGTGTGCAGGAAGCGCTGCGCCTTGAGGATCGAATAGCCGAGTCCCGAGTTCGCCGCCACGAGTTCGGCCACCACCAGGTAAGTCCAGGCCCAGCCCATGGTGATGCGCATGGTGTCGAGCAACGCCGGCTTGGCCGACTGCAGCAATACCAGTTCCATCAGCTCCCTGCGGTTCGCCCCCATGGTCTGCGCCGCTTCGACCTGCGCGGCCGGCACACGGCGCACATCTTCCGCCACCATCAGGATCATCTGGAAAAACGTGCCGATGAAAATGATGGCGATCTTGGACGATTCGTCGATGCCGATCCACAACATCACCAGCGGAATGAAGGCGACCGCCGGCATGTAGCGGATGAAATCGGTCAGCGGTTCCAGCAGCGCCTGCACTGGGCGGAAGGTGCCGATCATCAGGCCGATCGGCAGCGCAAAAACGGCGGACAATGCCCAGCCGGCGGTGACGCGATAAATGCTGATCAGCGCGTCGCCTGTGAGGTTGTCGCTTCTGAACCACGCCAGGGCTCGGGTCAATACCTGACCGGGTCCGGGCATGAATACCTTCGAGACGTATCCGCTGGCCGCGAGCGCCCACCAGGCGATAAGCGGGGCAAGCAGTCCGATGGCGGCAAACACCCAATAGCTGCGCTGGCTCATCGGCCCGCGCACCGACCAGAACCCGGGACGGGCGTTACCAGGCGTGGCCATCTGAATTGCAGCTACGAATTGACGACAGGGATCTCAAGGAGGGCGTCTCCACGGTTAACAAACACCAGCCAATGAGAGGACGAACATTGCGCTCGGCCTCCCGGGCTTTTATCCCTCCGTGGAGCCCCGCGTGCTTCAGGCGGGACCGTCGGCTCTCGGACCTGGCGGCTCTCGCGAGCCCGGAACCCTAGCCGACAACGATAAGAAGCGTTGCGCAGATCGCTCCTCTCGACCAGGGCTTTGCAATCCGTGTGCCACCCCGAAAAGCTGCGTTGTTAGCGGGCGAATCATGGGATTGCACGAATGTATGCCTCGGAGAGAGGCATCTGAACGAAACTGCGCACCGGGGCGGTGCGAGGATGCCGGTGCCGGGCTATTTTCCGGCGCGGTCGTCCGCCAATGTCCTCAAGTCGTAGCGCATCGGCGATATATATCGTGTGGTGCGACGCATCGCGCACGACCTGCCGCAGGCGGCCACGTCCGCATGAACGAAACCATCCGGGGCGATAACGGAGAAATCCGGCGCGTACGCGCCAAGGCTAGGCAGGAAGCGCTAGAAGGCTACAAAACCGAAGAGCAGGCGAAGCGTAATCATGAGCGCAAACTGCGGCGGCAGGACGAGCCACGTTGATCGATCAGACTTAAAGAGCGAAGGCTAGTCCGACAGACGCTGTCAGTCCAAACCACTTCATTCCTTCAGAACTACTGAAAATCTCACCACGAAGACACGAAGGACACGAAGAAACACGAAGAAAACCGATTGGGGAAAGGAATACCTTCGCCCGAGTTGGAATCATTTATCATCTGCCGCCAATGGTCATTACTAGCACGGCCGCCCAGAAGTATTTCGGGTCCGCTTTTCTTCGTGACCCTTCGTGTTCTTCGTGCCTTCGTGGTGCGCACCCCTGTGTAGGTGGTGAGCACTAAGATCCAGTTGCGAACAGTTACTTCTTGACCGCGTCCTTGACCTTGTCGCCGGCCTCTTCCATCTTGTCGCCGACCTTTTTCGCCGCGTTGTCTATCTTCTCGCCGGCTTTTTCCGCCGGCCCCTTTTCGCACGCCGTCAGGCCCGCGACGGCGAAACTCAGCACGATCGCCGCTGCAATTCCGGAATTGAATTTCATGAGTGCTTCTCCTCTATATTAATAGCCAGGTTGTCTGCCCATATTTCCGCAGACTGGTCGTTTGACCGCGGCACCCTGACCGAGTTGCATCTGTCATGGGACTATCAGGTGGATCATGCCAATGGCGTTGATCGGCGACAGTCCGCCCCGGCCGGCATCAATCCTCTAGAATGAGCCGATCAGCCTCCTCACCGAGTCTCCGCCATGCGCCTGCCCGCAATCCTGGTCGCCCTTTCTCTGCTGCCTGCCGTCGTTCACGCCTATGAATCCGCTTCGCCGGAGGCGGCCGCAATCAGCCGCTTTACCTTTGCCTGGCCGATCGGCGAAGGCGCCCTGAAACCACGCGGCGCCAGCACAAAAGGCACGGCGGTTACGCTGGATACGGAGACGGCGGATACATGGAAACGCCTGCACGAGGCGGGCTTAAGCGATTTCGAACGCGATCGCCGTGCGATCCTCGCAATGGCCGGCCCCTATCGCGTGAGTTTCGATTTCCTCGAAGTGGCGAGGTTCGATCCCGCGCTGAAGCCCGACGCGCCCTACCAGAGCTGGGGCACTGAATATGTCTTCGTCAGCAAAGATAGCGGAGACTTCATCGCCCTGCAGCATGTCCTGGTGATGCGCATGCTGCAGCAGGACGGCAGCGAGAGCGAGCCCTTCGTTACGCGCCACTGGCGCCAGGAATGGCGCTACGAAGCCGACACTGCGCTGGCCTATCAGGGATCGAATGCCTGGGTTCTCAAGACAATTCCGCAAAACCAGCGCCGCGGCGCATGGGTTCAGTCGGTGTATCAGGTCGACGATTCGCCGCGCTATGCCGCGCCGGGCCGCTGGTGGCACAGCGATAGTTTTTCGACCTGGATCAGCGATGAAACCTGGCGGCCGCTGCCGCGGCGGGAATGGAGCGTGCGCAATGACTACCAGGTGTTGGTGGGAACCAACCGCCACACCATCACGCCGACCGGGTGGTTGCAGGAGGAAAACAATCTGAAGCTGGCGCTGGATGAAACCGGAAAGCCCCGGGAAGCCATTCCCTATCTGGCGCGCGAATATGGCGTGGCACGCTACGAAAGAATCAAGGACTACGATTTCGCACCGGGCAAGGCCTATTTCGACAAGACCGAACCGTTCTGGAGCGAAGTCCGCGCTGCATGGAAAGAAATCGTCGGACGCGGCGGATTCAGGCTCGCGAAACCGGTGGACCAGGGCCAGTTGTTCGTCCCCTTCTTCGAGTATGCGGACAGGCTCGCGGATGGCGAGCCCTTCGTCATCGAGGATGCGCGCTCGTTCATAGAAAAAACATTGCGCGAAAACTACCTCACCCCGGGTTGACGCTCAGAGCGCGATATCCGCCAGAAAGCGTGCAATGACGCTCGCCGTGCCTTCGGGAAACTGGTCGATGAAGAAATGGCCGCCCGGCAGCGACTCGACCTTCACGTTCGCGCAGCGCTTGCGCCATTGCGCCGGGATGTCGAAGTTTTTCGCCATCGTGCCGTTCGCCCCGAAAAACGCCAGCGTCGGACACAACACTTGCCTGTCGATATCCGCGCCGTCGTGCTCGACGTCGATGGTGGCGGCAGCCCGGTAATCCGAACACGTTCCATGGATCATTTCCGGATCGCGCCAGCAGCGGCGATAGTCGGCCAGCATTTCCGCATCGAAATCCTCCACGCGCGTGGCACCCCAGCCGACCAGGCAGGTCTCGTAGAAGTAGTCCGGGTCGAGGCCGATCATGTGCTCCGGGAACGGCGACGGCTGCGACAGGAAATAACAGTGCCAGTACGTGCCGGCGATCTTGCGTGTTGTCTCCATGAACATTGCCCAGGTCGGCACGATATCCAGCACTGCGAGCGAGGAAACGGCATCGGGATAGTCCAATGCCATGCGATGCGCCGTGCGTCCGCCACGGTCATGGCCCACGACGTGGAAACGATCGAAGCCCAACCGCTTCATCACCGCGACCTGGTCGGCCGCCATGGCCCGGAACGCGTAGTTTCCGTTGTCGGGCGCGCATCTCGGCTTCGACGAATCGCCGTATCCACGCAGGTCGGAACAGACGACGGTGAACTTCTCCGAGAGCAACGGCGCCGTCTTCGCCCACATGGCGAGATTCTGCGGATAGCCGTGCAGAAGCAACAGCGGCGGTCCTTTGCCGGCGGTCACGCAGTTGATCGTCACTTCGCCGACGTCGATGCGGCGGCGCTCGAAGCCTTCGAACATCTGAATCCTTTCAAGCTGCAGCAACAGCGCAGTACGTACGCTGTTTACTCCTTCGATGTCATTTGACAGCGCGCCGGAACTCCCTGCCGACATGTTGTGCCGTGGCGCGAATGCCATCGTCGAAATTCTCGACGATCTGGTCGGGATTGTTCAACATTTCCTCGAAGCTGGCGAAACGGTACCGCGGTTTTCCGGGAACGCTCCAGTTCTTGCCCTCCTTCGCCTCCGAACCGTAGTAAAGCCATTCCTCGTACAGAAATTCTTCGTCCATTGGATAAATAAGGTTAACCGCAACGGTCAGGCGGGGTAGGTAGTCTGTTCGCCATACCGACGAGTCCATCCCGATATCCTGGATCCAGACGTGGAGCACCGCGCCGTCCGCGTGAATCCTGGTGTAGTCGATGTCGTCCGGATCGTCCGCCTTTGCTTGCGCTCTTTCGATGAGTTCGACTTCGTATCCTTGCCGGGACAGTTCCTCAAGAAGTGCTTTCGTCAGCTTCTCTCCCATCGCCATTTGCTCGCTGCGCATTTTCTCGGCGAATACCGTGCTTTTTCTTTTGTTCTCCGTGAACATCACTAGGGACGCCGGACCCCAAAACCGCGCAAAGAAATTGTCGTTGGCCACCTCGAATTCACGCGGATTGCCGACCGGCATCATCGCTATTTTCATCAGTGGGCCGTGATCAGGCCGCTGGAGCTTGTGGGAACAGCCGTCGAGCACCAGAATAATGAGAAAGGCCACGAACAATGCTTTGCTTTTCGATCTCGCCACGATTCCCTCCCAGGAACGGTTAAACGCTCTGCTTTTCTCCCGGCGTATGCGACCGATGCGGTCTTTTGCCTATACCGGCGCACCCATCTCGAAACACTCGGCATCCGCGGGAATGACCGTCCAGCGCTGCGCCGAGCGCGTCCAGATATGACGCCGGATTTTCACCCAGCCAGGATCGTCAAAGGTTCCGCCGGCGATCCCGCGCGTTCCGGGCCTTCTTTCCGCCGTCCAGGAAACCGTGGTGCCGCAGCGGGGGCAGAACTCCATGCGCAACCAGCGATTGCTCTCGTCGGAGCGATGCTCATACATCGTAAGCGCTCCGCCCGAGAATTCGACCTGCCCGGCTTTGAAAACGACGGGCTGGGAAAACGCGCTGCCGGTGCGCTTCTGGCAAAACTTGCAGTGGCAGACCGTCGCGATAATCGGATCGCCCATGGCGCGATAGCGGACGTTGCCGCACACGCAACCGCCTTCGTGAACGTCTTTCATGATCTTCCCCCGTATGCAGTATGCCTATTTTATTGAGAAGCGCCGCTTTACATTTTTCTGACAGGAAGTTTGCGAAAATCACGAGATCGGCCTCGTACATGAAAACTTCACTTATCCGCCACGCGGCTAACACAGCCCGGGCCTAACTTGCTCCGCGGGCGCACTCGAGCGTCCGCCGTTTTCAACCCAAGTCCAAAGGAGCGACCGATGCAGATCACATTCCGAAGGCAAGCAGCGACCGCGGTCATGGCCCTGATATTCGCTTTCGTTTCAGCAGCGCACGCGGACGACGACAACCGCTATTTCGATGGCGGACATAACGACTACTACGACGGCCACGGTTTCTATGGCGATCACGGCCGGAAGATGCGGGATGACTCCGTGCAGCTCGGCCCGCGGCCTTTCTATCTCGTGGAAGGAATGGACGACGGCAAGCTCAAGGACCGGCTGCTGAGTTGCGAGAACGGGCCGTTCTACCGTACCGACTTTTCGATCGGCCATCGCGGCGCGGCCCTGGAGTTTCCCGAGCACACGAAAGAAGCCTACCAGGCGGGCGCGCGCATGGGAGCCGGCATCGTCGAGTGCGACACCACCTTCACCAGGGACGGCGCCCTGGTCTGCCGTCACGACGAATGCGATCTGCACACGACGACCAATATTGTCGCCACGCCGCTGAACGCCAAATGCAGCGTGCCGTGGTCTGGTCCGGGTTCCAGCCCGAAATGCTGCACCAGCGACCTGACGCTCGCGGAGTTCAAGACCCTCACAGGCAAGATGGATGCGAGCAATCCTGCCGCCACTACCGCAGAGGGCTTCATGGGCGGCACGCCGGACTGGCGCACCGATCTTTATACCGGGCGCGGCACCCTGATGACCCTGAAGGAAAGCATAGCGCTCAATGAACGCAATGGCGTCAAGCACACCCCGGAACTGAAAGCCGGAAATCCGGAACGCGTCAAAGCAGTGTTCGGCAGCCAGGAGAAGTTCGCGCAACGCATGATCGACGAGTTCAAGGCCGCAGGAGTCGATCCGAAAAATCTCTGGGCACAGTCGTTCAACAAAGACGACGTCCTGTACTGGATTCAGAACGAGCCGCGCTTCGGCAAACAGGCCGTTTACCTGGACAGCATCGACCCGACGGTCACGCCGCCGATTCCGCGGCAAACCATCGACGAGCTCAAGCAACTGAAGAAGAAAGGCGTGAAGATCATCGCGCCGCCGATGTTCGCGTTGCTCGCCGTGAATTCCAGCAATGAGATCGTGCCCTCGCAATACGCGCTGGACATCAAGGGACTGGGTTTCGACATCATCACCTGGACCTTCGAGCGCGCCGACCTTCGCAAAGGCGCAGTCCCTGCCGGTTTCTATTATCTGTTCGACCCGCAGGGCAAGGCGGTAAAGAAAGACAGCGACATGTATAAGGCGCTGGATGCCCTGGCGCGCCAGGTCGGCATCATTGGCATTTTCTCCGACTGGGCCGCGACGGTGACGTACTACGCCAACTGCATGGGACTCAAGTAAAAGTATGAAAGCGGACGGCCTTCACGGGCCGTCCGCCCATACTGCACTCGCTATATACTCCGGACAGACCGCATCCTTCCACCGAGGTCCGGATGGCTACATTCATTTCCCCCAATCCAGCGTACGAAAAAGCAGTAAGGCAGCTCCTGCTCTCGATGCCGTATGTGCAATGGCTGGGACTCTCGTTCGAGAAAATTGCACCTGGACTAGTCGAATTCGTCATGCCGATCCGCCCCGAAATTACTTTCGACGGAAAAGCCGTTCAAGCGGGACCGATCGGAGCGTTGCTCGATTTCTCCGGTGGCGCCGCAGCTTTCACGCTGGTCCCTGCAGGGGTAATGCTCGCGACGATCGACTTCTCGGTCAAGCTGCTCGCCCCTGCGATCGGCGACCGTTTCGTCGGCAGGGGACAAGTCATCTCGGCCGGAAAATCCCTCATCGTTGCGCGCGCCGACGCGTTTGCCCTTGGCGAGCGGGGAGAGGTTCAGATCGCGACGGGGTTGGTCACGATGCGGGTTGTCACCTAGGGCAGGCCA
>WNFL01388392.1_pt1 | contig 22095 bp, 20 predicted proteins | sample 5400361 | NCBI WGS metagenome assembly WNFL01 (sample SAMN13153351, study PRJNA577476) | soil metagenome | isolation source: 40 cm soil on Douglas fir-dominated hillslope | place: USA:California | collected 2013-09-17
ACCGCCTATGGCAGCGGGGTCAAGGAACGCGTCTACGCCTTCAACGCGGGCGGCGTCGACTATGTCGTCGCGGTCGCGGACTTCACCAAGACGCGGGCGGAAAAGGACAAAGTCATCGATGAAGCGGCCAAAGCGCTGATGGACAGAGGCCGTCTCACCATCGACTATCCGGGCCGCATCGACTGGAATTACGGACGCGAAATCGTCGTTGTCGACATGGACGGGACAAGCACGACCGATGCGATTTTTTTCGTCGACAAAAAGCTTTATCAGATCGAAGTTGCGTATCCGGCAATGAACAGCGATCCGGCGGGGTCGTCGGGAATCGGATTTTTCCAGACCGCGTTCCGGTTCCTGCATTAGCGAAGTTCGGGGGGGACGGGCGTGCGTTTCACAGCATTTGTTCTGGCTTCGATGCTCGTCACGGGCGCGGCAGCGGCCGACAAATGGCGTCAATACAACTATCCCAACTACGCTTTCGCGATCAATTTCCCGGCGAGCCCGCAATCTGAGTCGGGCACCTATCCAGGTCCCGATGGCATGAAGCTGCCCGCGCATATCTTCTCGTTCAAAGAGGACGGCAATCTGTACCGGGTGACGATCGCCGATTTCTCCAAAACGAGCATGGACGAGAAGGACGCGGTCGAATACGCCGTGGATCGCATCAAGGAAGCCGGCGACGTAACGCTCGACATCCCAGCGCGCGTGGACGCAGTCGATGGCCGCCAGCTCAGCGTCGCCGGAAACGACGGCACCCACTCTTCCGTCGGCCTCTTCTTCTATCAGCACCGGCTCTATCAAATCGAAGGCGTCACCGCCGATCCGGGGAGCAGCGATCCGACGCGCTTCCAGCAATCGGCGCATTTCACCAACGACGCAAAGAAGCTGTTCGGCTTCGATTCTCCCTTCGGCGCGAGCGGCCATTTCTGAACCAAGCTTCGGCGGCATCATCATGTTCGACAAGCCCAAGAGCGGTCTCAAACCAAACACCGCCGAGTTCGAGATTTTTCCGCTGATCTCCGCGAACGGCTTTCGCGAATACGATGCGCGCTGGCTGTTCGAGAAGGAGATCAATCTCGTCGGCATCCAGCTTCTGGGTCTCGCGCTCGGGACCTACTTCCACGAGATCGGCATCAAGCCCAAAGTCGTCGTGGGACACGACTACCGCTCCTACTCGCTCGCGATTAAACAGGCCCTGATGCTGGGCCTGATGAGCGCGGGCTGTGAAGTCAACGACATCGGGCTCGCGCTTTCGCCGGTCGCCTATTTTGCGCAATTCGCGCTCGATGCGCCGGCCGTCGCGATGGTGACGGCGAGTCATAACGAGAACGGCTGGACAGGCGTGAAAATGGGCGCCGAGCGTCCCTTGACCTTCGGGCCCGACGAGATGAACCGGCTGAAAGAGATCGTGCTCGAGGGCAGAGCGAAAGAGCGAAGCGGGGGCCGCTATAGCCGCGTCGAAAACATGCGCGAGACCTATCTCGCCGATGTCACCAAGGGGCATAGGCTGAAACGCCGCATCAAGGTGCTCGCGGCCTGCGGCAACGGCACCGCCGGCGTGTTCGCGCCCGAGGCTCTCGCGCGCATCGGCGCCGAAATCGTTCCGATGGACACCGAGCTCGACTGGAACTTCCCCAAATACAATCCCAACCCCGAGGATCTGAAGATGCTCGCGGCGATGGGAAAAGCGGTGCGCGAAGCGGGCGCGGAGATCGCGCTTGGCTTCGACGGTGACGGCGACCGCTGCGGCGTTGTCGATGGCAAGGGCGAGGAGATTTTCGCCGATAAGGTCGGCGTGCTCATTGCCCGCGATCTGTCGTCGCGGCAGAGAGGCGCCAAATTCGTGGTCGACGTGAAGTCGACGGCGCTTTTCGAGGTCGATCCGGTCTTGCGCGCGAACGGCGCCGCCACCGATTACTGGAAGACCGGCCACTCCTACATCAAGCGGCGCACGACCGAACTCGGCGCGCTCGCGGGCTTCGAGAAGAGCGGGCACTATTTCTTCAATCCCCCGATCGCGCGCGGCTATGATGATTCGATCGTCGCTGCGATCGCGATTCTGGAAATGCTCGACCGGGCGGGGAGGCCGATCGCGGAGCTGGTGGGCGAGCTACCCAAGACCTGGGGCTCGCCGACCATGGCGCCGTTCTGTCCCGACGATAAGAAATACGACGTGGTCGCGCGCGTGACCAAGGGCTACGAGGACGCTCATGCCCGCGGCGACGATATTCTAGGCCAGAAGATCGCGCGCATTGTTACCGTGAACGGGGTGCGGGTGACGCTTCATGACGGCACCTGGGGTCTCGTTCGCGCGTCGTCGAACAAGCCATCGCTCGTCGTCGTCTGCGAAAGCCCGGTCTCGCATTCGCAAATGCACGCCATGTTCCGCGACATCGATGCGCGCCTGTCGAAATTCTCCGAAGTCGGCGAATACGACCAGAAAATATAGAGCGTGAGCGCTGAACAGCTCGCCCTCTCCCCTTGCGGGAGAGGGCGGCGCGGCGCGCGGGCCAAGCCCGCGCTACTGCCGCGCCGGGTGAGGGGTGAGGACGCTACGCCGCCTCCGCCTGCGGCCGTTCGATGAACGCGAGTGCGTCACGAAGCACGCCCAATCATCCCGCACCCTTACGGCACGCATGCTCGCTCAGATGGCGGCGGAAGGCGCGCGCGCCGGGCTGGCCGTGGAAGAGACCAAGCATGTGTTTCGTCATCGCATTTAGCGGCACGCCTTCTTTCAGGCGCACCACGACATATTCGACATAAGCTTCTACGGCCGCGGCGACATCGCGCGCAGGCTCGCCGAAAAAGCGCGCATCGACCTCGGCGAGCATCGTCGGCATCTGATACGCCGCTCGTCCCATCATCACGCCATCGACATGCGCCAAATGGGTTTCGGCCTGCTCGAGCGTCTCGATCCCGCCATTGACGATTATGTTGAGCTGAGGCCGCGCCGATTTCAGCGCATAGACGATCCCGTAATCGAGTGGCGGAACTTCACGGTTCTCTTTGGGCGAAAGCCCTTTGAGCCAAGCCTTGCGCGCGTGCACCGCGAACGTGCTAACGCCCGCGCGCGCGCAACGGTCGACGAGCGCGAACAGCGCCTCGCCCGGCTCTTGATCATCGACCCCGATGCGGCACTTGACCGTCACGGGCACAGCCACAGCCGCCCTCATTGCAGCGGCACAATCCCCGACGAGCTCCGGCTCGCGCATCAGCGCGGCGCCGAAACACCCCGACTGCACCCGGTCGGACGGGCATCCGATGTTCAGATTGATCTCGTCATAGCCGAATCCCTCTGCAACCCGCGCGGCTTGCGCCAGCTTCAAAGGCTCCGAGCCGCCCAATTGCAGCGCCACCGGATGTTCCTGAGGCGAGAATCCGATCAGCCGCTCGCGGTCGCCATGCAGGATCGCATCGGCCGTCACCATCTCGGTGTAGAGCCGCGCGCGCGCGGAGAGCAGCCGATGCAGGAACCGGCAATGCCTGTCGGTCCAATCCATCATCGGCGCAACGGCGAAGATTTTCATGCACTGCGTCATTGGGTACTCAGGAAGAGAGAATGAAGGAGCTATACGATCCTAACGTCCGTTTTGGCGAAATCATCGCCCTTGAAGAGAAGTGGCGCGTCCAGCGATTTGGCCAGCGCGTAAGAGAAACAGTCGCCGAAATTCAGCCCTGCCGCGTGACGGCCTCTGCCAAATCGCTCGAAGGCTTGGATCGCAGAGCGGGCCAGTGTTTCGTCCACAGCCATGATCGAAACATTGTTCGCTTCCATCCAAGGCTCGAGAGCTGCTCGGACCTGTGATCGTGCCGATGCGACGAGAGCGCATTCGACGAAGTTAGCGGCGCTGATGAGCACGTTGCCATCGAACGCGATGATTTTCGCGAAGCGTCCGGCCTCGCTTTCGCTAGCCAATGTTGCAATCACCGCCGATGTATCGATGACAATCAAATCGGAAGGCCGTTCTCGTCATAGGCGAGAATTTCTTCAATTGGCCGCGGGTCGACAACGGCCGAGTCCCGCCATAGCCGTTGTATTTCGCGCGTGGCGTCGAGCGCCCGCCTTATGCGCTCCTCTTCCGTCTCGGTACGCGTCGAAGCCGTCAACCGCGCGCGTTCAGCGCGAAGCAACTCGAGGATGATCTCGGAAGCACCTTGCCGGTGGCCTCCTTGATCTCAGCGACAAGCCGATCAGCCTCCTTGTTCTTGATGTTGATAGACATCGGCCGATTTCTGCATACAGAAGTCCCCTGCCTTCTGCATATCACAGCTCGCAGTCGGCGTCCACTGAATCAGCATCGCTTCGGGCGTTCAGCCGCGCTCGCTACAGGAGCCTCTTGCCGGACGTGGATCAGGAACGATTCCAAACACCGCGCATTGATCCACGCGACCATGTCGCGCCCGATCCCGCTCCGTTCGTTCGCCTCATCGAGCATCATCGCAGCTGGCTACGATTCCGAGCGCAGGGTCTTGAGGCTTCAATATAGCGGGGGAGGGACCTACGATTACTATCTGGTTCCAGCCGACGTTTTTCAACGATTTCTTGATGCGCCCTCCAAAGGTCAATTCGTGAACTGGGACATCAAGCCATACTACCCATACATACGTCTGAGTTGAGGTGAACAACCGATCCGATTCCAATCGCTCGGCCTTGCTGCGGCAGCGTTATGTGCAAAACCGATAGTCTTGCGTACGCCGAGGCAAGCGCCCTTCATTAACACCGCCTGGCTCCCCAAATACGTAGCATGGAACCAAGCCGGCGCGGTCGTCGCACGCGTTGAGGGGCGATTATTCCGGCATCGGGCCAGACTACACCGTCAATCAGCCCGTCGACTTCTATCGCCCGGCCGACCATGACCGCTGGCGGCGTCTCTATCGGCGGCAGATCGAGCTGATGCCGCGTTACGCGGTCAAGGAGTTCCTCGACAGCCTCGAGCTCCTGGACATTTCCGCCGGCATCCCGGATTTGGCGCGGATCAGCCGGCACCTTTCGCAACTGACGGGATTTCAACTCGTCGCCGTTCCGGGGCTCATCCCCGATGAGGCGTTTTTCAGTCACCTCGCCAATCGGCGCTTTCCCGTGACGTGGTGGATACGGGAAGAGAGCGAGCTCGATTATCTCGCAGAGCCCGACGTCTTCCACGACCTCTTCGGCCACATCCCGTTGCTCGCGCATCCGGTGTTCGCCGATTACATGGTCGAGTACGGCAAGGCAGGGCCGAGCGCGGCGCGCGTGAATGCGATACCGCTCCTCTCGCGGCTCTATTGGTACACGATCGAGTTCGGGCTGATCCGGACGAAGGACGGATTGCGCGCTTACGGCTCCGGGATTCTCTCATCGCACGGCGAGACCATTTACGCGATCGAGAGTCCCGTCCCCAATCGGCTCGGCTTCGATCTCGAGCGTGTGCTCTCGACCGAATTCCGCATCGACGCCTATCAGGAAACCTATTTCGTCATCGACAGCTTCGAACAGCTCTTCGCCGAGACCCAAAAGCCGTTCGCGCCGCTCTATGCGCGGCTTGAAAAGCAGAAGCCCTATCCGGCGAATGCGGTGCTCGAGCGTGACCGGGTCATCCACCGCGGCCGTTGCTTATAAAATTCTCAGGCGTTCAATCTGCATACCCCATGCGCACCATAGCGGTTTTCGTCCCATTGACCGTCCCCTTGGACAGCCACTCCAGTGAGGCGCGGAAGAGGAGCATGTGGTTCTTTTCCCACATCGCGTTGTGGGAGGAGCAGGCGAGATCGATGAACACCTTCTCAGGCGAGCCTAAGTCCGCATAGAGATCGCGCACGCGCTGCTGGGGCACCTGCATGTCATGCGCGCCCGATACCATCAGCGTCGGGATCGTGGTCTTCTTCACCGTGTCCGTTGTCCAGCCCCAGCTCGTCGTCTGCGGCGCGCGGCGCACGCCCGTGCCCCATTTCGCGCCGACCGGATCGGACGACACCATGTTCGACCACACCGACTGCGATGCGGCCGGATCATATTGGCCCTGACAGCCGACCTGCCGGTCCCAGTTCGCGTCGAATTCGGCGCGGGATTGCGTGTTCATCGCCACGCCGGGTGCCGGCAGTTTCGGCGCCTCGGCAGGCGTGTCGCGGTTGTAGGCGGGCGCCAAGAGCACGAGCTTTGCGATCTTTTCGGGATGCTGCGCGGCGTATCCTGCCGAACGCGGGCCGCCGAGCGACCACGCGACCAAGCTCACTCTATCCACGTGGCGCAGCGAGCGCACATAGTCCACCACCGCGCCGACATCGTTCCAATCCGACGCGATCGTCGTGATGTTATAGGGGTAGCTGGCGGGGCAAGGCTTTGGGATGACGCTCGGCACGAATTGCTTCTGCTGCTCAGGGGAAAGATTGCAGGCATCGTTCATCGCCGGCGGACGCGAGGTGCGGCCGTAGCCCTCCGTGTCCATCGAGAAGACGTCGTAGCCGGCCTTCGCCAGGAACCCCATCCAGCTATAGTCCTGGTACGGAACATCGAAGGCGACCTCGGCCGGCGTGCCGGCGCCGTGGATGAAAAGGACGACGCGATCCTGGGCAACGCTCCCGTGCGCGACGTCGGGTTTTGCCCGTTCGCGGACGTAGATCTGCGCCATCTGGCCGGCGATCGAGGGCACCATCGAGCGGACGGAGACCGAGTGATCGACGCTAAGAAGCGGATCGTCGGCTGCAAATGCAGTCCCGGCAAAAAACCCTGAAAGGCTTAGCAACAACACACGAAAGGCTCTTGAGCGCCGCATCGGTTCTCTCCGGCAAGAATTCGGCAATGATTGCAGAGCGGGACGAAAAACTCAAACGCGCTTAGGCCGGCACCGCGCCGAAGGCGTGCTCGATCATGCCGCGCGCGATCTCGCGCTCCCCCATGATGACGACGTCGGCCGAGAGGCTCTTCAGATATTCGACTTCGTCGTTGGAATGGGCGCGCGCGATGATCTCGATCTTCTCGTTCGAGGCGCGCGCCTGCTGCACGATCTGGCCGGCTTCGAAACCGTTCGGGATGGCGATGAAGAGGAGGCGTGCCTCTTTCACATTGGCCGCGGCAAGCACTTCGGGGCGGACCGCATTTCCGGCGAGGACCTCGGTTCCTTCCTTAATCAGCTGCGCCACGATGCGATCGGAATCCTCGGTGACGACGAAGGATTCGTTGCGCGCCTTTAAAGCCGTGCCGACGAGGCTACCGACCCTACCGTAACCCACCAGCACGACATGGTTCTTAAGCTCGGTCTTGTTGAGCTGCGCGATCTTCTCTTCCGTGGGATTGGGCGCGTCGGGCGCGCTCGATGCGCTCGCGAAATGCGGTCTCAAGCGGCTTGCCAGCGTGAAGACCAGCGGATTGAGCAGAATGGTGATGATCGAGGTGCCGAGGATCACGTCGCGCATGTCCGCATCGATCAGACGAAGCCCGACGCCCAGATCCGAGAGGATGAAGGAGAACTCGCCGATCTGGGATAGGCCCGCCGCGAGCAGGAGCGCCGTGCTCATCCCATAGCCGATCAGCCGGGCGAGGCCGAAGCCGATGGCCGCGTTTCCGAGCATCACCACGGCGACGGCAAGCCCGAGCGCGCCCGAATCCCGGAACAGCACGCCCGGATTGAAGAGCATGCCGACGGAAACGAAGAAGAGCACGGCAAACGCGTCCCGCAAGGGAAGCGATTCCTCCGCCGCTCGCGCGCTCAAGGGCGATTCGCTCAAGATCATGCCGGCGAAGAAGGCGCCCAGCGCGAACGAGACGCCGAACAGCTGCGCCGCGACGAAGGCGACGCCGAGCGCTACCGCGAGAACGGCGAGGCGGAACAGCTCGCGCGACCCAGTGTGCGCGACGTAGTGCAGCATGGCCGGAATCGCGCGGCGTCCGACAATGAGCATGAAGGCGACGAAGGCCGCGAGCTTGCCGAGCGTGATCGCAAGCGTGCCCGCGAGCCCGCCCGCGCTGAAGACCGCCGTATCCGCGGCACCCGCGCCGAGAGTGGCAATGCCAGGGATCAGCACCAGTGCGATCACCATGAAAAAATCCTGGACCACCAGCCAGCCCACGGCGAGGCGTCCGCGTGCGGTGTCCATGAGCCGCTGATCGTGCAGGGAGCGTAAGAGAACGACCGAGCTTGCGACCGAGAGTGCGAGGCCGAAGATGCCGCTCGCCGTCCAGCTCCACCCCAAAAGTTGCCCGGCGGCGAAGCCGAGCGCTGCCGAGAGCGCTATCTGTGCGGCAACGCCGGGGAGGAGCACCGTGCGCAGCGAGATCAGGTCCTTGAGCGAGAAATGCAAGCCGACGCCGAACATCAAAAGGATCACGCCGATTTCGGCAAGCTGGAGCGCCAGTGCCGCATCCGCGACAAAACCGGGCGTAAACGGGCCGACGGCAACGCCCGCAAGCAGATAGCCGGCGATCGGCGAGATCCGCAAATAATTCGCGAGCGTGCCTAACAGGAAGGCGAGCCCGAGCCCGACGACAAGCATCTCGATGAGCGGGGACTCGGTCATGGGCCATATGTCCCGTTTCGGGCGGGCTTAGGCAAGTGGCAAACAAACGCCAATTGATCGTCAACCACTCCACCCGTAAAACCGCGGGCGTCAGACGTTCCGTCTAACGGAGATCGCGTGGCCGGCAGTATCGACCTCGACGCCTATTTTGCTCGCATCGGATATTCGGGACCGCGCGCAGCGACGCTCGATGTGCTCAAAGCGCTGCATGCGCTTCATCCCGCCGCGATCGCCTTCGAGAATCTCGATCCGCTGCTTGGGCGGCGAATTCACCTCGATCGGGACGCGCTCGAGAACAAGCTCGTAACCGCGGGACGCGGCGGTTACTGCTTCGAGCACAATGGGCTCTTCGCCGCGGCGCTGACGGCGCTCGGCTTTCGCGTCACCGGGCTCGCCGCGCGCGTCTATGTAAAGGAGACGCCGGGCCGGATCAGCCGCAGCCACATGGTGCTCCTCATCGAGCTCGCGGGGGCGCGCTACATCGCGGACGTCGGCTTCGGCGGCTGGACCTTGAGCGCTCCCTTGAAACTCGACGAGGAGGCGGAACAGAAGACGCCGCACGGTCCCTTCCGCATGCTTCGCGATGATGAGGCGTTCGTGCAGCAGACACTGATGGACGGCGTGTGGACGACGCTCTACCGCTTCAGTCTCGAAGAGCAGATGGCCGCGGATTACGAAGTCTCGAACTGGTACTGCTCGGCCCATCCGGAATCGCGATTCAAGACTGAGCTGATGGTCGCGCGCGTGCCCAAGGGCCTGCGCCTCGGCCTCCTCAATCGCCGTCTTTCGATTCATCACCCCGATGGCAGCGTCGAGCGTCGCGAGCTTAAGGACGCCGAGGAGATCGCTTCGGTGCTCGAAAAGGATTTCGCTATCAGGCTCCCTGAGCCGCGTGCCGAGCTTCTCGCCGCGCTGGCGAAATTGCCGGCGGCCTAAGCGAACAACCGCTCCACGGCCGCAGCCATGCGGAAGAGGTGATGATCGTCGCCGTTCTTCGCCACGACCATCAGGCCCACGGGCAGCGAGCCCTCGCGCGGCAAGGGAAGCGATATCGCGCAGAGATCGAAGAAGTTCACGAACGCCGCATTGCGCAAGATAATCACGTTCTTGGCTTGGAAAGCGGCCGTCGTCGCGACTTCGGCCAAGGTGGGCGCGACGATTGCGGTCGTGGGCATCAGCACCGCATCGAGATCGGCGAGCCGCGCCGCCATCGCGCGCACCAGATTCGCGCGTTCGCGCTGCATCACGATGTAGTCGGCGGCCGAGACATTTTTTCCCGCTTCGATCCTTACCAGCACGTTGGGATCGTAGTCGGCGGCACGCGCCGTCAGCCACGCACGATGGATCGCGTAGGATTCGACGGCGGAGAATGATCCCTTCGCCTGGACTCGCCCGACGTCGTCCCACAACGGGATGTTTTCATCCGTCAGCCGCGCACCCGCGCGTTTCAGCGTCTCGGTGGCAGCGGAAAACCCCGCAGCGACCGTGGAATCGAGATCCCGCAACGGCAAGCCTGTTGCGATCCCGAGCCTCAAGCCGGCGACGCTCACCGGTTCCACGACCGAAGGGTTCTCTCCGGCCAGCACCGCGTCGGCGGCCGCGCATTGCGCGACCGTCTTCGCCAGCGGCCCGATGGAATCGAGCGTGTAGGAAAGCGGGAACGCGCCGTCGGTCGGGATGCGGAATTTGCTCGGCTTGAATCCGACGACGCCGCAAAACGACGCCGGCATTCGCGTCGAGCCGCCGGTATCGCTGCCGATGCCGATGTCGCACATTCCGTCGGCGACGGCGACAGCGGCGCCCGAGGACGAGCCGCCCGGCGCGCGCAGACGATCGGCCGGATTGCCGGGCGTGCCGTAATGCGGGTTGGCGCCGATTGCGGTGAACGCGAACTCGCTCATGTTGGTCTTGGCGAGGATGACGCTTCCCGCGGCGCGCAGCCGCTTGACGACCGCGGCATCATCAATCGCGGGCGGAGCGTCGACTAGGATCCTCGAACCCGCGCGCGTGGGCTCGCCCTTGACGTCGAAGAGATCCTTGATGGTGAGGATCGCGCCATCCAAGGGGCCCACGCTCACTCCCGCGTGGGCTCTCGCATCGGCGGCATCATCGGCCGCGCGTGCGGCCTCCGTATAGAGCGTGAGACAAGCGCGCCGTCCTTCGCCTTTGGGATCGGCGATCCTCCTCAGCGCCTCTTCCAGGCGATCGCGTGCCGAACGCGGCATGATGGTCTGTGCCCTCGTTACGCCGAAAGGTTCCAGTGCCGCGGCAACGCCAAGGGCCGCTGCGCCCGATAAGAGCCTGCGCCGTCTCAAGCCTGCACCTCTCGCGCTCCGCCTGTCGCGAATGCGCCGTCCGATCGCTTCAGCGCGCCGATGCGGTCGTCGTCATTCCGTTCAAGAGCGGGATCGTCTTGAAGTCCGGCGATTTCGGCACCGACTGGATGTAGGCATAGATGTCGATGAGCTCCTGATCGGAAAGCACTTTGGGCGTATAGGGCGGCATGTCGCCGCTCGTCGTGCGCACCCAGGCCAGGAAGGCCGGCCAGGCGAGCGGCACGGGCGCGGCAATCCGCACGCCTTCGCGCCCGCCCTGTCCCTGATGACCGTGACATTGGTAGCAGCCGACGCGCTCGAAGTTCGCCTTGCCCTTCATCGGATCGCCTTGCGGCGTGGCGGCCGCGGCAAACGCGTTTGATGCGCCCAACGTCGCTGCCGCGACGATGAGAGCGGAAGCAAGCGAGAGAGTTTGCATTTTCATGGCTGCACCTCAGCGCGGCTGGGAAACGACGTTGATGAGCGTCGGTTCGCCCATCTTCACCGCCTCGATGCCGCGTTTGATCGCGGCACCCAGATCTTTCGGATCGGAGATCGGACCGATGCCGACATGGCCCAATGCTTCCGCGAGCTTCTCGTATTGCACATACGGATCCCAGATGGTGGTGCCGATGTGAGCGGTGGTGACATCGCGCTGGCGCCAGTTGGCCATGCGCTGCAGATGCATGATCTCCTGGTGATAGGCGCGGTTGTTCCACATGATGGTCAACATCGGGACCTTGTGATGCGCTGCCGTCCACAACGCGCCTGGCGCATACATGGAGTCGCCGTCGTTCTGGATGTTGACGCACAGCCGCCCGCCCGCAGCCTTGTGCGCGAAGGACGCGCCGACCGCGGCCGGGAGGCCGTAGCCGATGCCGGCGCCGCCGGGGCCGCCGATGAACTGATGATGCTGATCGAATTTCCACAATCGGTGCGGCCAGTTGGACACGCTCGAATCGCGCGAGACCAGTGCCCAGTTCTCGTTCTTGATCTGGTTCCAGATTTCGGCCGAGAGGCGTGCGGAGCTGACGGGGCTGTCGTTCCACGCGTTTTCCGCGGCCGCCTGGAGCATGCGCTCGCGCGCCGCCGCCTGGCCCTTCTTCGCCTTCTCGCCGCGCGCGGCGATCATGGCGCGACGCTCCGCCGGAATCGCCTGCTTGACGTATTCGGTGAGCATCGGAAGCGTTGCTTCCGCGTCCGCGCCGATCGAGATATCGACTGATTGATAGCGCTCGAAGTCCTGATAGTTCGCACGGATGTAGAGATCGGCGACCCCGATGCTGATGAGCTTGGTGCCTGGCTTGACGCGGAGCCTCTGCGCATTGGTGGCGGAGTCGTCGGCATCGTTCACGGTGCCCCAGAAATCGGTGAGCTCGAGGCCGAGGATCACGTCGGCCTGACGGACAAGCGCTGTGCCCAGCTGATAGAGATGGTGATCGTTGGGCATGTTCATGCGGCCGAGCTGATCGATCACCGGCGCATTCAGGGCTTCGGCCAAGTCAACGAGATGCTTGATGCCGGCGGGCGTGCGCGCGACGCGGTCGGCGACGATCACCGGGTTCTCGGCCATGGCCAGGAGCTTCGCCGCTTCGCGCACTGCGTTGGGATCGCCCGCGGGCGGCGCCACCATGTTCAGCTTCGGGATGGTGAGCGGCCGGCGCCCTTTCTCCATCGCGTCCTCCTGGAGCTTCTCTAGGCGCGCACCATGGACTCGGCGAAGTGCTGCAGCGACTGCGGATTGTCATCCCATTTGGTGAAATCGCGGATCAGCGAACCCGGATCCTGCACGGCATGGATGGTGGGAACACCCGGCATGCGGGTCGCCGCATCGGCGCGATTGCCGACCATGACGACGCTCGCGGCGCGGTCGCACCAGGCGTTGTAGACGGCCATCGCCGCATGCTGCAGTCCGACCGTGCCGTGGCAGAGCGCGGCGGCCGGCTTGCCGGCGACCTTGTAATAGCCGTGCGTCATCGCGACCGCCGACTCTTCATGCATGCAGGTGATGAATTCCGGCTTGGTGTTCTTGCCGTAATTGACGATCGATTCGTGGATGCCGCGGCAGGAGGAGGCCGGGTTGGAGAACACGAAATCGATATCGAGCGATCTCAACACGTCGACCATGAAGTCCGACCCGGGCGGGCCCGAAAGCGTGCCGGCGCCTCCCGACACGTCCGGCGTGCCGAGCTCGGCCTGTGCGGCGGCGGTCGAGGGCCGCTTCACGAAGGCGGCAGTCGCATCCGCGTCGGCGGCTCGTGCTCCCTTGACCGCCGGGACCGCGCCCGCGGCGCCAGCGACAGCCACGCCGGCCAGGAATTTGCGCCGGCTTACATCGGTACGGGCGTTTTTACGTGCCATGACATTCCCTCCAAATGAATCGTTCTTCAGCGCTCGCGAAGCGCCATTCGGGCGAGATATAGCACGGAGCCAAACGCTCTCGCATCAGCCACCTCTCACCATGGCCCGCCTCCGAGCCGCCGCGTGTCTACGCGGCGAGTAACTTTTGCGAGCGCAGACGCAGGGGCGGCCATGGTGAACAGGGATTAATTTTTCAGTTTTAGCAGCCGCTTAGCGTTGAGCTCGTAGATCTTGCGCCGCTCGTCTGGCGTCACGTCGATCTCGTCCAGCACCTTGATGATCCGGCGGATGAATAACGGACCGCCATCGGGATCGAACGGACAGTCGGTGCCGAAGAGGACGTGATCGCAGCCGAAGAAATCGATGCCGCAGCGGGTCCCCGAGGCGGAGCCGTTGATCGCGGTATCGCCGAAGAACATGCGGAAGTAATCCACCGGGCGGCGGCCTTTCGCCTTCATGTCGGCGATGATCTGCTCATACTCCGGCGTCGCCCCTTCGCGCGTGCCGAGCTGATCGAAGCCCAAACCCACGCGACTTTCCAGGAACGGGACCATCGCGCCCAGATGATGAGTGATGATCTTCAAGTTCGGCCAGCGGTCGAAGAAGCCCGAGAACACCATGCGCGCCATCGCGGCGCTCGTCTCGTACGGCCAGCCGAAGCACCACCAGATGTCGTATTTCGATCCGGACTCGCCCGGATAGTCGGCGAATTTCTGCGGTCGCGTCGGATGCATCCAGATCGGCAAGTCGTAGCTGTGCATCTTCTCGAAAATGGGCGCGAGCTCTGGATCATCCAGCGGCCGGCCGTTCACGTTGGTCATGATCTGGATGCCACGCGCGCCTTGGCTTTCGACCGCGCGCGTGATCTCGGCCAAGGCAGCCTTCACGTTGTTCATCGGCACCGATGCCGCGAAAGCGGGGAAGCGGTCCGGATGTTTCGCGACGATCTCGGCCATGCCGTCATTGGCGAGGCGCGCCATCTCGGGCGATGTCTCGGGCGGCGCGACATATTCGACGGCGGGCATCGAGAGCGTGAGGATCTGCTGATAATCGGGGCCGAACTCCTCCATCATCCTCAAGCGCGCATCCAGATCGTAGAGCACGGGGATGTTGAGCCAGCGCCGGACGGCAGCCTTGTTGGGAATGATTTCGACCATCTTGTCGAAATAGACTTTCGGGAAAATGTGCGGAAAGATGTCGATCTTCTTCACCGGCGCGCCTCGAGAAAAGTTTGAGAGTTGGACGATCTTATCTAGACCGGCCGCTCAAAGAGAGGCAAGCGCGTCGGGAAAGGTCTCTCAGGCGGCGTGGCCGGTTCGCGCGAGCGTGCTTGCGGCCTGGAAGATGATCGTCAAGCGCGTGCCTTCGCCGAGCGCGCTATTGAGCGTGATACGGCCGCCATGCATGTCGATGAGGCCCTTGACGATCTGAAGCCCAAGGCCCGTCCCGCGCTGGGCGCTGGTGATCTCAGGCCTGCCGCTGCCGAAACGGTCGAAGATCCGCGCCTGCTCCTCGCGCGCGATGCCGAGGCCGGTATCGGCGACGCTCAGCTCGATCTCGCCTTCCAGGTTCAAGCGGGCGGCAATCAGAACGCGCCCGCCCTTGGGCGTGAACTTGATCGCGTTCGAGACGAGGTTGTCGAGCACTTGGCGAACGGCGTGGATATCGGCGAGCAGCAGGGGAAGATCGTCTCCCCGAGCATGGACGAGTTCGACGCCGTGGGAGGCCGCCCGCTCCGCGGACTTGCTCAATTCATCGGCGATCAGGTCGTCGAGATTGGTCGGTTCGCGTTGCAGGACCTTGCGACCTGCTTCGATGCGCGCGAGATCGAGGATGTCGCCGATCAGCTCCAGGAGGCGATTGCCCGATTGGTGGATGAAGCCGCCATATTCGGAATATTTTTCGGCGCTGTCGCCGAACGTCCTCGAGCGCACGATGTCGGAGAAGCCGATGATGGCATTCAGCGGCGTGCGCAGCTCGTGGCTCATATTGGCGAGGAATTCCGATTTCGCCCGGCTGGCGGCAACGGCCGTGTCGTGCGCGACGCGCAAGTTCTTGATCAGCTGCTCGCGGTCCTGTTCGAGCCGCCAGGCCTTCTCGAAGCGCGTGTGGATGGAGCAGGACTGCACGACCATCATGGCGACGTAGACGGCAGCGAGTATGAACATCGCGGAATGGGTGCTGTAGCTGTTGAAGAATTCCACGGTTGCGATCGCAAGCGAAGTCGCGGACATCGCGCCTGTGGCCGCTGCCGTGTGGGCGGAGAACATCATCGTCGTCGCCGCGAGCATGCAGGAGAGGATGAGGAGCGGAAAGATGTCGCTGCTCGGCGACACCCACAAGGAGAGCGCGAACAGGGACCACGTGCTCATCAAGAGCGTGGCCGCGAATGCGATGATGCGGGCTCTGCGCGAGGTCTTGCCGATCAGGTCGCAGGCTTGCGGGCGCAGGCGCAGGAGAATCGTCTCGTTCGCAATACAGGCGAGTACCGCGACCAGCAGCATCGCCAGCATGCGTTGAACCGGCGCCCAGCCGATGTGCACGAAGACGATGAGGGCGCCGATCAGGGGCAGGGCGAAATCCAGGAGCCGGATGTTCGAGCGCACGATGTCGAGCTCGGCTTCGACCATGCGAGCGGCATCTTCGGATTCTGGATGCAACGAACGTCGCAGTGCGGCGGGCAGGCGAAGGAGCGCGGCACCAGCATCCGAAGCGCGCCGACCGGAGGCAGTCACTGCTGAATTTGTCGTCATTTGGATTAAGGACGCACGCCGCTTCTCGACCTTCTGCACGCGGGAATGTGGCATAAGGGGGGTTAACGCGGGTTTCCCGTCCCTTTTCAGGGCGAACTCGTAAAGAGAATCTTTCACTGCAATTTCGTCCAGGGATGCAACCGTTTGCGTTGGCGCCCGCTTCGCCTTTAAAGAAGCGCGCGTTTGTTGAGGATTTCGCGATCGTGAGTGCCGCCCCCTCCTTGGATACCGAGCCCGCCAGACAGGCGGCGAGACGGCGCACCTTCGCCATCATCTCGCATCCCGACGCCGGCAAGACCACGCTGACCGAGCAATTGCTGCTCTTGGGCGGCGCCATCCGGCTGGCGGGGCAGGTCAAGGCCCGCGGCGAAGCCCGGCGCGCCCGCTCGGACTGGATGAAGATCGAGCAGGAGCGCGGCATCTCGGTCACGACCGCGGTGATGACCTTCGAATTCGAGGATACGGTGTTCAATCTCCTCGACACGCCAGGCCACGAGGACTTCTCGGAAGATACCTACCGCACCCTGACCGCGGCCGATTCCGCCGTCATGGTCATCGACGCGGCCAAGGGCATCGAGAGCCAGACACGCAAATTGTTCGAAGTCTGCCGCCTGCGCGACATCCCGATCATCACCTTCATCAACAAGATGGACCGCGAGGCGCGCGACCCGTTCGAGCTCCTGGATGAGATCGCCGATCAGCTCCAGCTCGAGTGTGCGCCGATGAACTGGCCAGCGGGCTCGGGGCTCAATTTCCACGGCGTCTATGATTTCGAGCGCGATGCGTTCGTGCCGTTTCCCAAATCCGAGCCGCGTAGTCCTCGCGATTTGAGCTTCCTACCCGAGGATGCCCGCGCAAAGCTCAAAGAGGACATCGAACTGGTGCGCCACGCGACATCGCCGTTCGATCTCGGGGTCCGGGACCTCATGCTCGCTCTCGCGCGCGTGGCGCCTTCGCCGCGCCCCCAAGCGGCCGAGCCGCGAGCCATCGAGCCAGCCGAGGAATCCGTTACCGGTTTCGTTTTCAAGGTCCAGGCGAACATGGATCCCAATCACCGCGACCGGGTCGCTTTCGTGCGGCTCTGCTCGGGGCGTTTCCGCCGCGGCATGAAGCTGAAGCAGTCGGGGACCGGAAAATTCTTGGGCGTGCACAACCCGATCCTCTTCTTTGCAGCCGAGCGCGAGATCGTGGATGAAGCTTGGCCTGGCGACATCATCGGCATCCCAAACCATGGCGTTTTGCGCGTCGGCGACACGCTCACCGAGGGCGAAGCGCTCGCCTTCACCGGAATCCCGAATTTCGCGCCCGAGATCCTGCGCCGCGTGCGGCTCAACGACGCGATGAAGGCCAAGCACTTGAAGCGCGCGCTCGAGAGCTTGGCCGAGGAGGGCGTGACGCAGGTGTTCAAGCCCTTGATCGGCGCGCAATGGACGGTCGGCGTCGTCGGGCAGCTTCAGCTCGATGTCCTGAAGAGCCGTCTGAACGCCGAATACGGGCTCGATGTCGATCTCGAAGCCTCGCCCTACGAGACCGCGCGCTGGCTCGGCGGCACGCCCGAGGACGTGGAAAAATTCCGCGACGCGAACAAGGGCCAGATGGCCGAAGACCGCGACGGCGCTCCGGTGTTCTTGGCCAAGAGCAATTGGGAGCTCGGCTATGTCGGCGGAAAATTCCCGAATGTCCGTTTCCTGAAGACCCGCGAACGCGCCGCGACCGCTGAAGCGGCGTAGTTTCAGAGCGGTTTCCGGCGTTCGCGGCCGGTTCGAGCGTGCGAAAGGATCGTTTTGTCCTTGGCGCCGATCCGGTAAACTGCCGCTCGAGAGGCGCGAAAGGGTGACCACCATGCGGGATCGGTTCCTCGGCTCCACGACAAGGCTTGCGATTGCAGCAATCGCTGTCAGCGGTCTCATTTCCGGCGCCATCATCACGGCAACCTCCGCTCAAGCGCCTGCCCAGGTACCGAAAACGGTGTGGGGCGAGCCGGACCTGCAAGGCATCTGGACCGACGAGACCGACACGCCGCTGCAGCGTTCGCCGAAATTCGGCAACCAGGAATTTTTCACCGCAGCCGAGCGCGCGGACTTGGATCGCCAGCGATCGGCAATGCAGGGCCGCGAGAAGCGCGGGGAGCGCGGAACCGTCGCCGATGTCGCCGGCGCCTACAATGACGTGTTTACGCCCAAGAAACGGACGGGCGCACGGACCTCGCGGATCATCGATCCGAAGAATGGCCGACTGCCGGCGATGACGCCAGAGGCTCAGAAGATCGCGGCCGCCGAACGCGAATTTCATCTGACGCTCTTGCAGGCGACCGAGGCCTGCAAGAACAAGGAGCCGGATTGCCGGGGCGGCAAGTATGATCCGAAGCCCTCGGCCAAATACGAAGAACCCGCACCGCGCTACAACACGGCGACGATCAATCGCTACAGCAATCCGGAAGATGGCTCGTTGGCCGTGCGCTGCCTCATGGGAGGCGTGCCCGAGGCCGGCCAGCTGGGAGCGATCGGCGATCGCATCAGCTTTCGGCGGATCGTGCAGACCCCCGGCGGGATGACGATGTTCTACGACGTCGGCCAGGGTCAGGGGTGGCAGCGCAATATCGTCATGGACGGGCGTCCGCATCTGCCCGCGAACATTCGCCAGTGGTTCGGCGACTCACGCGGGCACTGGGAGGGCAACACGCTCGTGATCGACGTGACGAACTTTTCTCCGAAGAACGATTTCCAAGGCTCCCGCGAGAATCGCCACGTGGTCGAGCGCTGGACGCGAACCGGCCCGACCACACTCGATTACACGGTGACCGTCGAAGACCCGACCGTGTGGACGCAGCCCTGGACGGCGAAGCAGGAATTCACGCTCCAGAGCAACGAGGAAAACAGGATCTATACCGAGCCGCGTTGTCATGAAGGAAACTTCGGCTTGCCCGGATTGCTGCATGGACACCGGGTGCAGGAGGCGGACTTTGCGAAGGGGAAGGGCGCCGACCCGCGAACCATTACTACGGTGGGCGGCGGCAACGACGAGCCTGACCCGCTGCAATAGACGGGATCGGCGTAGGATGCAGCGCTGATGAACCGGGGCATGAACATGGAAACGCGGCGAGATGTTCTGATCGGCACGGTGGCGGCAAGCCTGTCGGCCCTCTCCGTTTTGAGCACGGCGAGGCGAGCATCCGGGGCTGAACGCAAGATGGTTCTCTGCATGCACTCGAATACTTCGGCCGCGGCGGGTTATCGGCGAGCGCTCGAAGGGTGGGCGAGGGCAGGCATCAAGAACGTCGAGGTGAATGCCCTCGTGATCGAGGAATTCATCAAGACCGACACGCTCGACGGCGCGCGTAAGGTCTTAAGCGACAATGGATTGACGCTGGTTCATGGTGCGGTCGCGGTGGATGGGTTGCTCGAGCCCAATGCCGATCACGCCAAGGCGATCGAAAATCTGAAGCGTCGCCTCGAATTGTTTGGCTCGTTCGGCCTCAAGAGGGTTTACACAACCAGTGCCGGGATGCGGAAGCTCACGACCGACGAGTACAAGCTCGTGGCCGAGAACATGCGCAGCGTCGGTGAAACCGCCAAGCCGTTCAATATGACGGTGAGCGTGGAATTCGTGCGCGCGTCTCCCTACATGTCGACGCTCTTGACCGCGCTGAAAGTGACGCGCGAGGCGGCTCACCCGAACTTCGGCGTGATGTTCGATTTCTATCATTTCTGGTCGGGGCTCAACAAACTCGAGGACATGGATCAGATCCGCTCCGGCGAGATTCAGCACGTGCATTTCCAGGATGTTCCCGACATGCCTCGTGAACTGCTCGACAACAACAGCCGGTTCATCCCAGGGGATGGCGTTGCACCGATCGATGCGATGCTTCGCAAGCTCGCGGGCAAGGGCTATGCCGGCCCGCTATCGGTCGAGCTCTTCCTCCCGAAATTCCAAACCGGCGATCCGTATGAGGTTGCGCGGGAGATTCGGCAGAAATGCGAGACGGTCATGAGGAAGGCCGACGTGTTGTAGGCCCGCTGCTCCGGTGCCCGCATTGGCTCACCCGGCTTCAGGGCGCTTTTGTGCATAGTTGAAGCGAATTACGCCTAAGCGCCTTCAATAATCGCCCAGTCGTTCGGGTAGAAGCCGTTGAAGCCGGTGCGCAGCGCGAGGCTGTAGGCGCCCATCGTCTCGAACACGATGTAATCGTCCTGCTGGATGGTTTTCGGCAGGAGCAGCGGCCGCGGCAGGACGTCGATCGTGTCGCAGGTCGGACCGAAAATCTTGAACGGCTTCGTCTCCCCGGTGCGCTCGCGCACGCGCCCGCTCGGACCGATGGCGTAAATACGGCGCGGATAGTCGGCCGACCACGCCGGGAGCGCCAGCTCGTCGAAGCTGCCGTAAATGCCATCGTTCAGGAACAGCTGATCATCGCGTCTTAAGATCACCCGCGTGACAAGCGACACGCCCTCGGCGCAGAGCGCGCGGCCGGGCTCGCACAAGACCTCGCTTCCGGGTTCCAGCGGGAATGTCGAGAGCGCTTCGCGCACGGTATCGAAATACCAGTGCGACGGCGGCACGTCGTTGCCCGGATAGGGACCGGGAAACCCACCGCCGACGTCCAAAGCCGCGATCTTCACGCTGTCGCCGGCATAGTTCGCCGCGCGCCGCGCGAGCTCGACGGCCTGCGCATAGGTGAACGGGCTCAAGCATTGCGAGCCGACATGGAAGGTGAGCGCAGGGTTGGCACCCGCCCCCGCGATGCGCTTTAAGAGGCGACCGGCATTCTGCGGCGTTGTGCCGAACTTCGATGAAAGCTCGAGCATGGCTCCGCCCAAGGGCGTCGCCACGCGTGCGAAGATGCGCAAGCCTTTGCCGCCGTCGGTTTCACTGAAGAGCTTGTCGAGCTCCGCATCGCAATCGACCACGAAATCGGTCAAGCCATGCTGCCGCCAGGCGGCGCCCGCTTCGCCGGGAATGCGGACGGGTGCCATGAAGTGGCACTGCGAATCCGCGTAGCGGCCGCGGATGAGCTCGATCTCGGCAAGGGACGCCGTGTCGAAATGGCGAATCCCCGCCTCGTAAATCTGGTCGAGCACGTCGATCGCGGGATTGGCCTTGACCGCGTACATCGTGGTGCCCGGAAAATCGGCGAGGAAACGCCGGACCGCCAAGCGAAAGCGCGTCGGGTGCAGCGCGTAATAGGGAAGCGTCGGCCGCGTCGCCTCGATGAGCGCGGCGAAGGAGGGGTAATGCGCGAGCTTCTGGCTTGCTCGGGGTGTGGACTGCAAATTCATGATCGCAACCTGTGCGCGACCGTCTTTAAGCGCGCTCAAACAAAGGGTCAAGCACGCGGCGAAGTTATGCGGAACGACTTTCTGACTTCAGCCGCTGCAATCGCCCTGTTGCGGATCGCGCGGCACGTTGAGCGTGTTCTTGAGCAAGTTTTCGTTATCCGGCGTGGTGAGGCGATCCATCGCCTGCTGGGCGAATTTGAAATCGTCCGACTGGCAGGATTTCAAGCCCTGCAGCGCGCGCTTGATGTTGTCGTTCTCGATGTTGGAGAAGATCTTGTCGGGATCGTTCTTCGCATTCGTGCGGATGAACTTCTCCAATCCCGTCCGCATGCGCGAATAGCGATCCTCGCGGTCTTTGGCGAGCGCGACATGGCAGGCTTCGAGCTCGGCGTGATAGACGCGCATCAGCATGTACATGCAGGACAGCGACGTTTCGGCCTGCGCGGCGGCGGGCGCCAACAGCATTGACGAGATAAGAACGGGAACAAGCGCCTTGCGCATAGCGCCTCCTGAGCGGACGAACAGACGACTAATATAAGAGTTCCGATTGCGGCGAATTCAAGAGGCGAGCCGCCGCCGCTCGTTCATTCTGCCGCGCAACTCAGGGATGGTGCGCCGGCCGTCGACCGAGGGCTGGTAGACGTTGCTGATCTCTTTGAGCGCCAGATCGACATCCTCGGGCGAGATGTTCTCGGAGAGGTCGAAAGCGTCCGCGCCGACGCGGGAGAAGAACGCGATCTGGTCTTTGAGGAAATGCCCCGAGATGCGGATTTCGCCCTTATAGGCAAGCCGAGTCCGGATGAGCCGCGCCCAGGAAAAGGCGCGTCCGTCCTTGAAGTAGCCGACTAAGAGCACGACCGCCGCGAGCTTGTGCACGTCATCGCTTAGACTTTGCGG
>WNFL01228404.1_pt1 | contig 22094 bp, 23 predicted proteins | sample 5400361 | NCBI WGS metagenome assembly WNFL01 (sample SAMN13153351, study PRJNA577476) | soil metagenome | isolation source: 40 cm soil on Douglas fir-dominated hillslope | place: USA:California | collected 2013-09-17
ACGGTGAGGTCGCCCTGGGCCACCTGTTGGGCGAAGCCCACCCCTTCGCGGATCGGCCGCGAGATGGTCCGCGCCAGCAGCAAAGACGCCAGCGCGGCGAGGAGCAGCGTGGCGACCGTGATGAGGCCCACGGCGTTCCTGAGCTGGGTGATCGGCGCGAAGCCTTCGGACTTGTCGATCTTGGCGATCAGGACCGCGCCCATCTCGGGCAGCGGGCGGAAAGAGGCGATGACGGGCACGTTGCGGTAATCCGGATAGAACTCGCGCCCCGATTTTCCCTCGAGGCCGAGAACGATCGGGTTTTTGCTCGGAATCTTCTCCAGGATCGTCGACGCTTCCTTAAAGCGCGACTGGGTGAGCATGCGGTGGTCGCGGTCGACGATCGTGACCTCGCCCGTCTGCCCCAGGCCGGAGCGGTCGGCGAGCAATTGATGGACGATCTTCAGCTCGATCTCCAGGGCGGCGAGCCCGACGGCTTCGCCGTCCTGGTCGACGATCGGGCTCGTGACGAGAAAGACGTGGGTGCGGGCGATCGGCGACAGAAAGACCGGGCCGACGGCGGCCTGGGCGTCGATTTTTTCGGCGCCGATGTCGCTCAGAGTCTTGCCCGTTTGGCTCCAGGCCTTGAAGGCGGAGAAGGCCACCTTGCCCGCTTTATCGGCGATCAGGATGTCCGAATACTCGGGGTTGCTTTCCCGGAGCTGGGCCATGAGAGCGGCCACCCGCTCCAATCTCTCCTCCGGGGTCTTGGCCGTCAGGTTGGAAAACTTGGCGGCGAAGGCGGGCGAGAGAAAGCCCTTCACCGCCGGGTTGCTGGCGAGCCTTTTCACGTCCCGCAGCTGTTGGTCGACGCGCTCGCGGAGAAAGAAGGTCTTGTTTTCCGCCACGGCGTCGAGCTTGCTGAAGATCTCCCGCTCCAGGCTCGTGCTGCTGTTCTTGTAGGCGAACGCGCCGATCGCGAGGATCGGCACGAGCGAGAGCAGCAAAAACCAGAACGTCAGTCTCGCCTTGATCGTGTCGGGAACAACTCCGGCGGAAAACAAGCGCGGCCATTTCATGGGTATCTCTCCTCGGAAGCCTATGGGCTTTCGTGCGTTTCTCCCGCGAAGCGGGGATCTGCGATGATCTTCTCCACGTCCAGGAGGTTCATCAGCCGCCCGTCGGTCAAGTGCACGCCGCGGATGAAAATCGCCCGCTCGGGATCGAGCGACACGGGCGGCGGCTGGAGGTCCTTGGCGGGGAAGTTCAGGATGTCCCGGGTCCGGTCCACGGCGAGGGCGAGCTTGCTCCCTTTCAACGACAGCACCAGCACGGCGGCGGCGAGCGCGCCCGCCTCGCTCCGGCCGAGACCCAGAACCAGCCGCAAATCGACCACGGGAATGAGCTCGCCGCGCAGATTCATCACCCCGGCCAGGTGGGGCACGACGCCGGGGAGGCGCCGGAGCGGCGCGTCGCGGCGCGTCTCGGCGAGATATTTGAGCTCGACGCCGTAAACCTCGCCGGCCAGCTGGAACGACAGCGCGGCGACCTTCTCGCCGCCGTGCTCCTCGGGCGGGACCTCGCTCAGGATGCGGGCCCGCTCGCGGAACAGCCCGGACAAGTCCTCCCGCCCGGCCGGCTCGGCTTCGGAAACGAACGTCGGGTTTTTATCGCTCATTCGCTTTTATCCGTCTGCCAATCGCCCAACTCGTGCGCTTCCATGACGGAGAAAATGCGCTCGGGGTTCAAAATCGGGATCAGCCGGCCGTCCCACTTGGCGACGCCCGAGAGAAACTGCCCCTGCAGGCTGCCCTGAAAAGAAGAGAAGTCCGGCGCCGGCTCCATCTCTCCGCGCGCGAGGTGAATCAGCGACAGCGCCTGATCGACGATCAGGCCGAAGAGCTTTTCCCCGAACGGCGTCACCAGGACGGCGGTTCGGCGGTCCCACGGCCGGCGCGCGAGCCCGAGCCGCCGCCGGAGGTCGATCGTGGTGACGACCCTGCCGCGCAGGTTGAACATGCCGCCGACGAACGGCGGCGCGTCGGCCAGCGGCGTCAGCTCCGGCAGCGGCACGACCTCCTGGACCGCGTGGATGGACACGGCGTACGCGGCCGGCTCGAGAGCGAAGGTGAGCAGCGTGAACTCATCCGTCATGATCGAGCTCCCGCTCCACCAGCAGGAGCAGCTGCCGGCCGGTCAGCCCCTGGGCGCCGCTCACGGTCTCCGACGGAGGGGCGCCGGCGAGGAGCTTTTGCACCACGCCGAAGCTCTTCCGCGCCGGTCCGTCCTGGCCCTGCGCCTTATGGATCTGCCCCAGGTGGAAATGGCCCAGGGTGAAGTTGGGATCGATGTAAATCGTTTTCTTGATCGCGCCGAGCGCCTCCTCCATCCGGCCTTCCTCGATCCGGACCAGCGCGAGGGCATAGTGGGCCCACAGGTTCAGCGGCTCGAGCGCGATCGTCCGGCCGAGCCAGTAGCCGGCCTCCGCCAGATGCCGGCGGTCGGCGGCGAGCTGCCCCAGGAGAAACGCGACGCCCGCGTCGCGCGGATTTTTTTCCGCCAGCTCCGCGAGCACGACCACAGCCGCGTCCAGTTCGCCCTGGGACGCGAGCGCGACGGCGCGGGCCGTCGGGTCCATCGGATTTTGCGGATTTTGCGCATTTTGCGGACTTTGCGGATCCCGGGGAGGCTGGACCGCCGTCCCGGCCGCCGGGCCGGACCGCCGGTCGGCCGGCGGGATGCGCGCGGGCGCGGGTGGGGCGAAAAGCAGCGGCCCCGGCGCGCGCGGGGCCGCCCCGGCGGCGGCCTTTTGGTAAATGACCGTCTCGGGAAAGGCCCGCGCGGCGAAATCCCGGTACGCCTCGCGCGAATACTCGGCCGCTCCGGTGAGCAAAAATCCGCCCGCCGCCAGACAGTCGTGAAACCGCCGCAGCACTTTTTTCACCGTATGGGGGCGGAAGTAGATCGTGACGTTGCGGCAGAAAATGATATCCAGATCGTCGGTGCCGTTGGCCGGCGCGGGGTAGCCTTCGCTCTCGAGGTTGAGCGGGCTAAATTGCACCAGCGCGCGGGCGCGCTCGTCGATGCGGTAGCAGTCGTCCGGGAGCGCCTGCCAGTACTTGCGCTTGAGCTCGGGGGCCACCCCCCGGAAGGACCACGAGCGGTAGACTCCCTGCCCGGCCCGCCCCAGGGCGTCCAGGTCGATGTCGGTGGCGATGATCCGGACCTGCCACGACAGGAGCTCGGGAAAATGCTCCAGCAAAAAGATCGCCACGGAGTAGGGCTCTTCGCCCGTGGAGCAGCCGGCGCTCCAGATCCGGAGCGTTTTTTCCCCGGCGAGCTTCTTGCGCTCGATGATCTCGGGCAGCAGGTAGTTCTTCAGCGTTTCGAAATGGGCCGGGATGCGGAAAAAGTAGGTCTCGTTGGTGGCGATCGCCGCGACCACCCGATCGAGATAGCGCCGGCCGTCGGCGTCGCCCAGGTCGATCGCCCGGAGAATCTCCCCGGCGCCGCGGCGATGGATCGAGCAGAGCTCGGCGAAGGGCTCTTCCAGGCGGCCCGCCTTTTCGTCGGCGATATAAAGCCCGGTCTTTTTTTCCAGCAAATCTCTGAGCAGGAGGAGGTCGGTTTGGCTCGACGGCGGAGGTGAAAGAGGCATGGTTTTGCCCGCAAAGGGTAAGCTTTTGCGGCTTTTAAATCAAGCCAATTTTGCCGCCCCGCCGGGCGGCGGGCCGCCGGACTGAAGTGCTTTATCCCCGTGAATGTGCTATTCAGAAAACGTTCATGGTCGATATCGCCGCCAATTGCCGCCGGGTGTTGGACCGCATCGGCGCGGCGGCGGCCCGCTCCGGCAGAGACCCGACGGAAATCAAATTGCTGGCCGCCTCCAAGTCCCAGGGCGTGGAGAAGATCCGGGCGGCGCTCGCCGCGGGAGTCCGGCTCTTCGGCGAGAATTACGTCCAGGAGGCCGAGGCGAAGAAATCGGCCCTCGGCGCGACGGCGGAGTGGCATATGATCGGTCATCTCCAGAAGAACAAGGCGAAGACGGCGCTGGGGCTGTTCGAGGTGATTCAATCGCTGGACAGCGTGGAGCTGGCGCGGGCGCTCGACAAAGCGGCCCAAGCCGCGGGCCGGGCGGCGCGCGCCCTGGTCGAGGTCAACCTGGCCGGGGAGGCGAGCAAGAGCGGGGTTTCGCCCGACCGCGTCGCGCCCATGCTGGAGGAGATCGGCCGCCTGCCGCATATTAGTATCGAGGGGCTGATGGCGGTGCCGCCCGCGGCGGACGATCCGGAAAAAGCGCGGCCGTACTTTCGCGCGCTCCGCGCGCTCAAAGAAAAGCTCGCATCTTTAGCGGCGCCGAACGTCGCCCTGCGGGAGCTTTCGATGGGGATGAGCGACGATTATCCGGTGGCGGTCGAGGAAGGGGCGACGATGGTCCGGATCGGCACGGCGATCTTCGGGCCGAGGGGGTAGGACGGCGCCATGTTTATTCTAGCCAATTTTTTGATCGCCGTCGCGCAGGTGCTCTACTACCTGCTCGAAGCCTACAAGTGGATCGTGATCGCCCGCGCGGTGATCTCGTGGGTGGGTCCCGACCCGTACAATCCGATCGTGCGCTTTCTCTACGGCGCCACCGAGCCGGTGCTCTACCGCATCCGGCGCGCGCTGCCGCTCTACGCCGGCGGCATCGACTTTTCGCCCATTATCGTCTTCGTGGCGATCCTCTTCCTGCAATATTTCGTCGTGCAATCGCTCATCGACCTGGCCAATACGCTTCGCTACGCGACGAGTTGAATTTATGAAACTACTATTCGTTCAAGACCTGCGCGACAGCCAGCCCGTGGACACGATTTTCATGTGTTCCTCCAAGAACCAGGGCGTGACCAAGAGCGGCAGCGGTTATCTGATCCTGAAGCTCCTCGACCGCAGCGGCGAGATCGAGGGGCGCGTGTGGGACCGCGCGCAGGACCTGGCCAAGGGATTCGACAAAAACGACTACGTGCGCGTGCGCGGCCAGGCGACGCTCTATCAGGGCAAGCTCCAGATCCGCGTGCACGACGTCGTCCGGGTCGAGGAGAGCGAGGTGGCGGCGGAGGACTTTCTGCCGAAAAGCCCCTACGATCCCGAGCTCATGGCCGAAGAGCTGATGGCGCTGCTCCGCGGCATCAAAAACCCGCATCTCCTCGCGCTGGTCGAGGCGTTCTTCGCCGACCGGGAGTTCATGGACCTGTTCAAGCGCGCCCCGGCGGGGAAGACGATCCACCACTCGTATTTGAGCGGCCTGCTCGAGCATACGCTCTCGCTCACCAAGCTGATTCTCAAGGTGGTGGAAAACTACCGCGGCGTCGACGTCGACCTGCTGCTCACCGGCGGCTTCCTGCACGACATGGGAAAGATCTACGAGTTCTCGTTCGACCGCTCGGTGGAGTACACCGACAAGGGGCAGCTGCTCGGCCACCTCGTGATGGAAGTGGAAAAGGTGAGCGAGAAGATCCGCGCGATCCCCGATTTTCCCGAGGGGCTGGCGACGCTGGTCAAGCACCTGCTGGTCAGCCACCACGGCGAGTATGCGTTCGGCTCGCCCAAGCTGCCCCAGACCGTCGAGGCGCTGATCCTCCACTACCTCGACGACCTCGACGGCAAGATCCAGAGCGTCCAGACCTTGATGGCGAAGGAGAGCGGCGCGCGCTGGACCTCTTTTCACCGCGCCTACGGCCGGAGCTTTTTCCGCGGCGACGGCCCGAAGGAAGATTGACGCGGAGTTTGAGCCTTAGAGGAATTTCCCGCCATGAAAATGTTCGTCGCCGGCCAGTGGGCCGACAAGCCGAAAAAGATCGAGGTGCGGAACCCGTTCGACGACTCGGTCATCGACACGGTGCCGAAAGGCGACGCGGGCGACGTCGAGCGCGCCCTCGCCTACGCCGAGAAGGGCGCCAAGGTCATGGCGAAGCTCACCGGCTACGAGCGCTGGAAAATTTTGCGCAAGGCCGCCGATCTCATGGCCGCGAAGAACGACGAGCTCGGGCGGATCATTTCGCGCGAAGAGGGGAAGATCATCGCCGAGGGGCGCGGCGAAGCCGCCCGCGCGGTGGAGACGATGATGGGCTCGGCCGAGGAGGCCAAGCGCATCCACGGCGAGACGGTGCCGCTCGACGCCGATCCCACGGGCGGGAAGAAGTTGGGCTTCACTCTCCGCATCCCGTGCGGCGTGGTGGCGGCGATCGCGCCGTTCAATTTTCCGCTGAACCTGGTGACCCATAAGGTCGGCCCGGCGCTCGCCGCGGGCAACACGGTCATCGTCAAGCCGGCCTCGGACACGCCGCTTTCGGCCTTGAAGCTGACGGAGATCTTGCTCGAAGCGGGACTGCCGCCGGAGGGGATCCAATGCATCGCCGGCCCCGGCGGCGAGATCGGCGATGCGCTGGTCGCCGACCGGCGCGTGCGCAAGGTGACGTTCACCGGCAGCCGGGAGATCGGCGACCGCATCTGCCGCACGGCGGGAATCAAGAAAGTGACCATGGAGCTCGGCTCCAACAGCCCGGTCATTGTCATGCCCGACGCCGATCTGGACAAGGTCGCGACGGTCCTCGCGATGACGGGGTACGGCAACGCCGGCCAGACCTGTATCTCCACGCAGCGGGTCCTGGCGTCCAAAAAGGTCTACGGCGACCTGCTGGGAGCGCTCAAGCCCAAAGTGGAGGCGCTTGTCACGGGCGATCAGCTCGACGAGAGATCGAAAGTCGGACCGATGGTGAAGGAGAGCGAGGCGGCGCGCGTCGACAGCTGGATCAACGAGGCGGTCGCGGGCGGCGCGCGGCTGGCGGCGGGCGGGGGCCGGCGCGGCGCGATCTATCTGCCCGCGGTGGTCGCCGACGTGCATCCCGATATGCGCATCTCGCGCGACGAGTTATTCGGCCCGGCGGTGGCGGTGACGCCGTTCGACGGGATCGACCAGGCGATCGCGCTCGCCAACGACAGCGTCTACGGGCTGGCCGCCGGCATCTTCACGGAGAACGTCGAGTGGGCGATGAAGTTCGCGCGCGAGGCCGAGGCGGGCAACCTCCACGTCAACTGGGGCTCGCAGTGGCGCGTCGATCTGATGCCCTACGGCGGCCTGAAAGACTCCGGCTTCGGCAAAGAGGGGCCGCGCTACGCGGTCGAAGAGATGACGGAATTGAAGATGGTCGTGTTCCATCTCAACAGCTAGTTACGCAAAAATAGCCGGATGCGACCTCGGCGCGAGCCCTTCCGGCCGGAGGGCGATAGGCCTGTGCTCGAGGCGGTTGTCGAGCGACTCGGGTGGAGCGACCTGAGCGAAGACTTCAAGCGGGCTGCCAGGCACCGGCGACGTCATTGCACCTGCACGTTCCATGCCCTCGGCCTACAGGACCCGCGCCTTCGGTTCGAATAATAATATCCCCAACGAAATAGAAATGAGACCATAAAATGAGATCCGACGGACGCAAGGAAAAACAACTGAGGCCGATCGTCATCACGCCGGGCTTCATCAAGCACGCCGACGGCTCGGTGCTGATCGAGGTCGGCGACACGCGGGTGATCTGCACCGCCAAGCTGGAGGACCGCGTGCCGCCGTTTCTCAGAAACAGCGGCAAGGGCTGGATCACCGCCGAGTACGGCATGCTGCCGTCGTCTTCGGGGACGCGCATCGCGCGCGAGTCGTCGCGCGGCAGGGTCGGCGGCCGGACGCACGAGATCCAGCGGCTCATCGGCCGGAGCCTCCGCGCCGTCGCCGATCTCACGGTCCTCGGCGAGAAGACCGTCTGGATCGATTGCGACGTGATCCAGGCCGACGGCGGCACGCGCACCGCCTCGATCACCGGCGCCTACGTCGCGCTCGTCCAGGCGGCGCGCGGCTGGCTCGCGCAGGGAACCATCAAGAAAACGCCGGTCGCCGACTCCGTGGCCGCGGTGAGCGTCGGCATCGTCGACGGCAAGGTGCTGCTCGATCTCAACTACGTCGAGGACAGCCGCGCCGAGGTGGACATGAACATCGTCATGACCGGGGCGGGAAAATTCATCGAAGTCCAGGGCACGGCGGAGCACGTGCCGTTCACCAAGAACAAGCTCGACCGGCTGACCGACATCGCGGCCCAGGGGATCAAAGACCTGATGAAGGCGCAGAAGGAGGTCTTGGGCCGGATAAATTAAACCCGCCATTTAAGTTTGCCGGCCTCCCGCCGATAGGAATAGAAAACACACCTGGAGGCCGGCGATGAGAAAGCGCGTACTACTGGTTGAAGACCACCCCGACACGAGCGATCTGATACAGCGCGAGCTCAATTTCGTGGGCTACGACGTCCTGATCGCCGAAGACGGCCTGCAGGCCGTCTCGTTCTCGTCCCACCTGCTCCCCGACGTCATCGTCATGGACTTGAACCTGCCGAAGCTGAACGGGATCGAGGCCACCATCCGCATCCGGAAAAACCCCAAGACCGCGGCCATACCGATTCTCGCCGCGACCGCCATGACGGGGTCCGCCATCCGCCAGAAGTGCCTGGACGCCGGCTGCAACGACTATCTCGCCAAGCCGTTTACTTACAGAGAGCTCGACGCGGCGCTCAAAAACCTCCTCGAGAAAGCCGAGAATGCTCCGGCGCCGGCCGAGACCGCTCCGGGCGGCGAGCCGGAGAGAAGCTAGACCCCGTCGACGCCTTGCCGGCCGCGCCGGTGCGTGATACGCACCAGTTGCATTGGACCTTTTAGTCGCCACCACCAACGCTGGGAAGCTCGTCGAGATCGCGGACGTTCTCAAAGACCTGTCCATCCAGATGCTTTCCCTGAACGATTTTAAAAACTCGCCGGCGGTGGTCGAGGACGGCGCGACCTACGAGGAGAACGCGCTCAAGAAGGCCCGGACGCTGGCTGAGTTTTCCGGCCGCGTGGCGCTGGCCGACGATTCGGGGCTCGAGGTGGACGCCCTCGGCGGGGCGCCGGGCGTCCACTCCGCGCGCTACGGCGGGGAGGGGGCGACCGACGCCCGGAACAACGACAAGCTGCTCCGGGCCCTGGCCGGCGTGGCGGAGGAAAAGCGCGGCGCGCGCTTCGTCTGCGTGCTCGCGCTCTACGCGCCCGCCGCCGCGGGCGGCGGGGAGTGGCTTTTTCGCGCCGAGTGCGCGGGGCGGATCGCGCCCGCGCCGCGGGGCGAAAACGGGTTCGGCTACGATCCGCTGTTTTTTTATCCGCCGGCCGGCCGCACCTTCGGCGAGCTCGACCGCGCGGCCAAGCGCCGGGTCAGCCACCGGGGACGGGCGCTCGAAAAATTCGCCGCGGCGCTCCCGGAACTCCCGCCATTTAAGCGAAATTCTTGACGCGATACGGGCGAGACCGGACTTCGGGGTTGATTTCACCCCTTGCCTGTGTAGAATGAACTGTTTTTGCTTGACGGGGCGTAGCGCAGCCTGGTAGCGCACCTGCCTTGGGCGCAGGGGGTCGGACGTTCAAATCGTCTCGCCCCGACCAATAAAATGGCGAGCAGTGAGAAGTGGGGAGTGAGAAGTCAGGGACTCGGATGGACGGACTGCTCCCGGTCACTCCTCACTGCTCGCTATTTAAGGCGCCAGTAGCTCAGTTGGATAGAGCAACGGCCTTCTAAGCCGTAGGTCAGGGGTTCGATTCCCTTCTGGCGCGCCAGCACGGAAGAGAAGTAAAGAGCCGTCCGAATCGAGCGAAGCGGGGTTGGCGCGGCGGGCCGCCCGCTCGGGAGGGGGAAGCGCTTTTATGGTGAGTGTAGCTCAATTAGGTTAGAGCACTGGACTGTGGCTCCAGGGGTTGAGGGTTCAAATCCCTTCACTCACCCCAATCCTTTTTGGGATATTATAATTTAGAGCACACCGAGATCGTGGGCCGCTAGCTCAGTTGGTAGAGCAGCTGACTCTTAATCAGCGGGTCCGGAGTTCGAGTCTCCGGCGGCCCACCACTTTTTTCAATAACTTGCGGGAGTTTCAGCATTCCCGTAAGCGCATCTGCTACCATTTTGCTACCATCCCGGGGCCAAGTAGGGTCATCTAGGCGGTCAACCGCCTGCCTGTTGCCCCCAGGAACAAGGTGGCCGTAGGTATCCACCGTAATCTGGATAGAATGGTGGCCTAACTGATCCCTCACGTAGGCCAGGCTTTCGCCGTTTTGAATGAGCAGTGAGGCGAAGGTGTGCCGTAGATCGTGTATTCTGATCCTTCTAAGCCCGGTCTGGGCCAGAGTCTTATAAAAGGCAGCATTACGGAGATCACGAATCAATCCGGCAGCGTGGCGCAGCGGTATGCTTACTCATCCTTTGGTGAAATTGAGTCGCAGTTGGATGCGAATTTCATTCAACCGTATGCATTCACCTCTCGTGAATTTGATACTGAGACTGGCCTGTATCATTACAGGCAGAGGCAGTATGATGGCACCACAGGTCGATTTGTACAGGTGGATCCGGCGGGCTTTACTGGCGGCATTAATCTGTATGTCGGTATGGCAAGCAATCCCGTGAATCGCCTGGATCCATTCGGTGACCAGGCCACAGCTCCAGCCTCTTTTGGTGCCCCGCCTGTGACCGGCATCCCCGCAGGGATACCAGGAAGCCCCGTACAGCCGTCGGTTCCAAATCCTTCTGCAATTATTAACTTTGGAAACGAGTATCTACTCCTTCTACTCATGCGACAGCTGAGCGCGGAGATCGAGGCCAAAGTCGATCAAATTGCAGTGACAATAGATTGCAATCAGGGAGAAAATTTCACGATCTGCTTCTCAAACTCCCATCCTTTAGGGTCTGTAAGTATCACTAAAGGACCCGTGATCTTTGCGTCAGGAACATTAAGCTGCTTTAATCGCTTTATCGTCGGGCGCAAAAATTGCTGCTCCGGTGGGCCCGATCCACTTTCGATTCGTCAGATGAGGTGACAAATTATGGATGGCTTAACCCGATTAAAAATCCTGAAAGCCCTACTATCGTTCGCTTCCGTCTTTTGTCTGGGCAGGCAATGCTTTTGGCGACCTTGTGTTATTTAGAGCTACGCTTGATAAAGAAAGCTATACTAAAAATTCACAAAAGTATGAGCGAATAGCTACTTCGGATGATTCCAGAGGAGAAGAGATTTTTGTTGAGCGAACTCCAGCCCTGCGACTCGGACTTGAAGAAATACAATCGGTCGTAATCGAAAAAGAAAACGTTTACACCGACACGCAAACGGCTCTGAAGGAATTGTTTGGTCTAAAGGCCAAGGAACCTGGAAGCCAACAGGGTGCTGGATTTGTCTATAAAGCGACATTTCATCTCGCGCCGGCAGCAGCTCAAAGATTTAATAATTATGCCAGGCAACACAATGAAAGTCTGATCGATGTGCGATTGGAAAACCGCAGACTTGGCACCCCGACGTTGATCGGGCCGTTTGAGGGCGCAGACTTCACAATGGCATTGGCCGAAAAAGATACGAAACGCCTTAAAGAAATATTTTCCCCCCTTCAAAGGAAAGTCATTTGGAAGTAAGACGTTACGAAAATGCCGCAGAAGTTAATCACGATCGCCAACTTTACTCTTCCTGTTGAGGCAAATCTTGCGAAAGCAAAGCTGGAGTCAGACGGCATTCAGAGTTTTGTTATTGACGAGCACACCGTTGGCATGGACTTCGCGTATTCCCAGGCGTTAGGCGGCGTCAAGCTTCAGGTAAGGAAAAAGGATGCTCGTCGCGCTACGGAGATCCTAGCGCAAGGATACCGTGCTCAGTTACATGCAAGTGAAAAATATGATGACAAGTTTCATCGCGGTATTGCGCGGCGTCAGCGGTTCGTATTGGCCGTTGTAATTGTCGTGCTCCTAATAACTCTTGCCATGATGATCCTCATATAAGACTCGCATTTTTCCGTTAGGTAACGTCATATTAGGTCCTTTGATTCTTGTCGGGAGTCTTTTATTGAGACGAATGTACCCATGGAGGAAGCTTGGGGTCAGGTTGAGCTAGCCCGGGTTTGACGGACACCTTAAAATGGGGGCAAGTTACCCCAGGAGGTGTTCGATGCGTAAGCGCAAGGATTTCAGCCCGGACTTCAAGCGGGAAGCCGTCCGACTGTTGGATGCGGGCGAGAAGCCCGCAGCCGATCTCGCGCGCGAACTGGGCGTTCGGCGCAATCAGCTCTACAAGTGGAAAGAGGAGTTCACGAAGCACGGGACGGAAGCCTTTCCGGGCATCGGGCGGTGCTCGGCGGCCAAGGACGAAGTCACGCGGCTGCGTAAGGAGCTGGGGCGGGTCAAAGAGGAGCGCGACATCCGAAAAAAGGCGGCAGCGTACTTTGCCAAGGATCTCAAGTGAAGACCGGCCAGCCCAATCTATTGCGCGCTCGGCGGCGGACCGAAATAGCCTTGAAATTTTAGTTTAGTCTGGGGCAGTCAAACGTTCCGGTTTTTGTCCAACTTCAGATGAAATTCCTTAACCCTCGATAACAAGGTGCTATGCGGAAGTCGCTGAATTCATTTCGCCTTAGCACTCCCCATCACTTCCTGTTTTTTCCCTTTTGGGCTCGTGTCGGCGGTTCGATTCTGTTTTTGACGACTGTCTTTCTTCGAGCCATTGCATAAAACTGCTACCACTTTGCTACCATAATGAGCCAAAATGACAGTAACTGTGAGAAGGAGCGCCCACTGTAAAAGCTTTACTTTCTTACCTTTTCTTTCCTACTCATTATTCCTCGTTGGGTCTTTTTCTGAACTCTTAATCAGCGGGTCCGGAGTTCGAGTCTCCGGCGGCCCACCACTTTTTTCCCTGGTGTTCAGAGACCCGCCCGTACCCTGAGAGCCGCTGGTTCTCCCCGGCGTTCTTCCCGATACCCCGTCTTCCGGCTATTTAAGCGCCGCGATATTGAAGGCGGCCACCGCCCGCGCGAAGCCTTTGAGCCGCAGCTCCTGCAGCGGCTCGGCCTCGACCAGGTGCTCGACTTTGCTCAGCGTCTTTTGATTGGTCAGTATCTGGCCGCCCTTGGCTTCGTCGCACAGGCGCGAGGCCAGGTTGGTGACATTGCCCACGGCGCCGTAGTCCATGCGGCCCTCGAAGCCGATGCTTCCCAGAGTCGCGTAGCTGCACGCGAGCCCGATGCCCAGGTCCAGCTCGTAGCCGCGCTTGCGCCAGCCGGCGGCGAGCTCTATGGCGCGCGCCCGCATCTCCACGGCCATCCGGACCGCGCGCTCGGTGTGGTCCTCGCACGGGATCGGGTCGTTGAAGAAAATCATGATGCCGTCGCCGGCAAAGCGCTCCAGCGTCCCTTCGAACTTGAAGATCAGCCGCCCCATTTCCGCGTGATAGCTCCGGAGGAGCTCCATGATCTCCTCGGGCTCCGCGCTGTCGGCGAACGCCGTAAAGCCGCGCAGATCGAGAAAGACCACCGTGATCTCGCGCCGATGGGTTTTGAACAGGCTCGCGTCGTCTTTTTCCAGGATCGTCTGCGCGACCTGCGGCGAGAGGTAGCGCTTCAAGCGGCCGATCCGCTCGATCTCGACCACCTGCGCGGCGACCTTTTCGGCGAGCGACCGGTTGAGCTCTTCGAGCGAGTCGTGCAGGTGCTTGAGCCGCATCATGGAGCGCACGCGGGCCAAAAGCTCGATCGCGTCGAACGGCTTGACGACGTAGTCGTCCGCCCCGGCGTCGAGGCCGCGCGCCTTGTCCTCCAGCGAGCCCTTGGCGGTGAGCAGGATGACGGGGATGGCGCGGTGCTCCGCGTTTTGCCTGAGCCGCTCGACGACCTCGAGGCCGTTCATCCGGGGCATCATGTAGTCGAGCAGGATGACGTCCGGCCTGAAGCTCTCGACTTTTTCCAGCGCCTCGACGCCGTCGTTGGCGCGGGCGATCGTGTAATCCCGATCGGCCAGCTCCTGCTCCAGGAGGTCCAGGTTGAAGGGCTCGTCGTCGACGATGAGAATTTTATTCGGCATGGTCCTCCTGCCTCATTACCTTGTTCGCCCGCGCGAGGACCGCGCTGACGGAAGCGGTGCCCCCGTCCAGAAAACTTATGCGGGGGATTTTCACTGTCTGCTGCGCCCCGGCGGGAAAGCTAACAGCCAAAAATAAACCGGCCAGCGCGGCACAAATAAGTTTTCTTTTCATTGTTTTACTCGCGCCTCATGCCTCTCGCCCCACGCCTTCCTTCATTTGATCACCCGGTCCGCCCGCGCCAGCACGTTGGGCGGGATCGTGAGGCCTATCTGCCTGGCCGCCTTCAGATTGATCGCCAGCTCGAACTTGGTCGGCTGCTCGACGGGCAGGTCGGCGGGCTTCGTGCCCTTGAGAATCTTGTCAACGTAGTAGGCCGCGCGCCGGAACATCTCGCTCTGGCTCGGTGCATAGGCGATAAGCCCCCCGGCCTCCACGATCCCCGATGTGCCGTAAATCGCCGGCAACCTACTCTTGGCCGTGAGATCGATAATCCGCTTCTGCTCGCCGACCAACATCGGATCCGGGATGACGGCGAGAGCTTCGGCCCGCGCTTTGTTCATTGCCGAGAACGCGCTTTGCAGCTTGACAGGCTCCTTCACCTCCAGGACTTGAAGCTGCAACCCCAAGGCCGTAGCGGCGGTGTGTGTCTCTGTTAACACGGGACGAAAGTTTGGATTGCTCGGATTTCCCAGGACGGCCACACGGCTTAATCGCGGCATGATTAATTTGAGCAGCTCCAGACGTTTCCCGCTCAACTCCGGGGCGAGGCCGGCAACGCCGGTGAGATTTCCACCCGGCTGGGCCAGGCTGCCGACAAAGCCGGCGCTAACCGGGTCGGCGAGCATCTCGAAGACTATCGGAATGCTCTTGGTCGCCTGCCTCGCAGCCTTGATCGATGGCGCCGCCGCGGCAAAAATCACGTCCACCTTAAGACGGATCAGCTCGGCAGCCATGGCGATAGTTTGCCCCTCTACGTAGCCGAAATCGCGTAATCCGTGGCGGAATGCCTCGATCTGGCTCGAAGAGGAGGAAGGCGAGCCCGCAAGCAGAATGCCTATACGGGGGAGCTTCTTCGGCTGCTGCGCCTCGGCCGGAAAGCTAAAATCAAATAGAGGCGCCCACAGAGTGAGAACGAGGATTATCTTGCCGATTTTTTTACGTACGCCTCGAGCCTGCCGCCTCACGCTTTCCCTCATTGGATCACCCGGTCCGCCCGCGCCAGGACGTTCGGCGGGATCGTGAGGCCGATTTGCTTCGCCGTTTTTAAGTTGATCACGAGCTCGAACTTGGTCGGCTGCTCGACCGGCAGGTCGGCCGGCTTGGCGCCCTTGAGGATTTTGTCGACGTAGGTGGCGGCGCGGCGGGTCAAGTCGGTAATGCTCGCGCTGTAGGTCATGAGGCCGCCTGCATCCACAAAAAGACCTTTTTACTCCAAGCGTTGCAATCTCCGGATGATGAGAATTGGTGACGGAGCTGGTCAGCACGAGGACTGCGCCGGCGCGACCCTTGCCCGCCTCCCGGAACGCGGTCTCAATATCCTTGGGGCCTAGTATGTCCAGGTATTGAAGCTGCACTCCAAACGTTCCTGCGGCGAGTTCCGTTTCTCTTAACTGTTGCGCGTTGCCCGTGTTGGTTAAAGTCCCGAGAACGGCCACGCGCGAGAGCTTGGGTAGGATTTCTTTGAGCAGCTCCAGCCTCTTTCCGGATAAGTCCGCGCTCAGGGAGGATAACCCGGTAATATTTCCACCGGGTCGCGCCAGACTGGCCACGAACCCGTTCCCGACGGGATCGGGATCCTGGGACATGACGATGGGGATCGTCTTCGTCGCTTCCTTCGCGGCCCGGGTGTTTGTCGCCCCACCCGTAACGATCACGTCGACCTTTAAGCGCACCAGCTCGGCCGCGAGCGCGGGGATGCGATCGAGTTTTTCCGCTCGATACTCGATAATGATATTTTTCCCCTCCACGTACCCGAGCTCGCGGAGCCCCTGGCGGAACGCCTCGGAGCGGGCCGCGACAACGGCAGGGGAGGCGGCGGCCAGGTATCCTATCCGGGGGACTTTCGTTGGCTGCTGCGCTTGGGCCGGCGCGTTAAGCGCCAAGAGCAAAACGACTAGGGCCAGGCAAAAGATTTTTTTCATGGCTTCTTTCTTGCTCTTGCCTTCTTATTTTACTTGATCACCTTGTTCGCTCTGGCCAGCACGTTCGGGGGAATCTTGATCCCCAGTTGTTTGGCGGTCGCGAGGTTGATCGCCAGGTCGACATCCTCGACGGTCTCGATGCGGAGGTCGCGCGGCGGCGTGCCGGTCAAAACTTTCTGGGCGTATTTCGCCGACAGCCGGCCGAGCTGGCGATAGTTCTGGCCGTAGCTGGCGAGCGCGCCCTGGGCGACCACGCCCTGCTCCTGAAACATCGTCGCCAGCTTCTTGGCCTTGGCCGTCTCGGCGATCCATTGGGCCTGGCTGCCGATCATCGCATCCGATATGTAGAAAAAGGCGTCCGCCTCGGCCGGCTTGAGGCCCTGAAACGCGCGCCGGAGGTCCTCGACGGACGAAACGTGGCGCTCGGCGAACGCGAGGCCGAGGCGCTTGGCTTCGCCGCGCGCCAGCTCGGCGGACTCGCGGGCCACCGGGTTTTTTGGATCGTAGATGATCACGATGCTGCGGAGGTTGGGCACGATCTCCTTCAAAACCTCCAGCCGCTTGCCGGTAAGGTCTTTCAACAGGAAGTGCAGGCCGGTGAGCCGGCCGCCGGGCCTGGCGAAGCTCTCCACCAGACCGGCGGCGACCGGGTCGCTGCCGACGTTGAAAACGATCGGCACCTCCGTCGTGGCTTTTTTGACCGCGGCGGCGACCGACGAGGCCAGCGCGTAGATGATTTTTGCCTTCTCGCGCTCGAGGCTCCGCGCGGCGTCTTCGGCGGCCTTCAAGTCGCCCTTCGCGTCGCGCACGTCGAGGACGAACTGTTTTCCCTCTTCGTAGCCCAGGTCCTTGAGACCCTGCCGGAGACCATCGACCGCCTCGGACCAAGGGCCGCCCTGGAGCACGACGCCGATCTTCGCCGGCTCCGCCGCGGCGGCCGGAAATCCAAGAGCCAAAAGAACGGCGGCGATGATCAAGCTGGTGATTTTTTTCTTCATTTTTTTCTTACTACTGCCTACAGCCTACTGCCTCATGCCTGTTTCATTTGATCACCTTGTCCGCCCGCGCCAGCAGGTTGGGCGGGACCATAAGGCCGATCTGCTTCGCCGCCTTGAGATTTACGACCAAATCGAATTTTGACGGCTGCTCTACCGGCAGATCCGCCGGCTTGGCGCCTTTGAGGATCTTGTCCACATACGTAGCGGCGCGCCGGTGCAAGTCAATAAAGCTCACGCCATAACTCATAAGCCCGCCAGCTTCCACGAATTCTTGAAAAGGGTATATCGCCGGCAGCCGGCTATTTACCGCATGTTCGGCAACCTGTGTTCGATAGGTATTGAGAACGGCGCTGACCAACACAAGGACTGCTTCAGACCGCCCGTTGCCTGCAGCTCGGAACGCGGCATCAATATCCTTTAAGCCCAGTACGTCCAGGTATTGAACCTGCATCCCCAATGCCCCCGCGGCGCGTTCCGTCTCTTTGAACGATTGCGTGTTGCCCGGGTTGGTCGAAATCCCCAAGACGGCCACGCGAGAGAGCCGCGGAACGATCTCTTTCAGAATCTCCAGACGTTTTCCGCTTATCTCCGGGGCAAGTGTTGCCAATCCAGTAATGTTTCCGCTCGGCCGCGCCAGGCTGGCGACGAAGCCGTTTCCGACAGGATCGTTATCCTGGACCATGACAATGGGAATCGTGGCGGTGGCTTCCTTGGCAAAACGGGTTGATGTTCCACCCGCCGTCACGATGACGTCTACGTTGAGACGCACTAGCTCTGCCGCCAATGCAGGGACGCGGTCGAGTTTGTCCTCTCCGTATCGAAACTCAATGACGATGTTTTTTCCCTCCAGGTACCCAAGCTCGCGGAGCCCTTGCCGGAATGCCTCGATGCGAGCCGCGATGGGGGAAGGAGAGGCACCGCCCAGGTATCCTATCCGGGGGACTTTCTTCGGCTGCTGTCCCTCCGCTGGAAAGCCAACGGTGAGCAGCACCGCGCCTAACACAAAGGCAACGACTCTCTTATTCATTTTCCGCCTCACGCCTCACGGCAGCAGCCTCTTGATCTTCTCCAGCAGCTCGATTTCGTCGACCGGCTTGGCGACGTAATCGTCGCAGCCGGCCTCCCGCGCGTGGAGCTCGTCGCCCACCATGGCGTGAGAGGTGACGGCGATGACGGCGATCTGCTTCAGCTCGGGATCGGCTTTGATCCTCCGCGTCGCCTCCCAGCCGTCCATGACGGGCATGCCGAGGTCCATCAGGATCAGGTCCGGCTTTTCCGAGGCGGCTTTGCGCACCCCTTCCTCGCCGTCGACGGCCTCGACGAGCTCGTAGTCGTCTTCCAGGAGCTGGACGAGCAGATCGCGGTTCCAGGCCGTATCGTCGACGATGAGAATCTTTTTCCGCGGCATCCGGCGGCTCCTTTACGGCGCTTTGTAGGTCATGGGCAGCGTGAGGGTGAATGTCGATCCTTTTCCCACCTGGCTCTCCGCGCCGATCCGGCCGCCCATGAGGTTGATGAATTTCCTGACGATGGCGAGGCCGAGCCCCGTGCCGCCGTATTTTCGCGTGGTCGACATGTCGGCCTGGCGGAACTCCTCGAAGATGAAGTTCAGCGCCTCCGGGGTCATGCCGATGCCGGTGTCCGAGACCACCAGCTTGAGCGCGCCGTCCTCCGGCCAGGCGGCGATTTTGATTTCGCCGTTTTCCGTGAACTTGGCGGCGTTGCTGAGCAGGTTGAGCAGCGACTGCTTGAGCTTGCCCTTGTCGGTATGGAGGGCGGGGATCTCCGGCGCGACCTCCGTCACCATGCGCACCCGGCCGTTTTTGAGCATCGGCTCGACCGTCGAGACGGCCACCCGCAGCACCTCTTCGAGCTTGAAACTCTCGGGATAGACCTCCATCCGGCCCGCTTCCACTTTGGACAGATCGAGGATCCCGTTGATGAGGTTCAGCAGGTGCTCGGAGCTGACCAGGACTTTCTGCATATTCTCTTTTTGCAGCGGGGCGATCTGCCCCTCGGTCTTGCGCAGCACGAGCCGGGTGAAGCCGATGATGGCGTTCAGCGGCGTGCGCAGCTCGTGGCTCATGTTGGCGAGAAACTGCGATTTGTGGCGGCTCGCGGCCTCGAGCTGCTGATTCTTGTCCTGGATCTCCTGGAACAGGCGCACGTTCTCGATCGCGATCACCGCCTGGTCGGCGAAGGTCTTGAGCAGCGCGATCTGTTTGTCCGTGAAGGGACGGACCTCGGTGCGCCGGATCACAATGACCCCGATCGGAGACCCTTCCCGCAAAAGCGGCGTGCACAGCATCGTCCGGGTGCCGTATCGCGAATAGGGCCTGCTGCCGGTAAATTCGGTTTCCAACGCCGCCTTTAAGTCCTGCACGTGCACGCTTTGCCGGTCGAGAACGGCTCGTCCAGGCACGATGTCCCGGGTGGCTGGAACGATTTCCACGGGAGCGCCGAGGCTCCCAAACGAGGCCGCCAGTTTGAGCCCCTCGCCTTCCAGCAGGCGAATCTGAGCGTCGTTCGCCTCGCACAGCCGGGCGGCGCTCTCGGCGACCACGTCCAGCACGGGCTGGATATTTGTCGGCGAGCCGGCGATCACGCGCAGGATCTCGCTCGTCGCAGTCTGCTGCTCCAGGGTTTCGGTCAAGTCGCGGGTCCGCTCCTCGACCTTGCGCTCCAAACCCGCGTACGACTCCTGGAGCCGCGCGGTCATTTTGTTGAACTCGTCCGCCAGGGCCTCGATCTCGTCGCCGGTCCTGACTTCCAGACGGTGGCCCAGATCCCCGCTGCCGATGCGCTCGACCCCTTCGCGCAGCTTGCCGAGCGGCCGGATCACGCGCCGCGCGACGAAATAGCTCGCCATGAGCGCCATGCCGAGGCCGACGAGGAGCAGCGTGGAGGTCCGCAGCATCGAGGCGTAGAGCGGCTCGTACGCCTCCGCGATCGGCCGCTCGAGGATCACGGCCCAGTCGAGCGTCGGGATCGGCGCGAACGAGCTGAAGACCTTTTCCCCCTTGAGATTGGCCGCGACGATCGCGTTCGGCGGGCGTATGCCGGGAGCCGTCCGGAAGGCCGCCGTGACCTGCTCGAGCTGGGCGGTGTTGCGGCGCTGGAGCACCAGGCTGATGTCCGGATGGGCGATCAGCTCGCCGCCGCGCGTGACGGCGTAGGCGTAGCCGGCCTTGCCGACGGTGATGTTCGAGACGACGTCGCCGATGTACTTGAGGTTGACCTCGGCCTGGAGCACGCCGATCACGTCGCCGGCGAAGCGCTCGATCGGCACGGCGATGGTCATATAGGGCTCCGAGCCGCGCACGAAATGGACCGGGCCGAAATAGGCTTTGCCCTGTTTCGCCTGCTGGAACGACGGCTCCGCCGAGAGGTCTTTTTTCGCCTCGGGCAGCACCGTGCGGAGCCGCGAGGCCTGCACCCGAATGGCGCCGGTCTCGTCGAGCGCGACCGCCTCGGTGACCGCCGGCGCAATTAACAGGAGCTTTTCCAGCTCGAAGCGAAACTCCGGCGTGAGGCCCTTGGGCGCGATCTCGCGGCTCCGCGTCGCGCCCTTGAGCGTATTGTGAATCTCCTGCACGAACCGCTCGATCTTGAACGCGGCGCCGGCCGCCACCTCGCGCTGGTAAACCGCCAGCTGCTCGCGGCTCTCCTGGTAACGGAAGTAGATCTCCACGACGCCGCTCGCGATCAGCCCGCCGCCGATCAGCACGACCGAGATGAGAAAGTAGTCCCGCACGAGCCGCCCGCGCGGGCGCGCGCGAAAGAGCCGGAAAGGAGACAGGGCGGAAAGTCTTTCCATGATCGGCATGATCTTACTCATAGCTCAAAACGCGCATTCAAAATTCATTTTATAACCCGGTCCGCCCGCGCCAGCACATTCGGCGGAATCGTGAGACCGATCTGCTTCGCCGCTTTCATATTGATCACCAGCTCGAATTTGGTCGGTCGCTCCACGGGCAGCTCAGCAGGTTTTGCGCCCTTTAGAATTTTATCCACATACTCCGCCGCGCGCCGGTACTGCTCTTTACGGTCGGCGGTGTAACTCATCAGTCCGCCTACTTCGACGTACTGATTGTTGTCATACGTCGCCGGAAGGCGATGTTTCTCCGCCAGCTCTATGATCCGTTTTCGGTGAAAACCGAATAATCCGCCGGCGGTCACCAAAAGGGCGCCAGCACGGTTTTTGGTGGCGGTTTGCAATACGCGTTCGAAGCCGTCGGCCCCTTTCACCTCCAACGATTGGATCTCTATCTTTAAGAACCGAGCCAGAGCTTCCATCTCTTTTAATGCAATCCCCGCGTCTGGATAGCTCGTACTCCAGAGAACGCCCACCGTGAGAGTTTGGGGACGACTTCTTTGAGCAATTCGACCCGTTTCCCGTTTAGTTCCGAGCCGATATCGGTTAGCCCCGTGATATTTCCACCGGGGCGCGCGAGGTCGGCAACGATGCCGCGCCTTACCGCATCCGCGCCAAATCCCATGACAACAGGGATCGTCTTGATCACGTTTTTAGCAGCCTGTGCTGCTTCAGTCCCGTTGGTAACGATGACATCACAGTTGAGGCGGACTAGTTCAGCGGCAAGGCCCGGGAGACGCTCAACCTTGCCCTCGTGATGCCGGATCTCGATTGTGAAGTTCTGCCCCTCGATGTAGCCGAGCTCGCGCAAACGTTCACGAAGTTGTTTGATGTTAATGACCGAAGTAGCAGCCGTGCCCCCTAGATAACCTATCCGGGCGACTTTCTTCGCCTGCTGCGCCTCGGCGGATGCGCAAAGCATAGATAGGAAAGCGCCGAAAACAATGCTAATGATTTTTTTCTCCACGGTTTTCTACTTTCGCCTATCGCCTATTGCCTGTTTTCATTTGATAACCCTGTCCGCCCGGTACAGCATCGACTGTGGGATCGTCACCCCGATCTGCTTCGCCGCTTTCAAGTTGATCACCAACTCGAATTTCGTCGGCTGCTCGATGGGGAGAACGGCAGGCTTAGCGCCTTTGAGAATCTTATCGACATACGTAGCGGCGCGCCGGTCCAA
>WNFL01376727.1_pt1 | contig 22094 bp, 28 predicted proteins | sample 5400361 | NCBI WGS metagenome assembly WNFL01 (sample SAMN13153351, study PRJNA577476) | soil metagenome | isolation source: 40 cm soil on Douglas fir-dominated hillslope | place: USA:California | collected 2013-09-17
TCGCCTTCAAGGAAAATTCCGTCTGGCGCGACAATTTGTGGTCTTGCCCAACTACTCCAAAGAGTCATTCTCACGTGACCACTTCTGGGCACTTAAACAATGCATTCCCACTGGTGTTCACCTGCGCGAGGAAGATATCGACGCATTCTTGGAGTTGTTGTATACGAGCGGTGGGGTACTCGAGGGTGTTCGACCCCGGCATTTGAATGACGGTGACATTTTCCTGGCTCGCCATCGACATACCAACAGCCTAGAGCCAAAAGCAAGGCTTCCAGCCGTAAAGGCACTCGTGATTGATATCGTCCAATCTCGTTTATCGTCTAGCGACCCACGTTCATGCCAGATGGCGTATTCTATCCTCCGACAACTTCTTCACTCCAAATGCCTTACGGCGGCGGAGGCGAATGCGGTAAAAAAAGGACAGGAGCTCCTCTTCATTAGCAACCGCGCTTTGGAACCCGGGATCCGTCCCTCGCGTTCTCTGGTCGAAATGAAACGCGGTCCATTCCTTGATGCAGCTCAATCCTATGACTGCTGGATCAAAAGCACCGCCCTTCTTCTTGCCGATGTCTTGGCGGTCAGATCTCTTTTGGGCTCAACTTGCGGACTTCATACAAGCTGACTCGTCTTTCGCCCGCGAGCTATTTCCGATCCTCGTTCATCAGATCCTTGAAACAAAGCCAGAGAGCCGGGTGCCCATATCTTCAGCTTTCCAAATAGTCCTCGAGTCCGAAACATCAAGCGTTGCTTGTCAGAAAGCTATCGTCGACACGGTACTGCACCTACGGTGGTTCCAAAGGCATGGCCCTCTCGGCTACGACAAGTGGTTGGCCTTGGATTACACACTTCTCAGCCGCGCAGCTATTCGATGCGGGGCCTACACTACCGCTGTCATGTTTACCGAACTAGCACATGAACACACTAGGGTGATGAACGATGCATGGAGCCAAGACGTGGAGAGAATGCTTTACGAAGTATACAGTCACATCGATGAGCCAGATGGATTCTATGCCATCCCGAGTCGCGACACGAAGCAATATCTGGTTCGCAAATTCCGTCACGAGCGAAACTGGGATAATGCCCTCCAGTTCCATGGCGCCGCATATGAAGCAGCATCCACAGATATGACAGCCTCGCGGGGAATTTTGGAATCTTTACACGCACTCGGATTTGACCGACATGCAATGTCTATGGGAGAGTCATCACGACTAGACTCTGCGCTCGATGTAGACTACGCGCTGGCTTGGAGGACAGGGACCTGGGATCTCCCTCTGCGCCAGTCATCAGATCTTCCTAGTGCGACTGTATACGGTGTTCTCCGCGCCGTACATCGAGGCCGAGACCCCATCGTAATGGACGGTGCCCTCCGGATGGCAATCAGGCTTGAGATGGAGCGCTTGCGGGCTGCCGGGGACGAGAATATGGCAGAGATTCGACGATCAACGCGGTCACTACTCTGCCTAAGGGAGGTCAAATACTGGCGCAAAGATCGAATACAAAGCGCTCTTCAGCTTCGGAACCTTGTCAGTAGTGATTGGGAGACCTTCCGTCAGTTGCCAGCCGCGTTCGAGTGAGCAAATTGCTTCCTTTCGTTTGCGTGGGCCTGATTCCGTGATGAAAGTTTTACAGCGGCAGAGGCGGCAATTGCAACGAGAGTTTCTCTGCTTCGGTCCAAGCGGAACACCGAGGAACGCGAACAAATCGGAACTATGACCACAGAATTCACCAGATCACTCAGGGAGATTGAAAAATGCTGTCTAATTACTCTTTCAACCTCCGCGCGTGTGGCATGCATGCCTCAAATTGCTCTCAATTCCGTGACTGCCGCACAGAGGTTGGAAGATATCGCTAGTTTCGACGTATCGCAGGAGTTTGCGAGTGTTCTATGGCACCTTAAAGAACAAGTTACTGCTGTTCGTTATCTCCGTCAACTCGTCGACAAGGAATTGCGCAACCCCAATTTATTCAGGGAAATGCCCTTGGATGGTCGCCGAATATGGGTAAAACTGCTCGGGCAACTGGTGAGTAGATTGCTCATATGCAGCTCCGCCGCTGACGACAAAAGTGCAGGGAGAATGGATGATGGAGGCTTGCCTTGCCAAACCAACAGATATACGAGAGGCCTACTTAGATAAAGCCGCCAATTTACTCCAAGATTTCGACTCCAATGACCTTGCTGAGGCTCGAGTAGTTTACTATCAATGCGCCCACTTTGCCGACAAGCAATATCGGCAAATGGTGTCATCGAAAGAATTGGAGCGTTTGGAGGGTTGGGTCAAACGGACTCAAGCAGAAATACAGGAGCTTTCTCGCGGTCAGACGGCTCAACGAAAGGAAGACATCGACGCTAGTCGTCGTCGCATCAACAAGGCGCAGAAGATCCTAAGCGGGGACAAGCATAATCTAGAGACTTACCGTCAATCACTTACTACCTTCCTCCACCAAGCAATCAAAATGTATGCAGGTTTCCTTGCTACTGCCTCCGATGATGACCCAGCTGCTACCGTCCGATTTTGTGGCCTGTGGTTTTCCAACTTCAGTGACGACAGAGTAGTGGGCTACGTCAAAGAGGCGTTGGAGCAAGTCGGGAGTTATCGCTTCCTGTTCTTGGCCCACCAACTCACCGCTCGACTTGGGGGAGAATCAACTTTGAAGAGCACAGCCATTCTCCTCAAGCTTGTACTCCAGATGTGCACAGATCATCCTTATCACTGCGTCTACCAAGTGTGTGCGACTCACTCCACAGTGCCTCGGTCAGATAGCGCCGATTCCCTCAAACGAACACGCGCTTCCATCGAACCACCCCAGGTCAACGAATCACAAGCTCGAAGAGGTGACGCCGCCAGGTCGATCATGGCAAAACTTCGAGAGGGAAGGCGAAACAAGGAGCAGATTGCAGCAATGGAAGAACATTTCCGAATTTCTCTCGAGTGGGCTCAGCACCCGATCAAAGATATGGTCCGAGGAACCACTTCCAAGGATAAGAAAGATAAGAAGGATGAATTCCCGATCCCCAAGAGCGTTCGGCTCTGTGATCTCGTTTGGGCGGGGCAGGAACGCGGGACTCGGTGTCCTGCATCCCAACCTATTCCAGTGTCGACAGCTCTGATTCCTATCGATTATTCAAAACGATACGATAACTCCCCTCGTCTCCATTACTACAAGGCACAGTTCAGTGTTGCCGGTGGCGTCAACTTACCGAAAATCAATGTTTGTGTAGATGATCAAGGGACCACCCATAAGCAACTGGTTGGTATTCACTGGTTTTATTTGTTCGTCCCTGACCTCTGAATAGTTCAAGGGCGAGGGGGACGATGACTTGCGGCAAGACGCTGTTATGGAACAAGTCTTTCAGCTGGTGAACGTTCTTTTGGAAAAAGACGACGGATCGAAACGGAGAAATTTGAGCATACGCACATACAAAGTCATACCTCTGGCGAGTCAGGCTGGTGTTTTACAGTTCGTCGAGAATACCCAACCTTTGTCAGCATGGCTTGTCCCAGCTCACCAGAGGTACATTATCAATGTATCTGCCCGTTGTGCAGATTATATTTAACCGAACGGCTCGATAGATATTATCCCGATGACTGGAAGTACGATTACTGCCTCGCGAAGATCAGGCAACCCAAGGACAAACTCCCTGACCCTGTGGTCCAGCTAAACGCCTTCAAGAATGTACGACAGAACTTCCACCCAGTTCTACGGCATTTCTTCACAGAACAGAACAAGCATCCTTTGGACTGGTACGCCAAGCGGTTGAGCTACACCCGAAGTGTCGCTGTGGGCTCTATCGTCGGCCACATTCTCGGACTCGGAGACCGTCATATCTCGAACCTCCTCCTTGACTCCAAGACTGGAGAATTGGTGCACATTGATCTAGGGATAGCCTTTGACCAGGCAAGTTCTGCAATGTAGGGTGTGTAAAAACCACTTATCCTGATCTCCTACCAGGGGAAGCTTCTCCCCGTTCCAGAGCCTGTCCCATTCCGGCTCACTGCGGATATTGTAGACGGAATGGGTATTGCTGGAACCGAGGGGGTATTCCGTCGATGCGCCGAGGAGACGCTCCGCGTGCTCCGAAGTAGCGCCGATGTCATCAAAACTGTCCTTGAAGTCTTCAATCACGACCCTTTGCACAGCTGGTACGCAAACACGGTTCCCCCAGTGCTTTATTTCCTGCTCACGTCGTTGCAGGACTGCGACTGCAGGAAAGCTGCGCCGTGCGCAAGACCTACATGGAGCTGAGGGTCCCGATGACATGTTCAGAGGGGAGGAATCAGTTGTGGAAGGTGCTGAACGAGCGCTGACCTCAGTGAGCCGCAAGTTAGACGCCTCTCTGAGTGTTGAATATACTGTCAATGAGCTTATCAATGAGGGGACCGACATTGCCAACTTGTCGCGCATCTTTCCTGGTAGGGATCTCAAATTCATCGTCATCGACGGATTGCTCATCATTGATTGTAGGGTGGAGTCCGCATTGCTAAATTGCGTGTCATCCAACTTAACAGATTGTGGTCGGACTGATGCAGTAACAAGTGTCCCTTGTCCCTCTTGCTGTTATACATGGATTCTATAGCGTAATATCATCTTGTGATCGTAGTTATGTTTCAATAGACAGAACAATGCCTGGGAGAGGTGTCAGTCCGTGCACAGAGCCAAGCCCTACGGCATACCTGCTGCAACAGTCTCCCCAGAACGCCTTAACAATACACGGCCCATGTCCTTGTTATCTTTAAACGGTTCAATGGCCACGCGCGCAATACCGCCTGCACTCGTGGTGTCACTCATGGTTCCACTCCGTAATGTGACCTTGACTATGGCTGACATTCCTTTGCTGAGAACCCTAGGTTTATTCTTGAGAGTTGCCCCCGTGGCCCGATCGAGGGTGGAGACAGGAGTCAAGGTCGCAGGGATGTTTTGGGCGTGATGGAAGAATTCAACCTAACAGGGACCAATCAGTATGCAACAGGGAGTGCATTTATATGTCATTCAAATATTTACCGAAGCTCCAATCGTCAAAGGGATTTGAATATCGAAAATAATCACTTGTGCATTGAACGATGTCGCCAGCGGCACTAGAGAGTTCGGCGGACATAGAACATAACCAATACTAAAGGCAAGTTAATCACATCAATAGGGACGGAATTTAGGAGCAGGTGGATGTACCTTAGGTTAATCGGATCCACAGAGCCCAAGAAAAGAGTTACATGCGAACCAGCGGCAGCCCATTGTACGCTCTCGTTCTCCTGTTCGATAGCTACGTATATGGTCAGACTTTATCTTGCCAGCTGATGGGTTTCCGAATACTCACACCGGACCACCGCTGTCTCGTCTCCTGGGACAATCCGTAGCTTCTCTCCGACTTGAACGACCCCTGACAGAACTCTGCCGGACACACCAATACCAGATGACGTCGCAGTCTGCCCTTTGAACACATTTGCGATGGGGAAGCGCAACGGCGTCTCGATGGTACGTGTTGGTGGGTCGAGTTTGTCTTAAAAATAAGCAGGTTAGTATTTGGTATTCGATAGGGGAAACAATACAAGTACCGAGGAGAGCAGCCAAGGTTGGTCCCGAATACCACCTCCTGAGAGGGTCTCCTTCTGGCGATCGTAACTCCACTAAATTAACACCAGCGAAGGCTGCAACCGGAACAAAGGAGACCTTCGATGAATGGAACCCTGTTTCCTTCAAGAAAGGCCTCAACATATCCACGATCTCTTCATAGCGTGTCTGGCTCCATTCACACTACCCAACATTCAGCATTGCACGTAGAAGCGAGAAGGTGAAAACGTACAGACCATATCAAGTTTGTTCAGTGCGACGATGACCTGCTGGACGCCCAGGCTCCGAACGAGCACAAGATGCTCGCGTGTCTGGCCACCGCGACTGAACCCGGCTTCAAACTCTCCATTGGAAGAATCAACAACGAGAAGTGCACAGTCTGCTTGAGCTGCCCCAGAAATCATATTGGGCACAAAGTCTTTGTGACCTGGTGCGTCGAGAATGGTAAGTGTCTTCGATGGTAAGGGGATGCTGGATTGAGCAATGTCGATCGTGATACCTCTGCGGAAGAGAGTAAGATCTGGTTATAGGTGTATTTGCGTTTCGGGCTCACCGCTCGCGTTCTTCTTCGCCAGAGTCCATCTCCCAAGCCCAGCTGAAACTAGCCTTTCCGGTCTTGCTGGAGTTACGCTCGTTTGCCTTGCGTTTCTTTTCTTCAACCTGGCCGAGTTCGTAAAGAAGACGACCCATCATTGTCGATTTGCCAGCATCAACGTGGCCTGGAAAGGAGCGTCAACGCAAATTCTTGTCGGACTAGCAGGATAAACTCACCAATAACTACTAGGCTGACGACAGGCTTGGTCCCCTCCCCACTGGCCGCCTTCTTTGCCTCCTCTAAAACCTTCTCCTTCGCAAGAGAAATCTTCGGCAAAGGGGGTTCTTCGACAACAGAGGTAGAAGGTCCAGCGGGTTCACTCAAATTCATGGAGTGCATATCCATACTCAACTGGTCGCCCATTCGGGTCGGTGTCGAAGTCCCTGGGGCTGCTGTTCCTATTTTATCTCCTGGACCTTTCTTTGTGGGTGTTTGCTTGGTTGGCGTTCCTGATCGTAGCGTACCCGTCCTCTGGGCGGCCGTTCGCGATATCGTCGCCATTCGTTCTTGCTTCTCCCTTTCCTTGGCGGCTGTCAAAATTGGGTATAATGGTGGTGAAGAGACACGAAAGAATAAATAGGTTAGTACAAAGATGAGGGAAGATTATCGAACGCGGGAGGCGAGTGAGGTTCCGCGTCGGGCGTTGAGAATGATATCATCAGGACTTGGTGTGTTGAACCTAAAGGTTTCGCTCCCGGGTAGCTTCTTGACAGCGACCTCCGTCACCTTATTGTGATTCTGAGTATGACTAAGATGTGATGGCAATACCAGCACTGCTCCGAATGCAGAGGGATTTTTGGCCTTTAACGTTTCGACTCCCTTCAATTGGGGTAAGAAGAGCGGATCGATTACTAAAGTTGCTTCTGTCGAAGGTGGGAAAGTGGCTGGTGGAGATGCGGCTTGGCGACTTGCATTGATCCGTTGAGCAAGTTTTGAAGGACCGGGAGAGGATGGAGACGAAACGGGAGAGGACGCAGTCGCTGCTGCTTTCCTAGATGCTGCCAATGACGCCAACTTGGAGGGAGTTCTGGGGGGCGTGGTTTGCGAGGACAGGGTAGGTGAGGTACCCGATGAAGAAGCAGGCGGAGATGGACTGGGCGTGGCACGAGCTAGAGAGGCCAGTCGTGACAACGAATGGGAAACACCTGTCGTTTCCAGTATTTGTACTCCTTTGGCTAAAGACGCGAGCGAAGTCGGCTTCATTTGTGGTTTATTGGCAAGCGATAATCGCTGGAGGGCAGAGAGTGTTACGGATGATGCTGTTTCTTCTTTTGGAGTTTCAGAGGCACCTACGTAACACGTAAATACATGGTAAGTACCAGGGGAGAACCGGGCAAGCTGAATCACCATAGAGGAGATGGATCGGACGGGCCCGACGAAAACCAGCACAGAAGGATGGGCGAGAATACAGATGAATGTACGCTACCTTGTCTTTCCTTGGCTGCGTTCCGCTTTCCTTGAACCTCTGTGACCAAAATGAGACCCGAGAATTACCGAGACAAAGACTCGTGAGCAACGGGCGAACCTAGAATATGGTCCATGGTCTGGTCAAGGTCGAAATAGTACTCCCACGAAGCGTCATCGATTTCCTTGTCAGTGATGCCACTCTTTTTAGCACCACCGATGACTGCGCGGACATGGTCGCGAATGGAGTTCATTTGAGCTGTCAGGTCCCATCAGAATATACTTATTTGCCGGCTGTTCATAAATCGATTCACCCAGTTGCTCTGGCGTTACCTCTAACGCGCGATCGGTTAGACTCGGGCGCTCAAAATAGTGGATGGTGGGCTGACCTTCTGCGTCTTCTCCTCCATCCGAGAGTGCTTCATCAGCACCTTCTGTAGCTATAACGGATTCATTAACTGCTGATCGGGCTACCGCGAATCCCCGCATGGTTACCAGTAGTAAGGTCAATGTTGCGAACAAACCGGTGTCGGGACATTCTCCAGTTTCTTTCGGAGATCAATTTCCTCTGCTGGACTCTCTAGGGAATATTCAATGATTTTGCAGCTCGAGCGCGCGTGGTGCAAGGTGGTTGCCAAACAACCGTTCAGGGTTTGGCCTTGTTCACGTCCTTTTTATCCTGAAAATGTTCTCTCTCATCCGTAACTCCGTTCCTCGTGCTGCCACAAGGGTCAGTAGCCCCCTTTTCTCGGTTTCGACGCGCTCTGACGGATTTTCTGCGCCGCCTTTTGCTTTCGCAAACTCGACGCGTCGCGTTCAGGCATTCTCCACATCTGTTCCGCGAAAAGCGGACGTTTCCAAGGTCATCCTTGTTGGTCGTCTTGGCCGTGACCCCGAGGTGAGGACGACAAAGACGGATAAGGAATACGTCTCGTGAGTCTCGTCTCTGCCCCTGCATCAACACACAAACAACAACTGAATCACACCTGTCACTTTCACAGGTACATTGTTGCCACTACCAACTACCCCCCTCCTGCACCAGGCCCTGACGGCAGTAAGTGGGCAGCTTATCATTTGCTATTTCGAAGACCGACCACTCCATAGCACGTCCCGACCCCGGTGTCACATGGCACCGCGTACTCTCTTTCAACAACTCAGCCAACAATTACCTCCGCAATCTTTTACGCGGGAGCCGTGTTTACGTCGAAGCTAATCTTGAAATCCGCGAGCCTGACCGGGATGCCGAACCTGGATCTCCAGCTGCCACACGCCAGGTCTATCTTCGCCATGGTATGTCTCCAACTACCCGGCTTGTGGGTTTCACTCTGATTACCCTTCAGAGGCCATTCGGGTTATCCACAACCCCCACAAGCCCGCGGAGCATGGCTCAGAGAGGGGTGGAATCAGCCAGGAAAGTGGCCAAGAATAGATGAACGACGCTATAGAAATGCGATGTACCTGCCCGCGCCGTTGGGTCTACCTCGTAGTTTCAGTCTGTTCGGGTTTTCTAAGTTTTTTTGGCTATGTTATGCTTGATTTCTTGTCGTCATTTACCACTCAGAAGTTAAATCATAAATTAGGACGTAACATGTTGGGTTTATTTTTGAAATCCCAGATACGCGGACTTTGTTTTTTGGTAGAAATTAAGATCGACGGCAAAGGGAAGTCCATGAAAGTCCCAGCCACCCGTGTTTGAGGGCGTTGCTCATCTCTGTGGTCTTACGGTGTAGCACATACAGCACTTTCTCAAGCTGCCGCTCTCCGTTCCCGACCGTGCGACACGTCTACATCTGGAACGAGCGGTTTCGAAACCAGTCAAAATTACTCTCAGCCTCAAATACACTCTCACGTTGCCACATGTCGCTGTCGCCGAAGCAGCAAACATGATAATTTTTCAGCGTTGTGTCGAGCTGCTGCAGATATCAACAGAGCACGTCCCAGCAAGTCAAAGAAGACCTGAGCATCTATCAGCCCAATTTGTTCCGCCTTTTGTTGGTTTCATTACGGCTTTTCCGTGCCGTCTCGTCGCCTGTTATTCCATAATTTACTCTCACCAAAATGCGCGCTTGACGGGCTGCGTTTCCTCGAAATCCTTTTACACGCCGAAGCAGGGAAGCATGGGATTGCTCGATGCGCGTTGCTCCATTGGCTTTCAGAACCACGGCGATCAACAACTCTCCTCCACTCAAATGCGACATCGTATATATGGGATCCATTTGCTCCTGCTCAGTACTCACCTCTGTGCTGCCTCACTTTTCGTTGTCGAAGGGTCTCCCTCAAAATGGCCCCTCTCTTTAGGATTGCTCTCCATGGTCTTGCTGCCGTTCCACTCGTTAGTGCCGCTGTGCGCTCCCTCGACGGCACCCGCAATGATGCTGCTTCGGACATTATACCGAACGCGTATATTGTCGAACTCCCCGACCCCGCCTCTACAAACAACTTTGGAATATGCGCCGCAGTACATGGAGCTTGCTTCTTCGTCGGTCCGTACACAGAACTCATAATTGACGCAGCCACATGAAGAATTCTGCGATCATTTGAACAAGCGAGGCGTCTCCTTCAGTAAGACGAAGGAGGGTCCGTCAGTGGTGTCTTTGATCCGAGTCGACCAGGTACGGTTTCCATCCACCCATAAGAGGCCTCTCTAGACCTACTCCATTCTATTAGGATAGCGTATGCGATCGTTTCTTGATAATGAACAATTTTTTCCGACACCCAAACAGGATATATCACAAGTCGTCAAAACACCGGGCGTCAAATCCATTCAACCAGTCCGGGTGTACAGACGGCCAGAGTCTCTCTCCCTACCTCGCCCGCGTACGCATCACTGATATTCGGTAATTAGAGCTGTAAGCACTTACGGGCCAGAAATATACGACAGTAATGCATCGCCGCATATTCCTACCGTGAGTACCTTAAATGGCACTTTGGAATATCAAATGGCACTTACGCTTTCCCTGCTTCGCAGGGTGTTGATGCTCTACACCGAATGCGTATTTTCGGCGCCGGAGTTACAGTTGCAATGTGAGCCTTGGCTTCTTATTTCATCAGTGGAGGTCTAAATTTCCTGTCTAGTATCGACACTGGCGCCGACTATAACCATCCAGTCCTTGGCGGCGGTATTGGCCCGGACAGGAAGGTGCTGGGCGGATATGATTTCGTTGGCGATGCCAGCGATGGCTTCAACACCCCCGTTCCGGACCCATATCCGATGGTCTGTAATGCACATGGCAATCACGTCGCTGGTATTCTTGCTGCTTCGGGGCCTCGCCCCTCAAGCCAACCTCCGTGCGTAGTCAGTCGAATGTGGATGTAAGCCTCTGTGGTGCTCATTCGATGGCTCCTAGTCGTATCTTTGGCTGCCAGGGTGGCGCGATTGATGATGGGAAGTTCGTTTGGGTCGATGATCCCGGCACTATCTAACGCTCCACGACAGTCGTTATTGATGCTCTCCTTCTTGCCTACAAGGACAAGGTCGATGTCATGAACCTGTCGCTCGGTAAATGGTTCTAAACCGGGCTTCCATGATCTTACTGACGTTCCACAGGTGGACCTTCCGGCTGGACGCTCTCGCCGTCCGTTATTGCCTCTCGTCTGGCTGACAAGGGTACGTCACGCCAAAATGTTCGTCTGTCGTGCTATCGATCTGACATGTTCTCTGCAGTGGTAACGTAAGTAATTCCCCTCTCAATGCAATTACCTTCTCTCAAACAAGAAATAGGATGGCACTCAAGGTGCTTGGTGGACAAGTTCTCCTGGAAGCGGCGCCTCTGTCATTACCGCTGCTTCATCCGACAGGTATGGCCAACTCTGATACCACTCTTCCCTGTCATCTGATCAGCCCCCCTGCAACACCACTTTCTATTTGGCTATTGCCACGACCACGACCGGCTATGCGTGAGTGGACAATTCTTTCGTACACGACAAACTGACTTTTTCGTCTGCTGCGCAGGCCTATCGGCTATACCAGCTTCCTGCCCTTCCAATGGCCTACTCTTCCTATCTACGCCCTCAGCACGGATGTGACTGTCCCGAATGATGCTTGCAACCCCTTGCCAGAGTCCACTCCGGACCTGGGTGGATATGTCATCGTCATCCGCCGCGGAACATGCACTCTCATACAGAAGCTCACCAACGTCGCTGCCAAGGGTGCCAAATACGCGCTTATTTACAACAACAATGAAGTATGTGGCCTCATGGCGGATAGGTGGTGTGTTTTTAAGCTAATGTGTGCAGGCTTTCGTCGCTCCTTCTACCGGCTCATTTGTCTCTGCGATAATCAACGAGCAGGATGGTGCTTATCTCGTCGGCCAGTTTGCTGCGGGTCACAATGTTACTGTTAGCTTCCCACGGGATCCCACGAGGGCCTTCCCTAACCCCGAGGGTGGTTTAATCTCTAGCTTCACCTCCTACGGCCCCACCTACGACCTCTATCTTAAGCCCAGCGTTGCTGCTCCTGGAGAGAACATTCTCAGCTCAATTCCGCACAACCAGTACGCCGTGCATTCTGGTACTTCAATGACAACCCCTTACGTTGCTGGTTCCGCTGCCCTCGTCCTGTCAACGAAAGGCAAGACCGGTTGCACTGGAAAGCCCGTCAAGAATTACCTGCAAATCACTGCCAAATATATCGGCTCGACCCACGCGGAGACTGATCCATACAACACTCTGATCCAGCAGGGATCTGGTCTTGTTCAGGTGTATAACGCCATTTTTTATTCGACTGAGGTTTCGCCATCAGAGATCTTGTTGAACGATACCGCCCACTGGGATGGCTTGTAAGTGACATACTTCAGCGATTGTTTTCCGCGGTTTCTCCTCTGCTCCCGAAGCCAAACCATCGAGATAGAGAACACATCGTCCAAGAGTTTTACCTACGTCTTATCCCACACGCCTGCTGGCACTGCCATCACCTCGGACGGCCTACTCTCCACTAGGGCTGTTGCTCTGACGACTGACAGTCTCAAGGTCACCCTCAGCCAAAAGAAGATTATGGTGCAGGCAAAGTCGAAGGGCTGTGCCGTCGTCGCCTTTGGCAAACCTAAAAATGATAAGACACTCCCAGTCTATTCCGGTTGGATTACCATCACCGCCAGCACCGGTGAGGTTTTTTCGGTGGAAGTGTCGGCAATTGCATGTCGCATTTTGCAGCCCTGACTTGCGCGTCTTTCAGCCGTACACGCACGTATCTGCCGTCATGAAAGATATCCCAACTCGGACTTCTACTTCGGAGACAAGACCCCAGTTGTCCTTGATGGTAATGGAGCACCGCAATCCGGCCCAATCAACAATACCTTCATCGGCCCTGACTACCCGCTCCTCAGTGGGTCCATCTTATGCTTCTATGCAGCTGCATTCTGATATACGACCCATAGTGTGGCGCCGTGCTGCGGGTACTTCCCGCCAGATTGTTGACCTCGTTCCTGCCAACATCAATCTTGAGCCTACGTATGAGAGGCGTGCTGAATGGGAAGAATTTGAGAAGCGCGGCTGGTGGGGTTCATGGTTCACTTGGTGGAACCCCAGTCATGGTCGTACCTACGCCAAGGTCCCTGTCGTCGGGACCCTGCTCGAGGAAGAGTGGATCCACCGCCACGGTATGAAAGGCGTTGCTGGTCTCGACTACCAAATGCTTGAATGGGTGTCACCGTTGTTTGCTAACGGGACCATTGTTCCTCCAGGTGGGTTACTGGCATATCGCTTCGACACCCTGACAGATCTTCTAGGGTCGTACCGTATTCTCCTTCGTATGCTGAAGATCACAGGCGACCGAGCGAGAGGAAAGGACTACGAGACATATCTTTCACCGGTGGTCGTACCCTTATGCGTAATATCACTTAGGAAATCGGGGTCTCAGTTTCTACACTACAAGTTGACGGCGCTCATTAGCTGTAGTCGATCGTTTAATTGCGCGCTCGTTTCGTTGAGACCATGCACAGGAATTAGCAAGTTCTCTGATTATTACCATTCAGACGCTCTCCAGTAGACGCTCTCCAGTGAATACCCGTTTGTTTGTTCCCCAGCAGGCTAGGCTAGGCTAGGCTAGGCATGCGCATGCGATGACTGTTGCGATGACTAAGCCCGCGTCTATTACGCCCCACATCCGAAACATTCCCCTTAAGCGCTTTCGGCGAGGGGATGACGAATCTATGCCGTTCATTTCCCACACTTTGAACCTCACCACGATATTCGATGAGCACCGAGGCAGTTGGACCAGGCTTCAAAGGACGCCGGGGACCCACATCTAGTTCATGCGCCGAGTGCAAGAGGTTCTGCTTGTGCACCAGTATTCGAATGAACGCGGTTGACCCATAGCCAGGCTCAAAATCAGGTGCTCGCGTGACGAAAGTGGCAATTGGCCATGTATCAACTGTTCAAAGAGGGGATGCTCTGTGCTCTGTCCCAATGAAACCATGCCAGAGTCCTCACGGAGGTTTGTGCCCATGTGTCGCTGAGACGGGTTAAACAACTGATCGCCGTCGGAGCAGGGGTGAGGCTGGTGTCGACGCATTAAAGAGAAAGAATAAGCTGTTGACTCAACGCATCAAAGAGTTAGAGGCGCAGCTTGCAGCCATAAACAAAGACACCCCCAAAGGTTCGAGTCCTGCAGCCACTAGTGAGGGGACAGCAGTAGATCAAGAGGTTGAGGATCTTACAAAGGACTTCGGGATCCTCAAGATCGAGCCAGATGGCCGAACAACGTGGCATGGTTCGTCTCGCTTTTCTCCATCCGAAGTACTTCTGATACACATTGCAGCCTCTCACGCCCCGAGTGATAACTTCCTCCTTGATAATGCTGCCGATGATTCGCCTTCCGGGGACAGCGGTCTTCCCATTGAATTGCTACTGCTTGCTACCAGCTTTCCCTTCACACCAATCGACCCTTCTCATTGTCCATCGAAGTTCCAAGGGATCAAAGACGTCATGAAAGCTTTTGCTCCACCATACGACATAACTTTGCAGGTCATTGATGCCTTCTATAATCATACGACGTGGCTCGGGACTCCTGTCCCACGATCAGAAGTGCTAGCAGAGACCGCCCTTCCTCTGTACAAATTATCTTCCTGGGAACATGTTCACCCATCAAGACTTGCCTTCTTTTTTTCCGTGGTAGCTGTTGGGGTACTTGGTCAGCTATTTGACAGAACTTCTGATATACTCGCCTCTTATCCTCCCCTCAGTTGATACAACACGCCCCGCGTACGACCCACTTGCGATCAAGATGCACCAACTTGCGGCTGCCTCCCTCACATTGGCGCGGCCCATGGAAGAACCTAGCCTGCTCTTGCTGCAAACTATTCTGATATACCTATATGCCCTGCAACTCACGGATACTCGCGTAAGCACGAACCGCTTCTGGGTGTTGAGTGGGATGGCTTTTCGGATGGTGGTTGCAGTCAGTGCGATATTCTCCATGAATGCGGTATTTCTGACTCTCATTGCAGCTGGGCATTCATCGTGATGTTTCTAGTTGTAGCCTTAGCAAAACGGAGCTTCACGCCCGCCGCCGACTATTCTGGCAATGGAATATGCTGGTGCGGTTGTTGCCCCCCCCCTCCACCTTTAGCTAATTTTCTGTAGGATGCCGTTGTTAGCGTTGCTTTTGGACGGCCCAGATTTTTCCACCCTCGCCAATACGACTGCCCATTTCCTGATGCTGAGGGGACGTCGGAGTTCGAAAGCAAACGTATGTGGTCCTGCCTAATGTACTGCTCACTCTTAGATCGCCATTGCCTATATCCGTACAGTGATTGAATCGCAGCTAATGAATCTGCGAGACGTAAGCCTAGTCTATCGACTTATCGGATGGCCAGTAGCATCATAGATCCTTTGATAGGTCCTTATTCCTGCCCTGGACGAAGCATTCTCTGCCCAGCAACCAACCTTTCTCAAAGTGCTCGACATAGACAGACGAATTAGAAACATGCGGCCACTAGCGATGACTCCCTTATATCCCATGGAAACGACCATGGGTCAGGTGCTGACATCCTTCTGCTGTGAGACGTGGAACAATCTTATTTGGGACATATCCTCATTTTTCTTTCAGTGCTCGGCGTCTCACAAGTGTGTTTGATGTATCTACATAGACAGTACGCACATATTTCGTCTTGCTAATTTGGATTACGCAAGAGTCATTACAGCTACTTCTTCAAATGCCTCAACGAAGGGACCGATCCGATGAGAAGCAAGTATCGATATTCTTTCTTTGCGGTTCAGCAAATTGCTAGTTCTATGGTCGCTCAAAGTAAGTTTTGACTACCAAGGACCTTCCACGTTCTTTTGTACATCCCACTCATGTGGAAATTGGCAGTTCGTCACATGTATGGCAAGGACGCAGCCCTCACCACTCGCCTTTTCTTCCTTTGGATGCACGCATTGTCGGCACTCGTCGTTCTTGCTGCTATTGTGATCAGAGCTCCTGGCTGTGACGCCGCACAGGGAGCCATGCTTGACTTGGACCTGGGTTTAATGCTCTTCAGTGAAGCGTCTGCTAGCCGGAGAGTACAACGAGCCCTGGTGTGTCCCATCCCATTGTTATTCGTCGTCTAACAAATGTTTTAGCCCACTGTACGAGAGCTCCGAAATAAGGCTCGAGACGCGCTGGTCGCTCACCTGACCGGTCAGGCCATCCCAAAGTCTGAGGAGCAGCTTGAGCAGCTGTTGGGTGAGGCTGCAGTCCTGTCCCGTGCTGCTCAGATGTCGAACCCCTTCGACAATCCCTTCCCGAACACCTCGTCTTCTTCTAGCGAGCCAACCACTAACCCCATTACTCCGGCGTTCCCCATCGTAGCTCCCAACTCGTTCGACCTCCCGATCCCAGACGCTGGGTTTGCGCAAGATCCTGCGCTCCAGTGGTTGGCATCTTTTGGTGGAGGGAGCTCGTCCCAGCAGACTCTAAGCCTTGATATCACTCCAGAGCAGCCCTCGCTCCAGCCTGAGGCGCGACCAGGACCTTCTGATGGATTGAATACCACCGACTCGCTCCTTAATTGGTCGATTTTCCCTGATGCGCCTTCTTCCGCCCCGAGCTGTGGTGTCGATATCCCTACGCAAGGAGTTGCCCCAGAAATTGATTGGTATAGCATTTTTCGAGATCTCTGAATATCAATTTTGTTATATCCGTGTATGTTGTATATCGATACCTCTGAACATGACCCCCCCTGCTCTCCAGACTAGTCCCATTACTAACGTTAAAATGAATGGTGTATCTTTCAGAACACCGACTCGTCAGCTAATGATACCCTACAATTTCCATTATATTTACCCACAGGATCATCTTACTCTCCATGAGTGGCTCCAGGCGATCGCTTGTCGGTCGCGCTTTGTGAACCACCTACGATCAGGTACGAAATATTGCAAATATTCGCGTTCGACCTCTTCGGCGAATCTTCTTCACGGGCGTCGAGGGAATCGGTTGAGAAGGGGGGGATATAGAAAGATTGCAGGGCAAGGGGATTTGATCAGCTGCATCCAATCCAAAGGGATCAAAGTCAATGGGAGGTTCCCATGGATCGGATCGGATCGGAGTGCTGACGGTGAATCGGGATGGTGAGCTGATACCGCATTTGAGCGGTAGTATACGAGTCGATGGTGACAGCACTTCTCAAGGAGGTTTCCACGCCTTGAAGTTCGTCAAAGAATGCATTTATTGATCCAATAGTACTTTGGTGTCCGATGAATTCCTTACGGCTCCGGGACATGTAGAACCGCTGGTAAGCGATGGTGATATCCACATACGCGCTGGCTATAGAAGACCAGGCAGCGTACAATTGTTTCACATATGAAATCTGTGAACAGCTGCTCCATAGATACTTTAATTCTAAATTATGAGTATCTTGGCGATTCTGATGTAGGGATAAGTGGAACGACGTCTCCTCTGTCTCTGCCGGCAACACTACAAGGGTCGCTTGGGGCCGGAACCGGAGAGGAACGTCTCGAATTCCCAGATGGCCACTGTCGTCGAAGCCGGCCTGGGCCAGGATGTTGAGTTTGGCGTACTCAGCGACGGCCTTCGCGTCCTCGAAGCCCAAGGGAGGCACTAGGAAGGGAACGGTCAGTAACGAGGACAAATCAAGCTGAAGCTGAGGGCTGGATTCCGTGGTTGTGCTGGTGAAAGGGAGGTCCAAGGAACACTTGAGACAAATAACCTCCAGCTGACGAGACAGGTCGGACAGGCCCGTTGGCAGATTTGACAGGCAACGGGTGGTCGGGTTTTGAGGCTGGGGCCACCGTTTTTGAAGTAGCATCTTGGCGAACGTAGCGAATATAATAATTTTTATCATTATTATAATAAATAGAAATAAAATTTATTACTTATAAAAATGTTGGAAAATGGTGGACGGCTAGTTGGTCGTTTGAAACGGCGCGTGAAAAGCGCCTCTTTCACTCGCTGAAGCCCGCTTTAGTCATCAAACCCAGTGGGTCACTACTTGGCCCACTGGTCTGTTCCTTGGACCTATTTTCAAACCCAGTACCACCACAAGTCGATTGACGGCAACAAGCCCTAGCCGCCTCCATGTCCGAGTCCGTAAGCGCCAAAACCGCTGCGGTCAAGGACGAATGCACCAAGGAGCATTGCTTTGCTGCATTTGATGCACTCTATTGTGCATTGGCGAGTGCTTCAGTGATCGAGCCGTCCTTCGTGGACGATAAGTAGTCAGTACCGGGTTCGCGTCACACCATCTAGTCCCGCTTCGGCCTTTATCCACGTTCTGTGATCCTGAGTATGTACTGATGCGGGACCTGAACCCATTGCAGTCCGCTATTCGTCACTTGGAACACTCGATCAAGGCGGGGCGACCATCGGTTGCGCGGATGCATCGGCAACTTTTCCGCGATGCGTATCCGCACTGGAATACCCGAGTACGCACTCATTAGTGCCTTCGAGGACCACCGATTCTCCCCAATCCGGCGGGACGAGCTCGAGAAGCTGGAATGCGAGTGCGTCGACTAAATTTCCGCCCCATTCGTCTCGTAAAACGTGTCTATTCCACACCGAATTACTGATTTACCCTCTCCCTACGACCATCAGAGTCTCTCTCCTCACAAACTTCGAAAACGGCGAGGATTACCTGGACTGGACAGTCGGCACGCACGGGATCCAGATAACGTTCCAGCACCCATTCTACTCTGCTATTTCAGGGTCAGACTCAAGTACACCGGTAGACTCTAACGCCTCCTCGTCGACCTCGTTACTGTCCTTTGCGTGGTCCAGCCGCCCGCAAGAGGTGACGCGACGCAAGTACTCCGCGACCTACTTGCCAGATGTAATGCCTGCACAGCAGTGGACGAAGTTGCAAGCTATTGACAGTGCAATTCGCAAGGCTGGGTGGGACGGGAAGATCACGGACGAGCTGAGGAGGGGTATACAGTTGCGACGGTACCAAAGCAGCAAGACTTCTGCTACCTGGGAGGAGTACGTCCAGTGGAGAGAGGAACAAGGGTTGAGCGTTCGAGTCTAGGCCTCGGAGGTATTCCCAATTTAGAGGATCTGCTTTGGGTATTGATCTGACAATTTGCTCACTGTTCACGAACTTGCTTTGGCATCACGACCAGTGTAGGACAGAACTACCAGACGGTTCATTGAAATGTGCACGAGTAAACTTCTAGGATAACATGAATCCCCACTATTCCCCCATCTACATAACAAGATCTCCATCACTTTCCACTTGCTTCGCCGCCGTCTGTGTAAGCTCCGCCTCCCGCCTTGCACGGACAACAATGTGGCGATATCCCCGTGGTACAGCCAGCCTCCCAAACGTCATCTCAAGTGTTCTCCACACAGTCTTGATGACCTCAACATTTCCATCGCTCGTCTTCATAAACGATCGCAGGATCCAATACACCATCCTCCCATTTGGTGGGTCCTCTGTCAGCGCGCAGAATTTGGAAAAGAGCATGGAGAGCGTGGAGAGGTTCCATTCTACTGGATCCGGGGCTTCCTTCGGGTGGCCTTGAGTTTCGGGCGGGAGAGCGGAAGACTCACTGGCAGGGGCCCGAGCGTGTCGGACGAAACCGAGGAACAGAGCACGAAAGACTGCGTGTGTGGGTATCGGTTCAAGTTCTGGTGTATCCTGCAGTATCTGCCAGTGTGCGAGCATGTCCCGGTAAACTTCAAGCGCACGCCGCAAGTGCCCCCGGAACGCCAGAATCTGCACAACGGAGACATACGTCACCGCGTTGGGCACCACGTTGGGAAAGACGAGGAGGTCGCCGAAGAGGAGTTTTGCACCCGCATCCATTTCCTGATCCTGCGCCTCTCGCCCCCCTTGTATACAGCGCACGTTTTCCTTCAAGACTGCGTAGACCTCCTCCACCTCGTTCACGTACCCCATCCGCCCCAGCGCCCAGATATACACTGTGACCCCATCCACACCGACGTCTGTGCCCGCCTCCGCGAAGTCGCGTATGATAGCGCGTACAGGCCCAAATTTACGTTTATAAATGTAGAACGGGAGGACAGCCAACCGCGCCAGACGGTCCTGCGCGAGTGAGGACTCGCGCATTAGTTGCAACGCGTGTGCCACCAACCTGGGAAGGCGGGTGCGCGTTGCAATGGAGAGGAGCGTAGTATACGTGCGGATAGTCGGTTCTGGGATCGGTGGTGCTCCGCCAGAGGTGGATAACTCGTCGTGATGGTGAAGTTGCGCCTCTTCGAGTTCGGCGGCATACTCCCTCCACTCGCGCAAAACGCGGACCGAGGCCAGGTAGTCCAGCGACCGCACCCGGCGCTGGGTATCCCCGGCGGCGTGGAGGAGCGCGTTCCACTGCCACGCGTAGAGCGTGCCTCCGGCGTCGCGGATGGCCGTAAGCACCTGCTGCAGGCGCAGGAAGACGGTGCGAGAGCGCGGACGTGCAGACGCCAACAGCGCAGACAGGCGCGCGAGCAGCTCGGGGGTGGGGGAGCGGTGGAGGGATCGGCAGCGCTTGAAGGCACTCCAGGCTTGGTTCGGCGAGGAGGTGTGGGCTATTATTGCTTCTAGAAGGTCGGGGTCGTGTATGATATGTGGGTCGAGGGAGGGCAGGTCTGCTGGGGCGGATGTTCTGTATGGGTTGGAAGAGAGGAGGCGGGAGGGTGTAGGCGGGACTGGAGGGCGGTCCTGTGCTACTCGTTCGATACGCTCGTGCCCCGATAGGTGACCTGGAACGTCTTGTATGCTCGCGAGGAGTTGTCTCTGCAACGCTTGAACAGAAGGTGGAAGAGACCTCGGGGAAGGAATGTCGGATTGTACATGAGGAGGCTGCAGAAGGTCATTCGAACGTCATAGGTGGGAATGTTGTTATTGACTGACTGCTTCTCGAGCTAAGATTTGAGCAGGTTGGAAAGAAGGCTCTGTAGACTTCTGCAAAATCTGCAAAATACTGAACATCGCTCTCGATGAGTGTATAACACCAAAACGATACCTCTCCAGAGCTTGTCGACGCCGTTGCGTGCTCCTGCTTGTCCTCCGCGGAGTCGACAAGACGGCTTGCTAGCCGACTTAACATGGACATAGAGGCCGCATTCGAGGAGTGGGACGCGCATTTTTGGATAGAGACGCGTCTGTGGGATATGCTGAAGCAAATAATCGGTTGAGATCGAAGACATAGGCCACCAATGCTCGCACTGAGCATGAACAGCGTCGCGCTCAGCCTGGAAGCATACACGCTCGCTCCTGGCCGTTCTCAAGGCTGCTGTGAGCAATTGACGGGTTGCAGCGAGCGCACAAGTCGTCAAGTGGACCCGCTGTTTTAGTCGAAGAGTTTAACGAAAATCAAGTGGCTGCTTTGTGCAGGTTGGACCCAATCGAAACCGGCGAATTTGGACAACATTTGTTGTCGAGGTGCGAGGTGAAAGAGATATTATCAAAGCGTATCATCAAGTGTTTGAGCGGAAGTGGGCGGCTCGTTCCGAGGAGAGTGCAGGCAGGCGTAACGGCAGAACGGCAGAACGGCAGATGCATGCGCGCGGATAAGGAATAAATCAATCGAATACTAGATGTGGGTGCTGACAGAGCAGTACACGCCCAATCCAGCCAGCCATCCAGCCATAGCGTAATTAATCTCACCAAGCCCTCTTCCCACCTGTTCGAAGCGTGTGGGCCGTTCGAGCCGCTGAGTGGTCGAGCCGTCGAGTCGTGGCCTCATTACTCCTCCTAACCTGCGACACTGCCGCTCCATCCTTCAACTCACCCATGTCGACTCTCTTTCCCTCTCCATCTTCATCAACTTTGATGGCGCCCTCTCTTTGCACTGAGCGTGACCCGCTTTTACCTCAAAGCCCCCATGCCACCAACAGCCCACGTCCATGGTACCACTGTAAACCCCGGCCAGCATGGCTAATTCCCTTCGCCCTCACAATGGCACTCTCGGTGAGTTCGAGTACGATTGCGGACGCCCCGCTCACCGCTCCCGCTCCCGCCGGCTGACCAACTCGGCTCGTCCCCAGCGTGGCCTCACTATCGCAGCCCGAGTCCAAGCCATCATTCAGCTTACCTGTGGAACTAAAGTAGAGCACTCTATATTTCCATCACTCGAACCCCTCTCGTCC